>Ga0075421_100012279_pt1 | contig 10636 bp, 10 predicted proteins | sample SoiMetdeltSBSDD5_FD_75292 | JGI IMG/M metagenome (GOLD analysis project Ga0075421, IMG submission 75292) | Bulk soil microbial communities from a Populus tree surrounding site in Tennessee, USA - Soil MetaG P. deltoides SBSDD5 | ecosystem: Environmental > Terrestrial > Soil > Tree plantation... | reverse complement strand
CGCGACGCTCAACATCTCCTCCGGATCGGCTGAGGTATTTTCATGGGCGTGGTTCACGCCTACATCTTGATTCAAACGGCCGTCGGCCAGTCGGTTGGCGTGGCCGACGCCATCCGCGGCGTCGAGGGTGTGACGCGAGTCGACGCGGTCACCGGGCCTTATGACGTTGTTGCCATGGTTGAGGCGCGTAGCGTCGACGACCTGGGCAAGCTGGTGCTCTCCCAGATCCAGATGATCCCGAACATCACCCGCACCCTGACATGCCCCATCATCCACCTGTGAGCAACGATGCGCGCCGATCCGCGTCCCGTGTCGCGACGCTCGTCGCGATACCCATAGCGCTGCTGGCCGGTTTCGTGGCGTTCCAAGTGCTCAAGCCGGCCGATCCCAAGCCACAGGAGACCGGGCCGGTGACTATGCCGGCCAAGGTGCTGGACGGCAGGCAGACCGAGGTTTGCCGCACCCTGCTGGCCCGAATGCCCGACAGGGTGCGTGACCGGCAACGGCGCCAGGTCACCGCCGGGCAAGAGCAGAACGCCGCCTTCGGCGATCCGGCGATCAAGCTGGCCTGCGGGGGCGAGGCGCCGTCGTTGGCCCAGACCGACTTCGTCTATCGCCTCAGCGGGGTGTGCTGGCTGCCGGATTCCGCGGGCACCAGGTGGGTAACCGTGGACCGCGAGGTGCCCATTGTCATCGAGGTTCCAGCCGGTTACGACTCGCCTGGGCAGTGGGTCACCGCTTTCTCCGGCGCGATCTCGGCCGCCGTGCCGCCCGCGCACGTCCCATCGGGTTGCAAGGCCTAGGGCCCGGTGAAGGGCAGCGGTTTGGTGTGCAGGATGACCAGCTCGGCGACGGCCCGGGTCAGGGCGACGTAGAGCCGGTTCATGCCGCGGGGCTCGGCCGCGACGATGTCGGCGGGCTCGACCAGGATGACGCGGTTGTACTCAAGACCTTTGATCTGGCTGACCGGGATCGCCTTCAACGACCCGGCGAGGTGATCGGGGGCGATGATCGTGCCGTCCTCCCCGGTGACCGCCGCGGCCAGGTCATCCACCCGGCGAATCTCCAGCGTGCCGCCGGGCCGGAAGGAGCGGGTGGGCTCGATCCCGGGCGCCAGGGCCAGAGCGGCGAACTCGGCGATGACCTGCGGCACCCGGTAGCCGGTGGGCAGGTCGAGCGTCCTGGCCTCGCGCTTGCCCAGCCGGCGCACAAGCTCCGGCCACGACTCGGCGGCCAGAGGATGGGTGGCCTGGGCGAGATCGCCCACGATCGTCATCGAGGCGTGGGCGGCGCGCCGGGCGATCATCCGGCACTCCATCGGCGACAGATCCTGCGCCTCGTCCAGGATGACGTGCAGGTATACGTCCTCGATCGGCTCGTCGGCCTCGGCGACGGGCAAAGGCTCGGCCAGCACCGGCACGTAACCATCCTCGCCATAGGGGTCGAAGCCGTCGGTCCAACCCGTCACCTTGTGACCCTCGCGCAGGATGATCGCGGCCGACCAGCGCTGCGCCGACCAGTAGTCGTTGTTGTCGATGGACTGGCTGGACTGGGCGATCGGCGCGGGCACGCCGGGCGCGAACAATTGCCAGCCGTCGTTGAGGCTCCAGCTCAGGACGAAGGTCTCCGCCGGGCGGGCACCGCTTCTCAGCTCGCGCGCCTGCCACTCGGGTGCTTTCGGTTTCGTCGACGACGGTTTGCCCAGGATGTCGGCGAGCTCGTCGAGCAGCGGGACGTCGTCCACCGACCACTCGCCGTTCTGCGCGGGCAGGACATCCTGCGGGGTCAGCGACGGCCACCACGCGTTGAGGAACGCGTCCGGGATCTCCTTGCCGTCGAGCAGCTCGGAGAGCACCTTCGCCGCCTCCGCTCGGGCGCCGTTGGGTTTGACGCCCTTGGCCTCGCAGCGCTTCCTGACTTCGAGGCGGGCCTTGGCCAGGTCGTCGGCCTTGAGGGTGCTCAGCCCGTCCGGCGCGTTCGGCGGGGTGTCCCAGGCCAGCTCGGTCAACACCCGCACCATCTTGAGATCGCCCTTGGACCTGGCGACCTCGGCGGGGTCGCGCCTGGTGGCCACGACGCCCTCGAACAGCTCACCGATCGCTCGCAAGTGGACACTGTCCTCGCCGAGCCCGGGCAGCACCCGGCCGATGTAGTCGGTGAACACCGTCGACGGTCCGACCACCAGGACCCGGCCGTCGGCGAACTTCCCCCGGTCGCAGTAGAGAAGATAAGCGGCGCGATGCAGTGCAACCTGGGTTTTTCCGGTACCGGGACCGCCCGTGATGAGGGTGACGCCATGTGCGGGAGCGCGGATCGCCTCGTCCTGCTCGCGCTGGATCGTGGAGACGATGTCGCGCATATGCTCGCCGCGCTCGCGGTTCAGGGACGCGAGGAGGGCACCTTCGCCGACCACTCCTTCAAGATCCTTGCCGGTCAGTACGTCGTCGTCGAGGCCGACGACCTTGGGACCCTCGCACATGATGACGCGGCGGCGTTCCACTCCGAGCGGCTCGCCGGTGGTGGCGCGGTAGAACGGCTCGGCAGCGGGCGCACGCCAGTCCACCACCAGAGGCTCGCGGGCCTCGTCGCGTACGCCCAGCCGCCCGATGCGATAGGTGTAACCGTCGTCGAAGTCCAGCCGGCCGAAGACGATACCCTCCTCCTGACTGTCCAGATCGGACAGTTTGGCGGCGGCGCTCAGCACGATGGCGTCGCGCTCGACCAGGCCGGCGCTCGGACCCGACCTGGCGCGGCCATGTCCCTCCTGTTTCAGCTCCTTCGCCTGTTCACGCATGACCTCCAGGCGCACATAAACCTTGTCGACAACCTGCTGTTCGATGGCGATTTGGTGTTCTGCTTCAGACACAGCACTCCCCTTCTCGCGGGCTTGTCGAGAATATGTGCTGGTCACGGCCGCAAAATCGGTCTCCGGGGCGATTCGCACGACTTGACCGATCGGTATGATGAAAGTGGCAGAGGGAAAGAAATCATCGCCTCAGCGCCTCGACCGGTTCGATCCTCGCGGCACGCAGCGCCGGATAAAGCCCAGCCGCAAGACCCACGATCGTGCCGCCAAGCGGTGCGTGCAGGATCGTCCACGGGTTGAGCACGGCGGTCCACGAGTTGCCCAGCGCCACCGCGATCACCACGGCCACGCCCAGACTGGTACCCACCAGCCCGCCAAGCGTGCCCAACGCCCCCGACTCGGCGAGGAACTGCCCCGCGATGTGCCTGGGCCGCGCCCCGAGCGAGCGCCTGAGCCCGATCTCGGCGGTCCGCTCTAGCACCGAGACGAAGGTGGTGTTGGCGATCCCCACCGCACCGATCACCAGGCTGATCCCGGCCAGCATCAGGAAGAGCGTGTCGAGGTCGGAGCCGACGCCGCCGCGCAGGCGCTGCGGATCAGGCGGTGCGATGGGCCGGAGTAGTTGCGGCGCGTCGGGGCGAAGGGCGAGGGGGATCTGCTCGGCCACCACCTTTGCCGCGCCGACCCTCGTCTCCACGAGCATCCGCGCCGGCCGTTCGACCGGCGGACCGTAGAGCCACAACGCCACGCTGGTCGGTATCGCCACCCCGAGCAGCAGCTCCGGCAGCCTGACCACATCGGACACTATACCGATCACCGTGTACGGTACGTCGTTGATCAGCACCGCCGGGTGGGCCTCAAGCCTTGTCACACCAAGCCTTTGCGCCGCCGCCGCGCCGAGCACCGCCACCCGCTCCCCGCGATCCTGGTGAAACTCGTCGTAAAGCCTGCCCGCCCGCACGGTCGGATGCGCGGCGGCAAGGACTCCAGGGTCAACGGCGGTGAGGCTGAGCCCCGCAGCCTGGTTGGGCAGCCCGGGCGCACCCGAGATGGTCGGCTGGCGCAGCGGCAGCGGCCAGTAGACGCCACCGTCGACGACCCCGTCGATCTGGCGCAGTCGCTCGCGCGCGTCGAGGGGGAAGACCAGGTCCTGCTCGGCCTGCTCGACCCGGACCTCCGTCGCGGCAAGGGCGGTGAAGCGCTTGTCGATCTGCGCGCCGGCACTGGCGGTAATGCCGAGGACGGCCACGAACGATCCGATCCCGAGCAGTGTGCCGAGCATCGTGAGCACCGAACGGCCCGGGCGCTGCAGCAGGCCGGCGGTCGACTCCGCCAGCAGGTCACGCGGGGTCAGGCGGGACCTCATACCCCCACCGCGACCCGGTCACCGGGGTGGATCTCCCCGCCGACCGGGGTGACCTCCACGAATCCGTCCCCGGAGACGCCGACCCGCACCTCGACCCGTCCCCCGGGGACCACGGTGACGGTCGTCTTGCCGTCGGCCGCCGCGCTGACCGCGGAGACCGGGACCACGAGCACCTCGGCGGCGGTCTGCGCGGCCACAATCGTCACCCGCACGTCGAGTCCGTTCCACTCGGCGGCCAGCTCCTGATCCGGGGCGAGGGTCACGGGTACGTAGGGCGTGGCGTGCTCATCCGCTATGGGCGGGCTGACGGTCTCCACCTTGGCGCCCATCTGCTTGCCCAGCGACTCCGACACGACGGTGGCCCTCATGCCCGCGGCGACCAGGCCCGCCTGACCCGGCTGCATCCGCACCCTGATGCCCAGGCTCCCCGCGGCCAGCGAGATCAGCGGGGCGGTGACGCCGGAGCCGACCTTGGCGTTGAGCCCCACCACCCGAGCCGGGAACGATGGGACGAACATCAGCTCGGAGAGGGGAACCATGGGCCCGGTCGTGGCGACCAGTTCGTCCTGATGGGACTTTGCCCGCGCCAGGGCGGTCTCGGCGTCGCGCACCTGCTGCTGCGGGCTCAGTTGACCCGGCTGCGGGCTTGCCGGCCCTTCACGGGCCGCGTCGAGCGCGCGTTGGGCGGCGGTCACCGCGTCGGCGGCGGCGAGCAGGGCTGCCCTGTCGCCCTTGCCACCCGGGCCGCCCGTATCGGGTACGGCGAACCCTGCCCGCTGATAGAGGGCGCGGATCGCCGTCTTCGTCGCCGGGCCGAACCGGCCCGCACGGTCACCGCCGCGGTAGTCGCCGAGCTGCCGGAGCGCCTCCTGGAGCTGGGTGACGTCCTGACCTTCGGATCCCGGGCGCAGGTCCCGGTACCCAGGAATGGCTCCTGGCAAGGCAATGAGCGGCCTACCCGAAACAGCAACCAACACCTGACCCGCATGCACAGTGTCGCCGCGGTTGACCGCGACGGCGGTCACGACGAGTGCCGAGGCGCCCTGCGCCGCCGCGGGGGTGGCGTCGACCTGATCCGCCGCGTCGACGGTGCCCCGGGTGACGACTGTGGAGGCGAGTATCCGCTTCTCGACAGTGGCGGTCAGCAGCGACCTGCCAGGCGAGGCCGTCTCGGCACGTTGCTGCTCAGGCGATTTCACGAAGGTGGCGCCGAACACTCCGCCGATTGACAGCAGAGTGGCACCTGCGGACAAATAGATGAAGGCACGCCGCCCTACCTGGGGTTCCACGCCGCTTCCCCCGCTCTTCGTAGCGTGTCGTGGGATTGGAAGAGTACGACCGCCCATCGACAGCGGCAAGGATCCTTCCTATTCCGGCAGTCAGTTCGCGTATTGACACCTCACATTTCCGTGAACAGACTTTCCGGTGGGTTCTGCCTTCACATCTTTTTAATCATGGGGGATTAGATGAAAGAAGAGCGATTCCATCCGTCCGAATTACAAATCAAGATCCTCGAGAAGCTTCTTCAGGGTACGACCGATGCCGCCATCGGCAGGTCGCTGAGGATCGCCGACCGGACGGTGCGGCTTCACATCAGCAAACTTCAAACGCACTTCAGGGTGCGCGGGCGTTTTGCCCTAGGAGCGGTGGCGCATGCCAACGGCTGGATTGCGGTGAAGCATCCGGCTCCCTGCCCTTTGGAGGAACTCGAGAACTCGCCTAAAGCTGCATAAGAGCTTCTAGAACCCCCGAAGTCGCGCTCTTACCACATCCAGCGCGATTGACGCGCGCCCGCTGGCGCGCGGAAACTCGACGGCCACCAGGATTTCGGCCGGGGGGCTGGATTCCCCAGAAGGGAGTTGGTTCATGAAGCTCAGGAGACGTCTGCTCGCCATGGCGGTGGCGATCGGCGTCGCCGCGGGTGGGTTGACAGTCGCCACACCGGCGCAGGCGGTGACCCTGTATGACCATTGCGAACTCTACTCAGCCTGCCTCTACTACCGGATCGACTACAAAGGTGCGGTAACGGCGAGCCCGGACTTCGTCTACGACTACTTCGACCCGTACTGGGTCACCTTCCTCGGACCAAACGATTGGAACAACCGCGGAAGCACCGATGGCCGCGGTCGAGCCGTGGGCAACGCCACCGGCTCGTACTTCAACGCCGAGGACGTCCAGTGGCTGATCATCTACGAGCACAGATGCGTTGTCGGGGGAAACTGGGGCCGCGCCGACTACTTCGCGCCGGGTAGCGGCAGCGGTCCATACGACTTCCTCACGAGAAACAACAACCGATGCCAGTACTGGTGGGTGCCCTGAGCCAGTCAGCCGGTGGCGGGAGCGTCCGCTCCCGCCACCCGTCAAGGAAAACCGCGCGAAGGAGGAACCGCATGCGTCGCCGCCACGGGCCGACCCTGCTGGCCCTCTTGCTTTTCGCCATCCTGCAGGGGGCGTGCGGCGCGGCGGAAGAGGCCGGTCCGGACCCGAATCACCTGAACGTGGACGGGCCACCGGCCATCACCACCATGCCCGAGATGGTCTCGGTGACCGGCAAATCCCTTCCCCTCGAAGCGTTCCAGATCGGCCCGCAGGCGCTGTCGACGATCTCGCTCGCCCGGCAGCTGCTCATCGCGGACTGCATGAAGCGCTTCGGGTACACCTACGAGATCCAGCCGAGCGGACCGCCCGCCCAGGCGGACCGGCTCAGTCGCCGTTACGGCATCACCGACGCGGCCTCCGCGGCCAGGTGGGGCTACGGCGGGCCGCCGGGCCAGGCGCCGACCTCGAAACCACGCAGGAGCGCCGATCCCAACCAGGCCCTGGTGCTCACCGGTTGGCCCAACGGGCGGATCCAGCCGGGCGGGACGCCACCGGCCGGGCAGAACGTGGGCGGGCTGGAGGTCCCCCAGGGTGGCTGCTCGGGGGAGGCCGGCCGGAAGCTGACCGGTGACGACGCCGGACAGATCGGCGACGACCCGCTGGTACGCGACATCGACGCGTCCGCCTACAGCAAGGCCGAATCGGACCCGCGCGTCCTCGACATGCAGGCCAAGTGGTCGGCGTGCATGAGGGAGAAGGGGTACGACTATCCCCATTCGCTGGCGGTCGTCGACGCGATCACCCGTACGGGTGGCGACGCGCCCGCCGCCGAGATCCAGACCGCCCTCGCCGACGTCGAGTGCAAGGGCCGGACCAACTACATCGGCATCTGGTTCACGGTTGAGTCGGCATACCAGAATGCCTTGATAGAGAAGAACTTCCAGGCCCTCACCACGATAAAGGCCCGCGCTGACAGGCAGATCTCCATGGCCACATCCGTCGTGGCGGCGGGCAAATAGCCTCTAGTGCAAACCTGTCCCGCGGCGCATGGCAATACGGATCAGCCGGGACACCAGCTTGGGGTAGTCGAGGCCGCTGGCCGCCCACATCCTCGGGAACATCGACGTCGCGGTGAACCCCGGCATGGTGTTGATCTCGTTCAGGTACACGTCCAGCTCGGGCGTGACGAAGAAGTCCACCCGTGCCAGGCCGGCGCAGTCGATCGCAGTAAACGTCCGGGTCGCCAGCTCCCTGACCCTCTGAGCGACGTGCTCGGGAAGGTTCGCGGGGATGTCGTACTCGCACTCCTCCCCGATGTACTTCGCCTCGAAGTCATAGAACTCGTGCCCCGGCGCGACGACGCGGACCTCGGCCAGCAGCGAGGCCTCGGGCGCGCCGCCCGCCTCGCCCTCCAGCACCCCGCACTCGATCTCACGGCCGGTGATCGCCGCCTCCACGAGCACCTTGGGGTCGATCGCGCGTGCCTTGCTGAGCGCGGCGTCGAGCTGGGACCAGTCGTGCACCTTGCTGATGCCGTACGACGAGCCGGCGCGCGAGGGTTTGACGAAGACCGGCAGGCCCAGCCGCTGCTTGTCCTCCTCGCTGAGCTCGTGCCCGGCACGCAGCACGGCATAGGGCCCGGTCGGGATGCCCTCCGCGGCGGTGAGCTTCTTGGTGAACTCCTTGTCCATGGCGGCGGCGGAGGCGAAGACGTTGGCGCCCACGTACGGGATGCCCGCCATCTCCAGCAGCCCCTGGATGGTGCCGTCCTCGCCGTAGGCGCCGTGCAGCGCGGGGAAGACCACGTCCACCCCGGACAGCGCCGAGGCGCCCTCCGCCGGGTCGAGCACCACCAGCTCCTGGCGGGTCGGGTCGGCGGGCAGGGCCACGGCAGCGCCGGACGCGTCCGTGATCTCCGGGAGCATCGAGCCCGCGATGGCCAGGCGCGCGGGATCGCTGGACGTGAGCACCCACCGGCCCTCGCGCGTGATCCCCACCGGGATGACGTCGAACTCCGCGGGGTCGAGCGCCGACAGGATGCTGCCCGCGCTGACGGCGGAGACTGAGTGCTCGGTGCTGCGACCGCCGAACACCACGGCGACCCGTATCTTCCGGCCGGATTCGGATGTCATGTGCCCGACACTACTTGACGTTGTGATCGAAGGGTGAAGAGCTGCTCGCATGCGTCCCGGTTATCTCCTACCGTGCGCTGCGTGACTCCTCTGCTCCGCATCCGCGTCTGGCTGATCATTTTCCTGGTCGGGCTCATCGTGAGCGGCGTGACCGCCTTCCCCCTCGTGTCCGAGGTCCGGCTTCTGGACAGCCACTTCGACGGGGAGTGGATTGACCGCGTCCGCGCCGGTCTCGAAACCACCGCACGCGACTACCCGTTCCTGTCCTACGGCACCGACTGGCTTGCCTTCGCCCACATCGTCATCGGGTTGGCGTTCATCGGACCGCTGCGGGATCCGGTGCGCAACATCTGGGTGGTCCAGTGGGGCATGCTGTGTTGTCTCGCCGTGATCCCGCTCGCGCTGATCGCCGGGCCGATCCGGGGCATCCCCTTCTGGTGGCAGCTCGTCGACATCTCCTTCGGCGTATTCGGAATAGTCCCCCTGTGGATAGTCCACAGGGGGACTAAGAAGTTAGCCGGCCCGCCGCATCAATGTGCTACCGAGCCGGCCACGTCTATATCAGGGCGCTAGCCGCAGCGCCCTCCGCTCAAGAGGAAGACTTCCGGGTCGGGGTTGGGTCCTGAGCCCGGCGTGCCCAGGAAGCCGAGCGTTACGGATCTGCCGGCCGCTATGCTGCTCGTCCACCCGGACGAGGTCGCCGTGACCATCGCACCGGACTGGCTGAGGGACGCGCCCCACGATGTGCCAACGGTCTGTCCACTTAGGAACGACCACCGAAGCTGCCATCCGTCTATCCTTTCCCTTCCGGTGTTGGTGATGGTCACCAGGGAGGCGAACCCGCTGCCCCACTGGGCGAGCCGCGTGTAGCTGACGCGGCAGTCACCCTTGTCCACCGGCGTGGCAAGGAACGAGGTGACCCAGGACAGCGGCGAGTTCCAGTTGATGGTCAGCTCGTTGGTGGACCACGACTCGATGTCGTCGATGTAGCAGAACTGCCCCACGCAACCCGCGAGCTTCCGCTGCGCCAGCGGATCCTGGATCGACGAATTGGGTCCGCCGGCGAGCGCCCCTGGTGGAGGATGCGGAAGGTCGGGGTTCAGCTGGTGCGAGTACCACCTGCTGTGCTGGTTGTTCGAGAACGTCGTGCCGTAGCCGGTGACGTAGGACATGTTGAGGGCGTTGCGGCCGAGGATGTAATCCATGCCGCGCGCCACGCCCTCGGTGTAGCGCTTCGCGCCGGTCAGGTCGGCCGCGGTCGCCACCACCACGAGGTTGTTGAGCACCAGGTTGTTGGAGCCCCAGTCGAACACACCGTTGGGCGCGGTGTAGGTGAGCCCGTAGGCGTGGGCGGCCTGCGACGCGAGGTAGCGGTCGGCGGCGTCCACAATGGACTTACGCACCTGCCCCATTGCGGGGAGATCATTCGGTACCGTGGCAAGCTCGAGCCGCCCGAGAGGCGCCACCCACTGCCAGTCGAATCCCCTCGGGGTGAATATGTCGCCGGTGTGGTGCGGGCTGGCGAGCACGAAGTCCTTGAACTCCTTGGCGCCCGTGGTGATGAACAGCTCCGCCGCCGCCCAGTAGAACTCGTCGGTCGCGTTGACGTCGTCATAGGCCCCACCGCCATTGCCGTCGGCCGGGCTGGCGTAGCGCTCGGGGTTGGCCTTGGCCGCCGCCCACGCCTTCTCCGCCGCCACGAGGCACTTGGCCGCGAACGCCTTGTCGTATGGCGCGAACAGGCGCGCCCCTTGCGCCGCAACGGCGGCGAGGTTGAGTGTCGCGGCCGTCGACGGCGGGTGCAGCTCACGCAGCATCGGGTCGAGGTGCGGCATCATCGGCAAGCCGGTCCAGTTGTTGTCGTGAATCTTGTGGTGCGCCATGCCCGCCAGCGGTTTCCCGTCCGGTACCTGCATGCTCAGAATGAACTGCAGTTCCCACCGGGCCTCGTCAAGGATGTCCGGCACGCCGTTGCCGCTCTCGGGAATCTGCAACTGCCCGTCCGAGAAGGCG
>Ga0075421_100012277_pt1 | contig 10637 bp, 8 predicted proteins | sample SoiMetdeltSBSDD5_FD_75292 | JGI IMG/M metagenome (GOLD analysis project Ga0075421, IMG submission 75292) | Bulk soil microbial communities from a Populus tree surrounding site in Tennessee, USA - Soil MetaG P. deltoides SBSDD5 | ecosystem: Environmental > Terrestrial > Soil > Tree plantation... | reverse complement strand
GTCCGTAGCGCCGCGAGCCATACTCGCCGCGTAGGAAGCCGCGCCGCTCAGCGGTCACGCGATAGTTTCCCCTGGCGACATTCTCGAAGACGAACTTTCCATCCGCGCCCGCCGCGATGCTCAGCCCCTGCGATCCGTCAGATTTCTGGAGGTACACCATAGCCCGCGCAATCGGCTCGCCGGTTCTCCGATGCGTGATGCTTCCTGCGATGGAAGCCGTTCCCTGCAGTGTGTCGCCGCCCTGCGGTCGAGATTGACCAGCACCACCGCGCCCCGGCTGACCCGGCCGCGCGTTTTGGCCTCCCGCTTGTGCCCAAACGGACACCGCCAACAGGGAAGACAACGCTAACCGGCCGATTCGCATGTAAAAGAAGACGAAATTGTCGTGCGCAGGGTTGCTTGCGGGCATAATAAGGTTCCGCGGCGCCCTAATTTCTGAACTGCTGGCTTAGCCTGGTAGCGGGATGGAGCCGAATTTCGTACTAGTCAAAAGTCCCGATCCTCTCGCCTTGCTGGTCGATGCCTTCCCAGAGGTGCAACATCTACTGGAGGACGCGGACTATGGATATTACTACGTTTACGCCAGATTTTCCGAGTATCTCGTGTCCCGCGCCGAAGATGAGCAGCTCTGGCGGCGTGCGTACGGCTTTTTCGAGACGCACGCGAGCGGCAATTCAGGGCTGAGAGATCTCTTGATAGATGTGTTCGAGAATCTGTGCGTCGATACTGAAGTTGCACAGAGGCTCAAGCGGAATGCAGCACCGGCCACGTTGGCGCTGCTCAGTCAGATGGGATTGGATTGATCGACCGCAACTCACCCGTTGGGACCCTACCCCGCCCTAGGTACTACGCTAATTGTGTGTGGCTGAGTTTCCCGGTCACAGCCACTCCGGCAGAAGCTACTTTTGAACATATGCCGCACCCATTCTTGGCGTATGATCGTTCCGATGGGAAGAGTCCAAATGCGTATAGCGGCATGTCTAGTCACGCTCGCCTCAATGTGCTTTCTGAACGGTGCGGAAAGCCCCTACCTTAAGCTGAATCAAACAACAAAGGACGGCGTAATCCAAATTGCAGCCAAGAATGTCTCCGGCAAACCGATCGTCGCTTACGTCGTCGTCGTTCAGCAGGGCAAGGGGCAATCGACGACCGTTCACCATGGCGTCTACAGCGGTAAAGATCAGTTCGCAGTCGGGCAAACCGTTCAAGTGGCCAAGCTGGAGACTCAGCTTATGTCTGGCGACCTGAAAGTGTTTGTTGATTACGTTCGATTGGCAGATGGAACCGTTTGGGGAGATCCTGTGACGGAACAGGGCAAGGAAGTCGCCGCACGATTTAAGAAGTGAGATGGGGGCGATTCGCAAAGGCTACGCCAAGGGCACGAGTTTAGATCTACGCAGCCTCCAGAAGCTCACGCACACTCCGAATGTAATCGCTGATCCCTGCCGCCACCAAGATCAGCAACACAGATTTAGCGCACTACGCGCCCTAAACAGGCCTCGCCCCTCACACGATATGATGAAAATGGAGCAACTGGGTCTAGCCGCTCCAACTTTTACACAACCCCCATGTCGCAAAAGACTTCCACTGTCCCCGATTTAAACAGTTGGTTTGAAGACGAATTACGCCAGCAATACCAGCACGATCACCGCATGGTCGACGATAGCTGGAAAGAAGTATTCGATGGAAATGGTGGGCCGCGCAATGGCGCCGCAACCGCTTCCGAGCCGGCCGCTTCCGTGGCTTTCGCCGCGCCTCCCCCGCCTCCGGCCGTAGCGCCCGCGTCTCCGGCAGTGGCGCCGGCGCCGTCGAAGGAAGTCGAAAAGGCGTCCCCGCAGGTAGGTCCCTCGCAGCAACTCGTGCCTTTGCGTGGGGCCGCTGCCCGCATCGCCGCCAACATGGAGTTGAGCCTGGGAGTTCCCACGGCCACTTCGCAGCGCGTCATCCCCGTCAAGGTGATGGAGGAAAACCGGCGCATCATCAATCAGCATCGCGGCCTCACTGGAAAGTCGAAAATCAGCTTCTCGCAGATCATCGGTTACGCGATTCTGAAGACGCTCAAAACCCTGCCGCAGTTGAACGATGCTTTCCTCGAGCGCGACCGCGAGACGTTTCGCGTCGTCAATCAGAAGGTGAACCTGGGCGTCGCCGTCGACGTCGCCGGCCAGGGCGGCAGCCGCTCGCTCGTCGTTCCAAGCATCAAGAACGCCGGCGAGATGTACTTCGCTCAATATCTCGACGCGTTTGAAGACATCGTTGCCCGCGCACGCAAGAACAAGCTCACCGTCGACGACTTCCAAGGCACCACCATTTCGCTCACCAACCCTGGCACGGTCGGCACCTACGGCTCGGTGCCTCGCCTCATGCCCGGACAGGGTTGCATCGTCGCCGCCGGCGCCATCGGCTACCCGGCCGAATATCAGGGCGTCAGCTCCGAGATGCGAGCGACGATCGGACTCAGCGCCACAATGACGATCAGCTGCACCTATGACCACCGCGTCATTCAGGGTGCGGAATCCGGCATGTTTCTGGCGAAGATACAAGAGTTGTTGAACGGCAGCGACGAGTTCTACGGCGAGATTTTCGCCAGCCTCCGCATGCCGCATCATCCGCTCGAATGGGAAGGCGATCGCGCTTTGGCGATTCCCGGAGCTTCTGGTGTCAATACTCGGCACCGCGAGATTGCCAAAGAAGCGGCCGTGTTGCAGTTGATCAATGCTTACCGCGTGCGCGGCCACCTCATCGCCGACCTTGATCCGCTTGGCAAGGAGCCAGGCTACCACCCTGAACTCGATCCGAGCACCTACGGCCTTACGATTTGGGACCTGGACCGCGAATTCCTCACTGGATCGCTGGGCGCGCTCACCGGGGAAGCGGCGCCGAAACCCATCGCCACGCTACGCGAGATTCTCGAAACCCTCCGCCAGACCTACTGCGGCAAAATCGGCTGCGAGTACATGAATATCCAGACGCCGGAGCAGAAGCGCTGGCTGCAGCAGCGGATGGAACCCCTTGCGAATGCCTGGCCGATTGGGCCCGAACATCGCGTGCGGATTCTGGAGCGCATCCTTTATAGCGAGATTTTCGAGAGCTTCCTGCAAACCCGCTTTCTCGGCCAAAAGCGCTTTTCGCTCGAAGGCGCCGAGACAGCCATTGCCATTCTCGATGAGCTGCTCGAACGCGCGGGCGAGAACAACGTGCACGAGGTTGTCATCGGGATGGCCCACCGTGGCCGCCTGAACGTCCTCGCTAACACCGTCGGTAAACCGCTCAGCCAGATCTTCTCCGAATTCGAAGGCAACCCCGATCCCAATTCCACGCAAGGCTCGGGCGATGTTAAGTACCACCTCGGCGCTACTGGAATTCATCGCTCAAGCGCGGGCAGGGAAGTCATCGTCAGTGTTGCTCCCAATCCGTCGCACTTGGAAGCTGTCGACCCGGTAGTAGAAGGCATTGTGCGGCCCAAACAGGACCGCCTCGGCGACACCGCGCGACAGCGCGTCATCCCCGTGCTCATCCATGGCGACGCGGCCTTCGCCGGCCAGGGTGTCGTCAGCGAAACGCTCAATCTCTCGCAGTTGGCCGGTTACAGCACCGGCGGCACGATTCATCTCATCATCAACAATCAAATCGGCTTCACTACTCGCCCCGACGAATCGCGTTCGTCACCTTACTGCACCGATGTGGCCCGCACCGTCCAGGCGCCGATTTTCCACGTGAATGGCGACGACCCCGAGGCCGCCATCCGCGCGCTGCAGATCGCCTTCGACTTCCGCCAGCAGTTTTCCAAGGATGTCGTGGTCGACATGATTTGCTACCGCCGCCATGGCCACAACGAAACCGACGATCCCAGCTACACGCAACCGCTGCTTTACCGCAAGATCAAGGATCACCCGTTCGTCGGCACGATTTACAGCGAGCATCTGCAACGCGAAAAAATCGTCAGCGGCGACCAGGTTGAAAAGCTGCGCAAGCGCATCGGCGCCCGTCTGGAAGAAGGATTCGAAGAAGCCAAGCAGAATGCCGTTCGTTTCGAGGTCCAGGAATTGGGCGTCGTCGATACGGATCACATCCCGACGGTTTGCCCGCGCACGGCGGCCGACCGCGTCCTGCTCGAAAGGGTCATCGACGGCATCACCACGATGCCCGCCGACTTCCACCTTCATCCTAAGCTGAAGGGCTTCCTCGACAAACGGAAAGAGGCGCTGCGCGGCGGAACCATCGATTGGGCTCTTGCCGAAGCGCTCGCCTTCGGAACGTTGGTGCTCGAAGGCACACCCGTCCGCCTGTCTGGGCAAGACTCCTCGCGGGGTACCTTCTCCCAGCGCCACCTCGAGCTCTACGATATCGAAGACGGCGCCTGCCACATTCCCATGCAGCACTTGGACAAGAACCAGGCCCGCTTTGAAGTGTGGGATTCCTCACTGAGCGAGTTTGCCGTAATGGGATTCGAGTTCGGCTACTCGGTGGGAGATCCGCTCACCCTTGTTCTGTGGGAAGCCCAGTTTGGCGATTTCGTCAATGGTGCGCAGGTCATGATCGACCAGTTCATCACGTGCGCTGAAGCCAAATGGGGCCAGCCTACGGGGCTTGTGCTTCTGCTCCCACATGGCTATGAGGGCCAGGGTCCGGAACACTCGAGCGCGCGCATCGAGCGCTTCCTCGGTCTATGCGCCGAAAACAATATGTCCGTGGTCAACTGCACCACGCCCGCGCAATACTTCCACGTGCTGCGCCGCCAGATGTATGGCGGCATCGACCGCCGCGGCCTGCGCAAACCGCTCATCATCTTCACGCCGAAGAGCCTGCTGCGTCATCCGAAGGTTGTGAACAAGCTTGACGACCTTGCTACGGGCGGCTTCCGTCCCTTGATGGGTGAAACCGACCCGCGCGTAAGCCCCGAGAAGGTTTCGCGTGTACTCATGTGCTCCGGTCGCATCTACTACGACCTGGTAGCCGCCCGCGAAGAGCGAAACGCCTGGCATATCGCTATCCTCCGGCTCGAACAGTACTACCCGTTCCCCAAACAGGAGTTGCAAGACCAGATCATGCGCTACTCGCTCACCACCGATATCGTGTGGGTGCAAGACGAGCCACGCAATATGGGCGCGTGGCGCTTTATCCGTACGCCCACTCAGCCATTACTCGACGCTACGCGGCGCAAGCTGCGCTACATCGGCCGGCCGGAAGGCGCAAGTCCCGCCACCGGTTCCTACAAACGGCACCAGCAGGAAGAGCTGGACATTATCGACTCCTGCTTCCACCTCGATCAGGTCGCGCCAGTGAAGAAGGTCCGCGTCGTGCGGCACAAGAAGCCGTCGAAGTAACGCGTAACGCCTGACTATTTCTGCGAGCCGGACGCCGCGGCGTTCGGCTCCCACAACACCTCAGCCTCGTCCAACACATGCGCCGCCCAGCGACTGTGTACGAACAACGCGTCGCTCAGGCGGTTCAGATAGCGGATCGCTTCCACCGGAACCTCTTCCTGGCGAGCCAGCGCCACTGCCATCCGCTCCGCCCGCCGGCACACGGTCCGCGCCACATGCAGTTCCGCGCTCAACCGGAATCCACCCGGCAGCACGAAAGAGCGCAGCGTCGGCAGTACTTCGTTCATCTCGTCAATCTCCCGCTCCAGTTGTTCGATGTCGGCATCGGTCACGCGCGGCTGCTTGGGATGCACGTCCGCGGGAAGCGTCGCCAGGATCGAACCCAAGTTGAACAGCTCGTGTTGCACACGCCGCAGGATCACCGTGAGCCGAGCCGTCTCCCTGCGTTCGCCCGCCGAAACGCAGGCCAGCCCGACGATGGAATTCAATTCGTCCACCGTGCCGTAGGTTTCAATCCGCAGTGCGTCCTTGGGCACGCTCTGCCCACCCACCAGATTCGTCTGCCCGCCATCGCCGCGTTTGGTATAGATGCGGTTCAGCGCCAGCCGTGGCTCGTTGAAAGTTCCTTCGTTACTCACTCTTTCATTGTCAGGCCGCGCGCGGAGGCGGCGCTACAATGAAACCGCGATGCTCCATCGAACCTTGAGCGGCATTCCCCTCGAGAATCACTACGGACCTGAGAATGTGCGCGCTCCCGAGCCGCCGCCCGGCGAATTCCCCTTTACGCGCGGCATTCATAAAACGATGTATCGCGGCAAGCTCTGGACCATGCGACAGTTCTCCGGCTTCGCCACGCCCGAGGAGACCAACCGCCGCTATCGCTATCTGCTCGAGCAAGGCCAAACCGGATTGAGTGTCGCGTTCGATCTCCCCACCCTCATGGGCTACGATGCCGACCACTCCAACTCGCTCGGCGAAGTTGGCAAATGCGGCGTCAGCATCTGCTCGCTCGCCGATATGGAGACGCTGTTCGATGGCATCCCGCTCGGCGGCGTCAGCGTCTCGATGACCATCAACTCGCCTGCCGCCATGATCTGGGCCATGTATCTTGCCGTCGCCGAAAAGCAGGGCGTGGCCTGGCGCGAGCTGAACGGAACGCTGCAAAACGACATCCTGAAGGAGTACATCGCGCAGAAAGAGTTCATCTATCCTCCACGTCCATCGATGCGGATCGTCACCGATACGATCGAATTCGCTACGCGCGAGGTGCCCCGCTACAATCCGGTTTCCATTAGCGGTTACCACATCCGTGAGGCCGGCTCGACCGCCGCGCAAGAACTTGCCTTCACGCTTCGCGATGGCATCGAGTATGTGGATTGGGCCATCGAACGCGGCCTGCTCATCGACGAATTCGCCCCGCGCCTTAGCTTCTTCTTCAATTCGCACAGCGACTTCTTCGAAGAGATCGCCAAGTTTCGCGCTGCCCGCCGCATATGGGCCCGCTTCATGCGCGACCGCTACGGCGCCCGCGACGAGCGCAGCACGCGGCTGCGCTTTCATGCGCAAACAGCCGGATGCTCGCTTACCTGGCAGCAGCCTTACAACAACCTTGTGCGCACGGCTACGCAGGCCCTTGCCGCGGTGCTTGGCGGTTGCCAGTCGTTGCATACCAATTCGCTCGATGAAGCCTATGCGCTGCCAAGCGAGCAAGCCGTGACCCTTGCGTTGCGCACACAACAGATCATCGCCCACGAAACCGGCGCGCCGATTGTCGCCGATCCGCTCGGCGGCAGTTACTTCATCGAATCGCTTACCGATCAATTGGAGGCACAGGCGCTCGCCTATATGGGGCGCATCGACGCCATGGGCGGCATGATCCCGGCCATCGAACGCGGCTTTCCGCAAGCCGAGATCGCCGATGCCAGTTTCCGCTATCAGCAGGAGGTGGAACGCGGCGAACGCCTTGTCATTGGCGTCAATGCCTTTACGCAGTCCGATGAGCCGCCGATCGAACTACTGCAGATCGATCGCACTGCCGAAGAGTCTCAAATCGATAAACTGCGCGCACTACGTGCTTCCCGCCGGCAATCGTCCGTTGACCATACTCTCGACAATCTTCGGCGCACGGCCGACGAGAATCGAAACCTGATGCCTGCTTTTCTGGATTGCGCCCGCGCCTACGCCACGCTCGGAGAAATGTGCGGCGCGCTGCGCGAGCCGTTCGGCGTTTGGGTCGAGCAAGCGGTACTTTGATGTGAGCCATGCCCACCCGCTCCACGGGCGCACCCGGCCCATCTATAATGGTTGCGGGTCACTTCCCGTTCATGAGCAACATTCGAGTCCTGGTGGCCAAGCCGGGTCTGGATGGGCATGACCGCGGTGCCAAGGTCATCGCCCGAGCGCTTCGCGATGCCGGTATGGAAGTAATTTACACCGGTTTGCGGCAGTCTCCGGAAATGATCGTGAGCGCGGCCATGCAGGAAGATGTCCAGGTAATCGGGCTTTCGATTTTGTCTGGAGCGCACATGGCTATTGTGCCGCGGGTTCTGCAATTGCTCCGCGAACGGGGAATGGACGATGTTGCGGTTGTGGTCGGGGGCATTGTTCCCGATGAGGATGCCGCGGAATTGAGAAAACAAGGATGTGCCGGCGTGTTTCAGCCCGGAGCATCCCTCGAGGAGATCACTGGCTTCGTCCGCTCGGCGGCGCGCGCCCGATAAGGACCCGCACCCCGGCGAGCAAGCCGCGATTGGGGTAGTCCGGAAGGCTTGAGCCTTCGGAGAAAGAGTTCAATGTTAGAGAAGAATATCGCCGTGTTTGTCGATTACGACAACATCGAAATCGGCGTCAAAAGCACACTCTCACGCGAGTTCGCGGTGGGTGTCGTGCTCGATGCGCTCAAGGAGCGCGGACAGATTGTCGCTAAGTTCGCCTACGCGAATTGGAGCCGGCAGGAAGGCGCCACGCGCCAGATGGCCGAAAACGCCGTGCAGATGGTGCAGCGCATTCCGTCGCCCCGCGGCGACAAGAATGGCGCCGACATCAATCTCGCCCTCGACGCCTTAGAGATGGCCTTCACGCACAGCCACGTGAACGCCTTCGCTATTGTTAGCGGCGATTCCGATTTCGTACCGTTGGTGAATAAGCTGAAGGAATATGGCAAGACGGTGTTCATCGTCGGAGGCAAGGCGTTCACCTCCACCATCCTGCAGCAGAATTGCCACGAGTTCGTAAGCTACGAATCGCTGCTCGACGATCGTCCGGCTACGTCGTCCGCGCCCATGCGCGACCAGCGGGAGCAGCGCGGACAACGCGAGAGCAAGCTGCCGTTCATCAAAGATCCGTCCCGCGATCGGGATCGGGACCGCGACCGTGGAGGCGATCGCGACGCAAGGCGCGATCCCCAGGAGCACAAGGAGCAAAAGCAGCAGCAACAGCGCTCGCGCCCGGCGCCTCTCGATCTCGCGCAGGCAATGCCCCTGGTGGAGCGCGCGCTGGAAGTGCTCGAACGCCGTAACGTGCAACCGCAGCTCGGCCTGCTGAAGTCCACCATGCTGCAACTGTCGCCTGCGTTCAACGAGCGCGCCTACGGCGCTCATAGCTTCTCGGAATTCGTCGAGCGAATGAAGGCCGCCGACTATGTGAAGGTTACCGGTTCCGGCGGCCGTTACATCATCGAACGCAAAATCGGCTCAGTTCAGGAAATTCCACCCGCCAAGCCCGAAGACGCTCTGCCGCCGCTCCGCGACGTACTGGAAACGCACCGCCTCGACATGGAAGAAGGTGTCCCGGCCGATCAGCTCGAAGCCTGGTTCACCGAAGAGATGTCAAATTTCGAGATCAAGAAGTACGGATTCCAGCGCTTTGCCGAATTCCTTAATTTCGCTCAAGACCGAGGCGTCGTTCGCGTCGAAGCGTCAGAGGACCAGGGTCTCATGACCTACCTCGGCGCCGAGTTCTATCCGCCTGCTCCGCCGCCCGCGCCCGAGCGCCGAGCGGAAGAGGAAGAGGACGACGGCCCACAACCGATTGTGCGCGGCCAGCCGAGTTTCCTCGAGCCCGATGCCAAGCCCGTCTCTCCGCGTGCCCGAAAGAAGCGTGCCCCGTCCGTGGCTGACGGCAACAAGGCGCCCGCGGCCCGCAAGACCACGACGACTCGCAGGAGAAAGCCCACCGCATGATTGAGCGCATTACGCCACCCGGCTCTGCCAGCCCGCGCGGCCCTTATTCGCACGCCGTCCGTGCCGGCGGCTTTCTCTACGTCTCCGGCCAGGGGCCCATCGACGCAGCGACGGACAAGATGTCCTACGGCACCATCGAGCACGAAACGCGCATCGTGCTCGGCAACATCAAGCGCATCCTCGAAGGCTGCGGTTCGTCGATGAGGGACGTCGTCAAGTGCGGTGTGTTTCTGCGCCACGGCACGGATTTTGCCGCGATGAATGCCGTGTATGCCGAGTTCTTCGGCGACGCCAAACCGGCGCGCACAACGGTCGAAGCAAAGTTTGCCGATCCGAAAATGCTGGTGGAAATCGACTGCGTCGCTTACGTCGGCTAGCTCTTGATAAATAGTTCGTTGACTGGGCGGCCTTTCCCGTCTTTGGTGACGTAGAAGGGCCGCCTTTCTATTTCCGCTCCCGCGTCTGGGGGAATGCCCATCGCGTGATAGATACTCGCGTGCAGATCCTCAATCTTGATTGGGTCCTTCGCAACTTTGCACGGGCGCTGGTTGTCCGTCACGCCATACACGAACCCGCGCTTCACGCCGCCTCCTGCCATCAGTACGCTGCCGGCTTCAGTGAAGTGCCGGTGCATCCCGTAGTGCTTCGGTTCGGTCATCACGTCCGGCTGTTTTATCTGATCCTTAACAAGCTTGCCGGGCTTGCCCTCGGTGATCAGGTCGCGGCCAAACTCGCTCGCCAACACGATCAGGGTGCGATCCAGCAACCCTCGTTCTTCGAGATCGAGGATCAACTGCGACACCGGTCCGTCGATCATCGCCTTCATATCCGCCGCGCGCGTGTGCCCGTTCTCGTGCGTGTCCCAGTAGCGGAACGGAATGTACTCGGTCGTGATCTCGATGAACCGCGCGCCCGCCTCCGTCAAACGGCGCGCCAAGAGACATGCGCGCCCAAAGCGAGAGTCGCCGTAAGGTGCTCGCCGCTTTTCCGGCTCGAGATTCAAGTCAAACGCCGCTGCCGCGGGAGACGTCAGCAATCGGTGAGCGTTTTCCACGCTCCGCTTCAAGGATTCCTGCTGGGCGCTTGACGAATTGCGCAGCACCGGATTGGCGGCCATCAACTTCTGATA
>Ga0075421_100012276_pt1 | contig 10637 bp, 12 predicted proteins | sample SoiMetdeltSBSDD5_FD_75292 | JGI IMG/M metagenome (GOLD analysis project Ga0075421, IMG submission 75292) | Bulk soil microbial communities from a Populus tree surrounding site in Tennessee, USA - Soil MetaG P. deltoides SBSDD5 | ecosystem: Environmental > Terrestrial > Soil > Tree plantation... | reverse complement strand
CGCAGCAGCGTGAAGTTCTGCATGTTGCGCGCGCCCACCTGGAGAATATCCGTATGGCGCGCCAAAAGTGAGATCTGCGAGGCGTCCATCACCTCGCTGATCACGAGCAGATTGTTGGCATCCGCGGCCTCGCGGATCATTTGTAGGCCCTCTTCGCCAAGACCCTGGAAGCTGTAAGGCGACGAACGAGGCTTGAACGCGCCTCCGCGAATTACCCGGCCGCCGGCCTCGGCTACGATCGAGGCACACCGTGCGATTTGGTCGCGGCTCTCAACGCTGCATGGACCTGCCATCAGCACCACTTGGTTGCCGCCAATCTCCACGTCTCGAACCTTGACCACGGTGCCCGAGGGTCTGAAATGACGGCTGGCGAGCTTATAAGGCGACATGATGCGATGGCATTCTTTGACGCCCTCCAGCACTTCGAGCTCCTTTGGGTCGACTCGTTCTTCCGGCCCGACGCCGCCCAGCACCGTATGCACCACGCCCGTCGAGCGGTGCACGGTGAACTCCATCTCGACCATGCGGTCGATGACGTTTTGCACCATTACCTCGGTGGCGCCTTCCTCCATTACGACAATCATGTCCCGGACTCCTCTTTCCCCCGCATGCGATCCCGTTGCAATGTGCGCATCTCATCCATAATCCGCTCGTAAACGCGGCTCAACGCTTCATTGGAAAGCGGTCCGCCGTTGTTCCGTGCGATGTTGGCCATCACTTCCTGTTCGCGCCTAGGTTCATACACCCGCATCGTCAGCCGCTGTTTGGCCTCACCGATTACTTCCACGACGTGTGCCCGCTCGTTCAACAGCCGCGTAATAGTCACATCGATTGCGTCGATCCGCAGGCGTGCACTCTCCAGAGTTTCCAATGCCAGATCCGGCGAAGAGAGATCCGCCCATTCGGGCAGCTCGATTCCTTTGTGGTCCATCAGCTCTCCATTGCGGCCTTTAGTTGGCGCGCAAACTCTTCGAGTTTCGCTTCCAAATCTGGGCTGCCACCATGCGTCTCCACGAGCCGCACGAAGGCGCTGCCGACGACAACACCTTCCACCAACCGCGCCGTTTCAGCCGCTTGTTCCGGCTTCGAGATGCCGAAGCCGACCGCCAGCGGAAGATTAGTATGCGCGCGAATCGCCGTCACCAGAGGACCGACCGAGGCCGACAACTGCGCCTGCTCGCCCGTCACGCCGGTTCGCGAAACCAGATACACGAAACCAGAGGAGCACTCGGCCACCGCCTTCAACCGCTCCGGCGGCGACGTAGGCGCGGCGAGAAACACCGTGTCCAGTCCGTTGGCCCGCATCGGCTGGATGAACTCCGTGGCTTCCTCCACGCTCAGGTCCGTCAACAGGCAACCGTCGATTCCCGCCGACTTGGCATCGGAGGCGAGTTTCGCGAAGCCGTAGCGCATCAGCGGATTTAAATAACTGAACAAGAGCAGTGGAATCTCTGAGCGCTTCCGCACCGCGCGAGTGATGTCCAACACCTTTTGCAGAGTAGTCCCCGCGCGCAAGGCTCGCTCGCTCGCTTTCATGATCACCGGGCCGTCGGCAATGGGATCGGAGAATGGCACGCCCAGTTCGACGAGATCGACGCCGCCGCGCTCGAGTGCCGCCACCAGCGCCGCCGTATGCTCGGGCGTGGGATCGCCCGCTGTGATGTAGGCGATCAGTGCGGATTGCTTTGCCGCTCGCTTCTTTGCAAATAGATCGGCAATACGGCTCACGCGGCATCTCCCTCGCTCACGTCCCGGTCCAGTTCCGGGAAGTTCTCCCGATAGATGTCGATGTCTTTATCGCCGCGTCCGGACAGGTTCACCAGAAACACTTTGCCGGGTTCGCCCGGTGCCCGGCGGATCGCTTCCGCCAAACCATGCGAGCTTTCCAGCGCCGGAATGATCCCTTCCGTACGGCACAACTGCAATGCTGCCTTCAGCGCTGCGTCGTCTTCGCAGTATCCATACTTCGCGCGGCCCTGATCGTAGAGCCACGCATGTTCCGGCCCCACCATCGCGTAATCCAATCCCGCTGAAACCGAGTGCGTCAGTAGCACCTGTCCGTCCTCGTTCTGCAATAGATAACTGCGTGCTCCTTGCAGTACGCCCGGAGCGCCGCCATTGAATCGCGCCGCGTGTTCGCCAGGCCGAATACCGCGCCCGCCGGCCTCGACCCCTACTAACTCCACCTGTTCGTCGGGGATAAAGGCATGGAATGCCCCGATCGCGTTGCTGCCTCCCCCGACGCAAGCGAACACGGTGTCGGGAAGGCGGCCCGTTCGCTCTTGCATCTGCGCGCGCGCTTCTTCTCCGATGCAGCGATGGAAGTCGCGCACCATCACGGGATAGGGGTGCGCTCCAAGAGCCGAGCCCAAGAGGTAATGCGTGCTCGCAACATTGGTGACCCAATCGCGCATCGCTTCGCTGATGGCATCCTTCAACGTGCGCGAGCCATAGGCGACGCCCACAACCTTGGCTCCCAGCAGCCGCATGCGAAACACGTTCAACTTCTGGCGGCGCATGTCTTCTTCGCCCATGTAGACGACGCACTCCATCCCAAACAGCGCGCACACGGTGGCCGTCGCCACGCCATGCTGTCCCGCGCCCGTCTCGGCGATGATGCGCTTCTTCCCCATGCGGCGGGCTAACAGAACCTGCCCCAGGCAGTTATTGATCTTGTGCGCGCCCGTGTGAAGCAGGTCTTCGCGCTTCAGGTAGATCGTCGCGCCGCCGAGCGCAGCGCTCAGCCGCTTGGCTTCGTACAACGGCGTCGGGCGCCCGGCGAAGTTATGCAACAGGTCCTTTAGCTCGGCCTGGAATGAGGGATCTTCCCGTGACGCCCGCCATGCCTTCTCGACGTCCTCCAGAGGGGCCATCAATGTCTCGGGCACATAGCGCCCGCCATAGGGGCCGAAATGTCCCTGTGCGTCTGGTTCGAGAATCGTCACACTCATGTCCTCTTCGCCGCTTCTTGCGCCGCCGCTACGAACGCGTTCACCTTGCTCTTATCTTTCCTGCCCGGACTGGCTTCCAATCGCGAACACGCGTCCACTCCCCACGGCTTCACTGCCTCAATCGCCCGTGCCACATTGCCCGCATCCAATCCGCCCGCCAGCACAATCCGCCGCGCAATCCCCCGCGCGCGGTTCCAATCGAACGTCTCACCCGTCCCGCCATGCAACGCTCCGCCGGGGGAGTCCAGCAGCCATGCCTCGGGATCCTCGGTCAAGTCTTCCACGCGGAACGACTCATCCACGTTGCGCGCTAGCCATGTGCGAACCCCCGCCGGGCCTACAGCCGCGCCATACAACTGCGCCACCTCCAACCGGCATCGCGCCATGACATCCGCCACCTCATCGGCCGCCATGTTTACAAACACGCCCACGCGCAAAACCTGGGCTGGAACTTCGCCAATCCATTCCGACAGCGCCTCGGGCCGAATGTACCGTGGGCTCTTCTCGTAAAAATTGAAGCCTAGCGCTGTCGCACCCGCGGCCACCGCATCGCGCGCGTCGGCGGCGTTTGTGATGCCGCAAATCTTTATGAGCATGTCAGGGCTCGCAGCGCCGCCACGGGATCGGCGGACTTCATCAGATGCTCGCCAACAAGAAACGCCTGGTAACCTGCGTCGAGAAGCACTCTGACGTCGGCCGGCGAGTGAATTCCGCTCTCGCTCACTCGCAACACGTTCGATGGAATACGCGCCGCCAGGGCGAGCGATGTTTCCAGTTTCACCTCGAATGAGTGCAGGTCCCGATTGTTGACGCCGAGTATCTCCGCTCCCGAATCGAGCGCCCGGTTGAGCTCCTCGCCGTCATGCACCTCAACCAGCGAATCCATTCGAAATGTCCTGGCAAGCTCGCGAAACCGCCGCATCTCCTCAATCGTCAGAATTGCGGCGATCAGGAGGATCGCATCGGCGCCGGCGGCAGCGGCTTCCACCACGTGCAGTTCGTCGATCGTGAAGTCTTTGCGCAACACCGGTACCGGCGTGTGCTCCCGCGCGGTGCGCAAATCGTCGAGCGAGCCCTGAAAAAATCGCTCATCCGTCAGTACCGACATCGCCGCTGCTCCGCCCGCCGCATAGCGCGACGCAATCGCCGCAGGATCGTAGTCGGCGTGCAGCAAACCCTTGCTCGGTGAAGCTTTTTTCGACTCGGCGATGATTGCTGGTTTCCGCGCTTGCAGCGCCGCGCGGAATTCCCGGCGCCGCACTGCCTGCTGTCCTGCCTCGCGCTCCAACTCCCCGCGATTCCACACACGCCCGGCAATCTCGGCGCGCTTGTGCTCCGCGATACGCGACAGAATGCCCGGCACGGTTTGTAACATGAGGGGAACTTTTCATGCTAACAAAATGAGGCTGCCCCGCTTGATATGCTGGCGTTCGATGAATCGCCGATCTCTGCTTGCCTCCGCCGCCGCGCCCGCCTTCCTCGCCGCTCATGTCCTGCGCGCCGCCGCTTCCACCAAACCCAACATCATCTGGATCATTGGCGAAGACATGGGCAAACAACTCGGCTGCTACGGCATGCCCCTTGTCCGCACGCCCAACCTCGACCGGATCGCTGCGGAAGGCGTACGGTTTGATCACTGTTTCTGCACCGCGCCCGTCTGCTCGGCGTCGCGTAGCGGCTTCAATACCGGTGTCTACCAGATCGCCAGTGGCGCTCACCACCACCGCTCTCATCGCAAGGACGGCTTCCGCCTCCCTGCGGGCGTCGAGTTGATCTCGCACCGAATGCAGAAGGCCGGCTACTACACCACCAACGTGCGTAGGATTCGCGAGGGCGTCGCCGGCTCCGGCAAGACCGATTTCAACTTCACCGTTGAGCATGACTTCGATGGTCCCCACTGGAACGGCCGCAAACCGGGCCAGCCTGTCTATGCACAAATCAATTTCACGGCGCCGCATAAAGGCCCGCAGTTCCCGCGTGCACGCCGCGAGAACAAGTATCTCGTCGACCCGAAGAAGCTCGAACTGCCGCCCTACTGGCCGGACCACCCCACCGTGCGCGACGAATTCGCCAATTTCCTTGATGCCGTCAATCTCCTGGACTCCGACGCTGGTGTGCTGTGGGAGGAGCTCAAGAAGGATGGCCTCCTCGATAACGCACTCGTCTTTTTCTTCGGCGACAACGGCCGCTGCCTCATTCGCGGCAAACAGTGGCTCTATGACTCGGGCATCAGCGTGCCCATGATGGCTTGGGCTTCGGGCGACGCGGCGAAATCGCTCGGCCTGCGCGGCGGCACTGTCCGGGACGACTTGTGCGTCTCGCTCGATATCACCGCCACCTCTCTCCAAGCCGCCGGAATTGAGATGCCGAAACCCATGCATGGCCGCCCTCTGTTCGGCGCCGCTGCCAAGCCCAGGCCTGAAATTTACGCCGCGCGCGACCGCTGCGACATGACCGTCGACCGTATCCGCTGCGTGCGCACGTCCGGTTACAAGTACATCCACAACTTCATGCCCGAACGCCCGTATACGCAGTTCAACAACTACATCGAGACCAGCTATCCCACGCTCGGCGTAATGAAGGAACTGCACGCGGCGGGCAACCTGAATGCAAAGCAATCGCTCTTTATGGCTCCTCGGAAGCCGGATATCGAGCTCTACGATCTGCGGGCCGATCCGCATGAGGTGAGCAATTTGGCGGGCTCTTCGACGCACAGGAAGGTACAAGCCGATTTGAGCTCAAGGCTTGAAAAGTGGCTCGTCGAGGTCGACGACAAGGGCCGCTTCCCAGAAGATCCAAAGTCGGCGGCGCTCTAATGCCCCCCTACTTCTGAAACGCCGGATTGTATTCGCCCTGTTTGGCGAAGCCGCCCAGTTCCGGCCGCATTGGCGAGTAGCGTGGGTAGCTATCCCAAACGTCCCCATTCCCCATCACGCGCGGATCTTTTGTGCGCTTCAACTCGCCGTCCAGCCGCGCGCCCAACTCGCTCGCCAGCGGCGCCTGCGCTGAATCGGACGCCAGATTTTGCAGGCACCCTGGATCACGCCGCACGTTGTAGAGTTCCACCGCCGGTTTCTTTCCAAAGGCTGAATCAAACAACGCTTTCACCGCGTTGTCCTCGCGGTGCGTCATCATCCATTGCTTCGTCGGCCCATCGTCGATGTCGCGATAGGCCGGAGGGTCTCCCGCCATCCAGCGGTCCGGCTTGAAGTTTCTGATGTAGAGATACTCTCGCGTCCGCAAGGCGCGCGTCGGATAGCCCAGGTTGTCGCGGCGCGCATGCGAGTGGCGCTCGCGCCCCGCATAGACGGCGTCGAATTTCGGGTCGATCACTCCGCTTTTCGCCGAGCCCAGCAGCGGCAGCAGACTACGCCCGTTCTGCCCCGGCGGACGCGCCACGCCCGCGGCCTCCAAAATCGTTGGCGCTAGATCGGTGAAGCTAACCAGATCCTCGGACGTGCGCCCGCCACGGAATCGGCCCTTTGCCATGATCGCCATCGGTACGTGCCAGCCGTAATCCTTCATGGTCGCTTTCGAACCCGGAAAGGACATCCCGTTATCCGCCGTGACGATGACGATGGTGTTATCCAGTTCGCCCGATTTCCCTAGCAAATCAAGCATGCGCTCCAGGTGCAGGTTGAAGTGCTCGATTTCCGCGAGGTAGTCGGCGATGTCGTTGCGTACCTCCAACGTATCTGGTAGATAGGGCGGCACCACGATTTTTTCGATACGCTTTCCGCTCGCCACGCCGATGCCCTTCTTGTAAATCCGATGCGGCTCGTGGCAGCCAAACCAGAAAGCAAATGGCGACCCCTTGGGCTTCTGCTGAAGGAACTTTCCGAAATTCGCCCCATAATCGAGCGCGCTCATGCCTTCGTGCGCGGTCGTTTCCTTCATCGTGTCGAACGATGGCCCGGCGGGGTTGTGCGGCCAGCCGGCATCCTTGAAGTTGCATGGCCCGGCGCCTTTTCCTGTAAGTCCGGTGAAATAGCCGGCCTTGCCCAGCAGTTCCGGATACACGGCAAACTTGCGCGGAAACAGGCTCGCGTGGGTTCCCGCTTCCTCAAGCGTCCAGATGTGGCGGCCGGTCAGCAGCCCCGCGCGCGATGGTGCGCAACCGGGCGCGGCGGCGAACGCATTTCTGAAGAGCACGCCACCCTCGGCCACGCGATCGAAAGCCGGCGTGCGCACAACCGGATCGCCCATGGCCGACGTGTGCTCATAGCTCATGTCGTCGGCAATCGCCAGCAGAATATTCGGCCTCCGCGCGGATTGGCCGCGCAAGATTGCGGGCGCGATTCCCGCGACAAAGGCTCGTCTCTTCATTTCTCTATGCCTCTCTATGTCTCTTCAATACCGAATGTAGGCCGGTGTACCGGTGGCAACTTGCGCGGCTTCATGTCCGCTCCCAGAAATACGTGCCGCGTGTGGCCAGTTGCCAGCACCAGGTTGGTTTCCGCGTTACGGATCTCATAGCCAAATCGCACCATGCGCGGGTTCGCATCGGCCACCCACGCTTTCACGGTCACCTCGTCATCGTACAGCGCCGGTTGCGCAAACCGGCAATCCACGTCGACCACGGCCAGATGGACCTGTTCGTTCTGCTCCAGGTCGCGATATCGGATTCCCATCGACCGGCACAGCTCCACCCGCCCCACCTCCATCCAGATGATGTAGTTTGCGTGGTAGACCACTCCCATCTGATCGGTTTCCGCATAGCGAACACGCAATCTGGTTTCGTGGGCTCGTTCGTTACTTTCCTGCATCAGGTGAGAAGTATAGCGCCGTTATCGGAAACGCTGGCCTTCGGGCGTGCGTCTGTTACCATACCGATCGTGCGCGTGAAGGTCCTGTTTTTTGGGCCGGTGAAGGACATCATCGGCCGTGCGAGTGACGAGCTTGATGTGTCTCTCGGCGCAAGTGTGCAGAATGTCTTCGACCATTACGCCACGCCCGCGCCCAAATTGCGGCAGATGGAAGCGAGCATCCTCATGGCGCGCAATCAGGAGTTTGCCCCTCGCGACACCGTGCTTGCCGATGGCGACGAGATCGCGTTCCTGCCGCCCGTAAGCGGCGGCGTGGACCAGTGGACGCACAAGATCGAGACCTCCGAAGGCCACTTTTTCGGCCTCACGCGCCAGCCCATCAACGGCGGTTCGCTCGCCCGCCGGCTGCTGGCAGGTACCGATGGCGCATTCGTCAATTTTGAAGGCGTCGTGCGCAATAACTCCAATGGCCGTGTGACGCGTTTCCTGGACTACGAATGCTATGAGGCGATGGCCGTTCAAGTGATGGCCAAGCTGGGCGCCGAGATTGCCGCGGCACATGAGATCGGCCGTATCGCCATGGTGCATCGGCTGGGACGTTTGGAAATTGGGGAGACCAGTGTAGCCGTCGTGGTTACTTCGCCGCACCGGCGCGCCGCCTTCGACGCCGCTCTTGAGGGGATCAACCGGCTGAAAAGGACGGTTCCGGTTTGGAAGAAAGAATACTTTGCCGACGGCGAGGTATGGGTGGAGGGCGATTGGGACGAATCTTTACTGGCGCCATAGCGATCCTCCTCGCAGCGGCGGCGCTCGCGCAGACGCCCATTTTCCGCACCGACGTGCGCCTGGTCCGGCTTCTCGTCACGGTGAAGGACGCCAACGGCGCGCTGATTGGCTCGCTCGAGAAAAACGCGTTCGACGTCGTCGATTCAGGTGTATTGCAGACAGTCACCATCTTCGAGCGCACAACCGCCCAGCCACTGTCTATTTCGCTGCTCATCGACACCAGCGGATCGACGGCCAAAGACCTCAAATACGAAACAGCCGCTGCGGCGCGGTTCCTGAAGGCGATCACGAAAGAGGGAAACTCGCAGGATTCCCTTGCTCTGTATTCGTTCAATCACGAAGTGACGCTGGTCACCAACTTCACGCGCAACGCCGGCCACATCGCGCGTGGCCTGCGATCGCTCGAGGCCTCGGCAGGGACCTCGCTTTACGATGCGCTTCTGCTCACCAGCGAACGCCTCGACAACCGCGATGGCCGGCACGTCATCATCGTGATTAGCGACGGCGGCGACACCACCAGCCGCGTGGATTATCATGCCGCGCTGCGCGCTCTCCATCGTGCCGACGTGGTCTTATACCCCATCGTCGTCATCCCGATAACGAGCGACGCTGGACGCAACATCGGCGGCGAGAATGCCCTTACACAACTCGCGCGCTCTACGGGTGGCCGCGCTTTCTTCCCTGGTGTCGCGGGCCTTGACCGGACTTTTGAAGAGATCCTGCGCGACCTGCGCACGCAGTACCTGTTGGCCTATTACCCGCATGGGCTGCCGCACGCCCCTACGGGCTCTTTCCGAACGATTGAAGTTAAGTTGAAGCAGCCCGGTTTGCGGGCGATCTCCCGGGGCGGCTATTATGAGGAATAATCTCTCTGGAGCTGTCCTTGACAACAAAACCCCCCGCTGCGAAAAACGCTGCCGCTAAAGCTAAATCACGCCCCGCCGAGCAAACCTTTGAAGAGATCCGCTATCTCCGCCACCTCATCGACGATGGCGTCACGGTTTGCGTGAAGCTGATCGAAGGCGAAGAATTCACGGGCATCATCGAATACTACGACTTCAATTTCATCCGTTTGACCCGCACGGGCGAACCGAATCTCTTCATCTTCAAACACGACATCATGTATTTGTACGAGGCTGCCTGAGTGGCGGCCTATTTGGAAGCTGCAGTTGCGATTGCCCGAGAGGCCGGAGCGCTCCTGTTGCAGTTCGCCGAGAGGCGTCCAGTATTTGAGCTCAAGAGTGAATTCGATCTTGTCACCGCGGCCGACCGCGCCAGCGAGCAGTTGATTCTCGAGCGGTTGCAGACAAAATTCCCCACCCACGCGGTGCTTGCCGAAGAAACCGGAGCCCACGAAGGTTCGAGCGATTTCCGCTGGTATGTCGATCCTCTTGACGGCACCACAAACTTCGCCCACGGCTTTCCGATGTGGAACGTAACGCTCGCGCTCGAGCAAGCCGGACAACTCATCTGCGGCGTCGTCTACGATCCGCTACGCGATGAGATGTTCACCGCCGAGCGTGGCGGCGGAGCCTACTTGAACAACCGCCGCATTCACGTTTCCAAGGCCGCGCGCCTGGAGGAATCGCTTTTGGCCACCGGCTTCCCTAGCCGCCGCCGCCACGAAAACGTCAATGTCCACTTCTTCCATCAAGCCGCGATGGTGAGCCATGGCGTGCGCCGCGCGGGTGCGGCGGCGCTGGACCTCGCCTACGTTGCCTGCGGGCGTTTGGACGGCTTCTGGGAGTTCGGCCTGAACCCTTGGGACATGGCGGCCGGATCGCTGATGATTCTCGAAGCGGGCGGTGCTTGCACCGACATGCTGGGCCAGCCCTTCTCCGTCAACGGACTCCATCTCACGGCAACTAACGGCGCCATTCAACAACCACTGCTTGAATTGTTCGGCGAGGTTTGGAACGGCCGTTATCGCGTGCCGATACCGGCGATCAACCGCTAGGGCAGCAAGCCGGCCTGATAGTCGAGCATATTGCGCTTGCGCAGGTATTCGTAGCGCGCCGCGGCCGCATTCACTTCGCCCGCCGTCCGGCTCAGTTGTGCCTGTCCCAGCTCCACAATGGAACTCAAGCCCAATTCGTAGCGGGTCTGCGCGAGCTTGAGCGTGCGCACCGCCTGC
>Ga0075421_100012275_pt1 | contig 10637 bp, 8 predicted proteins | sample SoiMetdeltSBSDD5_FD_75292 | JGI IMG/M metagenome (GOLD analysis project Ga0075421, IMG submission 75292) | Bulk soil microbial communities from a Populus tree surrounding site in Tennessee, USA - Soil MetaG P. deltoides SBSDD5 | ecosystem: Environmental > Terrestrial > Soil > Tree plantation... | reverse complement strand
GTACCAGTCGCTGCGGCAGAGGGAGGCGATGGAGCGAGAGCTCGCCATAGCCCGCGAAGTGCAGCGCGAGCTTCTGCCCCGCGCCTGCCCCGTGGTCCCGGGGCTGCTCCTGGCGGGAGCCTGCCGGCCGGCCGTGGGGGTGGGCGGGGACTACTACGACTACCTGCAGTTCTCCGATGAGCGTCTGGGCGTCGTGATCGCCGACGTGGCCGGGAAAGGGATCTCGGCGGCGCTGCTGATGGCCGGCCTGCAGGCTTCGGTGCGCATTATCGCGGGTCCCTCGGTCGAGCCCGGCGAAGTCAACCGACGCCTGAACCAAATGCTCTACCGCTCCACCTCGAGCGCACGCTACGCCACGCTCTTCTTCGCCGTCTATGACGCGCGGCGGAGGCTATTGTCCTACAGCAACGCGGGTCACTTCCCGCAGCTGCACCTGACGGGCGAGGGCGTGGCCCGCCTGACGGCCGACGGCATCCCCCTCGGCCTGATGGAGGATGCCACCTACGGGCAGGGCCAGCGGGTCATAGCACCGGGCGATCTCCTCGCCCTCTACACCGACGGCATCGTCGAGGCCCCGAACGACGCCGGCACGGAGTTCGGCGAGGAGCGGCTCATCGCGACGCTGCAGAGGCACCGGTACCGCGATCTCGACGATCTGGTCCTGCAGGTCCTGCAGGAGCTGGAGCGCTGGACGGGCGGGGGGATGGCGCACGACGACGCCACCCTGGTCCTGATCCGCGCCACCTGACGAGCCGATGCGCCCGCGCGGCCTTCCCTTCGGCTTTCAGGTCCTGCTCTGGGCGGCGTGCAACTCCCTGGCGGGGGGTGCCGTCGGCCTGGCGGTCGGGGCGTTCCGCCAGGGCGGTCTCGAGCCGACGATCGTCCTCATCAGCATCCTGTTCGGCAACGTCATCGGCTTCACCGTCCTGCTGACGTCGACGCTCCTTCCGCCGCGTCTCCGGGAGGTGGGGCCGGTGGCGCGGGCAGCGCTGGTCGCGCTGGCGCTGCTGTCGGGAGGCGTGGCCGGGACCGTCCTCGTGTTCTCCCTCTTCCCGCTCTTCGTGCTGCGCGACGTGCGGCAGGCGTTGACGGTCAGCGCCATCAACGCCATCCTGGCGCTCGTCGTCGGCACGGTGGTGCACGTGTACGAACAGCTGCGGTGGCGTCTCGCGGAGTCCCTGCGCGAGGTCGAGGAGGTCCGGCTGCGGGAGGCTCACCTCAGGGAGCAGGCGGCGCGCGCGGAGCTGTCGGCCCTGCAGGCCCGCATCAACCCCCACTTCTTCTTCAACACCCTGAACACCATCGCGTCGCTGGTGGAGGACGACCCCCGGGCCGCGGGGGACATCGTGCAGACCCTCGCCGAGCTGTTCCGTTACACGTTCAAGGTCGCGGATGCGGGGCCGGTCCCCCTTCAGGAAGAATTGGAGTTCGTCCAGCGCTGCCTGATCATCGAGCGGGCGCGGTACGGCGAGCGGCTCCGCGTCGTGCGCGATGTCGATCCTCGCTCCCTCCGGGTGCCGGTGCCGGGACTGATCCTGCAGCCCCTGGTGGAGAACGCCGTCGGGCACGGGGTGGCGCCCCTGCGCGAGGGTGGGACCGTGCGGATCGCGGCGCGCCTGCAGGAGGGGGAGCTGTGCGTGGAGGTCTCGGACGACGGCCGCGGGCTGCCGGCCGGCGTCACCGATCCGGTGCGTGAGGGCCACGGGCTCGACAACGTGCGGCAGCGGCTGCAGACGATCTACGGGGGGAGCGGCCGGCTGGAGCTCGAGCGGGGCGCCTTGGGACGCGGCACCGTGGCCCGCATCCGCATTCCGGTCCCCCACGATCAGCCGGCGAGGGCCGACGAGACGGAGGCGCCGCGGGCCGCCGTGCCGGCGCCCGCCCCCGCCGGGCGGCGATGAGCGGGCCGGCGAGGATGCGCGTCGTGATCGTCGACGACGAGAAGCCGGCGCGGGATCGGCTGCGCCGCCTCCTGAACGAGCATGCCGACTGCGAGCTGGCCGGAGAGGCCGGAGACGCGGCCGCGGCCGTGGCCCTCATCGAGAAGGAGCGTCCCGATCTCTGCTTCCTCGACGTCCAGATGCCGGAGGGGAACGGCTTCGAAGTCCTGCGGCGGGTGCGGCATCAGCCGCGCGTCATCTTCACCACGGCGTACGACCGGTACGCGGTCCCGGCCTTCGAGGTCAAGTCGCTCGACTATCTCCTGAAGCCGTTCAGCCGCGAGCGCTTCGCGGCGGCGCTCGACCGGGCGCGCGAGGCCCTGCGCCAGGGCACAGCACCTCCGTCGGCGGAGATCCTGAGGCTCCTGGAGGAGATCCGGGCCGGCCTCGCGAAGCCCGAGGCGATGACGCCTGCAGCCCCCGCCTCTCCTGGCCCCACAGTCCCGGCCCCGATGGCGGGCCCCGGTTTCGGGTCGGTGGCGCCGCTCCGCATCCCGGTCCGGCGGGCCAGCAAGATCGTTCTCCTCGACCCGGCCGAGATCCTCTGGTTCGAAGCCGAGGAGACGATCGTCTTCGCCCGAACGGCCGATGCCCGGCTCCTGGTCGAGCGCACTCTCAACGAGCTCGAGGCGCAGCTCGGATCGGGCTTCTTCCGCGCCCACCGCTCCTCCCTCGTGAACGTGTCGTGGATCGCCGAGATCCTCCCCGGGGAGGGAGGCCTGGCCCGGCTGGTGCTCAAGGACGCGAACCGGACGGTTCTGCCGGTGTCCCGCCGCCAGGCCCGGCTGCTGCGAGACCTCATCCCCTGGTAGCCCGCCGCCGCTCATCCGGCCCCAGCGACCGCTCATCGGCCCGACCGGCCGCTGGCCCGAATCGGCTTGTCCGTGGCGTCCGGCCAGCGTATTCATCCGCATTGGAGGGATCGAGCATGCTCACCTCGAGACGAGTGACCCTGGCGGCGGGCCTGGTGACGGCGCTCGCCATGGGCGTCGGGCTGCCGATCCAGGCGGCGGCCGAGAAGCGGCCGAAGTCGGCGCCGAACGAGGCTCCGGCACCGCCCGCTCCGCCCCCGATTCCGGAATCGGTCCAGCATCCCGACATACCTCCGATCCCGAAGCCGCCGAAGCCCCCGACGACGACGCCACGCTACAACCTCAAGAAAGGGGAGTCGCACAAGGGGGACCTCTACTTCTTCTCGGATACGGTCACCATCGCGGGGACGCAGGAGGGCGACCTCATCATCTTCTCGCGCACCCTGGACGTGCCGGGCACGGTGACGGGCGACGTGATGGCAACGGTCGAGTCGGCCGATCTGTCCGGCACCATGGGCGACACCGTTCGGGTCTTCTGCAAGGACCTCCGCGTCAGCGGCACGATCGAAGGGGATCTCGTGGCGATGTGCGCCACGGTCAACGTGGAGAAGGGCTCCCGCGTCATGGGCGACCTGAGCGCCAAGGGAGCCAGCATCGACCTGCACGGCGACGTGGACGGCGAGGTGGAAGCGATGGGGGGCGAGGTGAGGCTCTCCGGGACCGTCGGCGGGGACGCCGAGGTCAAGGCCGACGTTGTCGAGATCGAGCCCGGGACGCGGATCAAGGGGGACCTCTCCTACACCTCCCGCTCGCGGGTGGAGATCGACGACCACGACGCGGTCGGCGGCGAGGTGATCTACACGCCCGGGAAGAAGAAGCCGCCCGTCAGCACGGGAGGGTTCTTCAAGTGGTTCTTGTTCATGGCCACCGCCTTCCTCTCCGGGCTCGGGGCCCTCGCCATCTTCAGGAAGAACGCGTCGGCGATCGTCGGGGCGGTCCGGGGGGACGGCCTGCGCAGCGCGGGCATCGGCTTCATCACGACGATCGTCGTCCCGGTGGCGGCGTTGCTGTCCTGCATCCTGATCATCACCATCCCTGCTGCGATTCTCGCCATGCTGGCTTTCTGCCTGACCCTCTATCTCTCCCAGGTCCCGGTGGCGGTCTGGCTGGGCGAGTCGGTCCTGAGGCGTCTGGGCCGGGCGAACGCTTCACCTTTCCTGGCGCTCGCCCTCGGGATGCCGCTGATGTACGTCGTCTTCAGCATCCCGTTCATCGGCAAGGTCGCGCTGTTCGCCGTGATCTTCACCGGATTTGGAGCGATCGTGATCACGCTGTGGGCATCCCATCAGGCGCGACGCGCCGGCGGCGCCCCCCTGGCTCCGCCGCCCGTCGCTACCGCTGCGGTTTGAGAGGAGGGCTGCGATGAACGGTCGCCTATTGTTCGCGCTGGCCATCGTGCTGTTGATCGCGTTCATCCTTTAGGTGCGCCCGGCGGCGGGGGGCGAGTGGTCCCGGGTCCTCCGCCGCAGGGGTGCTTGACGGGGCGGGGTGGGGCGGGAGAGAGTGGTCCCGTGACCCGCGGTCGATGCTTCCTCCGAGCCGTTCCCGTCCACGCAGCCGTGGCTTTTCTGGTCCTCGCGACCCCGGCGGGTGCGGCGACGGAGGAGGTCGCCGTGCTGCGGGCGCCACAAGGGGAGATCGTCTGGCGTTTCCTGCCGCGTGAGGCCCCGGAGCACGTCACCTACATCAAGCACCTCATCAAGAGCGGCTTCTACGACGGCACCACCTTCCATCGCGTGATCCCGCACTTCGTCGTGCAGGGGGGCGATCCGAACTCCAGGAACGACGACCGGGCCGACGACGGGGAGGGTTCAGCGGACCGCCGGCTCAAGGCCGAGTTCAGCCAGAGGCTGCACTATCGTCCCGGAACGGTCGGCCTCGCCCGCGACGCCGACCCCGATTCCGGCTCCTGCCAGTTCTTCATCGCTCTCGAGAACATCCCCCGCCTGGACGGTCGCTACACGATCTTCGGCGAGGTGATCTCGGGGCTCGAGGTGGCACGGGGCATCGCCGCCCTGCCGCGCGATCTCAACGACAATCCGCTGCAGCCCGTGAAGGTCTCGATCCGCTTGGAGAAGAGGCCCGTGCCCGACGCGATCGTGTCGCTTTCGCCCGGCCGGACCGGCTCCGGTGAGGTCCTGACCGGTCCCGGAAAGCCGAGACCGTACGACCCGAAGAACCGCCTCTTCCATCCCCCCGAGCGGCCGACTGCGTCCGGGCCTGCCGTCCAGGCGGCCGGAAGCGCGCGGCTCGACCTCGCGATCGGCGAGGAGGGGAAGGTGCTCGACGTCCGCTTCAAGGATCCCATGACGGCGGACGCCGATCGGCTGCTGGCCCTGGCTCTGGGATGGACGTTCGCGCCGGCCACTTACGACGGGAGGCCGCAGAAGGTCCGATTCGAGATCGATGCGGATGGCGCGAACTTCGGGCCCCCCACGGGCGGAGGGGCCCCCGTCGACCTGGAGGACGCGATGGCCGGGCTCGCAACAACGCCGGACAAGGCCGGACGGGTGAGACCTCCGCGACCGGCCCTGAGGGTCGCGCTTCCGGAGGGAGCCAAGACGCCGGCGCTGCCGGCGCGGCTGAGGCTCACGATCGACGCGAGCGGCGGCGTGACCGACGTCTCCCTGCAGTCATCCTGCGGCGACGCGGCGCTCGACGCCGCCGCGATCGAGGCGGCCAGAGCACTCGCTCTCGAACCGGCCCGGCGCGACGCCTCGGGGGGGAAGGAGCCCGAGCCTTTGGCCGTCTACCTCGACCTGACGGCGTCGTTCGTCGTCGCGAAGTGACCCGGCCGCGGCCCGGCAGCCTTCAGCGGCCGCCCCCGGTCGCCGCCCGCGCCGTCTTCCTGTTGGACCCGGAGAAATAGCGCAGGAGGCCGTCCACGTAGGCCTCCGCCACCTTCTGGCGATAGCCCGGATCGGCCAGCCTGCGGCTGTCGGGCGGGTTGCTGAGGTTGGCGACCTCGATCAGGACCTCGACCGGCACGATGTTGCAGCGCAGCACGGCCGGCACCCACGACCGGCCGCGACGTATGATCCGCTCGCGCACGGGCTGGTAGGGATGGACGGCGACGCCGTTCGCTCGGAAGGCGTCGACCAGGTTGGCGGCGAACTGGCGTGACAGGCCCTCCGACCGCTCGCGTTCGTCGCGCGTGAAGGCGACGTACGGCTCCTCGCGGACCTCGCGGTAGCGCGCGTACACCGCGCCCGAGTGACCGTAGCGGCCGCGCCGGAACTCCTCCCCCGGAACGTAGACCATGGCCCCCGCGAGCGACGGGTGCCGCGCGTCCGCGTGCAGGCTCGTGAAGACGATCTTGAGCGGATCGAACCCCTCCTTCACCATCTGGCGGAAGTAGGCGTTCGACAGGTACCAGCGCAGGTTGACGCTCGGGGCCCGCCCGGTCAGGTCGAACGGCGGATTGGTCAGCAGCACCTCGGCGCGGCTGCGCGGCAGGCGATCGGTGTCGCGGATCTGGAAGCCCTCCTTGCGGTCCCTGATGATGGGCAGGATGCGCGCGCCCGTCGTCTGCCCCAGGAGCGCCCGGATGCGGCAGAGGATGTCGTAGACGTAGTCGTGCTCCCACACTCCGTTGTGGGAGGCGCCGACGTCGCGCCCGCCGTGGCCGGCGTCCAGGATCACGGCGACCCCCTGCAGGCCGCGGCTCGTGGCCATGTTGGTGTACCGGGCCACCTCGGCGTGCTGGCGCTCCCACGCCTGTCGTCGCGGGTCTCCGGGAGGCAGGTATTCGGGGAGCAGATCGTCGAGCGGGATCCGGACCTTGAATCCTATCGGGATGTTCGTCACGTTCTCGATGCGGCTGCGCTGCGCGACCTTCGCCGCGAGTTCGTTCACCTCCTGCACGTCGATCCGGCCGGTGAAGCGGACCACGACGGCGGAATAGATGGCCTCGCCCCGCTTGAGCGGGTAGGCGGCGTAGCGACCGGCGTCGTCCTGGCCATAGGTCAGGTCGCCGGCCCCTTCCGCGACGGGCGGCGGCACGAGCGGAGCGGGCGGACCGGGCGGACCGGGAATCGGCCCTTCCACTTCGGGTTCGCCCGTCGCCGGAGCCTCGGTGAAGTCGTCCTCCGGCTCGACCGGGGCCTGCGAATCGGTGGAGGCCGGGGGCCCGGCGTCGTCGCGCGGTGCCGGACCCTGGGGCGCCGCGGCCTCGAGCGACGGCAGCTCCTGAAGGCGTTCGGAGGATTCGCCCGCGGCCGCGATCCGACTCGGGGCCACCCCTGTGCTTTTCGCGAAGGCGGCGTGCAGGATCGGCCCCGGCACCAGGATCTCCTGCGCCGGAAGGAGGCGCTTGCCCGCGGCCGAGTTGAGGCTGCCGAGAAGCGTGGCGTTCTCGGGTCCCGGCGTGTAGAGACGCGCCAGGAGCCGTACGCTCTCGCTCTGCGCCGGCAGGCGCCCGGCGCCGACGCGGTGCAGCCAGCCGTCGTCGCGCGGCACATCCGCGGGGAACAGATCGCGGGCCACCTTGTATCGGTAGGTGTCGTTGAGATCGGCGACGTGGATGCGCAGGGGCCGTCCGGGGGCCGGGAAGGCCGCTCCGTAGGACTTGCGCAGCGCCGCGGCGCGCGCCGGCGACAGGAGGTACTGGCCCAGCCAGGCGTCGGTCGCGCCGCGATCCGGCACCGTCACCTCGAGCACCAGGTCGTCGGGCGGATTCAGGACCACCTTCTCACCGGCGGCGAGGCGGTCGGCAACCTCCCTGTCGCGAGCCCGCTTCCCGGGAGCGCCGCCGGGAGGCGCCGGACGGTCGAGCCGCTCCGCCGGCTTCGCGTCGGAGGCGCTCCTGCCGGTGGCCAGTCTCGACGCCGCAGCGGGGCCGCCGCCGGCGGCCGCCACGAGCGCGGCGCAGGCCAACACGGCCCCGAGGATCAGGAAGGGGGACGAATGTCCGCGGCCGCCGGTCGTCACGGCAAAGCTTCGGAGGCGGTCTCTTCCGGCAGCCGCGGCCGCTGCGCCCCGAAGCCGATCTCGGGCTCCAGGGCGGCCGCCAGGCGCAGCACCGTGGCTTCGTCGAAAGGCCGGCCGACGATCTGCAGGCCGATGGGCAGCCTTTCCCGAGTCAGGCCGCAGGGCATCGAGAGGCCGGGGAGGCCCGCCAGGTTCAACGTGACGGTAAAGATGTCCGAGAGGTACATGGCGAGCGGGTCATCGACGCGCTCGCCGATCCGGAAGGCGGCGGAGGGGCTGGTCGGCGTGACGATGACGTCGACGTTCCGGAATGCCGCATCGAAATCGCGCCGGATCAGCGTGCGGACCCTCTGGGCCCTGAGGTAGTAGGCGTCGTAGTAGCCGGACGACAGCACGTAGGTCCCCAGCATGATGCGGCGCTTCACCTCCGCCCCGAAGCCGCGGCTGCGTGAGGCGACGTACAGCGAGGCCAGATCGTGCGCCTCCTGGGCGCGGGAGCCGTACCGCACGCCGTCGTAGCGCGCCAGATTGCTGCTCGCCTCCGCGGTCGCGAGGATGTAGTAGGTCGGGATGGCGTAGTCGGTATGCGGCAGCGAGATCTCCTCCACGGTCGCTCCCAGCCGCCCGGCCGCCGCCAGGGCGGCGCGCACCGCCTCGTACACCTCGCGATCGAGACCCTGTGGGAAGTATTCGCGCGGCACGCCGATGCGCAGGCCGCCGGCGCCCCGGGCCGCGGCGGCCCGGTAGTCCGGCACCGGCTGCCTGGCGGACGTGGCGTCCTGGGGATCGTGCCCCGCGATGACCTGCAGGACTTCCGTGACGTCCTCGACCGAGTTGCCGAACGGCCCGGCCTGATCGAGGGAGGAGGCGAACGCCACCAGGCCGTAGCGGGAGACGCGGCCGTAGGTCGGCTTCATCCCCACCACGCCGCACAGCGCGGCCGGCTGCCGGATCGACCCGCCGGTGTCGGTCCCGATGGCGGCGACCACTTCGTCGGCCGCCACCGCGGCGGCGGAGCCGCCGCTCGATCCTCCCGGGACCCGCCCCAGGTCCCAGGGGTTGCGCGTCACCTGGTAGGCCGAGTTCTCGGTGGAGGAGCCCATGGCGAACTCGTCCATGTTGGTCTTGCCGACCAGAACCGCGCCCGCGGCGCGCAGGCGCGCCACGCACGTCGCGTCGAACGGCGGGACGAACCCCTCCAGGATGCGAGAGCCGCACGCCGTCCCCAGCCCGCGGGTGCACAGGACGTCCTTGATTGCGATCGGAACCCCCGCCAGCGGGCCGAGCGTCCGGCCTGACTTGCGATCGCGATCGATCGATGCGGCGGCCTCCCGCGCTCCCGCCTCGTCGACGCGCACGAAGGCGGCGAGGCGTCGATCGACCTCCGCAATGCGCCGCAGGCTCGCTTCCGCCACGTCAGCGGCGGTCAGCTCGCCCGCCGCGATGCGATCGCGAAGGGCGCGGACGCCGAGGCGCGACGGGGCGTTCACCCGATCACCCTCGGCACCTTGAAGAGGCCACGGCCGGACTCCGGGGCGTTCGCCAGGGCCGCGTCGCGGTCGAGCGAGGGCCCGAGGGCGTCGTCCCGCATCTCGGAGGAGCCGCCCGCGTGCGAGGTCGGCTCGACCTCCCGGGTGTCGAGCCGATCGAGCTGGGCCACGTAGTCGAGGATCGCGCCGAGCTGGCGGGTGAAGCGCTCCTGCTCCTCCTCGCCGAACTCGAGGTTGGCCAGTTTGGCGATGTGACGGACTTCCTCGCGCGTGATCGCCATGCGGGCTCTCCCGGCGACGCGGCGCGCGGGGTCCCGGGGCGGGAGGCGGCGCGACGACCGGAGGCGGAAGTATAACCCCTCCCGCGCCACCCCCGTGGTAGCCTCACGGCGGTGAGCGCTTCCCCGGTCTCCCGCGGCGTCGCCAGCAGCCGATTGCTGTGCGCGCTCTCCCTTCTCCTCTGCGCGGCCGGCCCCGGTCTTCCTGCCGCGTCCCCGTCGTCTCCCGCCACCGGGACGAAGTCCGACCCGAACGCCCATGATTTCGCCGCGGTGCACCTCGTCATCGAGACGTTCGCTATAGACGGGAAGGGCACGCGGCTCGTCGACACGGACGAGGCCGATCTGCTGCTGGGCTCGGCGGGCGTGCTGGAGAAGCAGATCCAGCTGGCGGGTCGCGGACTGTCGCGGCGGAAAGAGACCGTGAGGCTCAAGGCCCGGGTGACGCCCCTGCCGCCGCCTCCCGGTGCCGCCTGCTCGGTCCAGCTCGACCTCGAGGCCAGGACGGGAACCGCGAGTGCCGCCGGGCGCGATGGGTCGTCGCCACCCGAGACCGAGTCGGCCACGCTGACCTTGCGGCCAGGGGAGGAGCGACTGGTCGAGGCCTACGCCTCGGCGATCACGGAGGCGCGGGTGGCCCTGAAGGTGCGGTGCCGGCCGGCGGTCACCGAGGCGTCGGGGGAGGAGGCGACGCACCTCGTGTCGCTCAACGTGACGATCGAGAGGAGCGCTGAGGGAGAGCCGACCGAGCTGCTGCGCCAGCAGGTGCTCACGGCGACCTTGGGGCGCAGCGCGAGCACGGAGACGAGCTCCCACCATGCGCTGCCGGATGGAACCGAAGGAGAGCGGCGCTATCGGAGCGAGGAGCTCGAGGTGACGCTCAGCCCGATCCTCGTCGTGGCGGGACGGCTGCAGATCGATGTGAGGGTCGGCGGCGAAGTCGGGACCCAATCTGCCTCCGGAGAGTCGGTCCGGCACCCTGTCGAAGCCTCCGAGACCTTCGTCGTCGCGCCCGGTGAGCCGCGGCTGCTGGAATTCGAGGTGCTCTCGGGAGGGCCCGACGAAGGCTGGGGCCGGGTCCGGTTCCGGGTTCAGGTGACCTGCAGGTTCTAGCCGCCCGGGGCTCGC
>Ga0075421_100012274_pt1 | contig 10637 bp, 9 predicted proteins | sample SoiMetdeltSBSDD5_FD_75292 | JGI IMG/M metagenome (GOLD analysis project Ga0075421, IMG submission 75292) | Bulk soil microbial communities from a Populus tree surrounding site in Tennessee, USA - Soil MetaG P. deltoides SBSDD5 | ecosystem: Environmental > Terrestrial > Soil > Tree plantation... | reverse complement strand
AGCTGCGGCTGACCGGTGTCGCTCCGTGGGTAGTACTCGAAGCGCACCGGCGTCGTGCCGGGCACGACCCCCGAGCGGTCGAGCGGGACGAAGGCCGTTCCACACCACGCTCCCGGCGCGTGCGTGCACTTCGTGAGCCCGGGCGGCACGCCGGGTGCCGGCTGCGGGTTGCCGGCCGACGAGGCGCCGGAGACGACCACGAGCGCGACGAGCGCGGCAGTCGCGAGAACGAGCCTCCCCACAGGGCGCACCGTAACCGTCTCGCCGCGTCCTGACTAGGAGGGACCCGCCTTGTGCAGCTGCGCGTAGAGCGAGCGGGCGGTCTTCTGCGGCAGGCCGGGAACACCCTCGAGCTCCTCCTGCGACGCCTCGAGGAAACGCTCGACGGAGCCGAAGTGCCGGATGATCGCGCGCCGGCGCGCAGGCCCGATCCCCTGCAGGCCCTCGAAGATCGTCTCCATCGACCGCGCGCTCCGCTTCTGGCGGTGGTAGCGCAGCGCAACTCGGTGGGCCTCGTCGCGGATCCGCTGGAGCAGCTGAAGCGCCGGGCTCGCGCGGTCGAGGGCGATGGGCGCCGGAAACCCCGGCACGAAGACCTCCTCCTCACGCTTGGCGAGTGCAATGACAGCGACGCGCGGAAGGTCGAGCTCTTCCAACGCCGCGAGCGCAGCCGCGAGCTGGGCCTTCCCGCCGTCCACGACGACGAGGTTCGGCATCCGCGAGAAGCTCTCGTCGCCGTCGCCGCTGCGCAGCCGCGCGAACCGGCGCGAGACGGCCTCGCGCATCGCCCCCACGTCGTCCTGTCCCGCGAGGCCGCGGATCGCGAACGTCCGGTAGTGCGCGTTTCGCGCCTTGCCGTCGACGAAGACGGTCATCGACGCGACGATCGACTCGCCCTGGATGTTCGAGACGTCGAAGCACTCGACCCGCAAGGGCAGGCTCTCGAGGTTGAGCACCTCGCGAAGCTCCTCGAGAGCGGCGATGCGCCTGGAGCGAGCTGCCTCCCGCACCGCAGCGTCGGCCTCGAGCGCATGGCGCGCGTTCTCCGTCGCGAGCTCGACCAGCCGTCGCTTCTCGCCGCGGAGCGGCGTCCGCACGACGACGCGCGAGCCCCGACGCTCGGTCAGGAACTCCGAGAGCGCCTCCGTGTCGGTGATCTCGGGAGGGACGAGTACCTCCGGGGGCGTGCTCGGCGTACCGCCGTAGTACTCGAGGACGAACGCCTCGAGGATCGACTGGGGATCCTGGCCCTCGACGTTCTCGAGGTGAAACCCATAGCGGTCGATCATCTTCCCGTCGCGCAGCGGGAAGACCTGCACCGCCGCCTCGTCGCCGCCGACCGCGAGGCCGACGACGTCGACGGTCCCGACCTCCCGCCGCTCGGTCGCCTGCCGGTCGGCGAGATGGCGGATCGAGAAGAGCCGGTTGCGGTAGCGCGCCGCCTCCTCGAAGCGCTCGTCCGCCGCCGCCTCGCGCATCCGCTCGGTGAGCTCGGCCTGGATGGTCTTCGTATCGCCCGAGAGGAACCCGACCACGCCGTCGATCACCTCGGCATAGCCCTCCTTCGAGATCGCTCCGATGCACGGCGCGAAGCAGCGGTCGATGTGGAAGTCGAGGCACGGGATCCCGGAGTGCCGGCCGGGCCGCGGTCCCTCGCAGGGGCGGAAGCGGAAGACGCGGTTGAGCACGTCGAGGGTCTCTCGCACCTTCTTCGCGTTGGCGTACGGGCCGAAGTACAGGGTCCCTCGGCGGTGTCGCTCGCGCGTGAACATGATGCGCGGGTACTCGTCCGTGAGCGTCACCGCGATGTAGGGGAACGACTTGTCGTCACGGAGGCGGATGTTGAACGGCGGCCGGTGACGCTTGACGAGGTTCTGCTCGAGGTGGAGCGCCTCGGCCTCGGTGCGCGTGACGATGACCTCGACGTCGTGCATGCGCTCGACGAGCCGAGCCGCGCCGAAGCGCGAGTCGCCGCGCTGGAAGTAGCTGCGCACCCTCGAGCGCAGCGACTTCGCCTTCCCCACGTACAGGACCTCGCCGGCCTCGTCGCGAAAGAGGTAGACGCCTGGTCCGCGTGGAAGCGCCTTGAGCGTCCCTTCAAGGTTTTCACGCATTCTCGGGCTAGCGTATCCCCATGCGTCTGTCGCTCCTGACCGCGTTCGGAACCGCCGTGGCGCTTCTCGCGCCAGGGCTCGCGACGGCCGGGCCGGGGCTCGTGGTCGGCGCAGTCGAGGACGACGTGCGGGCGTCGACGCTCGTCGAGGCCGAGGCTCGCATGACGGCGTTCCGACTCTCCGGGTTCCGTGCGGTGCGAATCACGAGCTACTGGACGCCCGGGCTCGAGAAGCCGACCGAGGACGAGCTCCGGGTCCTGCGGAACGTGAGCGACGCAGCGCTGCGGAACGGCGTACGTCTGTACGTGACGGTCATGCACCCGGGATCGCGTACGACGCCACTGACGGTGCAGGCCCGGGCGGACTTCGCGTCGTATGCCGCGACCATCGTCCGCGAGGCGCCGTCGGTGGAGCACGTGATCATCGGCAACGAGCCCAACCTGAACCGCTTCTGGCTGCCGCAGTTCGAGCTCGACGGATCGAGCGCAGCACCCGCGGCGTACCACACGCTCCTCGCGCAGACCTACGACGCGATCAAGTCGGTCTCGCCGTCGGTCACGGTGTACGGCGGCGCGATCTCGCCGCGCGGCACTGACCGCCCGGACGGCACCAGGCCGACGCACTCCCCGACCACCTTCATCCAGGGGCTGGGAACTGCCTTCCGTGCGAGCGGCCGCACACAGCCCGTGATGGACGCCTTGGCGATCCACGTGTATGCGGACAACTCGAGCGTCGCGCCGACGGTCGCCCACCCACTCAACACGTCGATCGGCGTCGCCGACTACGACAAGCTCGTCGCCCTGCTCGCCGCCGCGTTCGACGGGACCGCGCAGCCTGGATCGGAGCTCCCGATCCTGTACGGGGAGTACGGAGTCGAGACCGAGATCCCGGCGAGCAAGGCCTCGCTCTACACGGGCACCGAGCCCACCACGACGAAGCCGGTGAGCGAGGACGTCCAGGCGAGCTACTACCGACAGGCGCTCTCGCTCGCCTTCTGCCAGCCCAACGTCGTCGGGATGCTGCTGTTCCTGTCGCGTGACGAACGCGCACGAGCGACCTGGCAGTCCGGCATCCACTACGTCGACGGCACGCCGAAGTCGAGCAAGCGGCTCGTCACGGGGGCGCTCGACCGGACGACCGGCGGCTCGATCGCGCGCTGCCCCGGCGTGCAGCTGCCGGTACGAACCTCGTATCTCCGATTCGGGACCCGATCGGCCGCGAAGCGCGGCGCGTTCCGCGCGAGCTTCCGCTGCGATCTCGACTGCCGCTACTGGGTGCGGCTCGAGAACGCCGACACCCGCGCGACGAGGCTCGCGAGGCGGGGATCGGCCGTCGTCGGCGAGCTCGTGCAGGCCGATCTCGGCAAGCGCCGCCTCAAGCCGGGCCGCTACCGCTACACGCTCCAGCTCGTCCATCCCGTGAACCCTGCGGCGCCGACTATTCGCCGCGGACCGGTGTTCCGCCTCCCGTAGGGGAGGCTCGCCACGGCCGCCCTAGTACCGGTGCTCGATGCGCCAGACGCGCACGATCACGTACGCGCACGCGCCCAGGGTCACGACGAGCGCGAACGCGTCACGGCTCGCCGGCAGGCCATACCCGATCGCCAGCCCGATCGCGACCACCGCGAGCACGACGGCGGCGTAGAAGAGCCTCCGATTCCACTCCGACCACGCCTCGAGGTCGCCGCGCCGCTCGCGCCACACGAGGAACAGGAACAGCGCGATCGCAAGGAAGAAGGCGATCTGGAGGATTCCGCCGACCGTCGCGACCACCGGCTCCAGCGACAGCACGACGACGACGAGCGCGATCAACGCGACGATCCCGAGCCCGCGCGCGAGGGCCGGTATGCGGTCCCAGAGCCGTCTCATGACCCCGACATGAAAGCGCGAACCGCCAGCGCGCCGGCGACGAGCGTCGTCACCGCGAACCAGAGCAGACGCTTCGGGCCGATCCCCGGAGCGTAGAACCAGGGCGTGAGCGCGAGCCCCAGCGCGAGCGCGCCGTACGTGTAGTGGAGCTTTTCCGGCGCCCTGCGGTCGTCCGACAGGAGGAGCAGCCCGACTGCGGCCTGCGCGATGAGCAGCGTCTGCGCGAGAACGAGCGCGTGCGAGACGAAGGCTCCCCCGCTCCCACGGCGCCGGTACGCGACGAATCCGAGCACGGCTGAACCGACGCACACGACGACGACCGCGACGCCCAGCGCGATGTGCACCGTGAGCACGCGGGCACCCTACCGAGGCCCGCTGTACGCTCGGCCCGTGACGAGGCGCACGCGCGCAGGGGCTCCCTTTCTGGCCGTCACCGCGTTGCTCGTCTCCTGCGGCGGGGAGAGCGGCGCGATGCACGCGACCCTGACCGACGACGCCTGCACGTTCGAGGGCAGCACGACAGCCGAGACAGGGCGGCTCTCGATCGAGGTCGAGAACACGACGTTCCGCTTCGGGTCCTTCGGCGTCGTCGCTCTCTACGCCGGCGAATCCGTCGACGACATCGCGATCGTCCGGGAGCGGGTCGAGTCGAGACGGCTCCTGCGGAACCGCGCTCGCTCCGACGTTCCTCCGCCGTTCGGCCGCTGGATCGCGGGAGCCGACGTCGAGCCGACCACCCGCACGTTCCTCCCGGTCGACGCCGACGCTGGCCGGTACGCCGTCGTCTGCTACGTGCACCGCAACGCCGACGATCGCCGGCGCACCGGAGAGATCGCCCGCCCCGAGCGCGCATACGTCGCCGGACAGATCGAGGTGGGCGGCCCGCTGACCTCCCCCTGAGACCGCGTCAGGGCACGGATAGCATCCGCCCGATGATCGAGGAAGGCCAGCCGGCACCGACGTTCACGCTGCCGAGCGACTCAGGCGAGGACGTCTCGCTCGAGTCCTTCCGCGGGAAGCCCGTCGTCCTCTACTTCTATCCCAAGGACGACACGCCCGGCTGCACGGCGCAGGCGTGCGGGATCCGCGACGTCTGGGGCGAGCTCGAGCGCAAGGGAGCGGTCGTCCTCGGCGTCAGTCCCGACAGCCCGCGCAAGCACGTGAAGTTCCGCGAGAAGTACGGACTGCCGTTCACGCTGCTCTCCGACGAGGAGCATGCGGTGGCGGAGAAGTACGGCACGTGGGTCGAGAAGCGCATGTACGGCAAGACGTACATGGGCATGGAGCGCTCGACGTTCGTCATCGACGCAGAGGGAAACGTCGCGAGGATCATGCGCAAGGTCAAGCCGGCAGAGCACGCCGACGACGTCCTCGCCGCTCTCTCGTAATCCCCGGCTGCGCGGCCGCGCGATACTCAGGCCGTACGGACGTTCCGCTCGAACTTGTGCCATGCCTTGTCGCCGCGGAGGAAGCGCCACGTGCCCTTGAGCCGCGCCCACACGATGACCGGGCGGTAGAGCACGAGGTCGAGCGGCGCGAGCGCGAGCATGCGGACGAGATCGCGCAGGCGGTAGGTGCGGGACTGCATGTCGTCGAGGAAGATCGCGCACGACGTGAGTGCTGCGTTCAGGAACGCGATGGCACAGAGCATCAGGACGAAGACGGACACGTCGAACAGGCCGAGTGCTACGGCGAAGGCAAACGTCACGATCCCGAGCGCCTCGAACACCGGCGCGAGCACCTCCGTGAGGAGGTAGAACGGGGTGCCGAGCAATCCGACGCTTCCGTAGCGCCGCCGGAACCACATGTTCCGGTAGTGCCAGACGGTCTCGTTGATCACTCGCTGCCAGCGCTCGCGCTGCGAAACGAGCTTGCGCACGGTGTCGGGCCCCTCGGTCGTCCCCACGTTGTCCGGTAGGCAGTGGATCTCGTACTCGCGGCGCTCGCGCAGGAACTTCTCGTGGACCCGGAACGTGAGCTCGATGTCCTCGCAGGTGAACCTTCGCGAGTAGCCGCCGACCTCCTCGAGGACGTCTCGCCGCCAGATCTGGAACGCGCCGACCGCGCAGAGCATGAAGCCGAGCCGCGACCACGCGAGACGGTTGTTGAAGAAAGCCCGCAGGTAGTCGAGGTGCTGGTAGGCCATGAACGGCCGGCGGTCGATCGGGCGCCTGCCCTCTGGCGCAGCCATCGCGCGTGCCGGGTCCTCCGCGATCGTAAGGTGGCTCGTCACTCCGACGATGCGCGCCGGATCCTCGACGACTCGGCGCATTCCCACGAGCAGTGCCTCGCGGTCGAACACCGTGTCCGCGTCGACGCCGCAGACGTAGCGGTAGCGCGCAACGTTGAGCCCTGCGTTGAGTGCGTCCGACTTACCGCCGTTCTCCTTGTCGACGACGACGAGGTTCGGGTAGGTAGCGCTGCGGTAGATCGCGCGAACGACCTCGGTCGGAAAGACGTGCCGAACGAACACGTGGTACGGCTCGAGGCCGAAGGCTTCCACGAGCCGCTCGAGCGTCCCATCGCCCGAGCCATCGTTCACCGCGATGACCTCGAACTCCGGGTACTCGAGCCCGAGCAGCGACTCCACAGTCGAGATGATCGCCGTCTCCTCGTCGTACGCCGCCACGATGACGCTCACCGGGATCGTGAAGCGCGATTCGCCGAGCAGGTCGAAGTCCTGACTTGCGTGCTCGTGCCGGCGAACGCCGTTCTCGACGAACGCGATGACCACGAGCGCGACGTACGTGAGGTTCGTCAGCAGCAGGTAGCCCAGGCAGAGGAGCACCGCGATCTCGAGCCACGTCGTCATGCCGCCTGCATGTCCTCGTCAGGAATGCGCTCGATGCGTGCCTCGGCGGCCTCGCGGAACCGCTCGCCCCCCGCGTCGTAGATCCTTTGCAGGAGCGGGCTCCGCGGGTTGTCGAGCGCGAGGAAGTCGACGAACCCGATGTCCTGGAGCACCTCGGCCGCGCCGTTTCTCGCAAAAGGGTCCTCGTGCGCGAGCACGGAGAGGAGCGACGGGACTGCCTCCGCACCCATGCCGCGGAGAGCGTCTTTGGCGGCGGTTCGAACCCACCAGCGCTCCTCGGCGAGGTGCCGCGTGATCGTCGGCGCAGCGTCGGCGCCGAGTACGTGGCCGGCCGCACGAGCGGCATGCACGCGCACGAACCACTCGCTGTCGTCGAGCCGTGCCAGGAGTGCCGCCCCTACCGCGGGGCCGCTCCGCGTGCCGAGTGTCTCGACGGCTGCGGCACGCACATTCGCGTCGGTGTCCCACGTGAGGTCGATCAACGTCGCCTCGCCGAGATCCGGATAAGGGCGGAGCAGCGTCGCGCCCCAGAACCGCACCGTGGGGTTCCAGTCGCGCAGGAGCGCCAGCAGCTTCACTCCCGGCGCGGGGGCAAGTCGCTCGAGCTCGGAGGCGACGCGCGAGTGCTGTCCGTGGCCGCGACGCAGCGCGTCGATGAGCAGCTCGATCGCCCAGTCGTCGCCGACGTCTCCCAGGGTGCGAATCGCAGCGGCTGCGATCTTCGGATCGCGATCGTCGAGCACGCGGCGGACCAGGCGCGGGACCGCAGGATGGTGCGCTTGCTCGAGACGCTGTAGCGCCGTCACGCGCCGCCATCTCCCCCACTCGGTGCGCGGCCGACCAGCTGCGCGGCGCACCAGGCGTGTCGCCTCGCGCTCGCCCAGTGTCGACGAACTGCTGCGCCGGCGACTGCGCTCGTAGCGGAGACGCCCCACGACGATCGCAAGCGACACGGCCAACCAGACCGGGACCGAGAATGCGAGCACGGCGAGAGCAACGAGGAGAACGAGCTCGTCCACTCTTCCGTCGTCGTCGTCCCTGAGTCGAGGGACGTCCCTCGAACGAGGGATCGGCACAGTTTTCCTCGTCAGTCGCAGCGACCAGCCGCGAAGCGGCTGCTTTAGGCATCTCTTGCGCACGAGAGGATCCGCGCTCGTGGATCCTGTCGTTTGCGCACAATTGAGCTCCGATGCGGATGAGAGGACTTGAACCTCCACGCCCTTACGGGCACACGGACCTGAACCGTGCGCGTCTACCAATTCCGCCACATCCGCGCGGCCGTCCGATTCTAGCCTCGGGTCGTCTCACTCCCCGATGACGCGTTTCGCGCCACTTGCCGTTCTCGCCCTCGCCGTGCTCGTGGCGGCGGGCAGCCCCGCGTTGCCGGTCGAGAGCGGCGACCGCGTCGAGGTCGTCGTCCTCCTGGACTCGCCGCCGCTCGCCCGAGCCCCTCGCTCGGGTGGCGAGATCGCCCGCGAGCAGCGTGCGTTCCGCGAGGGGCTCGCGAAGCGGTTTCCCGACGCCGAGGTCGGCTGGGGCTACCGCCTCGTCGTGAACGGCTTCTCGCTCACCGTGCCGAGGTCCGACGTCGGGCGGCTTCGCGCCCTGCCCGGCGTGCGTGACGTCCTCGCGGCGGGGAGCTACGCGCCCCAGCTGACGACCTCGCCGCAGCAGATCGGCGCTCCGGCGCTGTGGGGCCAGGAGCTCGACACCGCCGGCCAGGGGGTGAGGATCGGAATCATCGACTCCGGGGTCGACCCCCGCCACCCGTTCTTCGATCCGGCGGGATACGTGATGCCGGCCGGCTTCCCAAAGGGACAGCAGCGCTTCACGACCGCGAAGATCATCGTCGCCCGCGTGTTCGCCCCGAAAGGAAGCGCAGCGGCGAGCGCCCGCGTCGCCTTCTCCGACGACGACTCGAGTCACGGCACGCACGTCGCCGGCATCGCCGCGGGCAACGCGGACACGAGCGCGGGTGGCAGCCGGCGTGTCTCGGGCGTCGCGCCGCGTGCATATCTCGGCAACTACAAGGTCTTCGTCGAGACGAGCGCAGGTCTGAGCCCGAACGCGAACTCGCCGGCGATCGTCGCCGCGATCGAGGCGGCGGTCGCCGACGGCATGGACGTGATCAACTTCTCGGGCGGCGAGCCTGAGATCGAGCCGAGCCGCGACATCGTCGCGCTCGCGCTCGATGCTGCGGCAGCCGCCGCCGTGGTGCCCGTCGTGGCTGCGGGAAACGACTACAACGATCTCGGCGCCGGCTCGGTGTCGTCGCCGGCGAACTCGACGCGAGCGATCGCGGTCGGCGCCGTCGCGATCGGCGGGAACCCCGCAACGCGCACGCATGCGGAGTTCTCGTCGGTCGGTCCGACCACGATCTCCCACCGCCTCAAGCCTGACGTCGCCGCGCCTGGCGTCGACGTCCTCTCCTCGATCTCCGGCGGCGGCTGGACGGAGTTCTCCGGCACCAGCATGGCCTCCCCACACGTCGCGGGCGCAGCTGCGCTGCTGCGTCAGCGCCACCCGTCGTGGTCGGTCGACCAGCTGAAGTCGGCGCTCGTCCAGTCGGGAGCGGACTCGGTGCAGAGCGGGACCAGGGTCGCAGGTCCGCGCTTCCAGGGCGGAGGCGTGGTCACGCTCCAGCGCGCAGACCGGCCGTTCGTGTTCGTCCAGCCGACGGCGCTGTCGTTCGGGCTGCTCGGCCGGGGGCAGACCGGGACGGGAACGCTCGCTCTCACGGACGCCGGCGGCGGAGCAGGCACGTGGGAGGTCGCGCGGATCGTTCGCGGAGCTCCCAGCGGCGTGCGCATCACTAGTCCGGCGACTGTGACGGTGCCGGGACAGCTACAGGCCGTCGTCACCGTGCCGCGCGGCGCCCGCGCGGGAGATCTCGACGCATACGTCGAGCTCCGCCGCGGCGCCGACGTGCGCCGAGTCCCGCTCTGGGCGCGTGTCACGCCGGCCTCGCTCGCGCGCCACAACGCCAGGACGCTGGCGCGGCCCGGCGTCTATCGCAGCACCACCGCGGGCCGTCCCTCCGTCGTCTCCCGCTATCGGTATCCGGAGACCCCGCGCGGGATCGGCGTAACGACGGTGCTGAACGGCCCGGAGCGTGTCTTCCGGTTCCGGATCGCGACCGCCGTCGCGAACGCGGGCGTCGTCGTCACTCAGCTCGGCCGGGGAAGCGCCGTGGAGCCGCGCATCGTCGCGGGGGTCGACGAGAACAGGCTCACCGGGTACGCCGGACTGCCGGTGAACCACAACCCGTACATGGACGAGTTCCGTGAGGGGCTCGGTGCAGCGGCCGTGCTCTCTCCGGCGCGGGGTGACTACGCGGTCGTCTTCGACAGCGCGACACGGGCAGGTGCGGGCGCGTTCACGTTCCGCTTCTGGATGAACGACGTCACGCCCCCGACCGTCCGACTCCGGACTCGCACTGTCGCGCGCGGCACGCCCCTCAGAGTGTCCCTGGTCGACGCCGGCTCCGGTGTCTACCCGCAGTCGATCCGCGTCATCGTCGACGGCTCGTCGACCCGGGCCACGCTCCGCGGAGGCCTCCTCTCGATCCCGACGGCGAGCCTCGGCACCGGCGCACACCGCCTCCGTGTACGCGCGTCCGACTTCCAGGAGTCGAAGAACACCGAGAACGTCGCGCGCATCCTCCCGAACACGCGCTGGCTCACCGCGATGTTCACCGTCCGCTAGCGGCGATCCGTGCGCGCGTGACGCGCAGAGTCAGGTCCTGCGATCGCGCTCCTCGATCGTCGGGAGCGCATCGAGGTCGCGCTGCACGGAGCGGATGAACTCCTCGCTCTCGTCGTCGGGCGTGACGACGCGGAGCTG
>Ga0075421_100012271_pt1 | contig 10640 bp, 9 predicted proteins | sample SoiMetdeltSBSDD5_FD_75292 | JGI IMG/M metagenome (GOLD analysis project Ga0075421, IMG submission 75292) | Bulk soil microbial communities from a Populus tree surrounding site in Tennessee, USA - Soil MetaG P. deltoides SBSDD5 | ecosystem: Environmental > Terrestrial > Soil > Tree plantation... | reverse complement strand
CGTTCGGCATGGAAATTGTCGCGCACGACCCGTTCATCTCCGAAGAGGTCACCAACGCGCTCGGCATCCAGCTGCTCGGGCTCGACGCGCTCTGCGAAACCGTCGACTACGTCAGCCTGCACATTCCCGCCACCTCGGAAACGCGTCATCTCTTCGGCAAGGCGCGGCTCGCCAGATGCAAAAAAGGTCTGCGCATCGTCAATACCGCGCGCGGGGAGCTGATCGACGAAGTGGCGCTCGCCGATGCGATTGAATCCGGACACATCGGGGGCGCCGCCCTCGACGTGTTCGAGAAAGAGCCACCATCCGACTGGCGGCTCGCGCAGTTGCCTCAAGTGGTGGCCACGCCGCACATCGCGGCCTCGACGGCGGAGGCACAGGAGCTGGTTGGACTCGAGACCGCGACGGCGGTGCGCGACTACCTCACCCTCGGCGTGATCAGGAACGCGGTGAATTTTCCGGCGATCGGCGCCGAGGACATGCTGCGGCTCCAGCCGTTCCTCACACTGGCCGAACAGCTGGGCGCGCTCGGTGTCCAGCTCGCGGAGGGACGGACGAAGGGGATCAGTGTTCGCCTCTACGGCCCGCTGGTGAAGACGCACGGCTCGCTGATCGTCAGCGCCGCCGTGAAAGGGCTGCTCAAGCCACTGCTGTCCTCGCCGGCCGTGACGATCGTCAACGCGCGCGACATCGCGGCCGAGCGCGGCATCGAGATCGTCGAATCGCACAGCACGCGCGCCCGGAACTTTGCCAACATCGTGTCGGTCAAGGTTCACACCAACACCGGCGAACGCTGGCTCGAAGGCACGGTGTTCGAGCCCGACCGCCCGCGGCTGACGTTCCTGGACGGCGTGGACATCGAAGCAACGCTCGAAGGCACGCTGCTCGTGCTCCGCAACGCCGACAAACCCGGCGTCATCGGTCAGGTCGGATCGATTCTCGGCAAGCACGGGGTCAACATCGCCAGTTTCGCGCTCGGCCGCGATCAGGCGGGCGCGGTGGGCGTGGTCCGGCTCGATGCCTCACCGGAAGACGAGGGGCTCGCCAGAGCACTTCCAGAGATTCGTGGGGCGGAGGCAGTGAAGGAAGCGCGAGTCGCCAGAGTGTCGTAAGGGTCAGATCTTGTATTTCAACATTTTGTTGAAATACAAGATCTGACCCCTTACCTGGCGCTCTACTGCCGGAGCGCGAGGCGGCGCGTGGTTCCAGACGCGGGATCGCTGAGCTCGACCGCGTCGGGACCGATGCTCTTGACCTTGTACCGGCCGGCCACCGTCTCCCCTTCTTTGACGACCCACAGATCGCCGCTCAACGCCGAGACGATCGCGGTGCGCACCAGCCCTTGAGCGGTTCGGTCCTCGGCCACTCCCACCAGCTCGATCGCAGGTTCAACCGGCGGCAGCGCGACGGGTTCAGGCACGGCCGCGGACGTTGCGGCGCGAGCCGCGCGACGGCCATCGTCGCGAGGGGCGAACGAAAACGGGTTGCGAACCGGCTCGGACGCGGCCGGCGCCTGGGCGAGGCGCGACTTCAAACGCTCTGTCTGCGCCTTCACTTCGGCAGCGAGATTCGCGGTACCGCTGGTCTGGACGGGAACCGAAGGATCGGATGGAGGCGAAGCCTGCCGGCCAAGCGCGCCGGCAAAGGAGAACCCGGCGAGGACGAGTAATCCGCCGCCGCAATAGGCCGCCGCTCGCTTGGCAGTCATGGTCGTGGACAGCGAGTCGATGGTACCACATCTGTCGGGGCTCCGAGCCCCGGCATCGCCGCGCACCCGCGAGCAACCGCGCGCGGCTGTGGTAATATTTGCCGTGCCCCCTGTTTCGTCCACCGGGCCAACACTTTCAAGCACGTTTCGCACCGCTGTCGCCGTCATCCCCGCGCGGTATCACTCGACCCGACTCCCTGGCAAGGCACTGGCGCCGATCGATGGGCGTCCGATGATCGAGCACGTCTATCGCCGCGCGAGCGACGCGCGAACGATTGCGTCGGTGATCGTCGCCACCGACGATGAGCGCATCGCGGCGGCGGTGCGCGCCTTCGGCGGCAGCGTTCGCATGACGTCGCCGTCGCATCCGAGCGGCACCGACCGGCTCGCCGAAGTCGCCGGGTCGTTGACGTGCGATCTGATCGTGAACGTGCAAGGCGATGAACCGCTGATCGAACCGGCGATGATCGATGAAGCGGTGATGCCGTTCGCTGGCGATGGGCGGCTGGAGATGACCACGCTGCGTCAGCGGCTCGATGACCCCGCCGATCTTCAGAACCCCAACGTCACCAAGCTGGTGGTCGACCGCGACGGCTACGCGCTGTACTTTTCGCGCGCGCCGATCCCGTACGTGCGCGCGGGTCAGACGCCGGCTCGCGCCTGGCGGCACGTCGGGCTCTATGTGTACCGCCGCGACTGCCTGCTGCGCCTCGCGGGTCTGCCCCCGACCGAGCTCGAGCGATCGGAAGCCCTCGAGCAGCTGCGCGCGCTGGAGCACGGCATCAGGATCAAGGCAGTCGAGACGGAATACGACTCGATCGGTGTGGACACTTCTGAGGATCTCGAGCGGGTGCGCGCGATCCTCGCAGACAGAGACACAGGCAAGGGAGTGACATGGGCGACGTCAAGGTGAAAGCGCAGTCCAGGACCGGCAGGCCGGTCAAGTACATCCTCGTGACCGGCGGCGTGGTTTCGTCGCTCGGCAAGGGGCTCGCCGCCGCGTCGATCGGCGCTCTGCTCGAAGGACACGGCTACCGCGTCGCGCTGCAGAAATTCGATCCTTACATCAACGTCGACCCGGGAACGATGAGTCCCTACCAGCACGGCGAGGTCTACGTCACCGACGACGGCGCCGAAACCGACCTCGACCTGGGACACTACGAGCGGTTCACCAACCAGACGACCACCAGGAACAACAACTGGACGACCGGAAAGATCTATCTCTCGGTGATCCAGAAGGAGCGGCGCGGCGACTACCTCGGGCGGACCGTGCAGGTGATTCCGCACATCACCAACGAGATCAAGGACAGCATTCGCGCCGTCGCCACCGACAACGTCGACATCGTCCTGGTCGAGATCGGCGGCACGGTCGGCGACATCGAGAGCCAGCCGTTCCTCGAAGCCATCCGTCAGCTGCGCCAGGACGTCGGCCGCGAGAACACGCTCTACATCCACCTGACGCTGGTGCCGTTCATCGGCGCGGCGGGCGAGCTCAAAACCAAGCCGACGCAGCACAGCGTCCGCGACTTGCGCGCGATCGGCATCCAGCCCGACATCCTGCTCTGCCGCACCGACCGCTATCTCGATCAGGACCTCAAGCGGAAGATCGCGTTGTTCTGCGACGTCGACGAGGAAGCGGTCATCACGGCGAAGGACGTGGCCAGCATCTACGAAGTCCCGCTCGTGCTCGCGGCCGAAGGTCTCGATCGCATCCTGCTGCAGCGCCTGCATCTGCCGCAGACCGAGGCACGCATGGACGCGTGGGCCGATCTGGTCGACCGTATTCGTCATCCCAAGCAGGAGATCACGATTCACGTGGTCGGCAAGTACGTCGGCTACGAGGATTCGTACAAGAGCCTCAACGAGGCGCTCTACCATGGCGGCTTCAACCACCGCGTGCGTATCCACATCAAATGGGTCGAGGCCGAAGCGCTCGAGCAGCCCGGGGGCGAGCAGCTCCTCGACGGCGCTCACGGCATTCTTGTCCCCGGTGGATTCGGCGATCGCGGGACGCGCGGGATGATGCGGGCGGCGCAGATCGCCCGCGAGCGGCAGATTCCCTACTTCGGCATCTGCTACGGGTTCCAGTGGGCGACGGTCGAGTACGCACGCCACGTGTGCGGCCTGTCGGACGCCGATTCCACCGAGGTCGCGCCCGACACGCCGATCAAGGTCATCTACAAGCTGCGCGATCTGCTGGGCGTGGACGATCTGGGCGGCACGATGCGCCTGGGGTCGTACGCGTGTGAATTGAAGGAGGGCTCGAAGTCGCGCGAGCTCTACGGGGCGAGCGTCATCCACGAGCGCCATCGCCATCGCTACGAGTTCAATTGCCTCTACGAGCGATCGCTGACCGAGGGCGGACTCGAGATCGTCGGCCGGTCGACCGACGGCAAGTTCGTCGAGATCGTGGAGCTGCCGTCGCACCCGTGGTACATCGCGGTGCAGTTCCATCCCGAGTTCAAATCGAAGCCACTGAAGCCGCACCCGCTCTTCGCCGGGTTCGTCGAGGCAGCGGCCCGTCACCTGAACGCGAGCAAGACCCAGCCGACGGCGTCCGTGGTAGGTTAAGGGGCGAGTGCAACCTGTCCAGTTCGCAGGACTGACGGTTGGCGGCGGCGCGCCGCTGCTGCTGATCGCCGGCCCGTGCGTCATCGAAAGCGACGCGCACGCGCTCGGGCTCGCGATTGCCATTCGCGACATCGCCCGCCGTGTCGGCGTCCCCTACGTGTTCAAGGCCTCCTACGACAAAGCCAATCGGACTTCGGGGCGCTCGTTTCGCGGCCCCGGCCTCGACGCGGGCATCCGGGCGCTGTCGCTGGTCCGTGAGCGCGCCGGCGTGCCGATCCTCACCGACATTCACGAGCCGTCGCACGCCGCGCCGGTGGCCGAAGTTGCCGAGGTCCTGCAGATTCCGGCGTTTCTCTGCCGGCAGACCGATCTGCTCGAGGCGGCGGCGCGCACCGGCCGGGCCGTCAACGTCAAGAAGGGCCAGTTCCTGTCGCCGGCGGACATGCGTCACGCGATTGCCAAGATCACCGCGGCCGGCAACTCGCGCGTCATCGTCACGGAACGCGGCTGCAGTTTCGGCTACAACAACCTGGTCGTCGACATGCGCGCGTTTCCCATCATGCGGGCGTTCGGCTACCCGGTGGTCTACGACGTGACCCACAGCCTGCAGCTGCCGGGCGCCGGTGACGGCGTCACCGCGGGACAGGCCGAGTTCATCGTCCCGATGGCGTCCGCCGGCGTGGCCGCTGGCGTCGACGGCGTGTTCCTCGAGGTTCACGAGAATCCAACCCAGGCGAAGAGCGACGCGCAGAATGCCTTGCGGCTCGATCTGCTGGAGCCGCTGCTCCAGCGGCTGGTGAGCATCCACGAGTTGTCGATCGTCCGCAAGCCGGCCGCCGTCGAGAGCGTACGCGCGCAATGACCACCGAGACCGCCACGGCACTCGAACTGGCGCGCAAGGTGTTGCGCACCGAGGCCGCGGCAATCCTCGGGCTCGTCGATCGCATCAACGGCGAGTTCGATCGCGCGGTGCAGATGCTGTTCGAATGCCGCGGGCGCGTGATTGTCACCGGCATGGGCAAGTCGGGCATCATCTGCCGCAAGATCGCGGCGACGCTGTCGAGCACCGGGACCTCGGCCTGGTTCCTGCACCCGGCGGAAGCGACCCACGGCGATCTCGGGGCGATCCGCGACGATGACGTGATCGTCGCGCTGTCGCACAGCGGCGAAACCGAGGAGATCCTTCGTCTCCTCGAATCGATCCGGCGGATCGGCGCACGCTTGATTGCCCTTACCGGCGACCCGGCCTCGACCCTCGCCAAAGCGGCCGACGTCACGCTCGACTGCTCGATTGCCACGGAAGCGTGCCCGATGAACCTCGTGCCAACCGCCAGCACGACGGCGGCGCTGGCCATGGGCGACGCGTTGGCGATGACGTTGCTGGTCCGCAAGGGCTTCCGCGAAGATCAGTTCGCGTCGCTGCACCCCGCCGGCAAGCTGGGACGCCGGCTCACGCGGGTCGAGAATGTCATGGCCACGGGCGACGCCGCGCCGGTGGTCCGCACCACGACGCCGTTGATGCCCGACGTCTTCAAGGAGATGTCGAACAAGCGGCTGGGAATGACGACGGTGGTCGACGACAGCGGCCAGCTGGTCGGGGTTTTCACCGACGGCGACCTGCGCCGGCTGATTGGCCGCGGCGCCAACGTGCTCGAGCTGACTGCTGGAGATGTCATGACGCCCCGGCCGGTCACCATCCAGCGCGGACTGCTGGCGGTGGAAGCGCTGAAGGTCATGGAGACGCACAAGATCACGTCGGTCGTGGTCGCGGACGCCAACGGCGTCGTCGAGGGCGTGGTTCACCTCCACGAGCTGTGGCGCCTGCAGATGTTCTGATGTCCCTCCACGCGAAGGCCGCCCGCATCCGCCTGTTCCTCTTCGACGTCGACGGCGTGCTCACCGACGGAACCGTGGTCATGCATGCCGATGGATCCGAATCCAAGGGCTTTCACATCCGCGACGGCGCGGCGATCGTGTGGGCGCAGCGCGCCGGACTCCCCGTCGGCCTGATCTCGGCGCGATCCTCGGGGGCCACCGCGCATCGCGCGGCACAGCTGGCAGTACGGATCGTCGAACAGGGCGTGAAGAGCAAGCTCACGACCTACGAACAGATCGCGCGCGACGCGCGCGTCTCGGATGAAGACGTCGCCTACATGGGCGACGACCTTCTCGATCTCCCGGTGCTGGCACGAGTCGGCCTGTCGGCGGCGCCGGCCGACGCGGCGGCCGAAGTGCGCGAGCGCGTCGATTGGGTCGCTACCGCCGCGGGCGGCCGCGGCGCGGCCCGCGAGCTGATCGAGCTGGTGCTTCGCGCCCAGCAGCGCTGGGACGCCGTCGTCAGTCAGTATCTCGCCCAGGACCATGGATAACTTCATCGTCCTGAGCGGATTGCTGGGGCTGCTCCTGGGAATCGCGATCGGCAAGGCGTGGGAGCGCTACAAGCTGCGCGACGGCCGCTGGATCGATCGGCGGCGCGCCCGCGAGTCGCCGCATTACCTGCTCGGCCTGAATTTTCTGGTTGCCAACCAGACCGAGCCGGCGATCGAGGAGCTGACGCGCGCCGCGGCAACCGCCCACGATCCGCTCGAGATCCACCTGATCCTCGGCAATCTCTATCGCGAAAAGGGGCAGGTCGGCCGCGCCATTCAGGAACATCAGAAGCTGCTCCAGCGTCCCGACCTTCGCAAGCTCGAGCACGCCAACGTGCTCCTCTGTCTCGGCCTCGACTACCGCCGCGGCGGCTTCGTCGATCGCGCCGTCGAGGCGTTCACCGAAGTGCTGCGCCTCGACCCGGACAATCCCTACGCGCTCGCCAATCTCGAAAAGCTGTACGAGGAACAGCATCAATGGGGCGAGGCCTACGCCACGCGGCTGAAGCTGGCGAAGCGCGACGATACGCCGGCGCGGCACCAGGAAATCCTCGCGTTCCTGGAGAACGAGCTCGGCCTCGAAGCGCTGAAGCGGATGGACTACGCGGAGGCGGCGCGACGGTTTGCGGCGGCCATCGAGCTCGACCCGCGCAACGTGCCCTCGTACTTGAATCTCGGCGATGTGCGCTTCTACCAGGGTGACGCGGCGGGGGCGGTTGCGCAGTGGGAACACTTGATCGAGCAGGTTCCGGAACGGGCCTACCTGGCCTTCGCCAGGCTCGAGGGTGCGTATCCGAAAATCGACGACGCGGCGCGCTTTCCGGCGCTGTGTCAGCGTTTGATTGTCGCCAACCCGCAGGACTGGCGCGCCCGACTGGCGCTGGCGCGGCATCTGGCGCAGCGCGGCGAGGCGCGCGAGTCGCTGGAACTGCTCTTCGAGGCGCTGGTGCACAACCCGCACGCGCTGGCGTTGCATCAAGCGATCTGGGAAGCGCTCTCGCAGCTGCATTTCGCGAGCGCGCTGGTCGAACGTTACGTCGATCTCACCCGCGACGCGGTCTTCTACCTCGATCCCCACATCTGCATTCGCTGCCGCTACCGCAGCACCGAGCTGCTATGGCAATGTCCTCAATGCCACGAATGGAACACGTTCGTCGAGGAACGGATCGCGCCGGCGAAAGACAGTGAAGCGACGCTCACCAGCTGACGTCGAACGGCGAGCAATCGCTATCGTTCAACCAGCAGCTGCTCGTAGATCGTGGTGACGGCATCATCGGTTTCCGCGAACGTCCCGTCGGTCCGGATCACGTAGTCGGCCTTCTCCATCTTGGCCCCGATCGGCCATTGCGCCTCGAGACGCGCCAGCGCCGCTTCGCGCGTGAGGTGGTCGCGGGCCATCAGCCGGCGCAGCTGCTCGGCCGGCGTACAGGCGGTCACGATCACGCGATCGAAGTCGTGCTGATGCCCGGTCTCGAACAACAGTGGGATGTCGGCAATCGCCACGCGGGTGGCGCCCGGGACATCGGCGAACCACTCGCCGATGCGGCGATAGACTTCGGGGTGAACGATCGCTTCGAGGTCGCCGCGTGCCGCGCGATCGGCGAAGACGATCCGGCCGAGCGCGGCGCGATCGAGGCTGCCGTCGCTGCGCAGGATATCGGCTCCGAAGCGCTCGACCACACGGGTCAGGCCGGCGGTTCCAGGCGCGACGACGTCGCGCGCCAGGCCGTCGGCGTCAATCGTTGCCGCGCCGAGCTGCGCGAATCGCGCCAAGCAGTACGACTTGCCGGTCGCAATCCCTCCGGTCAGCGCGGCCCTGAGCATTATTCACGGGGGACTTCGTCCCCCGCACCCCGCTCTGCACGAGTTTTCGCGGCCGTGACGGTGTTCTTGAGCAGCATCGCGATCGTGAGCGGACCAACGCCGCCAGGAACGGGCGTCAACGCACCGGCGACATCGGCAACTCTGGGGTGTACGTCGCCGACGACGATCGAGCCGCGCCGCTCGAAGTCAGCCAGGCGTTGCGAACCCTCGTCGTAGAGGCTGCGGGCCTGCCCGGCATCGGTCACGCGGTTGATGCCGACGTCGATGACCGTGGCCCCAGGCTTCACGAATTCGGGCGTGACGAACCCGGCCCGGCCGATGGCCGCGACCAGGATATCCGCGGCCGCCGCCACCCGCGGGAGCTCCGGCGTCTTCGAATGGCAGATGGTCACGGTTGCATCGCGTTGCAGCAGCAGCAGCGCCATCGGCTTGCCGACGATCTCGCTGCGGCCGATCACCACCGCGCGCGTGCCGGCAATGCGGATCTGCTGCTGATGGAGCAATTCGATGACGCCCGAGGGAGTGCACGGCACGAGATGCGGACGTCCTTGCACCAGCTTGCCGACGTTGACGGGATGAAACCCGTCGACGTCCTTGGCCGGATCGATGGCGTCGAAGACCTGTTGTGCGGCGTGGCGCCCCATCGCGTCGGGCAGGGGAGCCTGCACCAGGATGCCGTCGTGCACGGGGCTCGCATTCAGCCGCCCCACGAGACCCAGCAGATCGTCGAGCGTCGCGGTCGACGGCAGACGCTGCAAATCGACCCACAGTCCCGACTCGCCGCCGGCCCTGACCTTGTTGCGAACGTAGATCTCCGAAGCGGGATTGTCGCCCACCAGGACGATCCCGAGGCCGGGTGGACGGCCCGCGGCGGCGGTGAAGGCGTGAACGTCCGGCAACACGGCCTGCCGAATGGCGGCGGCGGCCGCGTTGCCGTCCAGGAGCCGGGCGCTCATTGTCTCATCGGGGGTCGACACCAGACGCCGACTACTTCTTCGACGAGCGCGTCAGCACGAACCCGACGACCGCCGAGACCACGCCCACCGCCAGGACCTTGAGACCGAACGCGTCGGCAATCTCAGGGCTGATGTTGAACCCGAACCAATTGGAGAACAGCGTATCGAGCTCGTGCCACTTCGCGAGCTCCTCGGAGGTCACACCCCACTCGGTCAGCAGTCCGAGCAGCGCGATGCTGAAGCCGTTGAACATCAGCATGTAGCCGGCGATCTTCAGGAAGTTGCCGAGGTTCTCGGCGCCGGTGCGGGCCGCGGCTTCGGCGCGATCGACCAGCTGGCTGTGGGTGCGGCCGTAGAACCAGTAGATGATCATCCCCAGGTCGAGCCACACCAGGAAGCGGACCCAGGTCATGACCGTCAGGTTGACCATCAGGTAGACGCTGAAGATCGCGCCGAGCGCCGGGATGACGTCGCCCCCCGGCACCTTGAACGGCCGCGGCGCATCGGGGCGCTTGCGGCGCAGAATCATCACCGCAATGCACACCACGACGAAGGCGAACAGCGTCCCGATGCTGGTCATCTCGCCCAGGACGTTGATCGGCGTGAAGCCGGCGACGATCGCGACGACGATGCCGGTGATGATGGTGGTGATGTACGGGGTGCGGAACTTGGGGTGGACCTTGCTGACGCCGGGCGGCAAGAGCTGGTCGCGGCTCATCGCGAAGAAGATGCGCGGCTGGCTGAGGAGCATGACCAGCAGCACGCTGGTGATGCCCGCGACCGCGCCCGCCGACACCAACGCCGACGCCCAGTCCATGTTGATCACGTGCAGCGCGTAGCCGACCGGCGCGTTGAGGAACTGCGCATCGCTCTTGAACTGGACGACGGGAATGATGCCGCTCAAGATGGCGGCAACCAGCAGGTAGAGCAGGGTGCAAATCACCAGCGACGCGATGATGCCGATGGGCAGATCGCGGCTGGGGTTCTTGGCTTCTTCCGCGGTCGTCGAGACCGCGTCGAAGCCGATGTAGGCGAAGAACACCACCGCGGCGGCGGCCGAAACGCCCGCCCAGCCGTAGGGCGTGAACGGCGACCAATTCTCCGGCTTGACGTAGCCGACACCGACGATGATGAAGAAGAGGATCGCGGTGAGCTTCACCGCCACCATGACGGCGTTGAAGCGCGCGCTCTCGCGGACGCCGATCACCAGCA
>Ga0075421_100012270_pt1 | contig 10640 bp, 3 predicted proteins | sample SoiMetdeltSBSDD5_FD_75292 | JGI IMG/M metagenome (GOLD analysis project Ga0075421, IMG submission 75292) | Bulk soil microbial communities from a Populus tree surrounding site in Tennessee, USA - Soil MetaG P. deltoides SBSDD5 | ecosystem: Environmental > Terrestrial > Soil > Tree plantation... | reverse complement strand
ACGGCCGGTTCGAAAGAACAAAGGGCTTCTGTACGGACCTCTTCTTTGGACAAGCGATGCATTGGATCGATGAGCAGCGGCGCGCAGGCAAACCGTTCTTTGCTTACATCACGCCGAACGCGCCGCACGATCCTTTTGTGAGTCCCGGGCCGGAGTATGATCGGCTTTTCGATGGATCCGGGTTGAACACGAATCAAATGGCCTATTACGGCATGATCCGGAACATTGACGACAACGTCGGCCGGCTGCTCGCGAAGCTGGCCGAGTGGGACATCGAACGCGACACGCTGGTGATCTTCATGACCGACAACGGTCATTCCATCGCGGCGCTCTACAACGCCGGGATGCGGGCGGCCAAAGGCTCGGTCTATCAAGGAGGCGTGCGGGTGCCGTCGTTCTGGCGCTGGCCGGGGAAGTTTCCGTCCGGCGACCGCCCGCAGCTCGCGGCGCACATCGACGTTTTCCCGACGCTTGCCGAACTCGCCGGCGCGAAGGTGCCGCACAACGTGCGCGGCCAATGGGATGGCCGGAGTCTTCTGGCGATCCTGAACAATTCCAAAGTGCGATGGCCGGACCGTCTGCTATTCTCCCACGTTGGCCGTTGGGAAACCAGCAATGCGATGGAATCGAAGTTCCGCAATGGCGCGGTCCGCAACTCGCGCTTCAAACTGGTGAACAACACCGAGCTGTACGATCTACAGAGCGATCCAGCCGAATCCCAGAACGTGATTGATGAGCACCCTAAGATCGTCGCGAAACTTCGCGCAGCCTACGACCAGTGGTGGCAACAAGTCCTGCCGACGGCATTGGAGAGCGAGCACAGGGTGGGTCCGAAGGTGAACCCCTTCAAACGGCGTTACTGGGACCAATTCGGCGGCGGGCCGGATGATGCCTTGCTCCAACGGATGGATCCGGTATTGAAGTTTGAGCCACGGCGGCCTAAGTAGAGCCTGTCCCAAAACATCTGTTCAGCCCACTTTGTCGCGAGCCTTTGTCGCGCACTTTGTCGAACCGTGCGGTTTCTGGGCGTTTTCGACAAAGTGGTCCGACAAAGTGCCTGACAAGGGTCGCCAAACGCCATTCATGGGACAAGCCGGTCCGGAAAGTAAGAGAGTGAGAACGGGCGGCTTCGAGAGTCTGATTCGCTTTGCCGCTTTCTCACTTTCTGACCTGCCCCGGGAGAATGAGCCTACCCGCGTCGGCGGCCACTTTTTGAACGGGATTCCAGGGAAACGCAGGCTGTTCTCATCCACTTTCTTGAAACAAAAAGGCCCGTTTTGTGTCCTAATTCCGCGGCGGTTGCATTTCGTGCATGCAAATTCCGGCCCGGCGGTGTCTTATGTCTTGAACAACAGCTCAATGAAATCATTTTACAGGTGCGGGCTCGCAGCGGCAGCCATCGTGTCTTTATGCCTTTCAGGCTGCCAAAAGGGCCCGGCGGACGCCAAAGACCAGGCGAAAGACAACAAAGACCAGGCGGTGCCGGTTGAAGTCGCTTCGATCAGCCGCGGCGGCATTGAGGCGACGATCAAGAGCTCGACCCACCTGGAAGCGGAAGAAGAAGTGAAAGTCTTCGCCCGCACCGCCAACCGTGTCACGGCGCTAATGGTAGAGGAAGGCGATGTGGTGCAGAAGGACCAGGTTCTCCTGCGACTGGACAATGACATTCAGAAGACCGCCCACGGCAAAGCCCAGGTGCGACTGGACAAGGCGCGGCAGGAATTCGAGCGGCAAAAGTCTCTGTTCGGGCAAAAGCTCATCAGCGAACAGGCATTCAACGATGCGCAGTTCGAGTTGAGGCAGCTTCAATTGGCCCTTGACGACGCCCAACGCGAACTGGAATACACCGAGGTCCGCGCTCCCATATCCGGCACGATCAGTCGGCGCCTCGTGAAACTGGGCGATCTGGTCAATCTCAACCAGCACCTGTTCGATATCGTGGACTTCAACTCCATTGTCGCGCGCATTTACGTGACCGAGAAAAGTCTCCCGGATCTCCAGCTCGATCTGCCGGCGCGGGTCACCACGACTTCGCTCGGCGGCCAGGAGTTCAAGGGTCACGTCAAACGCATCGCTCCGGTCGTCGAATCCAAGAGCGGCACGGTAAAAGTCACGATCGGGTTCAAGGACATCCGCCAGTTGCGGCCCGGCATGTATGTGGATGTGGAGCTGGTCACCGCGAATCGTTCCGATGCCCTCCTCATCACCAAGCGGGCGCTCGTTTATGACGGAGAACTCAGCTACGTCTTCCGTCTTCTTCCAGAACGGAAGGTCGAACGCGTGGTGGTCGAGTCGAAGATCGCCGACAAGCTCAATATCGAGCCGGCGTCCGGCTTTAAAGAGGGCGACCAGATCGTCGTCGCCGGTCAGACTGGATTGAAAGACGGCACGAAGGTTCGCCTGCCCGAAGATCCGCATCCTGACGAAAAGAAGGACAAGAAGGAAGAGAAGGCCGAGCGACCTGCGAATGGGAAGAAATCGTGAGACGACGGAGGTGTCAGTTTCCTCGATCCCACGTATTCAACTAATTCACCCGTGAGAACAGCCCGGTACAAGCGTAGCGCTGAGTTGAACTCTATCCGAATCTATCCAAATTGCCGCTGGCCGCGCAAATTTCGAACGGCCGCTTTCTTCTTCCTCTCCCCACAACGCAGGAGTGGGGAGAGGACCGAGGAGAGGGGCAATCTGAATCTGACGGGACAAACGGGCCTCCTCTCCCCACCCCTCTCCTCCATCCGATGGAGGAGAGGGAGTTCCTTTCGTTCCGGCGGCCCTGTCGTGCTGCGAACAACTCGCCCAGCCTAAGAGGTCATGCCCCCCCCCCGCGCACGCCTGACGCATTTCACGACCAGCCGGCCCGTGGCCGTATTGATGGTCTTTCTCTCCGCGGTCGTGTTCGGCTTTTTCTCGTTCAAGCGACTTCCGGTAAATCTGATGCCGGAACTGAACTATCCCACCCTCACTGTCCGCACCGAATTCCCCGGCGCTGCGCCGGAGGAGGTTGAAAACGAAATCAGCCGGCCGATCGAAGAGGCCCTCGGCGTCATCGGCGGGCTGAACAAGATCAGCAGCATCAGCCGCGCGGGCATCAGCGACGTGGTGCTCGAGTTCGTTTGGGGAACGGACATGTCCAAGGCCGCGCAAGAGGCGCTCGAAAAGCTCGAACTCGTCTTCCTGCCGCGCGAAGCCGAGCGTCCGTTGCTGCTCCACTTCGATCCTTCGCTCGACCCGATCATGGAACTGAGTTTCTCCGGCGAGGGCCAGCGCTACCAGGGCGAACAAGGCTTGAGGCGCCTGCGTCGCATCGGCGAGCTGCAAATCAAACGCGCTCTTGAGCCGATCAAAGGCGTCGCCGCGGTCCGCGTTCGCGGCGGTTTGGAGGAGGAATACCACGTCCTGCTCAGCAAGGAGGCCCTCCAACGCAGCGGGCTTTCCATCCAGAGCGTCATCGACCGTTTACGGCAGGAGAACATCAACGTCGCCGGCGGCACGCTCAAGGAAGGCCGCGCCGAATACATGGTCCGGACGTTGAATGAATACGAAAACCTGGACGAAATCGCCGAGACCGTCGTCACGCGCATCGAAGATCGCAACGTGCGGATGAAGGACCTCGGCCGAGTGGTCCGCGCGCACAAGGAACGCGAGATCATGACCCGGACCGACGGCGCCGAAAGCGTGCAGATCGACATCTACAAGGAAGCGGACGCCAACATGGTCTCGGTGGCCAAGGCAATCACGGCCGCCGTGGGAACGATCACGAAGGAGCCGAAAGAGGGAGAGAAGAAGCCGCAGGCAGGCCCGCAGGGGATGGGTCGGAGAAGCGATGGCCTGGCGCAACGGCTCTACAAAGAAGAAGGGGCGAAGCTCGAAATCGCCGCCGACCGATCCAAGTTCATCGAGAGCAGCATCAACGAAGTCCGCGACACGGCGATCTACGGCGGCCTTCTGGCGATTGCCGTTTTGTATCTGTTCCTCACCGACGTGAAGACGACGCTGATCATCGGCCTGACCATACCCCTTTCGCTGCTGATCACGTTCGCGCCGCTGAACCTGCTGGGAGTCACGCTCAATATCATGTCTCTCGGCGGGCTGGCGCTGGGCATCGGCAATCTCGTGGATTGTTCCATCGTCGTGCTGGAATCCGTTTTCCGCTGTCGCGAGGAGGGTGATGACATCGTGACCGCTGCTGTGCGCGGCACCCAGGAGGTCAAGGGCGCGGTGATCGCCTCGACGCTGACGACCGTGGCGGTTTTCTTTCCCGTTGTGTTCGTGGAAGGCATCGCCGGACAGGCGTTCGGCGATCTGGGCTGGGCGGTGGTGATTTCGCAGATCGCCTCGCTTCTCGTGGCCATCTATTTCATTCCCATGCTGGCCAGCCGGCAAAAACTCCAGGGACGACACGAGGGCGGCGACGCGAAGCCATGGCGCTCGTTCTCGAGCTGGCGCGATTTCACCGAAAAACGCCGCGCCACTCGCAGACCGCTCATCTACTTCGCCATGCCCTGGTTTGTCGTGCGTCTGGCCGTCGCGTTCGTATTGGAACTGATCGGCAAACTTCTGCTGATCATCGTTGCGGGCGTCATGTGGTTGCTCGCCCGCCTGTTGAAGCCCGCCGGGGCCGGCATCAGTAAACTGCTTCTCGCACCGATCGTGCGGGTGAGCGGCGCGTTCTTCGACCGGCTCGGACGGGCGTACCCACGGGCGATCAATTGGTCTCTGAACCATTCCGCACTCATGCTGGCCTGCGTGCTGGGTTGCGGCTGGATCACCTGGGAAGCGGGGCGCCGTCTCGGCACCGAACTGCTTCCGGAAGTTCACCAGGGCGAATTCACGTTTGAAGTCAACCTCCCCGTGGGCACGCCGTTGGAGAAGACCGTTTTGTCATTCGAAGAAGTTGAGAAAACGATCCAGGCCAACCGGGAGGACATTCGCGACCTGATTGTCACCTTTGGTTTCGACGCCACGAACATCAAACGCTCGGATGAAGGCGAACACTCCGCCCGGTTCAAGGTGGTCCTCGCCTCCGGCGCCAATCCGGTCACTGAAGACCGGGTCATTCGGCGGCTTCGGTCGTACTTCGAACGCATCCCGGACGTGCAGTTGCGCGTCGTGCGCCCGGTGTTGTTCAGTTCCAAGACGCCCATCGTGGTTGAAGTCGAAGGCGACGATCTCGCGAAGCTGAAGACAGTGTCGAAGCAAGCGGAGGGGATCATGGCGCAGTTGCCGGCGCTCGCAGACGTGGAGGCGACCTTGCGCAGCGGCGCGCCGGAAATCCAGGTCACCTATCACCGCGACAAACTCGCGACCTACAATCTGAACATCGCGACCGTGGCGAAACAGGTGCGTGACATGGTCAAGGGATTCGAGGCAACACGCTTCAACATGAAAGACCGGCGCATTCCGATTGTCGCGCAGCTGGACGAACCGGCCCGCGAGAACGTCGAAGACGTCGGGCGGCTGGTGGTCAACCCGGGAGGCGAGCAGCCGATTTCCCTGTCCGCTGTTGCCGATCTCAAGATCGGCGAAGGACCCAGCGAAATCCGGCGCGTGGACGGCCAGCGCGTCGCTTTGATCCAGGCCAACATCGCCTCCGGTTCGCTCGGCGGGGCGGTCAAGCAAATCCGGTCGGCTCTCAGTGAAAGGATTCAATGGCCTCCCGACATGAAGTTTTACATCACCGGCCAGAACGAGGAGTGGGAACGAAGTCAGGGAAGCCTTTACCTCGCCCTGGGACTGAGCCTGTTCCTGGTTTACGTCATCATGGCGGCGCAATTCGAATCGCTGCTTCAGCCGCTGATCATCATGATCACGATTCCCCTGGCGTTCTTCGGCGCCGCTGTCGGGCTGAAACTGATGAACGTGAGTGTCTCGGTCGTCGTGTTTCTTGGCCTCATCATCCTCGGCGGCATTGTGGTCAATAACGCCATCGTGCTGGTCGATTACACCAACACGCTCCGAGGCCGCGGCCTGGCCCTGCGTGAAGCGATTGTCCAGGCGGGGGCCATTCGGCTGCGACCGATTCTGATGACAACGGCCACGACCGTCCTGGGCTTGATTCCGATGGCGTTCGGCCTGGGGGACGGCGCCGAAATCCGGACCCCGATGGCTTTGACCGTGATGTTTGGGCTGACTTCTTCGACCCTGTTGACCCTGATCGTCATTCCGACGATCTACCATCTGGTGGAGGCGGCGAAGGAACGACGGTTCGGTCGCGTTGAGGAGGTCGTCGGGCTCGAAGACAACTCGATCCCCGCGAAATGAAAGGTCCGCGACAAAGCCGCGATGCGGAGCACACGGACAACTCCGCACCCACCAGCGTATCTGGAGTTGTTAAGATCTCTGCGTCCTTGCAGCAGCCTTCGATGGGATCTCTCCCCGCTCGCCCTCACTCCGGCCAAGGGCGTTTCTGTCTTTCGCCGAGACTTCGTCCGCAGCCCCGGGGAGAGGGAGTCCTTGCGCGCGTCATTGCACAATCGGTCTGTCCCCGTCTCAGTCGGCGCCTCTGGGCACTGCATTTGACGGTGCGTCCGACGACCAAGCGTGGTCACACCGCCCGAGTGCGGCGAACGGTTCACCCTCTCCTGGGGGAGAGGGCCGGGGTGAGGGCGAGGCGCCGGACTCGGACGTCTCACGCGCCGAGCGTCCAAGTTGTCATCATGATCTTCCGTTCGTTGTGCACGGCTGCGGTTTTCAACGGATGACGATGAGCACCTCCCCGGAACAACACATGCCCGAAGATCACACCGGGCGCATGGTCAGCGGCCTGACCGAGTTTTCGCTCCGGCGACGGATCACCTTGCTCGTGCTGATCATGAGCATCATCGTCGTCGGCATCGTTGCCACGGTCGGCATTCCGGTCGAACTGTTCCCCCGCGGGTTCACAAGCCAAAGCCTGTTCGTCTGGGTGCCGTGGCAGAATGCGCCCACCCAGGAAGTGCTCGATAAGATCGCGCTGCCGCTGGAGGAAGAGCTGAGCACGGTCCGCGGCCTCGACAATATCAATTCCATCTCATCGCTGGGCGCGTGCCGGGTCTTTCTTCGATTCAAGCAGGGCACGGACATGGATGTGGCCTACCGCGAGGTGCGCGACCGCATCCAGCGCGCCCGGCTGCATTTTCCGGACGACGTGGACAAGGTCTTCATCCGCAAGCAGGACGCCTCCGGGATTCCTGTGTGCGTGATCGGCCTGGCGATGGATCCCAGCCTGACGGACCCCTACAACCTCATCAAGCGCGAGGTCCTCCAGCGGATCGAACGCATTGACGGCGTCGCGAACGTCATCGCCGACGGCCTCGAGGAAAAGGAAATCATCATCGAACTCGACAAGCGGAAAACCGAAGGCCACGGCCTGAACATCTACCAGCTTGCACAACAGCTCGGCGGCGACAACTTCACCATGGCCAGTGGCAATGTCCGCGATGCGGGAAAAAAGTTCATGCTCCGGTCGCTGGCAAACTACAAGTCCCTCGAAGAACTGGAGAATCGGCCGGTGACCCCCACGGTGAAGCTCAAGGACATTGCGCGCATCAAGTATGAAGAACCGGAGAAGCGCTACAGCGTCCGCGTCAACAGCCGGCCCGCCGTGGCCGCGGTGATCTTCAAGGAAGGTGAGGCGAACACCGTCGAGGTTTCGAGGCGCATCCGCAAAGAGTTCAAAGAGATGGAGAAGAACCCGCGGCTGGCTTCGATGTTCATGGAAGTCCTGTTCAACCAGGGAGAGGTGATTGAGGAATCGCTGCATAATCTGGTGGAAAGCGGCATTGTCGGAGGAGTCCTGGCGGCGGTCATCCTGTTCATTTTTCTGCGCCGCTTTCGCCTGACGGGCATTATCACGTTGTCGATTCCACTTTCGCTTCTCATTGCGCTGGCGGCGATGTTTTTCGCGGGCGAAACGCTGAATGTGCTCACCATCCTCGCGCTGGTGATCGCCGTGGGCATGCTCGTGGATGATTCGATCGTCGTCGCGGAAAACATCCAGCGCATGCACAACAATGGACTTCCCCGGCGCGAAGCGTGCATTCGAGGTGCGGGCGAAATTGCCCTGGCGATCATGATGTCAACGCTCACCACCATCGTGGTGTTTGTTCCGGTGGCGCTGGTCGAAGGACAGGGACAGTTCTTTCTGATGCGGCTGGCCCTGCCGCTCTCGGTGTCCGTCGTTGCTTCGCTGGTGGTGGCTCTGGCCTTCGTGCCGCTGAGCGTTTACATCACTCTGCCCGCGAACGAGGCGAAGAAGCGGCACGTTCTCTTCCGTTGGTCCCACGCGAAGATCAACGCCGTGATGGCCCGCTTTTATGACCTCACGTTCGAGAGAATGAATCAGTTCTACCGTGGGGGATTGGATTTTTTCCTCAAGCGGCGGCTGGACCTCGTGCTCGCCCTGGCCGCGATCTTTGCCGCCACGTATTTCGTCGCAATCAAAAAGATCGATGTCGTCGAGCAGCAGGAAGAGGAGCAGACCGGATTTGAGATTGGTGTGGAGATCTCGAACGAGTATTCGTACGAAGACATCGCCGAATACTTCACCGCCGCGGAAAAGGTCCTGGAACAGAAGAAAGACGAATACGGCCTCAAGGGTTACTTCGTGTTCTACCGCCGGCTCGGCGGACGGGTCGAGGGCTGGTTCGACAAAGACAAACCCGGCAAGCTCTCCGCAAAACAAGTCGGCGAAAAGATCGTCAAAGAACTCCCCAGGAAGCCGGGCGTCAAACTTCACTTTGGCCGCGAGAACCAGGCCGAGGATGCCAAAGGCCGCGAAGTGTTTGTATTCCGTTTGGAGGGCGATGACGCCGGAGTTCTCGACGAGGTCGTCGCCCGGCTGGAGCCGATGATCCTGCGCGTCGATGGCGTGCTCGGCATTCGCCGCGGCGAAGAGCCGTCGCCGAGCGAGATGGCCCTCGTCGTGGATCGCGACCGCGCCAACGTCAGCTCCGTCAGTCCGGAGGTCATCGCCGGCCTGGTGGGCTATGCGTTGCGGGGCAGTTCCCTGCCGAAATACAACCAGGACGGGCGCGAAATTCCGGTGCGCGTCCGTTTTCAGGAGAAAGACCGCGAAAGCCTCACCGACCTGTCAGGCTTCCAGATCCCGGTCGAAGGGGGCGGATTCATTCCGCTGTCAGCCTTGATGAGTCCCAAGGTGCTCAACACGCCCAAGCACATCTTTCGCTCGAACAAACGGATCAGCCGCACGATGACCGTCGAATTGAAGAAGGAAGTCACCCGGGAAGCCCGCGACCGCCTGATGGCGTTGCAGCGGCAAATGTCACTGCCTGAAGGCGTCTCGTTCAGCCAGTCGCGCGTCATGAGCATGGACGAAGAAATAGGCAACATGATCTTTGCCGGCGGAATGTCCGTGCTGTTTGTCTATTTGCTGATGGGCTTTCTCTTCGAAAGCTTTATCCTTCCGCTGTCAATCATTCTCACGATTCCTCTCGCTGGGATTGGTGTCGCCTGGATCCATTATATCACCGGCAAAGACGTCGATTTCCTGGGCGTTGTCGGCGCCATTCTGTTAGTCGGTGTCGTTGTGAAAAATGGCATTGTTTTGATCGATTACGTAATCCGGCTGCGCGCGGGAGGAATGGAACGCACTCAGGCGTTGCTCACTTCCTCCAGGCTGCGGTTTCGGCCCATCATGATGACGGCTCTGACGACGATCATCGGCATGATCCCGCTCACGTTGGCCAGGCCCAACGACATGGGGCTGAGCTACAAAAGTTTCGGCCTCACCCTCATTGGCGGGATGACGACGGCCACGCTCCTCACGATGCTGGTGGTGCCGGTGTTCTACACCTTCTTCGACGACGCCCGAGTGGCGCTCATGCGGGTGTTAAGGCTGGGCTTGCGTCGAAAGACTCACGAAACGACGCCCGCCGTGGCTGCGACAGAGGGCCCCGTTTGATCGATCCAATCGATCGAGGCCGACTCCGACGAAATCCCAACAGGCTTGCCAGCGGAAGCAAGTGGGTTTTGTTAATGCCGCGATGGTCGGACGGTGCCTTACGATCACGCACGGTCCTGTTGAATCCTGGTGCACGCCTTCCCATGGACGCTTAGAGTCAGCCCATGTCGATCTCTCATCGATCTTACCTCGTTATCCTCGCGATCCTCTTCGGCATTTGGTGGGGCGCGCTGGCAATCGCTCCCTGGCAGCGCGGGCCCTGGTTCCTCGAAAATGCCCTCGCCATTTTAGCCGCGGTATTGCTTGGCCTGTTTCATCGGCGCCTGTTGTTCTCACGGGTGTCGTACACATTGATCTTCCTGTTCCTGTGTCTGCACGAGGTAGGCGCGCATTACACTTACTCGGAGGTGCCTTACGATGCGTGGTTCCAAAAACTCACCGGACGCTCATTCAACAGCCTGGTCGGTTGGGAACGAAACAACTTCGACCGCGTCGTCCATTTCAGTTACGGCCTGTTGCTCGCCTATCCAGTGCGCGAAATCTTCCTGCGGGTCGTTAATGTGCGTGGTTTTTGGGGTTATTTCCTGCCGCTCGACCTGACGATGTCCACATCGATGCTGTTTGAGTTGCTCGAGTGGGCGGTCGTCGCCGTGTTCGGCGGTGGACTCGGTCAAACCTATCTCGGCACACAAGGCGACGAGTGGGACGCGCACAAGGACATGGCGCTGGCCAGCCTCGG
>Ga0075421_100012269_pt1 | contig 10640 bp, 9 predicted proteins | sample SoiMetdeltSBSDD5_FD_75292 | JGI IMG/M metagenome (GOLD analysis project Ga0075421, IMG submission 75292) | Bulk soil microbial communities from a Populus tree surrounding site in Tennessee, USA - Soil MetaG P. deltoides SBSDD5 | ecosystem: Environmental > Terrestrial > Soil > Tree plantation... | reverse complement strand
GGATGCGCCGCAACGGCGGCGAGCGTCCTCGCCGCCCCTCCCGATCGGGCGGCCGCCATCGCGCGAGCCCTCGCCTTCATCGGCGAGAAGCCTGCCTTCGTGCACGGTGGTGCCGGACAGGCATTCGTGGCACGGGACGTCGTCACCGATGCTGACGGGTCCGAGCACGTTCGGTTCGACCGCACCTATCGTGGCCTGCGCGTGCTGGGCGGCGATTTCGTCCTTCACGGCGATGGTCATGGCGCCTTCTCGGGGGTGTCGGGGGCGTTGCGGGCTCCGCTCAGCGTGTCCACCCGTGCGGTGGTGAACGCGGCGGCGGCGGCGGAGATCGCCGGCCGGGCCTTCGGAGCGGGTGGCCTCGCCGAGCCCGCCGAGCTGGTCGTTGACGCCTCGGATGCGCCGGCCCTGGCCTGGGAGATCGTGATCCGTGGAACCGCCGCCGACGCCACACCGCGGGAGATGCACTACCTGGTGGACGCCCGCAGCGGCACCGTCCGCGATTCCTGGGACGGTATCGAGACCAGCGCGGCGAACGGCACGGGCCAGAGCTTTTTCAACGGCACGGTGGCGCTGATCACGGACCTCAACGGATCGCTCTTTTCGTTGCGCGATCCGAGCCGCGGCAATCAGTACACCACCGACATGAACAACGGCTCGAGCGGTAACGGCACCCTGTTCACCGATGGCGACAACAGCTGGGGTAATGGAGCGCTGTCGAGCCGTCAGACCGTCGCGGTGGACGCCCAGTACGGCACGGCCGAGACCTGGGACTACTACCTGAATGTGCATGGCCGCGACGGCATCGCCGACGACGGCACCGGGGCCTTCAACCGCGTCCATTACAGCAGCGGCTACAACAATGCCTTCTGGTCCGACAGCTGCTTCTGCATGACCTACGGCGACGGCGATGGCGTTACATTCAACCCCTTCGACTCGCTCGACGTGGCGGGCCACGAGATGTCGCATGGCGTCACCAGCCGCACGGCCAACCTGCGCTACTCGGGGGAGTCGGGCGGGCTCAACGAGGGAACGAGCGACATCTTCGGCACCATGGTCGAGTTCTACGCCAACAACTCGAGCGAGACGCCCGACTACCTGATCGGAGAGCGGCTCTACAAGAGCGGCGGTGGCAAGGCCCTGCGCTACATGTACCGTCCCAGCAAGGACGGCAGCTCCGCCGACTGCTGGAGCCGGAGGCTCAAGAGCCTCGACGTCCACTATTCCTCTGGCGTGGCCAATCATTTCTTCTTCTTGCTGGCCGAGGGGTCGGGCGTCAGCTCCTTCACCGATGGCACCGGGGCCACCACGTGCAACGGCAGCACACTTACGGGCATCGGCCGCTCGGATTCGGAACGGATCTGGTATCGCGCCCTGACCGTGTATATGACGTCGCGCACGAGCTATTCCGGTGCGCGCACGGCCACGCTGAGCGCGGCGACCGACCTCTTCGGCACGGGCAGCGCGGAGCTGAGCGCGGTCGCGGCCGCCTGGAGCGCCGTCAACGTGAACTGATCACTCGCGCGATCAGATAGGGCCGACCCGGCGGAGCCTTGGCAGGCTCCGCCGTTTTCGTTCTTGAAGATCAGGCGTCCGTTCGTCCGCACCACGCTCGCCAGGGCCCTGCGGAGGGCAGCCTGATGGCTCGGCCGCTCGTCGGTGCCGCCAAGGATCGCCAACTCGTCGTGCGGCTGCCTGCGGAGCTCCGCGCGCGCCTGGAGCGTGTCCGGGAGGCTCTCTCGAAGCGGGCGGGGGGAGTGGACCTCGTGACTTCTCACGTTGTCCGCGAAGTCATCGAGCGGGGCCTCGATTCGATGGAGCGGGATCTGTCCCGGAAGTAGCACCGCTGTTTCCCGTTACTTTAGCGGGGCCGCACCGCCGGTCGCGGTGAGCAACGGCGTCGGCGAATTCCGCGCCCGCCCGAGGCACAGCGCAGGCGCTGACGCTCGGGCGAGCGCGGTGGTAAGTGTGCGGCGGCGTCAGTTCGTCGGCCGAAGCAGGTGACTGAACGCCCAGTCGGCGGACTGCTTGCCCTGTCGCCGCGCCACTGCGTCGGCGAACCGGAAGTGGATGCCCAGGTATATGCGCGCCTCCACCATGTCGGCCGCCACGTCCGAGAAGCGTGCGTATGTGCGCGTCTTCTGCACCGCCTGGGGCACGGCCGTGGTCACCGTGAAGCTGAAGGCGCCGTCGCTGAAGTAAAGGGCGAGCGTGCGCATGAACCCGTTCGTGACGCTGTTGGCTCCAGACGTGTAGTCGGGATAGGGCGGGTCGTTGATGAGAGGCAACCACGCGGGATCGCCGGCGGTGTGCGGGTTGCCATCGTCGTCGCCCTCGGCAATGGCCGTGCTCGGGCGCCAGAGGAAATAGTAGCGCTTGAGTTGCCACGCGCTGATCACGGCGTCAGCGCCGGCGATGCTCACGAGGGCGAACAGCCGCGCGCTGTCGCCGATGTCGGTGAGGTGGGCGCTGGCGATGTCGCGGACGGCCTGATTCAGCTGACCGATGATGTTGCCCGAGTAGAAGTAGCCGAGGTCGGTCTGCGCATCCGTCCTCGTGCTGCCGACGCGCGCGCCCAGCGACTTCACCTCGTCGTACGCCTTCGCGTACGCGCCGCTCGTCAGGTGCGGCGGCGGAGGGTTGGGCAGGAGGCCCTCGGTGTCCTTGAGTCCGAACGGCGTAACGCTGCCGAGCCAGGGCGCCGCCATCGGCGCGAACGCCGGCGGTGTGGGACGCCATTCACCGGGCGCCGTGCCGCCGGTGAACACTTCGGGGTTCGCCGGGAAGCTCCCGTCATTGGCTCGGCGCGCGATGATGTTGGCGGCCGCCTGCTGGCCCACGGCGACGCCGGGGTCGGTCGGCAGTAGGCCATTGGAAGCGAGGTAGGCCTGGTAGGTGGCTTCGATCGACGCGGCCTGGGCGGGGAAGCGAGTGGCAAGCACGTCACGTGCGGCTTTCGCCGCAGCGGCCACGGGTGAGCCCGAGGTGCCGTCGATCGGCAGATCGTAGCTCTCGAATCGCTGCTGGTATGCCTGGACGGCGTCGTGAATCGCGATGTGCACGGTGGCGAAGTCGAGGACGCCGGAGGGCCCGGGCCGGGTGCTTGCGCCGGCGCCTACCACCGTCTGGGTGATGAGATTCCAGTCCGCGACCACGTCTGCACGGGCGGGCGCAGCACTCAGGGTGACGACCAGACCGACTGTTGCGGCACCAAGGCAGGCACGTCTCAACCAGCTACCTCTAGGGGTCATTGGGTTGTTCTCCTTCTACGGGTCATTTGGGTTGTTCTCCGGGAAAGAGCGCCATCCGGAACGACACGACGACGAGCCACGAGACGATCCACGCCTTCGACAAGGCTGCCTCCCGCTGCACGCTCCCTGACCGCGACGCGTCAAAGGGCCTCACCTGTGTATGACGGATGGCCCCATGACGTTTCCTTGATTCGATCGAGCGGGACCTAAGGCCGGAAGTAAGAGGAGGCGAGGCCCTTCGGCGTTCACTCAGCCGCGGGCGTCGTCGGGCGTATTGAAGGCGTACGCCTGTTGGCACTTCGGGCAGCGCGAGTTGAAGGGCCCTGCGGGCTTCGGAACGCTGAACTTGAACGTGTGTCGGCAGGTTCGACACACTACGGTGTACTCGATGCGATCGGGCTTTCCGACGATTTTCTTGATCGTCGCCGCTGGAGCCCAATCCCGCTCAATTCGTTCGGTCCTTGAGAGAGATCACCAGCTCGAGGATGTAGTGACAGGCCTCGTCGATGTGCGCATCAACGAACTTCCTCGCGTGCCGGCGGTCGGGGGCAAAAACCGACACCTCGAAGGCCAAGGGCCGTTGAACGTTCCCGACGATCCAGACGACCCAGTCGTCTGGCAGCTGCGACGCTGCGGCCTGGAGCGCAGCCTCCTGAGACACCGTCATCACCATGACCGTCCGGAGCTTCGCCACGGGGCGCCCCCCGCGCGGACTCTACTACCGGCGATCTTGAATGCGGCGCCCTCGAGCGGCTCGGCCGGTGCCCGTAGCCATGGTTTTACAAGTGGAAGCGTACTTCCTGCCCATTTCTCGGCTAGCTCGGGCCTTGCATCTTGCTGCATGCCTCCGCGCCCGCATCGAGTAGTCTTCGAAGAACAGGGCGACGGGCCAAGGAGGTGTGATGACGGCACGCCACGGATGGCCAGCAACAGTCGCCAGCCTGCTTGCCCGGGCTCGCGATGAGCGACCCAGGACCACCGCCTTCCGCGTTCACGACAGTCAGCCTGGAGGGCACCTGTGAAGCAGCTCGGCGACCACCTGCGCGACCTGTTGACCTTCGGTATCCCGGGTACCCCACTGACCGTAGGCAAGCTCGTGGTCCTGGCAGCACTGCTGGTCCTGCTGCTCTACCTCAGCCGGCGCTTCACACGGTGGATGGTCGATTCCTTCCTGGCTCGTCGCCATCTCGACATCGGCGTGCGACAGGCCGTGGGTACGCTGGTGCGATACGCGATCACGACAGTAGGTGTCGTCGTGATCCTTCAAACGCTAGGCATCGACCTCAGCGCCGTCGCGGTCCTGGCGGGTGCTGTGGGCGTTGGGCTCGGCTTCGGCCTGCAAAACGTGGCGAGCAATTTCGTGAGCGGGCTGATCATCCTCTTCGAGCGCCCGATCAAGGTGGGCGACCGCGTCGAAGTGGGCGACGTCAGCGGAGAGGTTCACCGTATCGGGGCCCGAGCCACCACGGTGGTGACCCCGGAGAACATCGCCGTGATCGTTCCCAACTCGCAGTTCATTTCCGAGCGCGTCACCAACTGGAGCCACACGGGAAAGCTAACCGCTTTTCTCGTACGCGTGAGAGTGGGCTGGCACGCTGACGCGGACCTGGTGCGGCGGCTGCTCCTGGAAAGCGCAACTGAGCATCCGGACGTGTTGCGCGATCCGGCTCCCCAGGTCGAGCTGCAGGACCTGCGGAACGGCTTGCTGTTCGTCCTCCAGGTCTGGAGCACTCAGTACCTCCAAGGTGAGGGTCGGCTCAAGAGCGAGCTCAATTTCGCGATCAAGGAGAAGCTCAAGCGGCATGACATCGAGCAACCCGCTCGGTACACCGCGAAACAGGAAACACGGGAGGAGGAATAAGATCCCTCTCTCTCCGCCAGCTCAGTAACCCGCGCAGTCCGGTGTGTCAACCTTCTAGCCAGCGTCGGACTTCGTTACAGCTGCCCCCCCCCGCATCTCGTGCGCGCTCCCAGCGTCCTTCATCCCATCGAGAGACGCCACTGCGAGATACGGGTTCGTTGCGTTCTCCTATCGTCGCGGCACGAAGCTTGCAAGCCGAGCCGATTGTTCCCGGGGGGATGCATGCAGAATCGATGGCTCGGTGGCCTTGCGATGACGGCCTTCATGCTCGCCGCTGGTCCGGCGAGTGCCACAACGATTGTCAGTACGGTTGGGGACCTCGATTGTTTCGGACTTGGCGGGGCGTGTGCCGATGGCGACCTGTTCCTGAGTCTCGGCGGCACGTTCTTCACGGACTACCGCTCCCCTGGGGACGTGTTGGCCGCTCCCCACACGGACATCTGGCAGACACTTCCGAGCAGCGGTGCATCGTGGAGTCACACCTACGCACTGGACGGGGCGCCGACAGCCGCGAGCTTCGAGTTCCTCATGGCTGGCTATGCTGATATCGGCCTCGCCCATCTGTTCATCGACGGCGTGCTCGCAGCCACGTATGACTTTTCAGGGCAGTTTCAGACGCTTCACTCTCTGAGCGTGGCCGTGCCGCTCGCGGCGATCGACGGCTCCACCAGCTTCATGTTCGTGACCGAGTCTTCGGGCGACGGCGGAATCATCGACGCCTCCACGCTGACCATCGAAACCGAAGCCGCCGCGGTCCCCGAGCCCGCAACCCTGTTTCTCCTGGGCGCGGGGCTCATGGGAATCGGCGCTCGGCGACGAAGAGTTCGCTGAGGAGCCCTCGACCCTCGCGTGCAATTGGTTGGTCGCTGCAAGCCGCGCGAGCAGCTTAGCGAACTGCCGCTGCACCTGCCTGTGCCCGCCGCGGTAGGCATTCTGCGAGGACCGGGCCTTACCCTCTGGTGTTCGCGGGCCTGTCGAGCGTTCCCACGGTCGCCAGCGCCGTATCGCAGCCGATTGCTGCGCGCGTCTCTCCTCCGTCCAGCCGCTCGCCATGAGCCTCCATTAGTTCGTTCGGCGCGTTCGCAGTTTTCCCCGCGCGAGGGCTGCGTGATGGGTCCCGTTGTGGACCACCTGCTGTGCCGCGTGCCGAGGAGATCCGCCGCGGCCTCGCGACCGGCATGCGAGGGCCCGTGCTCATCAAGTGGTGTCGCCAGCTTCCAGCTGACCGCGACGAGCGCGGAGCCCAGGAGCGAGCGGAACTGTACCTTTATCGGTCGCGCTCAGTCCTAGCCCCGCCCACCGAGCCGGCAAATCTGTATGCTTACGTCCGGCTCGCGGCGAAAGCCCAGGGCCACGGAGTCCGCGATGTTCCGAAGTCGCACTCGCTTGCGCGTCGCAGCCGCTCTCACCGGCGCGGCCCTGGCCGCCGCCGGCTGGATGTGGTGGGCGTGGCTGCGCCGCCCGCCCATACCACAGCGCACGCTCGTCATCGGCTACAAGCACAACCCGCCCTACCAGGTGCGCCCGGCCGTGCGTGCGCCTGCAGGTCCGGTCACGGGCCTGGCCGCGGAGACCGTCTCCGAGGCCGCCCACCGCGCTGGGCTGGCCCTCGAGTGGAAGGAGATCCCCGCGGGCCCGGACGAAGCGCTCACCGTCGGCAGCGCGGACCTGTGGCCGCTCGTCACCGATCTGCCCGAACGCCGCGGGAAGTTCTACATCAGCGCGCCCTGGCTCCAGAGCCAGCACGTACTCGTGCTGCGCGAGGGCCGGCCGCTGCCGGGACCCGAGTTCGCCGAGCCCGTCGGCATCACCGCCGTGACCTCGCACGTGCGGCAGCTTGGCGAGATGTTCCCGCAGGCGCGACCCGTCCTGTACGTTGGGAGCCGCGACGCGCTCAGGCACCTGTGCGCGAGCGACGTGGTCGGAGTCTTTCTCGAAACGCGGCTCGCGCTCGCGGTGCTCCACGACCCACCTTCCGAGTGCGCCAGCGTCAAGCTGCAGGCGCACCTGCTCCCCGACAACCACCGGCTCGGCGTCGGCTCGACGTTTGAGGCGTCGGGCGCGGCGGACCACATCCGGCGTGAGATCTCGAACATGGCCGCCGACGGGACCCTCGCCGTGCTGCTCGCGCGCCACTCCTTGTTGGGGCTCAACGACACGCGCGCCACTTACGACCTGCTCGAGGCCCAGGAGCGCAACCGGAACCTGCTGTGGGTCATCGGGGGCCTCGTCGGCGCGCTCGCCCTCACGCTGTCGCTCGCCTGGTCGCTGCGCCGGGCTCGCCAGGCCACCGAGCGCGCGGGCCGCGAGCTCAAGACGCGCAACGCCGAGCTCGAGCGCTTCACCTATGCCGTCTCCCACGACCTGCGCAGCCCGCTCGTGACGGTGATGGGCTTCCTGGGCGCGATCGAGGACGCCGCGCTCGGCGGGCGGACCGACCTCGTTCGCAGCGACATGGAGCGCATCCGGAGCGCCGCCGGGCGAATGGACCGCCTGCTCAAGGAGCTGCTCGAGCTGTCGCGCGTGGGCCGCGTCGCCCCCGAGCCGCAGACGGTGCCCTTCACCGAGCTCGTGCACGAGGCGAAGGGGCTCATCGCGGGCCGGCTGCGCGAGCGCGGCGTGGCGCTCAAGGTCGCCGAGGGCCTGCCATCAGTGCGCGGCGACCGGCCGAGGCTCGTCGAGGTGGTGCAGCACCTGCTCGACAACGCCGCCAAGTTCATGGGCGACCAGGCCCAGCCGCGGATCGACGTGGGCGCGCGGCCCGGCCGCGACGCGCCGGTCTTCTTCGTGCGCGACAACGGCCGCGGCATCGAGCCGCGTTTCCGCGAGAAGGTGTTCGGCCTCTTCGACCGCCTCGATTCGCTGGACGAGGGCACCGGCATCGGCCTCGCCCTCGTCAAGCGCATCGTCGAGACGCACGGCGGCGAGGTGTGGGTCGAGTCCGATGGCCCGGGCAGTGGCTCCACGTTCTGCTTCACGCTGCCCGGCCCTGGCCCGGCGGCTCAGGGCAGCGGGACCTGGACGGCGTAGGGCAGGCTGCACGTCGATCTCGTAAACACTGCCGTCGCTACCGACGCCCGCTGGTGAGCGAGACGCTCACGCCGATCCGGCTGCTCTACAGCGGCGACCGCACCGGACTGCGGGCAGCGCGAGTTGAAGGGCCCCGGCGGCGCGACCGGCACACCGAACGTGAACTCGTGGCGGCAACCTCGGCACGCCACGGAGAACTCGAAGCCTGTGGGGATTGCGATCACGCTCTTGATGGTCATTGCTGTGTCTCCGCGATGTAGAAGGGCGCTCGCCAATCCTATCGCGGTCCGCGTTGTCGCCGCTCGCTATCGGACCTGCCCTGTCCTCTCGAGGCGCTACGCTCCCGCGTGCTGACCGACGACGAGGCCGAGGGGATTCGGCGGGGCCTCGCGGCAGGCATGCGCGGGCCCGTGTTGATCAAGTGGTGCGGCCAGTTCCTTGCTGACCGCGACGAGCGTAGGAACGAGTCCGGGGGCGACGGCCTTGGCCGGGACCTCTAGCGGGCCCGAAACCGCACCAAAGACTCACGGCTTGAGATCGGTCTGCGATGGGCGCCAAGATCCTGCGTTTCCCCACGACGGCCTCTGGCGAGGTGGCGGGGGCGGTCTGCGTCGAGATGCAAGGCGATGCCATGTACTTCAGCCACTACATAACGCTGTCCCTGGACGTCTGGCGAGTGAGTCCCGCATTTTGCTCGTTCAACAGACGCGTCAGCTTAGGCTGCGATTCGAGCAGTAGCCTTCGGCGGCTTCCTTCTAACAGAACGGATCCGAGCCCCCAATAGACTTCCACGGCCACATCATCACCGGGCGGTTGAGGCCGACTGTGCCATGGCCTGGGCGTCGACGAGATTGCGTTGGACCAGCGCGTCGCGGCGGCCGGCAGTGACGGGGTAGAAGTCGGTGTCGCCGGCGCCCCGTTCCATGTTCCCGAAGGCCTCGATCGTGAACGACAGGACTCCGTGCTCCTTGTACAGCCAATCGTCGGAGTCGCCGTAGGTCGGGTAGCCGCCGGGCTTGTTCTGGTAGCCGTCCATCAGATTGACGTAGCCGGTCGCCGCAGCGATGTCGGTGGAGACGTTGAGGAAATGGGGACGGTCCTCCGCGCGCAGGCCGTTCGCGGTGGTGTGGCCCATGGGATGGAGCACCTCGCCGCCGTGCCGCAACCCTCAGCGCGGCGCTTGCGCGCGTCAACCCTTTACGAGCGTGTCGCCCCACGCTGACGGACGCAAGCTGCGGCAGCGTCGCGTCTTGCTGAAACCGGTCCGGAGTCGCGTCAAACCCGTTTGACGGCGCGTGCCAGCGTCGTTCGGCGCTGGTTCTGCGCAAGCCGCTGTGGCTGATGCGCTTCCGCCTCGCGCGCTCGAGTGGCACCGGCGTTGCCTCTACGTGAGGCGTCGTGCGGCGGCGCGGTGCCCGGACGCTGGCGGGGAGAGACGGTGTTCGGGCGCCGTGACGCCGTGAAGGCAAACGTCAACGAAGGGCGGTCCGCGAGGCCGAGATCCTTCGCCGGGGCGTTCCGCCGCGCGGCACTAACCAAGGAGGATTCCCATGTACCGTCGCTTCGTCGCTGCCGTTCTCGCCGTCGCGCTGGCCGTGCTCGTCGTCCCTGCCCTCGCCGTCGCTGGTTCCGCGTCCAAGCAGGAGCCGACGTCGAAGGTCAACCTCAACACCGCGAACGCCGAGCAGCTCGCGACGCTGCCCGGTGTCGGCCCCGCTCTGGCTGGCCGGATCGTGGAGTACCGCCAGAAGTCCGGTGCCTTCCGCTCGACCAAGGACGTGATGAACGTCAAGGGGATCGGCGAAAAGAACTTCGCGAAGATCGAGGCGTGGCTCACCGTTTCCGACGCCCCGAAGCCCGCTGCATCGAAGTGAGCTGAGGCGGGCGGCCCGCGGCCAAGAGGCCATTCGGCCACGCGGGCCGCCCTCCGCTCACGGAGGAACGGCAATGAGCAACAAGGGCTTCTCGCTCGTCGAGATGGTGGCGGTGATCGCCATCATGCTGGCGCTGGCCGCGGTGGCGACACCGATGTTCCGAGCACGCTTCGCCGACGCGCATCTCGTCGGTGCAGCCCAGCAGTTCAAGGCGCGTTTTCGTCTCGCCCACTCGATCGCCGTGCGCTCGGGCGTGTACACGGCGATCCGCTTCTCGCGCGTCGAGGGCGGCGGCGTCACTTACGCGGTCTACGCGGACGGCAACGGAAACGGAGTGCTCTCGGCCGACATCGCGAAGGGGACGGACCGGCTCATCGAGGGCCAGATCCCGTTGGCGGGCGGCGTGCCGGGCGTCTTCGTCGGATTCAATCCGGGCGTCCCGGAGCTGCCGCCGGAGAAAGGCGTGCTGTCCGGCGACCCCGTGCGCTTCGGCGTCTCCGACACGCTGTCGTTCTCGCCGCTCGGAACGGCGACGCCCGGAACCTTCTACCTCGCCGGCGACCATGCCCAGGCCGCGGTGCGCGTCAACGGCGGCACCGCGCGCGTACGGCTGATGCTCTGGCGCGG
>Ga0075421_100012268_pt1 | contig 10641 bp, 9 predicted proteins | sample SoiMetdeltSBSDD5_FD_75292 | JGI IMG/M metagenome (GOLD analysis project Ga0075421, IMG submission 75292) | Bulk soil microbial communities from a Populus tree surrounding site in Tennessee, USA - Soil MetaG P. deltoides SBSDD5 | ecosystem: Environmental > Terrestrial > Soil > Tree plantation... | reverse complement strand
CCGCCCGGCCACCACGAAGCGCTCGTCGAACGGGACGCGGACCGGGATCACCTCGCGCAGCCCCAGCGCCCGGCAGGCGAACAGCGCCGTTCCCCTGGCCTCCGGCGCGGCGGCCTGGGCGACGAGGACCTCACCCTCGCGCTGGACCCAGTCGAGATCCTCGGGCTCGGCCGCACCGGCCTCTCTGGCCCGGCGAAGCTCGCGGGTCAAGAAGACGCGGGTCCGATCGCGCTGGTGCTCGTCGGACCACCGCGTGTTGAGGTAGACGCTCACGACCCCCGGGCGGGTGGCCGGGAGACGCTCCAGGCGTGCGACCTGCGCGGCAAGGTCATCGTGCGAAGCAGTCACGTCGTGATCCTCCTGCGGCCGGCGATCGTCGTCAGCCGCGAACACGGGTGCATCACCGATGCCAGACGTCGAAGGCCGGACACCAGGCCGCGGGCGCACAGGCCCTGCAGACGGGCCGTCGCTGGGTCACCGACACCCCACGTGGGGCGGTGCGTTCTCGCAGAGCCGAACCGCGCCGGCGCTCAGCCCGGCAAGCGCTCGATTCCTCTGGACCAACGGCCGGGGCATCGCATGTGCACGGGCCAGGCCCGTGAAGAGAGGTGGGCTCCTCACCGGCAAGCTGCCCCCACGGCTGCTCGAGCGACTCCTCCGCTGGCGCGGAGCGCCGGACCGACGGGTGCTCGTAGGACCGGGCTGCGGGGTCGACGCCGCCGTGGTCGCCCTGGGACGACACCGCCTGATCTTGAAGAGCGATCCGGTCACGTTCACTGCGCGCCGGGTCGGCTGGTACGCCGTCCAGGTCAACGCCAACGACGTCGCCGTCATGGGTGGGCGACCGGCCTGGTTCCAGCCGACCATCCTCGTGCCGCCAGGCACACCGGTCTTGACCGTCATGAGCATCGCCCGCGACATCGACGTTGCCTGCCGGGCTCTCGGCGTGGCCGTTACCGGCGGCCACACGGAGGTGACCGATGCGGTCACGCGTCCGGTCGTCGCCGGGGACATGCAGGGCCTGCTGGTCGCCGCACGGATCATCACGGCCGGTGGCGCGCGCCCCGGCGATCGGCTGCTGCTCACGAAGGCCGCCGGCATCGAGGGGACCACGGTCCTCGCCCAGGAGCGGGCCGCGGCGCTGGCCCGCGTGCTGCCGCCCGCGCTGCTGCGCGCGGCCGGGCGGCTACGGTACCGCCCGGGAATCTCCGTGGTGCCCGAGGCCCTCGTCGCGGGCCGCCACGGGGCCTCCGCGATGCACGACCCGACCGAGGGCGGCATCCGGGCCGGGCTTCACGAGATCGCGTTCGCCTCCCGCGTGCGGATCGACGTCGATCTCGACCTGATCCCGGTACTCCCGCCGACCGCCCGGATCTGCGGTCACTACGCCATCGACCCGCTCGGGCTGATCGGCTCCGGCGCCCTGCTGGTCGCCGTGCCGGCGGCGCGGGTGTCGAGTCTGCTGCGGGCGTGGGCGCGCCGGGATGTCGCCGGCCGGGTCATCGGCTCCATCGCCCCGGGGCGTGGCGTGCGGGCCATGCGACACGGGCGCCGGGTGCCGTTTCCCTGGCTCGTGCGCGACGAGATCATCGCGGCGCTGGCACGCTAGCTACCGCGTCAGCGTGAGGAGCCAGGGCAGGCCGAGGCCCAGGAGGACAGCCAGGTAGATGGCCCCGAACGTCGCGCCGAGCCTCCAGAACTCCCGGCGGGTGACGTAGCCGCTGCCATAGTAGATGGGAGCGGAGCCGGTGGCATACGGGGTGAGGACGCCCATGAGACCGAGCGCGTAGCAGAGCAGGAGCGACAGCGGCCGCACCGGCAGCTCCGGGCTCGCGGCGACGACGGCGAGGAACACCGGCAGCAGCGCGGTCGTATGCGCCGTGAGGCTCGCGAACATGTAGTGGGCCACGAAGAACGCCAGCACGATCGCCACGCTCTTGCCGACGAGGGGCAGCGGCCCGAGCGCCTCGACGGTGCCCGCCGCGAACCAGCGCAGGAAGCCCACCCGGTTGAGTCCGTCGGCGAGGGTCACCAGCGTGGCGAACCACACGAGGGCGTTCCAGGCCGGCCGGGCGCCGAGCACGTCGTCCCAGTCGACGATGCCGGCGAGCATCATCAGGCAGAATACGAGCAGCGCGGCCGTCGTCGCGTTGACCCAGCGAGCGCCGAGGATCCACAGTGCCAGCGCCGCGGTTGCCAGGAGCGCCATGCCGAGCTCGCTGCGCTTGACGGACCCGAGCCGATCCAGCTCGGCCCGGGCCCACTGCGGCACCTCGGCGCTGGCCGTCAGGGTCGGCGGGTAGATCCCGTACACCAGCAGAGGCACCAGCCCGAACAGCACGAGCCCGATCGGCAGGAACCCGACGAACCATCCGGTCCAGGTGACCTCGACGCCCGCGATGTCCTTCAGCATCGACTGGGCGAGGAGATTCGGCGCCAGCGCAGTCACGAACATCGAGCTCGTCACGCACATCGCGGCAAAGGAGGTCCAGATCAGGTAGGCGCCCAGGCGGCGGGCGGTCGGGCCTGGCAGCGAGCCGTAGAGCGCCGGGATCGCCCGGATGATCGGGAACAGGATTCCGCCGCTCCGCGCGGTGTTGGACGGCGTGAGCGGCGCCAGGGCCAGGTCGGCGAACGCCACGGCGTACCCGAGGCCGAGGGCCCGGCCCCCCAGTCGCTCGACGAGGGTGAGCGCGAGCCGGTGGCCGAGCCCGGTCTTCTGGTAGCCGAGCGCGAACATGAGCACGACGAACATGAGCCAGACGGTGCTGTCCGCGAATCCCGTCAGCGCCCACCGGATCGACCCGGCCGGGTCGGGGGCGACGAGGCCGAGGAGGGCGGCGGTCGTCACTCCGAGGAGCCCGACCACGGGCCCGGGGAACGGCTCGGTCACCAGCGCGGCGACGACGGCGGCGAACAGCGCCGCGAAGTACCAGGCGTTGGGCGTCAGCCCCGCCGGGACCGGGATCAGGGCGACGCCCACGCCGAGCGCGAGCGGGAGCAGCGCCCGGCGAAGGGTCTTCGACGCCGCCGCCGCGACCTCGTCGGTCACGGCAGGTACTCTACACGTCAGCTCGCGCCTGCGACGCTGTGCGACGACCCGGCGGGGCGGGGCCTCCACACTCCGTGCGCGGAGCCGTCTCGCCAACCTACTGTTTTCGCGCCGCACTCGGCTGGCATTCCGGTTGCGTTGCTCATCGTGGCGATGCTCGACCAGGTCGGTGCACGATCCACGGGCGACGTTCGCCTCCGGCTCGCCCTCGCCCTCGCTCACCAGGGCGGGCAGCGGGCCGCAGCGGCACGCGGCCGTGCGCACATCGGCTGGAAGGGGCCCGGCGACCGGGTCACCGACGTCGACGTGGCGGTCCAGTCGCAGCTCGTCGACCGGATCCGCGCCTGCTTTCCCGGCGACGGGGTCGTGGCCGAGGAGGGCCTGGCCGCCGATCCGGGCCCGCGGGAGTTCGTGTGGATCGTGGATCCGCTCGACGGCACCAACAACTTCGCCCTCGGCATCCCGTGCTTCGCCGTGTCGATCGGCATCCTGCGGCATGGCCTGCCCTACGCCGGCGTCGTTCGCGACCCCAACACCGGCTTCACCTGCTCGGCGGTACTCGGCGAGGGCGCCGTGGCCGGCGAGCGGACTGTCGTCCTGTCCGGACAGCCGCTGACCGCCGCCTCCAACGTCGCCGCCCGCGTGCCGCTCGATCCCGACCTGGCTCCGGTGGTGAGCCAGTGGCTTCGCCGCCACAAGCTCCGCGGATTCGGCTCCGTGGCCCTGCACCTGGCCTACGCCGCGATCGGCGCGCTCGACGTGGTGCTCGATCACAAGGCGACCCTCTGGGACATCGCGGCCGGAGCGCTCGTGCTGCAAGAGGCGGGCGGGGCCATCACCGATCCGCGCGGGCAGCCGCTCTTTCCCCCCGACGCGGCGGCGTACGGCGGCGCGCCGATGCCGTTCCTGGCCGGGAACCCCTCGGCCCACGCCGAGGCCCTGGCCGCGTGCCGGGCCCATCTCGCGGCCCCGCTCGCGAGGCCGCGATGAGCTGGGCCGTCTGGATCACCGGCCTGCCCGGCAGCGGCAAGTCGGTCATCGCCCGGGCGGTGGCCGAACGCCTCCACGCGGACGGCGAGGACGTGGTGGTGCTCGAGCTGGACGCGATCCGACGCGTGCTCACGCCGGCGCCCACGTACAGCGACGCCGAGCGCGAGGCGGTGTACCGGGCGCTCGTCTACATCGGCGCCTGCCTCGTCGATGCCGGCATCCCGGTCATCTTCGACGCCACCGCGCACCGCCGGGCGTGGCGCGACCTGGCGCGGGCCGTCCTGCCGCGCTTCTTCGAGGTCCAGCTCGTCTGCCCGCTCGAGGTGTGTCGGTGGCGCGAGGCGACCCGGGCGCGCGGCATGGCCCCGGCCGGCATTTACGCCCAGGCCACCCGGGCGGGCGCCCGCGTCCCCGGCGTCAACGTCGAGTACGAGCTCGCGCGCGCCCCGGAGCTGCGCCTCGACACCGCCACGCACACGGTTGACGCGGCCGCCGCCGCGGTCGTCGGCGAGATCCGCCGGCGCTTCCTGTCCGGGGCCTCGGCGCCGACGCGCCGGCCCGGCGCTCGCGAGGCGTCACGAGCGAGCCTGCTGCGGGAAGAGTCGGCAGAACAGACGCAGATCGGCCGGCAGGCACGCCGGTACGCCACCCGGCTGCTGGCCGAGGCGGCCGGGGGGAGGCCCCGGGCCGATCGGGGCTTCGCCGACGCGCGCGAGCGCATGGTCGAGTTCCAGCTCGCCGGGCGGGGCATCGGCGATCCCGCCGTCCTCGCGGCGATGGGCATGGTTCCGCGGGAACGCTTCGTCGACGACGATCTGGCGCACCGCGCGTACGAGGACGGCCCCCTGCCGATCGGCGAGGGACAGACGATCTCGCAGCCCTACATCGTCGCGGTGATGACCGAGACGCTCCGTCTGCAGGCCGGTGATCGCGTGCTCGAGATCGGCACGGGCTCGGGCTACGCGGCGGCCGTCCTCGCCGTGATCGCCGCCGAGGTCTACACGATCGAGCGCATCGAGGGCCTGGCGACGCTATCGCGCCGCCGGCTGCGCGAGCTGGGCTACGCCAACGTCCACGTCCGGCACGGTGACGGCTCGCTCGGCTGGCCCGAGCACGCGCCCTACGACGCCATCGTCGTCACCGCCGGCGGCCCCGATGTCCCCCGCTCGCTCCTGCAGCAGCTGGCCGTCGGCGGCCGGCTGGTCATGCCGGTGGGGTCGACCCCGCGGTCCCAGCGGCTGATGCGCGTCGTCCGGACTGGCCAGGAGACCTACGACCGCGAGGCGCTCGAGGATGTCTGCTTCGTGCCGCTCATCGGCGCAGAGGGCTGGCCGGCCCGCGAGGGGTGGATGTGACGCGGCCCGTGTCCATCGTCATCGAGGCGCTGGCCGGGCCGCCGGTGGGCCGGCGCCGGGTGGAGGTCATCGAGCGCAAGGGCATCGGCCACCCCGACACGATCTGCGACTCGCTGGTCGAGGCCATCGCGGTGGCCCTCAACCGGATGTACCTCGAGCGGCTCGGGACGGTGGCGCACTACAACGTCGACAAGGCCCTGCTGATCGCCGGCCAGTGCCGCAAGGGGTTCGGTGGCGGCGAGGTGACGCGACCGATGGAGCTCATCGTCGGCGACCGGGCGACGTTCGAGGTCGACGGCTGCACGCTGCCGGTGGAGGAGACCGCGCGCATCGCCGTCGACGCGTGGCTGGCCGACCACCTGCCCCTCGTCCGGCCGCATCTCACGACGCGCGTCGCGCTGGCGCCCGGCTCCGCCGAGCTCTCCGGCATCTTCGGACCCGAGCGGCGGGAGGTCGTCTCCAACGACACCTCGGGCGCCAGCGGCTACGCGCCGCTGAGCGCCGCCGAGGCGACCGTGCTGGCGGTGGAGCGCTTCCTGAATGGTCCCGACTTCAAGGCGCGCTTCCCGGACACCGGCCACGATGTGAAGGTGTTCGGCCAGCGCGAGGATGACCGGCTCAGCCTGACGGTGGCGATGCCCCTGCTCGCCGCCGCCACGCCCTCCGAGCGCGCGTACTTCGCGCGCAAGGAGACCATCCTCGCCGCGCTCGCCGAGCGGTTCCGGGCGGCCCCGTTCGAGCTCGGCTGGCGGCTCAACAACCTCGACCGCCCCGGGCGCGGCAGCGACGGCGTCTATCTCACGCTCACCGGTACCTCCGCCGAGGACGCCGACTCCGGCCAGGTCGGCCGCGGCAACCGGGCCAACGGCCTCATCGCCTTCGCGCGCCCGACCGGCGGCGAGGCCACCGCGGGCAAGAACGCCCTGGCGCACGTCGGCAAGGTCTACAGCGTGCTGAGCCACCGGCTCGCCGGGCGCATCCACGGAGCGACCCCGGGCCTCGCGGAGGTCTACGTGCATCTGGCGGCACGTATCGGCGATCCGGTCGATCGCCCGTGGGTCGGCGTGCAGGTGGTCCTCGACGCAGGCGTGACGCTCTCCGACGTCGAGGGCTCGATCGGGCGGACGGTCGCCGCCGAGATCGAGGGCCTCCCCGAATTCCGCGCCCGCCTCGGGCGCGGCGAATTCCCGGTGTGCTAGCCCGTCACGCCTCGGCCTCGGCAAGCTGGTCTTCGTTGCGACCGCACCGATCGCACAGCGTCACGATCACGATGTTACCGTCCGGGTCTTCCTCGGCGGTCTCGCTGGCGTGCATGAGGCCGCCGCAGCGGCACGGCTCCGGGTAGTCCTCCGAGCACTCGGGACACTGAGCGTCCCCGATCCGATGGTTGACCACCTCGCCCACCTCGAAGAGCTTCATGGCGTCCGCCTCCTCTGACACGTTGTCATCCCTTGATGTTGCCGATCGGCCTGAGCGACACGACCCTGCGCGAGATGTCCAGCCGGTGCAGGACGTCCACGACGGCCGCCAGATCCTTGTAGGCGAAGCCCGCCTCTTCGGCCACTCCGGACTTCGAGGCGGCCCGCACGACGATGCCCCGGCGCTTCATGTCCTGCAACAAGGTCTCGCCCCAGACGCGCTTCTTGGCCTGCGCGCGGGACATGGTCCGGCCGGCGCCGTGCGCGGTGGAGCCGAAGGTCTCGTGCATGGCACGCTCGGTGCCGATCAGCAGCGCGGAGCCCGTTTCCATGGACCCGCCGACGATCACCGGCTGCCCGAGGTGGCGGTACGCGGCCGGCACGTCCGGCGCGCCGGGACCGAACGAGCGGGTGGCGCCCTTGCGGTGCACGACCAGGTCCCGGGCGACGCCGTCCACGACGTGACGCTCGAGCTTGGCCGTGTTGTGGCAGACGTCGTAGATCAGCGAGAGCCCCAGCGCGCGCGCGTCGCGTCCGAACACCCGCCCCATCACCTCACGCACCCGGTGGGTGATGACCTGGCGGTTGGCGAACGCCGTGTTGGCGGCGGCGGTCATGGCGGCGAAGTACGCCTGGCCCTCGGGCGAGCGGAACGGCGCGCAGGCGAGCTCGCGGTCCTTCACGACGATGTCGTAACTGCGCATGGCGCCGTCGAACCGGCGGAGGTAGTCGGTGCCCACCTGGTGGCCGAAGCCGCGCGAGCCGCAGTGCAGCATGATCAGGATTTGCCCCGGCCCATCGATGCCGAGCGCCCGCGCCACCGCGGCGTCGTGCACGCCGTCGGCCGGCACCACCTGGATCTCCAGGTAGTGGTTGCCCGAGCCCAGCGTGCCGAGCTGCTCGCGCCCCCGGGCGAGCGCGCGCGCGCTCACGTGGGCGGGGTCGGCCCCGGGCAGGCAGCCGCCGCCCTCGGTGGCCTCCAGGTCCTGAGGCCACCCGTAGCCGTGACGTACGCACCAGCCGGCGCCCTCGCGCATGACGTCGGCGAAGTCCTCGTCGCCGAGGCGCACGAAGCCGCGCGCGCCCACGCCGGTCGGCACCGCGGTGAAGAGCGCGTCCACCAGCTCCGGCAGCCGCGGCCGGACCTCGGCCTCGGTGAGCGAGGTGCGGAGCACGCGCATGCCACAGTTGATGTCGAATCCGATGCCGCCGGGCGAGATCACGCCGTCCTCGGCCCGGAATGCGGCCACGCCGCCGATCGGAAAGCCGTAGCCCCAGTGACCGTCGGGCATGCAAAGGGCGGCGCCGACGATGCCGGGCAGGCAGGCGACGTTCGTCACCTGCTCGAACACGCCGGCGTCCATCCCGGCCAGCAGTGCCTCGGAGGCGTAGATCCGCGCGGGGACTCGCATCCCCGCCTTCTCGGTCGGCGGGATCTCCCAGACGCAGTCCGCGATCGGGATCGTCTTCATGCTGCCTCCCTCACGTGTCGATGACCACCCGCGCGCGCCAGCCGCCGGCCCACGGCTCGAGCCGGAAGAGATGGAACGTCACGGCCTTCGGGTCCGAGCGCAGCGCCGGGGTCGAGCCCCCGTGCAGCGGACCACCGACGAGCCGCGCGCGCAGCCGGCACGGCGTTCCCCGCTCGACGTGCACCTCGACCTCGGGGAACGCCGCCCCCTCGGCGTCCTTCAGCCCGATGAGCTCGCTCAGCCAGTCGAAGAACAGCAGATCGAGCGCGGGCGCCTCGAGGTCGATCCGCCGCTCCAGGGTCGGCGTGAGTGTCGCCGGGTCGACCATCAGCTCGGCCAGAGCCCGGGCGGCCGTGGAGAAGAGATCGTCCAGATCCGTGCCCTCGACCTCGAGCGCACAATCGGCAATGGCAACGTCGTCGAGCACCTCGTAGCGGCCCATCGACTGGTCCCCGTGCAACGGTGCGGCCACGGAGGCGATCGCGCAAGCCCACGCCGTCGAGGCCGGGAAACGTCGAACGCCGGCGAGGCGGCGCCCCACCTGGGGCACCGCCGGGACACCGCCCCCACTGCTCCATCACGCCCGAACGACTGCGTGGACGCGGCGTTACGGCAGTGGCAGGGTCGGTGCAACGACGAGCCGGCGTGACCCTCGAGCCCTCGGTCCGCTTGCTGCCGTTCGTGACCGTGGCCCTCCTGACCCTCGGCTTCACGGCGGGGCCGGCCGCCGCACAGCGCGGGACCCCTCCCACCTTCGCGGCAAGCGTGGCCGCCGTGGCGCCGGCGGTGGTCACGATCAGCGCCGTCGCCGGGCCGAAGCGCCCGGACCCCGATCCCGATGCGGAGGACGAGCCGGCCCAGGACGAGGGTCCGATCGGGTCCGGCGTCATCATCGATGCCAAGGGGGTCGTGCTGACCAACGCCCACGTCGCCCGGGGGGCGACGTCGATCGAGGTCGTCACCGGTGATGGTCGCCGCTACCGGCCGGCCCGTGTCGCCACCGACGCGCGCACGAATCTGTCGGTCCTGATCATCGGCGATGGAGCCGCGACCTTCCCGCACGCGCGGCTCGCCGACTCCGACCGCGCCCGGGTGGGCGACTGGGTGGTGGCGATCGGGGCGCCGTTCGGGCTGTCGACGACGGCCACGGCCGGCATCATCAGCGCCCGCGTCCGCGACGACACGGGCGCCGATGCCGCCGACTACATCCAGACGAGCGCCGTGCTGCGCGAGGGCAGCTCGGGCGGGCCGCTGGTGAACGTCGACGGCGAGGTCGTCGGCATCAACACGATCTACGCGTTCGAGGCCGTCGGCCTGGCCTTCACGATTCCCTCCAACACGGCCCGGGTGGTCGCCGCCCAGCTCGTCGACAAGGGCCGCGTGAGCCGGCCGTGGCTCGGGATCCTGACGCAGGCGCTGACGCCCGAGCTGGCCCGGGCGCTGGCGACCGGGACCTCGGCCGGGTTGCTCGTCGCCGACGTGGTCCCGGCCAGTCCGGGCGCTGCGGCCGGACTGCGGCCCGGGGATCTCCTGGTGGCGTTCGACACGCGCCCGCTGCGGGTCCGGACGGACCTGGCCCGCGCGCTCGCCCAGGCGCGGGCCGGACAGACCGTGAGCCTGCAGATCAGGCGCCGGGACGGGGCCACGCGCTCGGTGACGGTCACGCTGGCGGAGGAGCGGGACGAAGTCCCGAGCTCGCTCGTCGCCCTGCGCGTTCCCGAGCTCGGCTGCGAGGTGCGTAGCATCACGCCCGACCTGGGTGTCGTCGTCATCCGGGTGGACGCGCAGGCTGGGGCCGCCGGTGTGCGTCCAGGCGACGTCGTGCGCGAGCTCAACAACATGCCGGTCCGCACCGTCGGTGACCTCGTCCAGCTCGCCGATCGCCTGCGGGCCGGCGAGCACGTCGCCCTGCTCGTCCAGCGCGGGCGGACGGCGACGTACCTGGCGCTCGAGACCGTCCGGCGCTGAGGAAGGCGTCCGGTGATCCGATGGTTTCGCGACATCACGCTCGACGACCTGCCCCTCGTCGGGGGCAAGAACGCGTCGCTGGGAGAGCTGCATCGTGAGCTGAGCGCGGCGGGGGTCCGTGTGCCCGACGGGTTCGCCGTGACCGCCGAGGCCTACCGGGCCATCGTCGAGGCCGGCGATCTCCGGGACCGCATGACCGCGCTGCTGCAGGGCATCGACGGCCGCGACGTTGCCCGGTTGGCGACGTCGGGTGCGGCCCTCCGATCGCTCGTCGAGAACGCCCCCTGGCCGGCGGATCTCGAGCAGCTCGTGCGGAATGCCTACGCGGCGCTGGGCGAGGGCGCGGCGGGCGGCGTCTCGGTCGCCGTGCGCTCCAGCGCGACGGC
>Ga0075421_100012267_pt1 | contig 10641 bp, 9 predicted proteins | sample SoiMetdeltSBSDD5_FD_75292 | JGI IMG/M metagenome (GOLD analysis project Ga0075421, IMG submission 75292) | Bulk soil microbial communities from a Populus tree surrounding site in Tennessee, USA - Soil MetaG P. deltoides SBSDD5 | ecosystem: Environmental > Terrestrial > Soil > Tree plantation... | reverse complement strand
GTGCCGGTCGTGGTGGTGGTGCGCCCGGAGCTGGATCTTGGCCGTATCGTGGCGCTGGAGCTCGCCGGCTTCCGCGTGATCACGAAGCCCGTCGCCGTCGCCGACCTTTTCGCGAAGGTTGCGGTGGACGCGGAGCCTCGGCGGCGGTAATGCGCCCGGAAGTCGTCGTCGGAGCCGGCGCCGCCCTCTTGCTGGGGGCGCTCGCCGGCGTGGAATGGTGGGCGGAGCATCGCTGGCCTGCCGACGTCGACGCGGTCGTGCGTCCGGGCGACGTCCAGTCGGATCTTCCCGAGACGCCCGAAATCGAACACTCCGGCGCCGCAAGCCCACGCCTCAGTCGCTGATTCTCTCTGCCCGCGCGGAACGTTGCGCGGGGGAGGGGGCGGTGTAAACTTGGGTCGTCTGCCCGTTAGGCCGGACCTCGCCACCGATGTGACTCTTCCGCGTTCGGGGCGTGATCGGTAGCGGAAGGGAGTCCAGGAGGATCCCAGATGGCGTCAAAACTCTACGTCGGCGGTCTCTCATATTCCACGACGAGCGATGGGCTTCGCGAGTTCTTCGCCCAGAGCGGTAACGTCCTCTCCGCAACCGTCATCACGGACCGTTTCTCCGGTCAATCCCGCGGCTTCGGCTTCGTCGAAATGAACGCCGCCGAAGATGCGCAGAACGCGATCTCCCAGCTCAACGGGCGGGAGCTGGACGGCCGCCGGATCACCGTGGAGATCTCGAACCCGCAGGCGCCCCGCACTGGTGGCGGTGGCGGCGGCGGGCGTCCGGGTGGTGGTGGCGGCGGGGGCGGCCGTCCGGGTGGTGGACGTCCCGGCGGCGGCGGTGGGCGCGAGAGCGGCTACGCGCATCGGCCGTCGAAGCCGGTGAAGTGGTAGCAGGCTCGGAGGGGGACTTCGTCCCCCTTCCGACGTGCGGGGCGGAGCTGACGCTCCGCACTCGCACTGCCTCCCCCTAGGAGGTTGCGCCGGCGAAGCCGGCGCTCGAACACCGGAAAGTGCAAACGGGCCAGCTGATCTCAGCTGGCCCGTTCCCTTTTGACACCGAGGGCGGCTAGGCTGCGCGTTTTGATTCCGCGCGGGGTTTGCTCGGGGTGTCCGTGGGTGCCGAGACGCCCTTCAGCGTGTCGTGCGTTTGCGTGCTCTTGACCGTCGCGCGCTCCACGACGTCGCCGAGCGAGACGATGCCCTGGAGCTCACGGCCCTCCAGGACGACCGGAACGCGGCGGATCTGATTCTCGCGCATCAGCTCCGTGACCCGCTCCACGGAGTCATTGGGCGAGCAGGTCACGACCTTCGACGTCATGCACTTATCGACCTTCGTCTCGTGAGGATCGCGGCCTTCGGCGACGACGTTCATGCAGAGATCCCGGTCGGTGACGACACCGATGACGCGGCGGCATTGCTCGCTCTCGATGACGGGCACGACGCCCGCGTGCTCCTCGCGCATGATCGTCGCGGCTGTCGCTGCCGTATCCCAGGGCAGGCAGCATCGGGGGTCCTTGGTCATGACGTGCCGGATTCGCATGTTTTACACCTCAGCTGGCGATTCCGACAGGTCAAGAGAGCAACAGGCGTGCCTCTTACTCTCCGAAGACCCGCTCGTACCTTCCATACTCGTGGGCGGCGTCCATGAACCACTTCACGATCTCGGGCTCGGAGCGCGGCGGGATCTCGCACGACGTCGAGAGGATGAAGCCCGATTGCCGTGCGGCCGCGTCGACGCACCGCTTCACGTCGGCGTACATCAGCTCCTTCGACGTCTTCTCGAACTTCGTCGCATCCACGTTGCCGATGGCCACCGCGCGCCCCTTCGCGACCTCCACGAACCGCGCGAGCTGGTCCACGTGGAGCGTCGGGTCGGCCTGCTGGTCGAGGTCGAACGAGAACGTCGAGAAGCCCGCCTGGATGACGTCCTCGAAGATGGGGTACGTCGTCCCGCAGATGTGCGTGGTCACGCCCACCTTCTTCGCCTTGAAGTAGTCGCAGAGCTCCTTGTGGTACGGCGCCACGAACTCGCGATAGTTGTCGGGCGAGATGAGGCTGATCGAGGCGGTCGGCTCCGAGAAGCTGAGGCCGATGCCGGTCTTCACGATCGCGTCGCCCCAGATCTTCGAGAAGTCGGTCGCCACCCGCATGCAGTCGTGAATGAACTGCGGGTCCTCGAACGTGTCGAGCAGCATCGTCTCCGGATTCCGGAGCAGCATCGCGATCGTCCACGGACCGACGGCCACCGCGCCGATCGCCGTGGGCGGCTTCGCCTTCACGAGCGCCTCGCACTGCTCGAGGAATCCGGGCAGCCGCGCGGTCTTGTAGGGGTCGGGCATCTTGAGCTTCGCGAGCAGCGACTTGTCGTCGTTCAGCACGTGCTGGTCGATCGACGGCACGACCCAGTCCGAGTACTTCACGCGGCAGCCGAATGCCTCCGCCTCCTTGGCGAGGTCGTTGTACGCGAGCACGACGTCCGGCTCGTAGCGCTCGTAGTACCGCATCATGGCCGGGATCGCCTTCGAGACGTTCGTGCAGTACTCCTCGATCGACAGGCCATCGAGCGTGCCGGCGAAGGACGCCACGATCGGATAGACGGGCATCCGATCCGCGAACGAGCGCTTGTACGCGGCCACCACGCGGTCGCGGGGGGTATAGCTGGCCTTGCCCTGCTCCACGTCCCACACCCGGTTCGCTTCCATGTAGCGGGGCGGCAGCTTGGCCTCGTACTCCATGAACTGGGTGATCGGATACCGGATGCCGCCGGCGTGCGTGCCCTTGAGCCCCTCGATGATCTCCTCGACCTGCGTCCACGGGATCGTGAACGCCATCTCGTGATCCTGGGTCTGTCCGAAGATCCGGTCGCCCGAGCAGGGGAGGATGACCTGCGGCTGATCGGTCCGCATGGTCGTCACGATGATGTCCGCGCACACGACCCGGCCCCCGAAGGCGGACGTCAGCTTCCCGCCTTTCTTCCAGAGCGCGGCCTGGGTCAGCCGCATCACCTGGGCCGGATTGCCGTAGATGCAGACGATGTCCGGCTCGAACGTCGCGCGATCGAGCGGCGCCACGAGGAGCCCGCTGTACGCCCCGGGATCGAAGCGGTCCACCGCGGCTTCCGAGCGCTGCCCGGCCTGCTTGGTCTCGGTGTACATGCCCTCGCAGAGCGTGCCCGAGCTGAACAGGTGGGTCGGCTTCTCGAGACCGAGGGCGGCAATCCCCAGCGAGCAGATGCTGTCCTCACGGGTGAGGGCGATCATCCAGCCGTACCGGCGGGCCATGTCGATGACCTGGCAATTCATGCTGAGCTTCTTGAAATCGCGGGCGGGCCGGCGCGCGCGGTCTGGAATGGCCTCGCCCGGGCGGAGCATGCGAATCGCCACGGGGAACGTCTGCGGACGGACATAGAGCTGCAGCTCGTGGTCCGCGCTCTTCACGTCGATCATCGGTGGTTTGACCCTCCTGGCTCCGGCGCCGTCTGAGCCTACTACGCACCCTCAAGGGTCGCAACGCAACGCCCAATGCTGGCAAGCATTTGCCCGATCGCCGCGCTTTGTGGGCCCGATCGAGCGGTACGGCGTTTGCGATGGTCAGAACGGTATGCGAAGCGGGTTGACCCTCCTGGTCGGTGTGCTGATCGGCCAGTGGCTCGCATTCAGCGGCATGGAGTCGCCCGCCGATGTCTACCGGCTCGCCCGCGAGGCGGCCGCCCGCAGCGACTGGAACGAGGCGGCACGGCAGTGGAGTCGCGCGGTCGCTCTCCAGCCGGACAACGCTCTCTTCAACTACATGCGGGCCGCGTCGCTCGCCCGTCTCGGTCACCGCCACGCGGCGGCGGATGCGCTGCAGATCACCTTGCTGCTCCGGCCCGAGGAGGGCCTCGCGCGGCAGATCCGTACCGACCTGGCGAGCCTGTCAGGCGACGCGGGGGCCTCGTCCACCGAGACCGCGATCCCGCTCGAAACGGCGCGCGGAGTGTGGGTGGTGCCCGTCCTGGTGAACGGGCAGCACCGGGGGCGCTTCCTGCTCGACACCGGAGCCAGCGTCGTCGTGGTGTCCCCGGCGTTTGCCGCCGCCGTGGGGGCGAAGCCGCGTGAGAAGGACACGCTCGACCTCGACACCCTCGGCGGCCGCACCCGCGGCGCCTGGGCGACCCTCACGTCGCTGAGGGTCGGAGGGGCCGAGGTGCGCAATGCCGAGGTGATCGTGCATCCGCCCGGCGGCGAGCTCGACGGCATCCTCGGCAACACGTTCCTGAATCGCTGGGACATCGCGCTCGACCCCGACCGCCGTCTCCTTCGCCTCCGGGACCTCAGTGCAGCGGGCCCCCGGTCTGACGACGCGCCCGCCGCGCTGCCTCGCGCCGCCCGCCAACTGCGCTAGAATGCGCGGACTCGCGGGCGGGCCCTGGCCCACCGCGTCAGACTTGGGGAGGCAGCGATGAGTGTCAACGCGCCGAGCGCCAGCTACAGCCTGACCGTCCGTCTCGAGATCGACAACAAGCCGGGGATGCTCGGCAAGATCACGTCCGCGATCGGAAAGGGCGGCGGCGACATCGGCGCGATCGACGTCGTGGCGGTCGGTGGCAAGACCATCACCCGTGACCTGTCGTTCAAGGCGCGCGACGAGGCGCACGGGCAGCAGGTCGTCGAGTTCGTGAGGAAGATCGGCGGCGTGCGCGTGGTGAACGTGTCCGACCGCACGTTCCTCGTCCACCTCGGCGGCAAGATCGAGACGCACGCCAAGATCGGCGTCAAGACGCGCGACGACCTCGCCATGGTCTACACGCCGGGCGTGGCGCGCGTGTGCATGGCCATCCATCACGATCCCGAGAAGGCGTACACGCTGACCGTCAAGGCGAACATGGTCGCCGTCGTGAGCGACGGCACCGCCGTGCTCGGCCTCGGCGACATCGGGCCGAACGGTGCGCAGCCGGTCATGGAAGGCAAGTGCGTCCTCTTCAAGGAGATGGCCGGTGTGGACGCGTTCCCGCTGTGCCTGGCCACCAAGGACGTCGACGAGATCGTCATGATCGTCAAGGCGGTGGCGCCGGTGTTCGGCGGGATCAACCTCGAGGACATCTCGGCGCCGCGCTGCTTCGAGATCGAGGAGCGGCTGCAGCGCGACCTCGACATCCCGGTGTTCCACGACGACCAGCACGGGACCGCGGTGGTGGTCCTCGCCTCGCTCATCAACGCGCTGAAGATCGTGAAGAAGAAGCTGAGCGACGCCAAGATCGTGTTCGCGGGGGCGGGCGCCTCGGGGATCGCGACCGCCAAGCTGCTCATGCTCGAGGGCGCGAAGAACATCATCGCGTGCGACCGCGCGGGCACCCTCTACGCCGGCCGCAAGCAGAACATGAACTCGATGAAGGACTGGTTCGCGAAGCACACGAACCCGAAGAAGCTGAAGGGCAGCATCGCGGACGCCATGCAGGGCGCGGATGTCTTCATCGGTCTTTCCGGGCCCGGAGTCGTCTCGCTGAAGGACGTGAAGGGCATGGCGCGCGATCCGATCGTGTTCGCGATGGCCAACCCGGTGCCGGAGATCCAGCCGGAAGAGGCCGCGGGCCACGTGCGGGTCATGGCCACCGGCCGCTCGGACTATCCGAATCAGATCAACAACTCGCTCTGCTTCCCGGGCTTCTTCCGAGGGATGCTCGACGTGCGCGCGAAGGGCGTGCACGACGACATGAAGCTGGCGGCCGCGCACGCGCTCGCCGAGATCGTGTCGAAGAACGAGCTCAGCGAGGAGTACATCATCCCCTCCATGTTCGACAAGCGCGTGGCCGAGGCGGTCGCGGCCGCCACCGCGGAGTCGGCCGTCAAGGTGGGGATGGCTCGACGCAAGCGGCCGCGGGCGGTCGGGGAGACGAGCGCCCGGTAGCGGGGACCCCGTGAGGGGCAAAGAGCTCCTCGCCGTCCTCTTCCCGCTCTTCGCCGCCCTCCTCGTCTGGCCGCTCCTCACGGTGGCGAATCGCCCCGTGCTGGTGGCGGGCATTCCCGCGCTCGTCCTCTATCTCTTCGCGGTGTGGGCGGTCATCGTGGCCGTCCTCGTGTGGGCGGGGCGGCGGTCGCGACGGGAAGACGGTCCGTGAGCGGCCCCGCACTCCTCATCGGAATCCTGCTCGGCTATCTGGTCTTCCTCTTCCTCGTCGCCGCGCTTGCCGAACGCTTCGGCGCCCGCTTCATCACGCCCCGCCTCCGCACGACCACCTACGTCCTCGCGATCTCGGTGTACTGCACCGCGTGGACGTTCTATGGGAGCGTCGGGCTCGCGGCCAACCGCGGGCTCGAGTTCCTCACGATCTATCTCGGGCCCGCGCTCGTGGCGCTGCTCTGGCCCACCGTGCTCAGGAAGCTCGTCCGCGTCGCGAAAGAGCAGCGCATCACCACGATCTCCGACCTCGTCGCCAGCCGCTACGGTAAGTCGGGACCGCTGGGCACCCTGGTCGCGGTCCTCGTCGTGTGCGGGATGATCCCGTACATCGCGCTGCAGCTCAAAGCGGTGGCCGCGTCCTTCCGCATGATGATCGCCCCCGACTCCGTGCTGGCGAACTTCGATCCCTCGCTCATCGTCGCGGTCACGCTCGGGTTCTTCGGCATCCTCTTCGGCGCCCGCAACCTCGACTTCACGCGCCAGCAGACGGGCCTGATGACGGCGGTCGCGGTGGAGTCCCTGGTCAAGCTCGTCGCGTTCCTGGTCGTGGGCGCGTTCGTCACCTGGGGCCTCTTCGACGGCTTCCGCGACATCTTCTCGCGCGCGACCGCGCACCCGGAATGGACCTCGCTCCTCACGCTCGACGCGCCGCCGGCCGCCTCGTACACGCGGTGGACCGCGATGCTCCTGGTCTCGATGGTGGCGGTGATGCTGCTGCCGCGGCAGTTCCACGTGCTCGTGGTGCAGAATCCCAGCGAGCGCGACGTGCACACCGCGGCCTGGGCGTTCCCGCTCTACCTGCTCGCCATCAACGTCTTCGTGCTCCCGATCGCGTTCGGCGGCCTCCTCTCGTTCGGGGACGGCACGATGGCGGACAGCTTCATCCTCGGGTTGCCGCTCGCGAACGGGGCGCGGGTGGTGGCGGTGATCGTCTTCCTCGGCGGATTCTCCGCGGCGACCGCGATGATCGTCGTGGACTCGCTCGCGCTGTCCAAGATGATCGCCAACGACATCGTGCTGCCGTTCGTCCTGCGCAACCGCGAGTTTGCCGAAGTGTACTGGGCCGGTCTCGCCGCGACGCGGCTCGGCGTCATCGTGGTGCTTCTCCTCGGGCTCATGTGGGCGCAGCTCGAGGGCAACCAGTTCCTGCTCGTGGAGATGGGGCTCCTGTCGTTCATCGCGGTGTCGCAGTGCGCGCCCGCGGTCTTTCTCGGGCTCTACTGGCGCCGCGGGAGCCGTCGCGGGGCGTTCATCGGGATCTCGCTCGGGTTCGCCATGTGGTTCTACACGCTGATCCTGCCCGCGCTCGTGCGCGATCAGGTGCTCCCGGTCTCGTTCCTCACCGCCGGCCCCCTCGGCGTCTCGTGGTTGCGGCCCACCGCCCTCTTCGGGCTCGAAGGCCTCGATCCGCTCGCGCACGGCGTCTTCTGGTCGCTCCTCTTCAACGTCGCCGCGTACCTGCTCGGCTCCGTGCTCAGCACCCAGGATGCGGACGAGCGCAGTCAGGCCGCCGCGTTCGTCGGCGACGCGGAGAAGGCCGAGGCGCCACGCGTGCCGGCCATTCTCTCGGTCCCGGAGATCGAGCGTCTGATCCACCTCTACGTGCCCGAAGACGAAGCGGACGCGGTGCTGCGCGACATCTTCACGGGCAAGGGCGCGGGCGAGCTGACCGTTCCCGAGCTCCTCGAAGCGCGCGTGCGGCTGGAGCGCGTGCTCGCCGCCTCACTCGGCGGTGCCGCGGCCCGCTACATCATCGAGGATCGATTCACGATCTCGACGGGGGAGGCGGCGCAGCTCGTGGACTCGTTCCAGGCGATGCAGCGCTCGCTGCGCACCAGCGAGCACCTGCTCGCCTCGGTCGTCGAGAGCGTGGAGGACTGCATCTTCACGACGGACGTCGACGGCCGGCTCGTGAGCCTCAACCGGGCGGGTCAGCGCTTGCTCGGCGTCAAGACCGCCGCGCTCGTGCCGGTGCTCACCGGCCTCGACCTGATCGACGAGGGGGAGCGCAAGCGCGTCGGTCCGGCGCTGGCGCGGGTCACGGCCGAGGGGCGGGCGTGGCGCGGCACGGTGGTCGGCGTCACGCGCGCCGGCCAGCGGTTCCCGGCCCACCTCGCGCTCGCGTGCGTGTTCGATGCCCAGCGCAAGATCGTGGGCGCGGTCGGCGTCCTCCGCGATCTGACGGAGCAGGTCGCGACCCAGCAGCGCCTGATCCAGCGCGAGAAGCTGGCGTCGCTCGGCGAGATGGCGGCGGGCGTCGCCCACGAGATTCGCAACCCGCTGGGCGGGATCAAGATGGCCACCCGCCTCCTCGCGTCCAACGAGACGCCGGACGATCGCATCTCGCAAGAGATGGCGCACTCGATCGTGTCCGGCATCGCGGAGATCGAAGCGATCATCGCGGACCTGCTCGACTACGCGCGCGACACCCGGCTCGACGTCCAGGAGTACCCGCTCGCGCGCATCCTGGAGGACGTGGTCGCCGGCTGCCGGCCCGCGAGCGAGCAGCGCGGCATCGAGCTGCGGGCGAGCCAGATCGACCCCGAGCTCGCCGCCCGCGTCGACGGCCCCCGGCTGCGGCAGGTCTTCGCGAACGTGCTCCAGAACGCGCTGGAAGCGACCGATCGCCAGGCGCGGGCGCGGGTCGAGGTGCGCCTCTTCCGGCGCGGGGCGCACGCCGTCGTCGAGGTGCGCGACAACGGTGTCGGCATGGCGCCCGAGCAACGCGACAAGATCTTCCTGCCGTTCTTCACGACGAAGCCGACCGGGACCGGCCTCGGGATGGCGATCGTGAAGAAGATCATGGACCTGCACAACGGTGAGATCGAGATCGACAGCCTGCCGGGTGGGGGCACCGCGGTGCGCCTGGTGATCCCCCGCGCGGTGTCCAAAGGAGGCCTTCATGAAGCGTCGGCTCCTGCTCGTTGAGGACGACGAGATCTTCCTGCGTCCGCTCCAGCGCTCGCTCGAGGTGGCCGGCTACGACGTGATCGTGGCGTCGAGCGGGGAGGACGCCATCGACGTCCTCAAGCGCGACGACGCCGACCTCATGCTCACCGACAAGCGGCTGCCCGGCATGGACGGCGTCGAGCTCGTCCGGCGCGTCAAGGCCGAGCATCCCGATCTCGCGACCATCGTGATGACCGCGTACGGGACGATCGAATCGGCCGTCGAGGCCGTCCGCCTGGGCGCCGCCGACTATCTGGTCAAGCCGTTCGAGGTGGCGGAGCTGCTCATCGTCGTTCGCAACGCGATCGAGCTGTCCGAGCTCCGCGCCGCCAGCCACGCCGCGCTCCGCCGCAACCAGGAGCGGTTCACGCTGAAGAACGTGCTGGCGCGCAGCGCCGCCATGCACGAGGTCTTCGACCTTCTGCGCTCGGTCGCAGAGCTCGACACGACGGTGCTCATCTACGGCGAGACCGGCGTGGGCAAGGAGCTGCTCGCGCGGTCGGTGCACTTCTCGGGGGCGCGGCGCGAGAAGCCGTTCGTCGCCGTGAACTGCGCGGCCATCCCGGCCGAGCTCTTCGAGTCCGAGCTGTTCGGCTTTCGCAAGGGCGCCTTCACGAGCGCCTCCGAGACCCGCCGCGGCCACCTGCAGATGGCCAACGGCGGCACGCTGCTCCTCGACGAGATCGGCGAGATGCCGCTCGCGCTCCAGTCCAAGCTGCTGCGCGTGATCGAGGACAAGCGCGTGACCTCCATCGGCGCCGATCGCGGAGTGGAAGTCGACGTCCGCTTCATCGCCACCACCAACAAGGACCTCCAGGCGGAAGTGGAGCGCGGGGCGTTCCGGCGCGATCTCTTCTATCGCCTGGCGGTGATGCCGATCCGCGTGCCGCCGCTCCGCGAGCGTCCCGAAGACATCCCGCTGCTCGCGCAGCACTTCCTCGAAGTGAGCGCACGGCGCTCCAAGAAGGCGATGCGCGCCATCGCGGCTCCCGCCATGCAGGCGCTCTCGCGCTACGCATGGCCGGGCAACGTCCGCGAGCTCGAGAACGTCATCGAGCGTGCGGTCATCGTCGCCAAGTCCGACACCATCTCCGAGGTCGACCGCTTCCTCACCGGCAACGGCGAGCATGCGCGCGTGGACCTCGCGTTGCCGTTCCGAGATGCCAAGGCGCGGGTGGTGGAGGAGTTCGAGCGCGCGTACATCAGCGGCGTCCTGGAAGCGCACGGCGGCAAGCTCACGGCGGCGGCCAAGCACGCCGACATGGACCCGAAGAACTTCTCGGAGAAGCTCGCGCGCTACGGGCTCCGCAAGTCTGCGGCGCCCGAGGCCGCCGAGGACTCCACGACCGCCTGATTCGGGCGTCGCGTCGGGCTTCGATACCGCCGTCCCTTGGTATCGCGGCCCTGCGGACGGACGGGGGTGTTCCGGAATCCCGCGTCAGTATTGGCCGGCTCGTTTGGTACGTTCGATGCTGAGGTCCTCCCGGGCGATGAACGCCCGAGGAGGATGCCAATGAGCGTGGCCACTGCGGCCGTGGGG
>Ga0075421_100012265_pt1 | contig 10641 bp, 6 predicted proteins | sample SoiMetdeltSBSDD5_FD_75292 | JGI IMG/M metagenome (GOLD analysis project Ga0075421, IMG submission 75292) | Bulk soil microbial communities from a Populus tree surrounding site in Tennessee, USA - Soil MetaG P. deltoides SBSDD5 | ecosystem: Environmental > Terrestrial > Soil > Tree plantation... | reverse complement strand
GGTCTGAAAGACCCCCAGCGCCCGATTGGCTCATTCATCTTTCTTGGGCCCACGGGTGTCGGCAAGACCGAACTAGCTCGCGCCTTAGCTGAGGTCCTGTTTGACGACGAGCACGCCATGATTCGCATTGATATGTCGGAGTATCAGGAGAAGCACACTGTGGCGCGGCTCATTGGAGCGCCGCCTGGCTACGTGGGATACGAGGAGGGCGGGCAGTTGACCGAAACCGTGCGACGTCGGCCTTACTCGGTGATCCTGTTCGATGAGATCGAGAAGGCTCACTATGACGTTTTTAACGTCATGCTTCAAATACTCGACGACGGCCGTCTCACCGACGGTCAAGGCCGCGTGGTAAATTTCAAGAATACCCTTGTGATCATGACTTCCAACCTCGGCAGCCACCGCATTCTTGAATATCGCGGCGCGTTCGAGGGTGAAGCGTATGAACGCATGAAGGAAGCCGTGCTTGAAGAGATGCGCCGTCACTTCAGGCCGGAATTCCTCAACCGCGTGGATGAGATGATTGTTTTCCATGCGCTTTCGGAGGAGCACCTGAAGCGAATCGTTGAGATTCAGCTGGAACGAGTACGCGGACGCCTGGCCGAACGCCACATCAGCATTGAATTGACCGATGCGGCTCGCACGCACCTCGTCCGGGTGGGCTATGATCCGACTTACGGCGCGCGCCCGCTCAAGAGAGCCATACAGAAAGAGATCGAGACGCGACTGGGGAGGCTCATTCTCAAAGGCGACGTGCGCGACGGGCAAACGGTCGTCATTGAGTATGATGCCGCCGGCGGTGAACTGACATTCACGACTACGGCAGTTCCCGCCACAGAACAAGCCGTCACGGGAGCTTGACCCAGATACCGTTCATTGTCTCGGATCACAGCTCGCTTGCCGATCCCCTGGCGAACCCACTTTGACCGGGATGGCGATAATGAGGATCGGGTACAGCGTCACGCTGGCCGTCCCCGGCTGCAGTGAAACCAGGGAGACAATGGCCGGTGCGCCGCTGCGCTATACGGAGATACCGTTCTGCGGGTCGCCGAGGGCATGCTTCTGTTGTTGTCTCAGACTGCTTCGTCCAGGGATGCCGAGCGAGTCGTCACGACCGGAACATACTTGGCCGACGCCAGGGTAGATTGACGCGATAGCGGCCGCTGGCGCCATCCACCGGTCGCTGATGACCCTTCACTTGCTGGCGATTCTCCTTTGGTAAATCTCCAGCGTAGCGCGTGTTCCTTCGACAGACTTACCGGTGGCGATCCTCTTGACGATGGCGAGTTCTATTAAACCAAAATCGGGAACTCGGGAATCGTTCATCTCAATCAGGAAGAACCCGGGCTTGTTCGGGTTACTGGTGTCGGGAACACAATAGAACATTTGTAAAGCCACGCGTATGTAGCGGCTTGCATAGAGCTGCTTGTTAGCAACCACCAGTTTTACCGCGCCAACTCCCTTGGGAAACAGCGTGACGTGGTTCACGCGCACAGTGGCGCCTGCCCCGAAGTCGATTTTCTCCCAGTAGAAGATGTCTTCTGCGCCCTCGACTTTTCCCTGGGGATACTCGAGTACGTGACGATAGATGTCTCCCGCTTTATCTTGGGGAAGATAGTACGACCGGTCGACCATGTCCTTGGTGGCTTGGTAGAGATTCAGCGGCTTCGACCGGTCGTGATAGCTTCCGAGCGCCTTCAAGCCACCGGCCAGATAATGCGTCATGCCCTCGTAGATCAGTTGTCGCGCCAGCTGGTTCGCCTGCGTGTACTTGTCCTTCGACTTCCAGTCGACCCTCTTCTGGAAATCCAGAACATCAAAGACCTGAAGTTCGCACTCGGCTGGTCGGCAGTGCTCGAGTTCGTCAATATCCTTCCGCTCGAGTTCGAGACGGTCGAAGTCAGACAGTTTGGGTGGAGCACCCGCACGGCAGAAATCCTGCACTGCCAGGTATGCTTTCTCGCCCTGAAGCTTGTTCACGTCGCGGTATGCGTCCGCAAACTTTGAAATCGGCGCATTGATGTACACTCCCCCGAAGACTAGTATGCCGTAGGTTGTGTCACCGGACACGAGAACTTTCGTCACGACTTGACCCTGCTCCATGGTCTGGATCTCGCTGTCAGTGAGCTTGACGTGATCCTGAAAGAATGCTCGCGGCTCCGTCTGGCCACGAACGAATCCCTCATCTAGTCCCATGGCGAGGACAGTTGCCACAATGATCTTGCAAGCCATCCGATTACCTCCAGTGGTCATTTTGAGTTCTATACTCGACGCCAACCTGCTTGCCTCACCAACTCCCTTGCAACGATCCCCGCTTGGAAAGGCTCGCGCACGCCGTCAGGAGCCAAGAACCTGACGTTTTCGGAACAGCCGCAATGATGCTTTGTGATCCGGATTTCGTGTTCACCCAGGAGACTCGCCGATGCAGGCGCTGGCCTTTTCAACCAGGCAACTTTAGTCGCACTGATGAAGTTCATATGCTGCCAAGTTATGGTATGTTTCTCTTGGGAGAGCCATTCATGCTGCTTGCCAGCCCAGGGGAAGTCTTCGGGTTGAGTCATAGTGCCTCAATTTGCCGGGTTTAGCAAGGACCTGACCGGCAGCCTGGATTTACGTTTTCTGCTTTTCGGCAGCTTGCTGGTATCTGCCGTGTTTGTCGCCAGATTCTGCGGCGTCCCTTGAAATCACAAAGGCCAGGATCCTGAAGCTGGGTCAGAACTTTCGAACCGGCAGATCCTGGAGACATGACGAACTGCTGACATCACAAGACGGATGCTGTAATCTTGCCCGGACTTGAGCTTCGCGGAAGAGCGACTGAACGCTCATTGACCAAGGGAATCGCCGGGCAGGATATCTCCTGTCTCTGGTGTGTCAGAAGCACTGGAAGCGCAACCAAACGGGAACCTGAGAGAATCTTAAACTTCTTCGTTTGCCTGGTAAGGCGAGAGGAACGTTGCCGTGGAATTCAAGATCGAATCTCGTCATCTTGGCGAGGTTGTCGTCATCGTTGTTGAAGTTTTTGAAGATGAGCGTGGTTTCTTCATGGAAACCTTTCGCGAAGATCAGTTCGCCAAGCTCGGCCTTCCGACCCGCTTCGTTCAGGACAATCACTCCAGATCCGTCAAGAACGTCTTGAGAGGACTCCACTTTCAGTGGGAGCCACCCATGGGAAAATTGATGCGGGTTACCCAAGGCTCAGCCTTTCTCGTCGCCGTAGACGTCCGCAAAGGGTCACCGACGCTCGGCCAGTGGTACGGCACTGAAGTTTCAGCTCAGAACAGAAAGCAGATCTGGGCTCCAGCCGGTTTTGCGCGCGGGTTCTGTGTCGTGTCCGACTTCGCCGAGATTCAATACAAAGTTACAGGGCTCTACAACAACAAAGGTGAATCGGGGATCCGTTGGGACGACCCTGAGATCGGTATCGCCTGGCCCACCGAGAACCCCATCCTGTCAGCCAAAGATGCCAAGGCTCAGAGCCTTTCCGACTGGTTGAAAAAGCCCGAGTCGGATTTCTTCCGGCTCTAAAAATGTGGCTGCAGATCAACCACCCTTCCCAAGAGAGTAGTTCGTTTGTCATTTCAGCCTCAGCCGGAGAAGCTACGAACCCCTGACAATCAGCTTCGCCGGCGGTTAGGCCGGCTCGAGTCTGGATCCCAAATGATTCTGGTGCCGGGAAGCGTGGCTTTCAGGCGAATGTGGCCTTCCGGGGTGATAAGGGTGTGATAGAGGTTCACAGTCTTCAGGTTGGGGAACAACTCAAGGCTTGCGATGGATTCGTCGGTGATTTGGGTGCTGTCCAGGCTGAGGTCAGTGAGTTGTTTCAGCTGGGCAAGATGTTGAAGACCGGCATCAGAGATCTCACCATAGTCCAGAGAGAGCGACCTGAGATCGGTCAGCCAGCTCAGGTGAGTGAGACCCTGATCGGAGATGCGCGTGCGAACGAGGTCGAGCGCGTGCAGATGTTTCAGGCCAGCCAGATAAGCAAGGCCTTTGTCGGTGAGCCGTGCGTCGCGGAGAATCAGGATTCTCAGTTGCACGAGGGCCTTCAACGGCTCGAGCCCGGCGTCGGTGAAATCGGTTGAACCGAGGTCAAGAGACTCGATCTGCCTGAGCAGTCCCAAGGCAGCGCCATCGGAAACGTCCGTAGCTGCCAGCGAGAGACGGCGAAGAGCCGGCATTTGGCCCAACTGAGCCAGCGCCGTGTTGCCGACAGGTGAGCCATGTAGATCCAGCTCCTCCAAAGCAGGCAAGCTCTTCAAATACGCCAGGCCACTTCCTTCCACAAAGGTGTTCGCCAGCGAGAGCTTGCGAAGCTCCCTGAGGTTCGCCAGATGAACCAGGCCGGCGTCGGTGATGGCGGTGTTGCTGAGATCCAGCTCCTGGAGGACTGTGAGTTTGGCCAGGTGGCGCAATCCTCCATCGCCCACTTCCGTAGCTTCAAGGCTGACTCTCCGCAGTTCCGGGAAAGCATGCAGGCTTTCCAGTTGAGCGTCAGTGACAGCCGCACCAGCTAAGTTGAGCGTCCCATCCGGCAAAGGACGAAATAGAAGGGTTGCCGGCTGCGGGCGTGAAGACTGCTCAATATAGAGAATGCGCGCCGAAGGCAGGCTAGCTTTGAGCGAACCGATGCCGCCGCCAGTCACCCGGGAGTAGCGCAGATCAATCTCGGCGAGCTGCCGCAATCCCCGCAGGCCCTCTAGGCCGGCATTGCTTATCCTTGTACGATAGAGATTGACGTCTTCCAATTGGCTGCAGCCGGCCAGGATCGACATAGCCGCGTCGCTGACAGCCGTCCCCATCAGGTTGAGCTTCCTGAGACGGGTGAGATTTTTCAGATGAATTAGACCTGCGTCAGTGACGGCCGTACCATGAAGATCCAGCTCTTCAAGGTTCGGCAGGTTACTCAAAGAAGTCAGGCCTGCATCGGTGACGAGCGTGTCACCCAGCCGAAGGCGGCGGAGTTGCTTCATTGGTTCCAGGCTGCGCAGCCCGGCGTCATTTACGGGACAGAGAGTCGCGTCGAGGGCTTCCAGGTTGCGAAAGGGTGCAAGAGCCTGGCCCGTGATATCGGATTGGCGCAAGACCAGCTCGCGCAGATTGGCGAGGGTCTTTATCTCAGCAAGACCTTCCTCTTTAAAACGGATGCGGTCGAGGAAATGGTCGCTGAACGTCAGAACTTCCAGTGTTTCAATTGAGGTGAGGAAGTGGAGATCCCTGCTACCGTCTCGTCCGGCATCGGCGTTGCGGTTCCAAAGCGGGCCGGGAAGGTGCAGCTCCTTGAGATGACGCAGGGCCGACAGGCGCTCGAGGTCCGGCGGATCAACATTCATGCCGACCCAATCGAGGGATTCGAGCATGAAGTCGCCGGCAAACAGCTCGGCCATATCGGCGATGTAGCCCGGTTGCCCTGCCAGCCGGACACGCCCGCCCATGAGAAGCGTCCACTCGGCAACGCGTCTGTCAACTGAGACGGCACTGGAGCCAGCCAGCAAAGGCTTCAGCCTTCCGATGGATTCCGAAGACAGGTTCGTGTTGCTGATGGAGAGTGTCTGGAGAGATTTCAAAGAAAGGAGCTGAGGCACAGAGGCGTCGTCCAACTTTGTAGCCAAGCCTAGTCGGAGCTCCCGCAACTTCGGCAGTGCAGCCAGTCCTTGCAGGGCCTCGGCGGTGACAGGCTGCCGCGATAGGTCCAGCCGTTCGAGGTTGACTAACCCCGCCAACCGCGACAGGTCGCGCAGCTCGCTCCGTTCAGCTTCAGGATGCCCGGGTCGATCGATACCTCGGTCGGCCAGCGTTGCTGCAGCCAGGCTGAGTGACCGTAACTGTTGCAACCGGCCGATTCGTCCCAGGTTTTGGTCGGTCAGTGGCAACCCCCACAAGCCGGAGTCGACTCGCTGAACTCCACCCACATCCAAGTCTGTCAGCGACGGCAGCGACTTCAAGATCAGCAATGCCGTCCCGCTGAGCCGATTTCCTCCAATTGTAAGTTCTTCCAGATGGGGAAGATTGCTGAGGTGTTCGAATCCTTCGTCGTCGATCTGGGTGAAGCCGAGATCGAGGCTGCGCAAGTTCGTGAACTGAGCCAGGTGCTCGAACACTTTACTGGTGACCTTGGTGCCACGCAAATTGAGATGCTCGAGGTTCTTCCACCCTTTAAGATGCGCGATGCCGTCTTCCGTCAGAGACTCGGCATAGTAGCAGGTCAGCGCGACGACGTTTTCCAGCGGCTTCAAATGCTCAAGACCAGCATCCGTGATCCTCGTATGTGAGAGATCGAGCCTCTTAAGATGACGCAGCTGGGCAACATTCGCCAGATCTGCATCGGTGATCCAGCAGGAGGTGAGATCCAATCCGACGATGTTTCCGTGCGCATCTTCAACGGTTCGTGCGCCGCTGATAGACAGCAGAAAGAGGAGAGGAAGAACCGCTAGCGAGTTCATTCAGGGTTCCTTGACAACTGCCGCAAGACGCCGCGCCGCTATTGAAGACGACTTCTCTTCCTTGGAAGGAGATCAAGAGGACGCTTTTCGAGCGGATCCCAGACCCTCTGCCGCTCAACGCGCGTCGTCCCCCTTGCCAAGGAGACAAATTCTTGCGGGTCTACACAACACCTTCCAGCTTGCGGCTGGCAGTCGGAAACGTGCCGATGGGAGCCCCAATTACTTCTTCGGCCAAGGTCAGGTACAAATCGCCCAGAGTTCCAGTGGTTCGTGTATGCAAACCGCTCTTCATCGAATTGGCATGGCCAGCCACGATCACCGCCAAATTGTTATTCTTGTGCGGATTGGCCTCCGCGTGCTCGTGGACAAAGAGGAGACACGTGTGATCCAGCAGCGAACCTTCCCCTTCAGGCGTTGACTTCAGCTTGCCCACCAGGTATGCAAACTCTTCGACGTGCCAGCGGCAAATATCCCGCAAAATCCGCATGCCGCGCGGAGTTTCGACCTGTCCGTGCGTGTACTCGTGATGTCGCTGCGCCGTATGTCCCAGCCAGGGGAAGCGTGAGAGTCCCTGACATTTCGTCAGCATATACGACGCCACGCGCGTCTGCCCGGAAGCCAGCGCATGCACGAGCAGATCACTCTGCAATTTTGCGATCCGAGGCCAGTCGCGCAGATCGCCTCCTTCGGCTGGCCGCTCCACGATCGTGCGGTACTCGGGCGGGAGGCTGGCAATCGACTTCTCCAACTCCCGAACGGAGGAAAGGTACTCTTCCATCCGTGCCCGGTCTTCGGACCCCAGGTTCGCTTTGATCGCCTGTGCTTCTTGTTGAACCTCGTCCAAAATGCTTTTCCGGCGATTCACCCAGGAAGGTTCGTTGACACCGAAGAGCCGGTCGAACAACTGGTGGGGGAGCATCTCGGGCGGCAGTGGCCGGTCCCGGTCGGCCCAACTCAGGTTGCGCTGAATGCTCTCGCCAAACGATTCCTGCGAAACCCCGATCTGCAACGACCGGAAGCGCGTCTCCTCACCGATCCTCCGCGCAATGATCTGATCGATGGAAGCTCCTCCGGCACCCTGACCCGTATAGACTTGGCCTGAGACCAGCGCGCTCATTGAAGGGTAATGGCTGTTGCCTGGACCTGGTAAGCGTGCCGCCGGGCTGTCCAGTCCAGTGATAACATGGATATCCTTTCGGAATGGCGCCAATGGGCTCAAGCAGGGTGTCATCTCGTACCCAGGGCCGGCTTCGCGCGGAATCCAGTACTTCTCGGGAATTCCGTTGCCGTTGAACCAGAAGACAAATCGAGTGGGGATCGGTGCGTTGTTGCCGGCATAGGCCGTTCCGCTCGAATTGAACAGGCTGGCAAGGGGCGGCAACCCGATGCGGACGACGGAGCCGGCGACGCCCACGTACTTCAAGAATGTCCGGCGCGAGATTGGAACCATCCTCCACCTCCATGTTTCGAAGAGGAAACCGGCCAGCGAAAATGCCGCTCACTGCTGACCAAGAGGCATGAGTCCACGGAAGCCGTCAGTAGCGTTACCATTCAACGGGCCAGGCACAACACCGCTCTTCCTGTTGTTACCGAAGTACCGGTCCGGCCTGGCTTTCCTCCGTTCCGGTCTCCTCTTTCGCCAAGGTACCCGCAATTGCGAGGATTAACTCCCGGAACCGAAACCCTGAATCCCGGTACCGCTCTGACGCCCCATCGATCACGGCCTGGTCTTCAGGCTCTTCCGGCCTTCCCTGGGCCCAGCGGAACAACATCTTCACGATGCACTTTTGACAGGCGGGCTCCCTGGCCAGGATCTCGCCTAACTCACGAGGCGAACGGAAATCAGCTTCCTTCAGACCTCGAACGATGCCCACCCCTTCGATCACCAGCTGGTATTCCGTTGGCTTCGTTTTCCGCTTGCTCGTCATTTCATCATAGGTCGGATAAATCGTCACCAGCTGTTTTTCCCGGTACTTTCCCACCGCATCAAATTTCTCAAATCCGAAGCCGATAGGATCCACCAGTGAGTGACATCCTGCACATGTCTGATTGGAGAGATGAATCTGCAGGCGCTCGCGCGTGGTCATGGGCTTTTCGTCCGTAACGGGCGGGAGGGTTGTATTGACGCCCACAGGCGGTGGGGGCACAACCTGGCATAGAAAATGGTCACGGATGAACAGGCCTCGCTCGGTTGGTGAGGTCTCAGTGGGCTTGCTCGTCAGGGCCAGGAACGTGGCTTGCCCCAGCACGCCGGCCCGCTGTGACTCGGCTCCGAATTCGACTCGATTCCAGGGCTCGCGCGGCGCTGGCATGCCGTACAACTTTGCCAGCTCCGGGGAGAGATAGGCGTATCGAGCCGTGAAGAATTCACGAAAGTCAAGATCTTCCCAAACCAGCGACCGAAACAGGCGACGCGTCTCTTCGGTCATGGCTGAGACGAGCTCCGCTGTAAACTCCGGAAAGAGGCGACGATCGCGGATAGCGTTCTTCAACCGGTCAAACCGCATCCACTGTGCCAGAAACTCGTCAAGCGCTTCCTGGGCTCGGGGATGCTGCAGCAAGCGCCGTACCTGTCTCTCGATGTCCGCCGGAGTGTTTAGCTCATTGTGCTCGGCAGCACGAAACAGCTCAGCGTCGGGCATTGTATCCCAAACAAAATAGGAGAGTCGGCTTGCTACACCATAGGGGCCCGAGGGCAGATGAAACAAGAAGTGCGGAGACTGTAGCATCGTCTCCACGACCAGTTGTGTTCCCTTGAAGAAGTCCTTTTCCTGGTCGAAAAGGTGCTCGAACCGTGCGACCTCTTCGTTCTCTAGGGGACGCCGAAACGCGCGCTTTCCAAACGCGCGGATGAACTGGGCTCGGCACTCCGGCGCAGTCGGCGCGCAAGGAATTAGTTCGCGCGAATCACTGCCACGGAAGGCGCTGCGTGCCAATCGTTCCGCTGCTTTGGCATAGGCCTCGGCAAGCAAAGGCGAAATCGATTGGCCCTCGGCTTGGTTGGTAAACCCATGGACGAAATCTTCTTTGGGAAACTGATCGGCGGGCCGCGTTTCTTCGCCCAACAGGTCCCGCACCGTATGGTTATACTGACTGTGCGTCAGACGGCGGAGCACCCGCCTCGACTGACCATTCACTGGTGATGCTCCAGCGGCTATGCTTTCAGGCAGGGTCGCCAGATAGTCGATCCAGGTCCGCAATATTCTTTCGTCTTCGCTTCCTCGTTTGATCCGCTCTCCACCTGTATGGGCCACCCGGTTCGTGGGCTTTACAAGCAGAAGAGACTCTTCCGGCAGCCGCGTGTCGACGACGCGACGCAAACGCAGCCCAAATGCTGTAATCTCCGCCGAAGGAGCTCCTTGGCGAGGAAACTGCACTCGCGTTGACGAAGCAACGCCGTTGTCGTTGTGGCAATTCCGGCACTGCGCCTTCTCCAAAACCGGATAGACTCGCAGGGCGAAGTCCTCCTGGGCGTGGGTTGGAGTGACCCAGACCCAGAGCAGGCTAAGCCACGAGATAGACCTGCGCCGTTTCACAATTGAGGGCCTCTGATTGACAAAGGCTGGTGAACGAACCGGTTCGCCCATAGGCTACCTACTTGAACACATCAGAAAATTATAACCCAAGGTGTTTGGGCCAGGAAGCAAGCCGGAGCTATCCGCGGGGTGGTTATCATAGGCGCAGGTGGACGGCCTTTTCGATTTGCGGCATCAATCCCCCTTGAGCAGTTGGAGAAAGCCTTCACTGCCCTGAACAAGCGCCGAAGTGAGCGATGCAGCGTAGGGAGATATCCGCGGCAAAGCGCCGATATCTTTGCCGACAGGTTAGATTCGCTTTCGCAATTCTATCGCTGCAGCCGCTCCAGGCACTTCACCAAGTCAATCGAGCCGCTCAGGACCGGCTGCCAGAGGTCCCCGACCTTGTCGAGGCGTTTGCGAACGGTTCGAATCGTGAACTCCGAGGGGTCCAGGCCAGGCTTTACCTCATTCCATTTCAAGGGTGTCGAGACCGTGGCCCCGGGAAACGGTCGCACCGAGTAAGGCGCCGCCAGAGTCTGACCGCGACGGTTCTGAAGGTAGTCGAGATAGACCTTGTGCTTGCGCTTGGCCGGGTTTCTCTCGAGGCTCGTTGTCTTCGGAAGCTTCTCGTGGGCAAGCCTGACAATGATTTCGGCAAACTGCCGGGTCTGCTCGTAGCTACA
>Ga0075421_100012264_pt1 | contig 10641 bp, 12 predicted proteins | sample SoiMetdeltSBSDD5_FD_75292 | JGI IMG/M metagenome (GOLD analysis project Ga0075421, IMG submission 75292) | Bulk soil microbial communities from a Populus tree surrounding site in Tennessee, USA - Soil MetaG P. deltoides SBSDD5 | ecosystem: Environmental > Terrestrial > Soil > Tree plantation... | reverse complement strand
TCTTCGGCTCCCTCTATAGGTGCTTACCGGAAGTTGATCAACCTATGATTGCCTCTCGTAGAGGTTAGGGAAGTTCTTTCGGGTAGAGCGTGAGCAGCCTGCTCTTCTGCCGCTGAGTTAGGCGAACTGCCGAGGCGGTGACTTCTTCGATTTTCCATCCTTCGATCACGGCGCCGAGCGGAAGCCAAATTCCCTGGGGTGTGGTCGGAGACATAATCAGGGCCTTGGATACCGACGACTTCAGAAAAACTCCTTTCAGGATCAAAGCTTCCGCTGGAACTGCAAGGCCGATGGCAGCAGTTTCGACAGGAGCTGCTGCTGGGGCCGGGGGTGGCGCGTAGGGCCTTCTTGATTTCAAAAAGAGCGGCCGAGCTTGAATTTCGGCGAGGCGGAGAGAATTGTTTGCCGGCACGTCATCTTGCGTATGTACCTCCACGACCTTTAGGGCGCTCCCTTCTGCGCGTATGGCATCTGTAGGTATGGGATGGCTCAACATGAGCGCTGTTGTGACGGCCAAGAGCAGTCCCAGCGAGGAAAATACCGCAATTTGAGAACACAAGGTTCGCGTCATTCGGAGGTCTTTGCAGTCGTGGCATCGCTGGCACCTGTCTGGCTGACGACGGTTATCGCGAGGCTCATTGCAAGCTGTGGAATGCGATCCGGTTCCGATTGCGCCATGGGATCTGCAGCGATTGTTGCTTTCTCCACAATCAAGATTGGCACTGATGCTTCTATAGTACTGAGTATTTTGGACAAGCTCTGAACGGTGCCTGTGACTTCGAGCCGTAGACCAGCGAAGGTTAGCTCGTCCTGATGCCTTGTGGGCAGTTCACTGGCTCGGACAAACTGCGCTTGATTGCTCGTTACGATGGCCTGAAGCTGCTGCTGCAACTGAGCAATCAGCAGTGGTGTAGTCGTGGCATGGAAAACAATTCTGGAAGCCTGTTGAGCCTGACCAGCAGCAGCAAGACGATCGATTTCATGGGATTTTTCGACAAGCGCTCGTAAACGCCCGAGTGTCTGCCTATGTTCGAGAATCTGTTTATTTCGCGCCTGGTGGTAGGACACAAAAGAATATCCGGCACTAGCAAACCCGAACAGTACAAACAGAAGCAAGCTCAACGCCAACGTTCGATGCGCAAGTCTTGAATGAATCATGGAAATCTCGTCAAGGGGGAGATCTCGTGGATGGGAAAGGGGCTGCGAGAGCGGCACGGATGGTAAACCGTTCAGAGCTCTCGCCTGGTGCCTTCATAACGGAAGAGGCAAATGCAACTTTCTCAAAAGCGGGGGCCTTTTCGATTGCTTCAAGAAGAACAGCCGAAGACTGGGCAAAACCAGAAATGATGATCTCAGCTTTCTCAATCTTCAGTTCTGTGAGCCATGCAGAATCAGGCAGAAGGTTTGTCAGCTCCTGCCAAAGCATGAGCGTGGAGGGGAAGCTGGCACGATAGCTGTGAAGCGCAGCTGTTCGATGAGAAATCTTGTCCAGATCAGAGAGTTTGGCCCGCACCCGCGTGGCTTGCTGCTTCATGAGCTCGACGTCGCTTACCAAGCGGGCGAGAGCGGCAGACTCTCGCCAGTGAGCGACAACCAGACAAGAAATTGCGCCGGCAACCATCATTGAAAAAGCCAGCAACCGAATGCGTCTCAGCCGTCGGAATTGGGGATGCTGCCTGAGGACGTCTCCGAGCAACTCCACGAGCAGGGGCTCGTCGGCCCGGAGCGCCACCTGCGAAGCAAAGGGAATATGTTGGGCAAAAAGATAGTCCAGCCAGGGCTGGAGAAGGTTACGCTTGACGATCACATGATCGACCTGGATCTCGCCACCGTCAGTGTTGCTGCACGTCCAGCCGTGAAAAACATCGGTGGGCAAAAACGGCGTGCTAAGCTCGAGTTCAAGCAACAGGATTCGTCTTACATCCTTTAGCGCAGTCTTCGGAAGTTTAAGCCGCCGCTTCAGAAATAGATTTGGTTCGAGGCAAAGTCTTACAGGTGCTCTCTGGCTGCCGTCCTTGAATAATCCCAAGATCCACCGGGAAGTCGTCAGGGAGATTCTTGCGTTGTTTATAGGCGGTGAGTGAACAGGTGCTCCCTTCCGAACGGACAATTCAACATACTGCTTGCGCCGTAGTGGCAGGAATCTTCGCATTTCATGCCATATCGCGCCCAGCTCCTCCCACCAAGCAACGAGAAGACTGGTACAGATCGTTTGGAGGTGCTGGGAAACCGGCCGAATCATTTGCGCAACCTGACAGCTAGCTCTAGATACAATTTATGCGCGAGAGCAACGAAGTTATGCTCGGACGCACCGGTTGTGCAAGGTGTAAATTCCGATCATGCGGGCTCAGACAAGCACTGGATTTCTGACCTATCTGGTCGAGAGCGGGCGTCTCGACACCACCGCTGCTGCGCGCGTACGCAATGCGACCGCCTCCGCGGGTCAACCGGTTGATGTTGCGCTGCTCGAACTGGGGCTTCTGCCCGAGCATGAGCTAGCATTTGCGGAGGCTCAATATTTGGGAACAAAGATCGCCGAGCCTCAACATTACCCCGAATTTCCAATTCTGGAAGAAGTGCTGCCAAGGTCGTTTCTGCGCAGCAATTTTCTCATCCCATTGGCCCTCAAGGAAGACAGATTGATCGTGGCGACAGGCTCGCCGTTGGATCATGAGCCCATGGAGGCTCTTGCTTATTATCTTGAACATCCGGTGGAGGCCTGGGTCGCGCGTCGCACAGAATGGGAGAGCGCATTCCGCAGAATCTACGAGGGTGTCGATGATCAAAACCCCGTCACAAGTCCCGCTGAAAGCCTGGAGGACGTTCAAGACAGCGATGTCGAGCGATTGAAGGATATTGCCCGGGAGGCTCCCGTCATCCGCTTTGTCAATAAGCTAATCAACGATGCGGTTGAGCGAGGGGCTTCCGACATTCACGTCGAGCCGCTAACCGACAAGGTGCTCATTCGGCTCAGAATTGATGGAGTCCTCAGAGCGGTTCAATCCATCGACAAGACACTCCATGCCGGTGTGACGTCGCGGATCAAGATACTTGCAAAGCTGAACATAGCCGAAAGGCGCTTGCCACAGGACGGCCGGATTTCACTTGCCGTGAGAGGACGCGAGGTCGATTTTCGTGTTTCCACCGTGCCCACACTCAGTGGCGAAAGCGTCGTGCTGCGTATTCTCGACCGGCAGGAACTGAAGCTCGATATGTCGTCCCTGGGGTTTGATCCAGATGCCGCTACCAGTCTTTCAAGAGCCATCCATCAGCCTAACGGAATCGTACTGGTTGCGGGGCCGACGGGAAGTGGAAAAACGACAACTCTCTACGCCGCCGTCTGCGAACTTCGCTCGAAACAGCGCAAGATCCTGACGATCGAGGATCCGGTGGAGTATCATCTCGAAGGCGTGATTCAGACCCAGGTCAAGCCGCAAATCGGACTGGACTTCGCCACGGGGCTGCGAGCCTTTCTGCGCCAGGATCCAGACGTGATCATGGTCGGCGAAATCCGCGACAGCGAAACGGCGCGAACCGCCGTACAAGCCTCGCTTACCGGACATCTGGTTTTGTCCACTGTTCATACGAACGACGCGGCTGCAACGATAACACGCCTCATTGATATGGGTGTCGAGGATTATCTGTTGGTTTCCACTTTGCGCGCCGTCGTCGCGCAGCGCCTCGTTCGGCGACTCTGCCCGAAGTGCAAGAAAGCCCGAAGCGACTCGGAATCCCTGCTTACGAAAATGGGCCTGACCGAAAGGGGCTGCCGGGGCTCTCTCCATGATCCGGGCGGCTGCTCGGCCTGTGAGGGAGAAGGCTATAGGGGGCGGACAACGATCTATGAAATTCTGACCATGTCGCGTGAAATTCAAGAGCTAGTTCTCTCCGGCGCTAGCGACAGAAAGTTCGCGCAAGCAGCGTGGGAAGCGGGCATGAAGACGCTCGTAGAGACAGGGGTCGAAAAGTCCATAGCTGGAGAAACGAGCTTTGAAGAGGTTCTCCGCGCCACCTCGGCCTATTGACCATGGATCGTTTCGTTTATCAGGCTTATACGAACAAGGGCGAAATTGTAAGCGGCGCTATTGAAGCCCAATCTCATGGCGAAGCTCTGCAGCGGTTGCGAAGCCAGGGGCTCATTCCTTTCACCTGCTCCTCAGAAGCTTCGGCTGCGAAGAGAAGTCGTTCAGCGGCGAACCAGGGTGACGGGCGTCGGCCGTGTAGCGCCACATCCCGGCTCGCGTTCGTTTACGAGCTTGGGATTCTCTTGCGCGCCCAAATGCCCCTTGATCAGGCTTTGTCGTTGCTGCCTCAGCAGCCAGATTTGAGAAGGGTGGTGCATATCATACACTTAATTGCAGATACCATCAGAGCAGGGAAAAGCCTGGGGCAGGCGCTCTCCGCCTATCCGCAGTTTCTTCATCTGCACGAAACCGCGATGATAAGGGCGGCTGAACAGACCGGCTCGGTCGCAGAAATACTATTGCAGCTCGCCAGTTCCATTCGGCGGCAAATGGAATTGCGATCGCGTGTCAAGGCAGCGCTTACGTATCCAGCCATCCTGCTTTGCATGTCACTGCTTACGGTCGCGCTTGTTGCAGCAGTGCTTGTGCCAAATCTTCTCCCCTTGTTCGACGGCGCGCAGGTGGAGCCACCTTTTGTCATTCGCCTGTTCATCGCATTGAATTCGAACCTGACGACCATTGCTGTTCTGATCGTTCTCGGCGCCCTATGCGCTGCAGGAATTGCAAAAGCTCTTGGCAGCAATGAAGTTTTTCTCCTGTCGCGGGACAGGGCTTTGCTCAAACTGCCGGTGATCGGGTCGCTCGCTATGCAGGCTGAGACGGTCCGTGTCGCCAGTTCCCTGGGTCTGCTGCTGGGGAGCGGCATCGCCCTAACTCAGGTTTTGGCGATTGCTCAAAAGACAACAAAAAACAGAGCCGTCGCATTGGCTCTGGCTGGGGCTGCGGAAAAGGTGGCGGCGGGTACGCGCGTGGCCCGTGCGTTTGCCGAATGCTTGGTCATGCCGCCTTCAGCCTGTCATCTGATTGCTGTCGGCGAGGAGGCCAACCGACTCGATGAAATGATGCTTCACATTGCGCAAATGACCGAGACCGCCATGCAGAATCGGCTTGAACGCTTGATGACCCTGCTGACACCTACGCTCACGCTCCTCATGGGCCTTCTTGTCGGCGGACTCATCACTGGCGTGATGAATGCCATCCTGAGCGTGAATGAAATGGTACTACCATGAGTGCACAATTGCATCCTGCTGAAGGGTATACGCTTTTGGAGATGCTTGTCGTCTTGGGACTCCTCGGATTGATCCTTTCGATAACAGTTCCTTGGAGCTTTCAGGGCATGCAGAGCCGCAAACTAAACGAGCAAGGACGAATGATAATAACAATGCTGAAGACGGCCCGGACAGAAGCCATCGTCAAGAACAAGGAAAGTGTAGTCGAGGCCGACCTCACGAGGAACCTCATCAGCATAAGAGAAGGTGGTGAGCAGCATGCCCTGGACAAGAAACTGACTCTGAAGATGCTGACGGCGCGGCAAGAGGCAGTTGGAGAAAAGGGCGCGATCCGCTTTTTTGCCAACGGCTCATCAACGGGCGGAATGATGATCCTGCAGGGCGGCGGCCGTTCTGTGGAGGTACACGTGGACTGGCTTACAGGCAAGATCAGTCGAGGCCCATAGTGTCTGAAATTACCAATACGGGAGAGACAGGATCTGTTCTGATCGAAGCATTGGCTGCACTCGCGATTATCTCCTCGGCGGTTGTGTTGGGGCTCAGCGGCTTTGCCGATGCGACTGCGCGATTGAGACGGACAGACGATCGTCTTGAAGCCCTCTCACTGGCCCGAAATCTAATGACGGAAACCCTGGGCTCCACAGTTTCTGTTCCCTCTGAGAGACATGGCATAAGTGACTCCGGCTTTAGCTGGTCGATCAGAACCTATCAGGAGTCTGACCCGGAGCACCGCTATGTTGCAAAGCTTTACACGGTCATAATCACGGTGGCGAAGCGCGAGATGGTGGTTGTCATTCTTGAGAGCACGGGGATCTCACTGGAGCGGCAAAGTGGCTCAGGATGAGTCAGGCTTTACAGTCCTGGAGATGCTCGTCGCGCTCTGCATCCTTGGTTTGCTTTCCGCCTACACGATGCAAACTTTTCAGCGCATTCGCAGAATGGACAAAGTTCTGGACAGCATCGAAAGGAAGTACACCGTCGGGGCCATTGAACAGCATCTACGAACAATTGTTGCCACAGCGAGACCGGCAATCAAATCGGTGAATGGCGAAGCCCCCACTGTCGACTTCGAGGGAGAGGAATCGCACGTGCAGTTTGTCGTCGCATCGGATGGGATTTTGGAGCGAGGAGGACTGTTGTCAGTGGAAATGGGGACGAGAAACCGGAACGATCAGCTATTGGATCTCATTACGCGAAGGACCCCATATCATTCCGTGGAAAGACCGTCCTCTGGTGAAGAGTTGGTGCTCTTAGAGCAGATCATGTCATTCGGAGTGCGATATTACGGGCAGCTTGGCGATGAGCAAAACGCAAGCTGGCATTCTCAATGGAAAAATCAGGCGGGACTTCCGCGCCTCCTCGAGGTCACCATCGTGATGCCGGACAAGGAAAGGTGGAGCCGTCAGAGGTGGATGCTGCGGCCTGTTGTCGGTGGCCAATAGCAATTACCACGCTGAAATGTCCTTGTTTTCCCCGTCACCACCAGGCTCGGCATCGAGCCCATAGGATGTCAAATCATACTCATTGGTCCTTCCAGGAATGACATAGACATATGGCTTGCCCCAAGGATCAATCAGTCCCTCCCGGTTCCTGAGATACGGACCGTTCCAGTTCATCAAGCCTTCGGGCGCCTTGATCAGGCTTAGGAGACCTTCGTTGGACGGGGGATAATGTCCGGTGTCCAAGAAGTAGAGCTCGATGGCACTTTGAAGGTTCTTAATTTGAGCCGTCGCCGTGTCGGCTTTCGCCTTGCTCAGGTACTTGATCACCTGAGGTGCAACGAGAGTGGCCAACAAGGCGATGATTCCGAGGACAACAAGCATCTCGATCAAGGTGAAACCTTGGATATTCGATCGCCGGAAAGAGATGGACTTCATGTTGCCCTTCTAATTGATTGAGTTGAAAAGACAGACTGTTGCGAGGCCCACAGCCAAATGGGGTCCAAATGGCAGGCGGGTGGTCTGGGAAGTCGGATATCCGGCAAGGTTTCGAAGGAGAACAAGAGTCAATCCGGAAGCCGAAGCGATAAGTATCATCATCGGCAGTCCTACAAAGCCTATCCAGATCGAAGCGGCGCCTATGAACTTGACGTCGCCCATACCTAGTCCCGGGTAGCCTCGCCAATATGCGAAGAGATATCGGAGGGAAGCAAAAACACATAAACTTAGCAACGCAGCAAGTGCGCATTCGAGTAGAGAGGGTCCTATATTCAAGTAGCTTTTCAGTAATCCAGTACCTGCAATCGCTGCATTCATCCAATTGGGAATAATGCCAAGTCTTACATCAGTAATCGAGATGAGCACTAAGAGCGCCAGTAGGGTGACAAAGAAGAGCAATGTAAATCACTAATATAGTTGTCGAATAATTACAGCAGATGACAATCTCGAAACAGGTTTGCGAAAGTCACGTTGTACCGCGCGCGCCCCGCATTCATTGACACCGGCAGGCGACCAACGGATGGCGGATCGTTGAGGTTACCGATTGCGGTCAGCAAACAGGTTCGTCAAGGCTTTTCGACCCAACCGCCGCCCAAGGCGCGTATCAGGTCCACGACGGCGGCCAAACGTTCGAACCTGGCTAGGGCGAGATTGTCTTCAGCTACAATCTGGGTGCGCTGCGCATCGAGCAGGGTGGTAAAGTCGATGGCCCCTGCCTCATATTGAACGCGCGACAGACGATATGCGTTACGCGCTTCCTGGAAGCTGGTGGTGAGCTGTGCCACGCGTTGCCGCGATCCTTTTATTGCGGCCAAAGCGTCTTCGACCTCCTGCAGGGCGACGAGCACGGTTTTGCGATAGGTCTCGACCAGCTCGGCCTTGCGCTCTTCCGTCAGGCGAACGTTGGCCCGCAGGCGGCCTCCTTGAAAAATTGGAGCCAGGAGACTTGCGCCGATCGCCGTCGTGGTCGTCTTTACCGGTGTATTGGTAAAAGCGGCATCGAGATTGAGGTTGAGGGATGGAAACAAGGCGGCCCTGGCAGCCCCAATATCGGCATTGGCGGCGATCAGGTCGGCCTCAGCGCGCCTGATGTCAGGCCGTCTGTAGAGCAGAGCTGCGGGCTGGCCCGGAGCAATGGCGGGAACGCGCAAGGCAGCGAGGCCGGTGCCATTCACGTGCAATGTGCCCGCGGCATCGCCGAGCAAGACTGCGAGGGCGTTCTCTGCATTTCGCACGTCTTCGGAAAACAGCGCCTGTACCGCGCGCGTCGAAGCAAGTGCCGATTTCTGCTGCGCGGTATCCAGCGATGTTGCGGCGCCTGCCTCGAATCGGGCTACGACAACGCGCAGCACTTCCATAACATTTCCGATCGTGTCATTCGCAATGCGCAGCCGCTCGCGGGCCAGCAGAAGGCTCATATAGGTGGTGGCAACTTCGGCCTGGACGGTGAGTTCAACGTCCTCACGATCGAAAAGTCGACTTACCACATCGGCCCGGGCGGAAGCGGTTGCGGCGCGATTGCCGCCGAACAGGTCGACCTCATAATTCAAATTGGCGTTTGCATTGTAAATTTTTCGCGTGTCCGGCGGAAATCCCTTGAGGTTGACACGCTGGAGCGTGGCGTCGCCTCCCACTTCGATGGCGGGAAACAAGGTGGAGCGAGCGATTCTATAAGATGCGCGCGCCTGCTCGATGCGGCGAAAAGCGGCCGCAATATCCGTGTTATCGACATTCGCCTCCGCAATGAGGGTGGTCAGCGTTCCACTGCGAAAGATTCGCCACCAGTCTGGATCTATGTTTGGAAGTGGAGCGGCGGATGCGGTCGTGAAAGTCGGTGGAACCGGTACATCGGGACGAAGATATTCCGGCGTAAGGTTGCAGCCTGCCGCAAAAAAGGCAATGAGAATGGAAATGGCGCGGATCCTGGGTCGCATGTGGCTTTCAGTCGGCAGGAATACGTATGATCGTGCTTAACGAGAGGTCGCCCACAGCACATCAGGCAGCCCCCGCAAAGCGGTCGCATCAAAAACTGGCGAGGATTACTGGAGACGGCAGCGGAACTCGTAAAAGCCCACGTACTCACGCATGCGCCACAGGCGTGCTCTTCTGATGATAGAGAATCAGTTTCGCTCCGAAGCGTACAAACATTAAAAGCGGCCTACTAGACCTTTTATGCCACAATGACATGGAGTTGCGGCGAAGGCGGACGTGCACGGACAAAAGACGAATGGCCGGAACGAGCGGCCGACTGCAGAAAACTGCCAAATCGGACCAAGCGGCCGCGACTCGGTATCTCAATTCATACCTTTTCCTTGACTGCGCAGCCCTGAAAGAATGTCTGAGCTCTGGTCAGCGCCTCCGTATCGACCGTGACATCGCCCGGACGGCTGCCATATCCCAACAATACGCCGCCGAAGTCCATCTTCAGATAATCAGCGGTGTTGGCGAGCATATTGATCAGAGGATCCGCCCGCCCTTGATCCTCCTCCGACAGGACGCATATGCCCCATAAGGTCTTACCGGCCATGCGTTTGCGAAAATCAGCGCCAGGGACGCGCAGCCACGCGCTCCAATAGTCGAGATAGTGTTTGGCGCTGGTAGGAACACTGTACCAGTACAGCGGAACCGAAAAGACCAGATCCGTGGCGTTCAAAGTTGCATCGAACAGGGTGCGCTCGTTGCCGGTGGGTTGTGGGTAAACGCCGACCGAATGGCGAATGTCCTCAAATGGCGGTAACGGCAGTTCCGACAGGCGAAGCCAAAGCTGCTCATAATGCTGGGGAAGGGATTCAGCTGCCTTTCGCGTCAGCATTTCCGTATTGCCGTCGCGGCGGGCGCTGGTGATCAGAAAGGTGAAGCGGCGTTTCTGATGTTTTCCTGGGTTCGCATGGTCCTGCATGATGAACTTACTTGACTGGAGCCTCACAAGGAGTCAACCGGCCGAGTAGAGCAGGCGGTATTCCTGCCGAAGCTTCTCTTTTTGAACCTTTCCCATGGCATTGCGGGGCAGGCTCTGCAGCAAGAGCACACGTTTGGGCTGTTTGAAACGCGCAAGACGCGTGCGTAGTGCCTTCAGCACCTCTTCCTCGGTGAGCGGGACTGATCCATCGCTGACCAGGAACGCCGTCACGGCCTCACCGTAGTCCAAATGCGGCAGACCAATTACTGCCGATTCGAGGACGCCGGGGAGAGTGTCGAGTTCCAGCTCAACCTCCCTTGGATAAACATTATAGCCCCCGGTTATGATCAGATCTTTGACGCGGCCGACGATATGCAGATAGCCGCGCTCATCGAACCGGCCAAGATCGCCGGTCATAAAGAAGCCGTCCTGTCGGAACTCGGTTTTCGTCTTCTCCGGATTTCTCCAATAGCCCCTGAAAACATTGGGGCCCTTGACCTCGATCACGCCAACCTCGCCTGGCGCGCAGGGCGTGCCCGTCTCCGGGTCGG
>Ga0075421_100012261_pt1 | contig 10644 bp, 8 predicted proteins | sample SoiMetdeltSBSDD5_FD_75292 | JGI IMG/M metagenome (GOLD analysis project Ga0075421, IMG submission 75292) | Bulk soil microbial communities from a Populus tree surrounding site in Tennessee, USA - Soil MetaG P. deltoides SBSDD5 | ecosystem: Environmental > Terrestrial > Soil > Tree plantation... | reverse complement strand
CGTCGCGCACCGGGTACTTGCACGCCAGGAAGACCCGCCACTCCCCGCCGATGAAGAACTTGTCGGTGGTGATCACCGGCTTCCCGGTGGACAGGATCTGCTTGTCGATGGTGCGGAAGAACGCCGCCTGCTCGGCGGGGAAGATCTCCTCGTCCACCATCTTCAGGACCTGCTCGCGGGGGACGCCGCACAGGCGCTCGTACCCCTGGTTGACGAAGACGTAGTGCCCGTTGGCGTCCTTGAGGAAGATGGTGGACGGGCAGTCCTCGATGAACGCATGGCGCCAGCGGTCCAGGCCCTCGGTCCCGCGGGTCGCGCCGCTCAGGCGCTCGTGGGCGAGCGCCATGGCCAGCGCCGGGGACGACACCTCCGCCAGCCGCCCGAGCAGCTCCCGGTCCTCCGCGACGAACGCGTCCTCCTTGCCGAGGCGGCCCACCGCCAGCCGCCCCCACGGCTTGCCGTCCACGGTGAGCGCCACCACCGCGGCTCCGGCGAGGTCCGCCACCCCCAGCCACGCGGCCCGGTCGTCCTCCGGCGCCGAGGCGGGGGGAGGTGGAGCGTCCACCGCCCGGCGGGAGATCCCCGCCGGTGCGGGCCCGTGGACCACCGCCTGCCACGTCCCGGAAGGGAGGCGGTGGAGGATTCCACCCACGTCGCCCGCCAGCTCGGCGGCACCGCGGGCGAGCGCCTCCGCGATCCCGGAGGAGGAGGAGGCCGCCTCCGAGATCGCCTTCCAGATCTGTAGCAATGTTTCGCCGATAGGCTTGCCTCGATACCTAGAGGATTCGGAGGAAAGCAAGGAGCGCGGATCGCTCTTCTTGTGAGAGGTGGATGGGGAACCTTTGTCCATCGGGGGAGGAATTGTATTCGGGTCCATTGAAGTAGTCGACGACCCCTTCCAGGGTGGGGACGGTGTTGTCGTGGAAGTAGGGCCCCAGCTGGGAGATCCGGCGGAGCTGGGGGACCTTGAACTTGTGCAGGTCCTCGTACCGGCCGGTGGCCCCGGCCAGTCCTACATCGTCCACCACGGTGATGTGCACCGTGGTGCCGTCCGCCTTGACCAGCGGGAGGACGACGGGGACGCGCTGCCCGGTGGTGATGTCGAAGAAGCGGAACTCGAGGTCGAGGAGGTTCCGCTGCGAGATGCCGATGTCGAAGGTGTGCCCGTAGGGCGGCGGGGTGGCCGTGGGCGGGTTGTTCACGTGGTCGCGGTTGCTGAACACGTTCGGCATGTTGTGACAGGTCATGCACCAGCGCTGGAACACCTCGGAGCCCCTGCGCTGCTGGCCGGTCCTGATGGAGACGGTGGCGAACGGGTCGGTGCTCAGGCGCTGGAAGTCGGGGTGGTTGGGGTCCAGCAGCGCCCGCAGCTCCGGCGGGTCGATCTGCTCCTCCATGAAGCGGGAGATGTCCAGCAGGCGCCGGTTCCGGTCGGTGGCCGGGAAGCCGGCGGGCGGCGCGTTGGTGATGTCGTCGAACCGCAGGTCGCCGTTCTGGGTGTGCGTGAACAGCGCGCCGCGGGTGGTCTCCACCAGCTCGCGCATGCGGCCGTCGTTGAGCAGGCCGAAGGTGAACACGGTGTTGATCAGCCGCTGCGTCTTGCGCCAGAAGAAGACCCGGAACTGCGGGCCGCCCGGCGGCAGCAGCGGGTTGAACCGCGTTGGCCGGTGGAGCAGCAGGCCCAGCTGGTCGAAGTTCACCAGCCCCAGCGGGTCGTCGCCGGTGTCGGCCACCAGCCCGGTGAAGAGCACGTCGTCCGCCGGGACGCTGGCGGAGAGCGGGAGCGGCGGCAGGCCCAGGAACAGCCCCGGGTCCGGCCGGTGGCAGGTGGCGCAGGTGCGGCCGTTGGACTCGACGTGGCCGGCGACCAGCGAGTCGCCGGAGAAGAGCGCCTCGGTGGGATCCTGCGACACGCCGTCCGCGCCGATCCCGAAGCCGGCCCGGCCCCGGTCCGGATCCCCGCGGGTGCCGACGCGCGGCGGGAAGTCGATGTCGTTGGTGTATCGGATGGACTGGTTGAACTCGTCGCGCAGCGACTGCTGGAGCTCGACGGTGACCGCGGTGCCGGCGAGGACCAGGAGGCCGGCGAGGACAGGGGCGATGGTCTCTTTGATGTTTTTCATGGCCGTCCTCCTAGTGCATCTCGCAGAAGCGTGGACCGTGGAGGAACTGCGGATCGACCACGGACGAGTGACAGCCCGGCCCGTTGCCTCCTTCCAGTGGAGTGACGCCGGGCGCCACCTGCAGGATCACCGCGCCCAGCTTGTTCCGGTACCCGGGCGGGACGCCGCCCTGGAACACCGGCTCGTTGCCGATGAAGGCCACCCCGCTGAACACGTACGGCTCGAACCCGTTGGTCCCCGGGAACGGCTTGTTCTCGTCCACCGTGGTGTCGAAGACCAGGCCCCGCTTCAGCAGGTCCCTGAAGGAGAACTGGTACCCGGGCTGGTTCGGCGGGAGCCAGGGAGAGACCCAGGTGCGCAGCTGCCCCAGGGTGGGCTGGACGGGGTGGCCCTCGCAGAGGTCCAGCGGGAGGTAGGTGGCCAGCCCGAAGGAGTAGGCGCCGCCCTCGACGGTGGGGCGGTCGTAGGGGACGGTGTACTCATGAAACATCTGGCCGTCCGGATCCGGGAACATCAGCTTGGTGGCCTGCAGCGCGAACACCGGGACGCTGATCTTGATCGTCCCGGCCGGCTGGCCGCCCGGGAAGTCCCACTCGCTCCCCACCAGCAGCAGGGTGCTGGCGTCGTAATAGAAGTCGTTGAGCAGCCCCTGGGCGGAGAGGATGGTCCAGAAGCGATATCCGCCGTTCTTGAAGTCCTTGGCCGCGTCGTGCCAGGGGTTGAAGAAGAAGTCGACGCCCTCGGTGCGCTTGACCTCCGGCCTCACCGGCACCTTCTTGAACTTGAGCTGGTAGCGGACCGTGTTGGTGGCCACGTTCCAGTCCAGCCGGAACAGCCCCCGCGCGTTGGCGCAGTCCCCGTCCGGCGGCGTGAAGATGTAGTCCTCGATGCCGGCGGCGGCGCCCCGCCACATCGGCATCACCAGCGCGCCGTGATCGTCGTCGCCCAGCCAGATGGGCACCCGGATCTCCTCGTCGGCCGCGGTCCAGCCGCGGGTCAGCGATCCGTCCAGCGTGACTCCTTGCGAGCCGGCGGCGGTCCCGCCCGCTCCCTCCTTTGATACATTGCAACCTGCGAGTAATAGCAATACAACCGCACTGCGGAAGGGTAATGTCATTTGTGTCTCCCCGGCCTGGGAATTCCAATTATACCAGACCTTGGAGACACCGATGTTTTAATCCAACCCTGCGTAATCACATTGGGGTCGTGTTTGACCCGTACCCTGTGTGACGGCTCCTCACTGGGGTGATCTGGACCTTGGGGTGGGCGCGACCCCGTGGCCCGGCGCCCTCCCATCCTGGTGCCGCCGGCGGCCGGGTACCCCTTGCTTTCCAGGCTCCGGGGGGTAAGGATCCCAGAGGTTTGGAAAAGTCCATCCTGGTAGTCGACGACGAACCGGACATCCGCTTCACGCTCGCGGATATCCTCAAGGCCCTGGGCTACTCGGTCCGAGTGGCGTCCAACGGCCGGGAGGCGCTGGAGAACATCCGCGCCTACGGGGCGCCGTCCATCATCGTGCTCGACCTGATGATGCCGGTGATGGACGGGTACCAGTTCTGGTCCGAACAGCACCAGGATCCGAAGCTGGCGCAGGTGCCGGTGGTGGTGATCACCGCGGGGACCAACGTCCGCCGGGAGGAGTTGGATCCCTTCGGGGTGGTGCCCAAGCCGATCAAGCTTCCGCTGCTCTGCTCGTTGATCGAGAAGGCGGTGGGCGGCACCGCGTGAGCTAGGCCGCGGTGGCCAGGCGGGGGCCGTGCTCCAGCGAGCCCAGCCACGCCAGCGCCTCCTCCTCGGAGGAGAAGAAGCGGAGCGTCCCGCCCAGCGCGCGCGAGAGGAGCTGGAGCGCCACCCGGAGGATGCCGCAGCTGGTGACCGCCGCCGCCGGCGCGCTGCCCTCCACGCGGGGGAGCTGGGCCATCAGCCGCCGGGTCTCGGACGGGAGCCGCGCGGTGTCGTCGGCCACCAGCAGGCGCGGCATCCCGCCGGCCAGCCGCGGCTCGGGCACGCCGCCCTTGAGCTCGTCCGGGCGCAGCGCCCCGCTGATCTCGATCCGCAGATACCGCTTCCCGTTCGCCATCTCGCCAATCTCGTTCTTGATCATGGTTTGCTGCCTCCTTGCCCTGACACATGAGCAATCACCGCGCCAACACGCGCATCGGCTGGAACTCGGTGAAAACACTGTCCGCAGGACAGCCGCGCGACCCAGGCAGAACGGGTCAGCGGAGACCATGGGGTCGCGCCGCCCTCGACGGAAGAGGTCGCGCCCGACCGCGGGGCGCTAGCGGCGGCGCCCGAAGCCGAAGAAATCCGCCATCTTCCACAGCGCGTAGCGGATGGGCTGGGGCGGGCGCGGGACGATACGGGTGTAAGACATCACCCGGGGCGCATCGTGAACGGTGCGCTCGGGGTCGGTGCCGCGGATCCGCCGCACCGGGGGGCGCTGGGGGTCGGTGTCCACGTGGCCGGGGGTGACCTCCATGGCGGCGGGTACCTGGGGACCCCCGGGCGGGCTGCCCACCTTGGTCGGCATGGCGCCGGGCCCCCGCGGGTACGAGCCCACCTCGGTGGGCTGGTCCGCCATCCAGGTGGTGAACGAGGTGCGGGTGGCCCGGGGGTCGGCCTGGCCGTTGCCCTTGTCGGCGTGCTCCTCCTCCGGGAAGGCCCGGCCGCCCTGCGTGCGCGGGATGGCGCCCAGCTGGGAGATCAGCCGCGAGAGGTGGACCGGGGTGACCGGCACGCCGCTGTGGAGCACGAACGCCTCCAGGTCCGCCTGGAGCGCCTGGCAGGTAGGGTAGCGGTAGGTGGGGTCCTTCTCCAGGCAGCGTTCGATGATCCGCTCCAGCTCCCGCGGCGTGTCCTGGCGGCGCTTGGACGGCGGGACGATGGGCTCTTTGAGGATGGCGTGCATGGTGGCCACCTCGCCCACGGCGTCGAAGGGCTTCTTCCCGGTGCACAGCTCGTAGAGGACGACGCCCAGCCCGTAGATGTCCACCCGGCGGTCGAAGTGCTTGCCGCGCAGCTGCTCCGGGGACATGTACGCGTACTTCCCGCGGATGGAGGAGGTGCGCTCGTTGGCCTTCATCGCCTTGGCGATCCCGAAGTCCACCACCTTCACCCCGCCGAAGCGCGAGACCAGGATGTTCTCCGGGCTCACGTCGCGGTGGACGATGCCCAGCCAGGCGGACGTCTCCGGGTCGCGGAACTCGTGCGCGTGGTGCAGCCCCTCGCAGGCCTGGGTGACCAGCTTGGCGGCGATGGGGAAGGGCACCTTGTAGTCGGTCTCCACCGAGCGGGCGATCAGCAGCCGCAGCGTGGGCCCGTCGATGTACTCCATGGCCAGGTAGTAGCTGTCCTGGTCCTGGCCGCAGTCGTAGACCTGCACCACGGCGGGGTGGTTCAGCCGCGCCGCCATCTTGGCCTCGGCGAGGAACATCTCCACGAACTTGGGGTCCTCGGCCAGGATGGGGTGGATCCGCTTGATCACCAGCAGCTTCTCGAACCCCATCGGCCCCTCGGACTTGGCGAGGAAGACCTCCGCCATCCCGCCCACGGCGAGCTTGCGGATCAGCCGGTACTTGCCGAGCAGCGCCACCGGGCCTCTGGGCGAGAAGGGGTGAAGGGGAGAAACGGAAAAAGTTGCGCCGGGAGTGTACCCGCCCCGGTCGATCCGGGCATCCGGCGCTCGGCGGATGGGCTAGGAAGGCACCCATGCGCGTGCACTTTCTGCGGCTGTGCGTGGTGGCGCTCGCCGGCGTGGCCCTGGCGTGCGGGAAGCCGGACGGCTCCAGGTCCAAGCAGCGGTCGAAGCCGGACGCCTCGGTGGCCCCCCAGGAGGAGCCGATCAAGCTGGAGGCGTTCTGGGACGACCCGTCGTACACGGTGATCCGCGACCAGGCGCCGTGCCCGGAGGGGTGGTGGGCGCTGTTCGGCGGGGACCCGCCCGGGGAGACCAAGGAGGAGCAGAAGGCCAGCCTGGCCAAAAAGCCGGAGCTGAAGAAGGCGCTGGAGGCCAGGACCTTCCTCGTCCACCTGCAGAGCGGGGACGAGGTCACGCTGGGCGACTACAGCAACGCCAAGGGCGAGCTGGACATCAACGTGAAGGTCTCGATCCTGTGCAAGTCGCCCTCGCTGGAGAACGTGGCCATCGCCTTCGGGCCGGTGAAGGGGATGCTGCCGCCGGGCCGCGACTTCGGGCAGTACTTCTGGCTGGGCGACCCGGTGAAGTACCCGATCAAGATGCCGTTCTCCCAGCTGGCGGAGTTCAAGAACAAGCACCGGCTGGACCTGGACGCGCGCATCGTCTTCACCCCCGGCAAGGTGGAGCAGCACCGCAAGCTGATCCGCTCCACCGAGACGGCGGAGGAGAAGGCGGAGCGGCTGAAGCACGACATCCCCAGCCGGGCGGGCGGGATGGACGACTGGGGCGCCGGGTGGGTGATGCACGCCAACATCAAGGGCGTGCGGCTGGCGGCGGACCGCGGCCGCACCGAGCTGGCGGTCATCCGCCGCTGACCTTTGGTGCATGTGGCGGCGGAGTGGTGTTTAACCTCTGGCCCGAACCGATGGCGGTCAACAAGCGCAAACATCCCCGCGTGCGCGCGCGCGGCGTGGCGGCGAACCTCCGGGCACAGGAGGTGCTGAAGACCGGCTGCGTGGTGGAGAACATCTCCGCCGGCGGGCTGCTGGTGCGCACCGACCAGGCGCTGGAGGCGGGCACGCCGGTGGTGATGGACCTGGTGCGCCCGGGGATGAGGAAGCTGCTCAAGCTCTCCGGGCGGGTGGTGGGCCGGGCGGAGAAGGGCACCGGGACGCCGGCCCAGATGCCCGGGCTGCGGGTGCAGTTCGACCCGATGCCGGACGAGACCACGGAACGGCTGCTGCAGCTGCTGCGCGACCTGGGGCTGACCCCGGAGCCTCCGGCGGCGCCGCTCCCGGTCACCGCCACGCCGCCCTCGGTGGTGGTGGCGGCGCTCCCCCTGGTCTCCCCCGACGCGCCGTTCGGGCCGCCGCGCGTGCCGGTGGACCTGCAGCAGATCACCTGGGCCCAGCCGGAGGTCTCCACCCCCGCCTGGACCCAGCCTGAAGGGCTGGAGGAGACGCGGGCCATGTCCGCCGAGGCGGTGCGGACGGCGCTGGAGGCGGCGGAGCTGACGCCGCCCGGGGGCAAGGTGCCTCCTTCAGTGAACGAGGAGGCCCAGGCGGCGCTCCAGCCGCCGCCGATCATGCCGGTGCCCGCGGTGTCCAGGAAGACGCCGCCGCCGGCGCCCAGGAAGACGCCCCTGCCCCAGCCCGCGCCGGAGGGCCCGGAGGCGCCGACGCAGGACTCGCGGCTGATGGTGCAGATCCGCGGGCTGCTGATGGAGCTGGGCGAGGTGCAGAACCGGCTGGACGCCAAGGAGCGCCGGACGGAGGACCTGGCCCTGGAGGTGGAGCGGCTGCGGAAGGAGAACCAGGAGCTGCGGGACCGGCTGGCCCACGCCGAGGAGCTGCTCCGGCTCCAGGGGATCAAGGACCCGGGCAACCGGTTCTGACCCCGGCGGTGGCAGGCGCGCGCGCCTATTCCTTCCGCAGCCGGACGGTGCGCCGCGCGCCGCCCACCTCGACGGTGAGCTTGATCTCCTTGCCCGCCCCGGCGGCGCGCGCCGCGTCCTCCACGGCCTGCGGCGAGTCGGGCGGGGCGCCGTCCACCTCCGCCAGCACGTCCCCGGCGCGGACGCCGGCGCGGTGCGCGGCCTCCCCGGGGGCGGCGGCGGTCACCACCAGCAGGTCGCCGCAGCGGCCCACCGTCATCCCCAGCACGGTGGCCTGCGCCTGGAGCGCGTCCCGCGCGTCGTCCGCGGCCTTCTTGGAGAGCGCGAACCGCGCGTAGGTGGTGTCGCCGCGGACCACCTCCTCGGTCCGCGCCATGGCGCCCGCGGCCGCCGCGCCGATGATGCGCTCGCGCGCCGCCCCGTCCGGGAGCGGGCGGCGGGCCAGCTTGCACGCCTCCTCCTGCGCGCCGCCCGAGGGCGCCCCCTGCGCTAGCCACCCGCCCAGGTGCGCCACCGCGTCCGCCTTGGCCGCCTCCAGCGCCGCCGCGCCGGTCGCCGCCTTCCCGGTGCCGGGCACGTAGATCAGCTCGCCGTCCCCCACCACGCCTCCGGTCACCCAGGCGGGCGGCGGATCCTCCACCACCGGGACGCGCACGGTGCCGCGCGGGAGGAGCGCCGCCGCCCCGCCGGCCGCCGCCAGGAGCGCGACGGTCACCGCGGCGATCGCCACCGGGGCGCGGCTCCGCCGCTTCGGCTCCCGGCGCTCGGGTTCGGAGGGGCCGATCAGGTGCCACGCGGCCGGCTGGACCTTGGCCCCCAGCGCGCCGCCGCAGGAGGGACAGGGCGGGAGCTTGCCGCCCGCCTGGACGTCCATCTCGCGCGCGGCGCCGCAGCCGGCGCACCAGGTGGGCACCCGCGCCGACACCAGCTTCACCCGCGGGTCGCGCGACCGCACCATCTCCTCGAGGAACGGCGCCGGCGCAGCCACCAGCGCCACCGACTTCACCTCCGGCCCCAGCGCCCGCAGCGCGCGGGAGAGGAGCAGCGCGCCCTGCCCGGTGCTCCTGGGCACGCGCGAGAGGTCCACCTCGATGGGGCCCTCCGCGCCCTCCAGCAGGCGCCCCCAGCGGAGCGATTCGTCGAGGATGGCCCGCACCCGGTAGCGGGTGACGCCCCCGTGGACCGCCTTGTCCACCGCCGTGGTCGCCGGCTGGATCGTCTCCAGCGCGGCGCGCACGTCGGGCGGCGCGCTGCTCACCATCCCGGAGGCGAACGAGAAGTAGGCCCGCGGGTCGTCGTCGAGCGCCGCGGTGGCGCCGCAGCGCTGGCAGCTCTCCGCCGGGGCCACGCCCTTGCGCACCTGGTCCCCGTGGCGGTCGCCCTCCAGCAGCGCCTCGAACTGCGCGCCGCACGAGCCGCACTTGTAGGGGGCGAAGAAGGAGACCACCTGCCCCTTGCCGGAGAGCCGGCGGATCATCCGCAGCTGGTTGACCACCGCCTCGGTGCAGCGCGACAGGTACAGCTCGGTGAGCCTCCCGGCGCTGTCGTCGATCATCCGCAGCCACTCGCGCACGCCGAAGGAGGTGATCCGCTCCACCTCCGCCAGGTCCAGCACCACCTTCCCCTCCAGCCGCAGCGCCACGTCGGCGCCCCGGAACAGCTCGGTGATCCGGCCGCCCAGGGAGACGATCTTCACCGCGCCCACCTTCCGCTCCTCCACCCACCACGGCTGGCCGGTGACGCGCTCGCCGCCGGACCGCTCCACCTCCTCGTCGTCCTGCTTGTCGGAGTCGCGCGCCCAGCCCACCAGCACGGTGGGGAGGTCCACGCCCTCCTCGCGGGCGCGCCGGATCTCCGCCAGCTGGACGGCGAACAGCTCCTGCATGTACCGCCCGAGCGCGTTGGCGGAGGCGTCCAGCCCCACCGACCTGGCGAACGCCGTCAGGTCCGCCCGCAGCTCCTCCGCCCGCGGGTAGCGCTGGGAGGCGTCGCGGGCCAGCGCCTTCATCACGATCCGCTCCAGCTCCTGCGGGTACTCCGCCACCAGCGTGGAGGGCTTGGGGATGGGCGTGTAGAGGACGGCGTTGAGGAGCTGGAGGTCGTTCTTGCCGCGGTAGGGCCGCTTCCCGGTGGTCAGCTCGTAGAGCACTGCGCCCAGCGCGTACACGTCCGCCCGCCGGTCGATGGAGCCGCCCCCGGCCTGCTCCGGCGACATGTACGGCAGCTTCCCCTTGAGCGTGGTCTGCCGGGTCTCGTTGAGGCGGCCCTGGGCCTTGGCGATCCCGAAGTCCACCACCTTCACCAGGCCGTCGTAGGTGACCAGCAGGTTGTGCGGGGAGATGTCGCGGTGGATGATCTCCAGCGGGCGGCCGCCGGCGTCCTTGCGCTCGTGCGCGTAGTCCAGCCCCGCGGCGGCCCCGGCCACGATGGCCAGCACGTGGCCCAGCGGGATGCGGCGGCCGCGGCGGTGCTCGGCGATGATCGCCGCCCGCACGTCGTGGCCCTCGATGTACTCCATGGCGATGTACGGCAGGCCGTCCAGCGTCCCGCTGTCGTACATCCGGACCACGTTGGGGTGGTCCAGCATGGAGAGGATGCGCGCCTCGTCCTGGAACATCTGGGTGTAGGCGGTCTCCCGCGCCAGGTGCGGGAGCATCCGCTTCAGCACCAGCACCCGTCCCTGGAGCGGGCCCTCGCGCACGCGGGCGGCGAGGATCTCCGCCATCCCGCCCGCAGCCAGGCGGTCCAGCACCTCGTATTTCTGTGCGGCGACGGCGGCCAACCGCTACTTCCCCGGCGCGGCGCCCGGCACCTTGGCCGGCTTGCCCAGCGTCACGGTCTTGGCCTCGCCGCCGCGCTCCACCTGGAGCTGCAGCCCGCCCGGCGTCGGCCTGGCCGCCGCCTCGAGCGCGATCTTCCCCAGCACCTCCAGGGCGTTGACCGGCTTGCCGCCCACGGAGAGGAGCACGTCGCCCACCTTCACGTCG
>Ga0075421_100012259_pt1 | contig 10645 bp, 7 predicted proteins | sample SoiMetdeltSBSDD5_FD_75292 | JGI IMG/M metagenome (GOLD analysis project Ga0075421, IMG submission 75292) | Bulk soil microbial communities from a Populus tree surrounding site in Tennessee, USA - Soil MetaG P. deltoides SBSDD5 | ecosystem: Environmental > Terrestrial > Soil > Tree plantation... | reverse complement strand
TTCATCGCGACCGTCTCGCACGAGTTGCGGACGCCCCTCAACGCGATCAACATCCTCACCGAGCTGCTCCAGCGCGACGCTGGCGTGTCGCTCTCCGAGAACCAGAAGGACTCCATCCGGCGGCTCAAGGGGAACTCCAAGTTCATGACGCGGATGATCAACGATCTGCTCGACTACTCGCGGCTGGTCGCTGGCAAGCAGACGCTCCAGCTCGAGCCGCTCAACCCGGCCGCGGCCGTCCGCGACGTCCACGACGCGCTCCAAGAGACGGCGACCGCCAAGGGGCTCGACTTCACCTGCGCGATCGACGCAAGCCTGCCGGCCGAGGTCGTCAACGACCCGGTCAAGCTACGCCAGATTCTGACCAACGTCGTCGGCAACGCGATTAAGTACACCGAGCGCGGCCGCGTCCAGGTGCGCGCCGCGGGCCGCGGCCAAGGGCAATGGTGCGTCGAAATCACCGACACCGGCGTCGGCATCCCGGACGAGGAGATGCCTTACATCTTCGACGAGTTCCGCCAGGCCCGCCACGAGTCGCGCCCGATCGGCTCGGGGACCGGGCTCGGGCTGCCGATCACCAGGCGGCTCGTCGACCTCATGGGCGGCGAGATCGAGGTCCGCAGCGAGCCCGGCGCCGGGAGCACCTTCACCGTCACGCTCCCGGTCGAGGCGCGCGTCGCGGAAGAGGGCCATCCGGGATGAGTCAACTGCGCGCCGAAGAGATCAAGGCGCAGGCCCGCGCGCTGGGCTTCGAGAAGGCCGGGGTCGTCCCCGCCGCCCTCCTCGCCGAAGAAGGGGCGCGGCTACGGGAGTGGCTCGCGCGCCACTTCCACGGCGAGATGGGCTACATGGCGCGCGACCCTGAGATGCGCGCCGACCCGCGCCGGCTGCTCCCCGGGGCGAAGTCGGTGGTTTCGGTGGCGCTCAATTACTACCGCCCGGGGCCGCACGCGGAGGCGCCCGGCGTCGGCAAGATCTCGCGCTACGCCTGGGGCGACGACTACCACGACGTGCTGCGCGAGAAGCTCAAGGCGCTGCTCGCCTGGGTCGTCGAGCGCGCGCCGGGGACTGAGGGGCGGGTCTGCGTCGACAGCGCGCCGATGATGGACAAGGCCTGGGCGGAGCGCGCCGGGCTGGGCTGGATCGGCAAGCACACCAACCTCATCACGCGCGAATACGGCTCCTGGGTCTTCCTCGGCGGGTTGCTGCTCACCCTCGAGCTCGATTCCGACAGTCTCGTCGAGCCCGACCGTTGCGGGACCTGCACGGCCTGTCTCGACGCCTGCCCGACGGGCGCCCTCGTCGCCCCCTACCAACTCGACGCGACGCGCTGCATCTCTTACGGGACGATCGAGCTGCGCGGCGCCGAGCTGCCCGAGGTGATCGGCGAGCGCCTGGAGAATTGGATCTTCGGTTGCGACATCTGCCAGGACGTCTGCCCCTGGTCACGCTTCTCGACGCCGACCGCCGAGCCGCGCTTCGAGCCGCGCCCCGCGGTGACCGCGCCCCGGCTCGCCGAGATCGCCGAGATGACCCAGGAGGAGTTTTCCGCGCGCTTCCGCGGCAGCGCCGTCAAACGCGCCAAAGTCGCCGGATTGCGCCGCAACGCGCGCGCCGCGCTCGGCGAGCCCGCTTCGAGCGCACAAGATTGAGACGGGGAATGGCCCACGGATGACACGGAGGCGACGGATGTTCACAGATCAGACCCGTGTCAATCCGTTTGATCCGTGTCATCCGTGGGCCATTCCCCTTGGCTAACGGCGGCGTGCAAAGACATGGAGTTTGACCCCGAGTGAACTGCGCTGAGTGCCTGACCCCCACCGAGACCCCGATCGCGGCGCGCGACGGGACGCCGCTCTGCCCCCGCTGCGCCGAGACCTTCTACGTCGCCTGCTCCAACTGCCGGGGCCTGGTCCCACGCGACGAAGCAGTGGCGCGTGAGGGCTCGAGCTACTGTCTTGATTGCCTGGCGCGGGCCGCCGCGCCCGAAGTTGAGCCGCCCGGCGAGGAGCAGATCGCCGCGCTGGTCGCCGAGTACGTCCGCCTCCATGCCGAGGAGAAGCTGATCAGCGCCCGCCTGGAAGAGATCAAGGAGCAGCTCAAGGCGGCGGCCGACGGCCGGCCGCGCGTCGCCGGGGCCGTCGTCCTGCGCGCGGGCGGGCAGGCCGTCAAATGCAGCTACTCGGTGAGGACGGCTTACAACTCCGAGCGCCTCGCCGCGCTCGAGGCCGAAGTCGGGGCCGAGATGATCGATACCCTCTTCGAGCGCAAGCTCAGCTTCAGCCCGATCAAGGAGAGCCTCCGGGCGTTCCTCGACGACGAGGACGAATTCCACGCCGCGACGCGCGCCGCGATCCGCTCCGCCGCTGAGCCGAAAGAGACAGTCACCCTCACCGTCGTGCCGCCGAAGAAGCGCTAAACGGTAAATGCTTCGTCCCAGAGTCCCGGCCACCTCTCACCTGCCCGGCGAAAATCCGCTCGAACAGCCCCCGGGCCATCTCACCGTCGTAGCCCCGCAGCTTCGCATACTGCTCGAGCGCCGCCCCCCGGTCCCGCGCCTCGAGGTAGGCCAGGCCGAGGTTGTAGTAGGCTTCGGCAAAGTCGCTCTTGAGGCGGATCGCCTGCTCGATCGACGCGATCGCCTCGCGGTAGCGCCGCCGGTGGCGGTAGGCCACTCCGAGGTTGTTGTGCGCCTCGGCCAGCCCGGGCCGCAGCGCGATCGCCCGCCGGGCGGCCGCGATCGCCTCGTCGTAGCGGCCGAGCTTGCGGTAAGTGATCGCCAGGTTGGAGTGGGTCACCGCCTCGTCGGGCCGCAGCGCGAGTGCGCGCCGGTAGCAGGCGAGCGCCTCCTCGTAGCGCCCCAGGTCGTCGTAGACCACGGCGAGGTTGTTGTGCGCCGCGGCCCATTCGGGCCGGAGCCGAACCGCCTCTTCGAAGGACGCCGCGGCCTCGGCGTAGCTCCCCGCGGCGTAGCGCTCTCTCCCCGCCCGGTACTCCTCACCCCCGGGCTGCGCCACCGCCGTCAGGCAGCAGGTCATCGCCAGCCATCCGGCCAGAGTTAGCTGCTTCAACATGAACTCCCTCCCCTCCGCCAACGTAATGCTCAGCGCAGAGTATCGGAGAGGCCCCGGCGGGTCTTTTCAATCCCTGAAATTTCAGCTGACAAACTCTGACGGCGACACTTATGAAGGCGCACTCACAGCTTATGTATCAGTTCGGGCCTTTCCACCTCGACCCCGCCCGGCGCCTCCTGCGACGCGACGGCCGGTCCGTGGCACTCACGCCCAAGGCGTTAGAGACGCTTGCGCTGCTCGTCCAAAATCATGGCAACGTGGTCGAGAAAGATGTATTGATGCGCCACGTCTGGCCGGACACGTTCGTCGAGGAAGGCAGCCTGACGCGCAACATCTCGGTCCTGCGCAAGACACTCGGCGAGAGCCCCTCCGACCACCAATACATCGCCACCGTCCCGCGCCGCGGCTACTGTTTCGTCGCCCCCGTGGCCGAAGTCTCCGGGGACGAGCCGCCGCCGCCGCCGCCCGCCCGGCGGCGCCGGGGCAAGTCGCTCGCGCTCGCTGCGGTGGTGCTCCTGCTCCTCGGTCTCGGCTACGGGATGCGGCGCCTCATCCGGCGCCTGGAACCGCCGACGACCGCGGCCATGAGAATCACGCGCTTCACCGCCACCGGCCGCGCGATCGACGCGGCGCTCTCGCCCGACGGCCGGCAGGTGGCCTACGTTGAAGAGGAGGCCGGGCGGCAGGCGCTCCAGGTGAGGCGGGTCGCCGCGGCCGAGAGCGTCGAGGTCCTCCCGCCGCGCGAGGTCAGCTATCAGGGCCTCGCCTTCTCGCCGGACGGCAACTTTATTTATTACAACCTCTGGGACCGGCAGAGCTACGGCGTGATCTACCGCGTCCCGGTCACGGGCGGCGCCTCGCAGCGCGTCGTTGCCGACGTCATGCCTTCGCTCTCGCTCTCGCCCGACGGGCGGCGGATCGCCTTCATCCGCAGCTACTCCTCGGCCGAGTCGTCCGGGAACGGGCAGGCGCTGCTCGTCGCCGACGTCGACGGCGGCGGCGAGCGCAAGCTCCTCACGCACACGCACCTCGACTGGTCCGACTACCCGGCCTGGTCGCCCGACGGCCGGCGGATCGCCGCCGTGGTCGGCAGCGCCGGCGAAGACGGCAAGAGCCTTCAGGTCATCGAGGTCCCGGCCGACGGCGGGCCGGCGCGCCCGCTGACCGGGCAGCAGTGGATCGGGATCGGCGGGCTGGCCTGGCGCGGCGACGGCCGGGGCCTGATGCTCGCGGCGACCGACCAGGCCGAGGGCCCGCTGCAACTCTGGTCGCTCTCCTACCCGGGCGGCGAGGCGCGCCAGCTGACCAACGACCTCAACGGCTACCGCGGCATCAGTCTGGCGGCCGACGCGGGCGCGCTCATCACGCTCCAGGAGGACGCGCTCTCCAACATCTGGGTCGCGCCCGCCGCCGACACCGCCCGCGCGCAGCGGGTCACCGCGGGCCGGTTTGAGGGGATGAGCTTCTCCTGGGCCCCGGACGGCCGCGTGGTCTACGTCACCGGGGCGGAGCACAACCCCGAGATCTGGATCATGGACCGTGACGGTGGCAACAAGCGGCAGCTGACCTTCGATGAGCACCTCGACTTCGGCCCGACCGTCTCTGCCGACGGCCGTCGAATCGTCTTCGTCTCTAACCGCAGCGGCAAATGTCACCTCTGGCAGATGGGCCTCGACGGCGGCGGGCAGCAGCAGTTGACCGACGGCAGCGGCGAGTGGGGCCCGGTCTCTTCGCCTGTCGGGAACTTCATCGTCTACTTCTCGGCCGACACCGGGAAGGGGAGGCTCTGGAAGCTCTCGCTCGACGGGGGCCGGCCGGTGCGGCTGACGACCCACAACGCCTACCTGCCGGCGATCTCCCCCGACGGGCGGCGGCTGGCCTACTCCTTCTGGGACGAGGAGGCGCGGCCACAGCGGTTCGGCCGCCGCGTCATCCGGCTCGCCGACGGCCGCGAGGAGCGCCATTTCCAGCTGCCGCCGACGGCCATGCGCGAGACGGGTAAGGTGCTCCTGCGCTGGAGCGCGGACGGGCGCGCGCTGACCTACGTTGACAATCGCGGCGGGATGGCTAACATCTGGAGTCTGCCCCTGGACGGCGGCCCGGCGCGGCAGCTGACCGACTTCAAAGAGGACCGCATCTTCTGGTTCGACTGGTCGCGCGACGGCAGGCACATCGCCTGCGCGCTGGGCAAGACGACTTCGGACGTGGTCCTGGTGAGCAACCTGAAATAGAACGCGGGCGAGCACGGATGCAACGGACTGACGCGGATCTGAGGAGAGTCTATGACGCGGTCGTCGTCGGGTCGGGCGCTGCCGGCGGCATGGCGGCGCACGCGCTGACCGTGCGGGGCTTGCGGGTGCTCCTCCTCGAGGCCGGGAAGAAGCTCGACCTCGACCGGGAGTTGAAGTCGACCGAGTGGCCTTACGAGCACCCGCGGCGGGGCGACATGCCCCCCGACTCCCACGCCCTCTCGTTCAACGAGTACACGATCCGGCAGCCGCCCTACGCCCAGGCCGCCAAGCACAAGCACGTCTACTCCTACGTCCAGGGCTGGTCCGGCTCCGACTACAGCAAGAACATCGTCGTCGACGAGCGCGACCACCCCTACACCGGGACCGACTACGCCTGGGTGCGCGCGCGCTGCCTCGGCGGCAAGACGAACATTTGGGGGCGGCTCGCGCTGCGCCTCTCCGACTACGACTTCAAGGCCAAGAGCCGCGACGGCTTCGGCGAGGACTGGCCGCTCGCTTACGCCGACGTCGCGCCCTACTACGACAAGGTCGATCTCTACCTCGGCATCTCGGGGCAGAAGGAGAATCTGCCTTATCTGCCCGACAGCATCTTCCAGCGGCCGACGCGGCTCAACCCGGGCGAGATCAAGCTCAAGCGCGGGCTCTCCAGGATGGGGCGCGTCGTCACGCCCTACCGCGCGGGCGTGACGACCGAGGGGCTGAAGCACAACAAGTACCGCATGCGCTGCTTCGGGCGCGGGGCGTGCGGCCGCCGCGCCGGCGGCTGCGACATCCACGCCGCCTTCGACAGCCCGACCGGGCTCATCCTCCCGGCGGCCGACACGGGCCGCCTGACGGTGCGGACCAACGCCACCGTCCGCGAGGTAACGGTCGACCCGAAGACGGGCAAGGCGCGGGGCGTGTCGTTCATCGACACCGAGACGGGGAAGAGCTACGAGGCGCGGGCGCGGACCGTGGTGCTCGCGGCCTCGACGCTCGAGTCGGCGCGCATCCTGCTGCTCTCGAAATCAAGCGCGCACCCGCAAGGGATCGGCAACACGAGCGGGCACGTCGGCCACAATTTCTGCGAGCACCTCATGGGGCCGAGCGTCGTCGGGCTGGTCAAGGACCTGGTCGGCAAGCCGCGGACGCTCGACGACGGGCGCCCCGGCGGCTTCTACCTGCCGCGTTTCCGCAACCTTTCCGAGCGCCGCCCGGACTTCATCCGCGGGTACGGCTTCGAGGGTGGCGGCGGGGCGACCATGTTCCCCGGCAACTCGCTCTCGACCCCCGGGTTCGGCGCGTCGTACAAGAAGGACGTCCGCGACCGCGCCGGGGCCTTCATCAGCATGGGGGCCTTCGGCGAAGTGCTCGCGCGCTACGAGAACTACGTCGACCTCGACCCGCAGGTCAAGGACCGCTGGGGCATCCCGGTGCTGCGTTTCCATTACCAATTCGGCGACAACGAGAAGAAGATGGCGGCCGACATGGCCGAGGCCGGGCAGGAGATGTTCGCGGAGGCCGGGATCGAGGTCGTCGAGGTCGACCGCCAGATTCTGACCGAAGGCTGGTCGATCCATGAGCTCGGCACGGCGCGCATGGGCTCCGACCCGAAAACTTCGGTGCTCAACCAATTTCAGCAGTCGCACGACGTCAAGAACCTCTTCGTCGTCGACGGCAGCAGCCACGTCAGCGCGGCCTGCCAGAACCCGACCTGGACGATCATGGCGCTGTGCTGGCGATCGTGCGACTACCTCGCCGATGAGCTCAAGAGAGGTCACCTGTGAAACGGCGCGAGATGATCAAGCTCACCGCGGGCGCGGTCGCCGCAGCCCCGCTCGTCAAGATTCAAGCCCCGGCCGCGCCACAGGCCGCGGCCCCGCGCTTCTTCACCCCGGAGGAGTTTGCCCTCCTCGACGAGCTGACCGAGCTCATCATCCCGACCGACGATCACTCGCCCGGCGCGCGCGCCGCCGAGGTCGCGGCCTACATCGACGCCCGCCTCGCGGAGTCGTTCGAGGACGAGCCGCGACAGACCTGGCGCGCGGGCCTCAAGCTCATCGACGAGATCTCGGGCGAGATGCACCGGCAGCCTTTCATGCGGGCGACGCCGGCGCAGCGCGTCGCGCTGCTGACGCGCATCTCGCGGAACGAAGCGAAGCCCGAGAAGCCGGAGGAACACTTCTTCGGCGAGCTCAAGGCGCGCACCGCCCGCGCCTACTACACCTCCCGGATCGGCATCCGCGTCGAGATGGAGTACAAGGGCAACACCTACCTCAAAGAGTATGTCGGCGAGCTGGAATAGCACGCCGATCTGATCAGACCGAACCGGCCCGCATCCCCCAAAGATTGACACCCCGGCAGGGTTTTGCGACAGTACACAGCGTTATTTAGAGCAGATGGCGATCGAGCATAGGGGCAGGGCTCGTCCGCGGCCCTGCCTCGCGGTCACGAACCGCGGGCAGGGACGAGCCCTGCCCCTACAGCTTCACCCGGAAACGCAATTGAAAACCGCTTTAGCTTCACCAAGACACAACTGACTGATCAGGAGGCCAGGGCTCGATGGCATTCGCCCGTCATCAATGGCTCCGCGGGGGAGTTTTACTCGGGCTCTTGGCGCTGCTCGGCGCGGGGTCCGTCGCGGCGCAGCAGCGCCCGGTCGAGGAGTCGGCCGAGAAGCCGGCGGCGCGGCCGCCCGAGGCCGAGGCGAAGCCGGCCGAGGCGGGCAAGCGGATCGAGCTCAACCTCCTCGGCAAGACCGACGCGGCCGCCGGCGAGAGCCGCCGCAACGAAAACATTCAGTTCAACCTCGTCGATAACAACGCACTCAAAGAGCTCAACGTCAGGCTCGGGACGACCGCGACCATCGTCCGCGAGTTCGCCCCCGCCAATAACTACTTCGGCGCCGAGTTCGGCAACCCGCCGCGCCCCGGCGCCGTCGTCCCGGCTGCGGTCGGGCCCGGGGCGCACGGCAGCCTTTACTACTCGCACCTCAACAGCGCCTTCAGCGCGCGCTCGTTCTTCCAGGTCGGCGATGTCAAGCCGGCACGCGAGAACGACTACGGCTTCACCTTCGGCTCCGGGCTCTGGCGCCGCGCGCGGCTCTTCGTCGACGGCGGCCAGCACCTCGTCCGCGGCAGCGTCAACGGCAACGTCCTCGTCCCCCGGCCCGACGAGCGCACCCCGCTCACGACGGACCCGGCGACGCGCGCGGTCGTCGCGCGCTTCCTCGCGGCCTACCCGGGGGAGCTGCCCAATCGCACCGACATCAACCCGCGCGCGCTCAACGCCAACGCGCCACAGTCGGTCGACCAGAACAGCGCCGGCCTGCGCCTCGACCAGAGTTTGAGCGACCGGGACCAGCTTTTCCTGCAGTACCAGTTCACCTCGCAGAGTGTCGACGCTTTCCAACTGGTCGCCGGGCAGAACCCGGACACCGACACCAAATCGCACTTCGCGCGCCTCGCCTGGAACCGCCAGTGGGGGCCGCGGACGGTGACTTTCTTCACGCTCGGCTACGAGCGCCTCACCTCGCTGCTCGTGCCCGAGCAGAACGCGGTCGGGCCGATGGTCTCGATCTCGGGGCTCGAGACGCTCGGGCCCCAGGGGAGCATCCCGATCGACCGCGCCCAGAACTTGATTCGCCTCGCCGGGCAGTGGCGGCGGGTGAGCGGCGGGCACAGCCTGAGCGCGGGCTTCGGCGTGCTGCGGCGGCAGCTCAACGGGACCGAAACGGACGCGCACCGCGGCTTCTTCGGCTTCAGCAACGACTTCGGCCGCGACGCGATCACCAACCTCCGGCTCGGCCTGCCGACGCAGTACATCATCTCGGTCGGCAGCGTCCACCGCGGCTTTCGCAACTCGGACCTGCAATTCTACGCGGGCGACAACTGGCAGCTCAGCCCCCGCCTCAACCTGCAGTACGGGCTGCGTTACCAGCCCGCGACGCGGCCGGTCGAGGTCAACGGCCTGAACACGATCCCTTACGACTGCGACTGCAATAATATCGCGCCGATGCTCGGCTTCGCCTACCGACTGCCCCGGCGCTGGGGCGTCGCGCGCGCGGCCTACGGCCTGCACTACGGCGAAATTTTCCCGGTCACCTTCCAGCAGGTGCGCTTCAGCCCGCCGGGGAGCGTCAAGGTGGTGGTCACGGCCCCCGATCTCGTCGACCCGCTCGGGGCCGCGGGCGACGGTCAGGCGCCGGCGGCGCGCGGCAACCTTTACCTGCTCGACCCCGAGCTGGCCGCGCCCTACTCGCACCAGTACAACTTCAGTTGGGAGCCTGACTGGGCTCAGTCGTGGCGGCTGCAGGTGGGTTATGTCGGCAGCCGCTCACACAAGCTGCTCGTCATGTGGTACCTCAACCGCGCCCATCCGACGCCGGGCATACCGCAGACGACGGCGACGATCAACGAGCGGCGCCCGGACCCGGACTACGCCGACATCCGCTGGGTGGTCAACGGCTCGCGCGGCTACTTCGACGCGGCGCGCGTCTCGCTCGTCCTCCCCGCCTGGCGCGGCCTGACGGTCGACGCCTCCTACTGGTTCAGTAAGGCGATGGATCTGGGCAGCAGCTACACCAACACGGCTTACGACAACGACTCGCGTCTGGCGCGCAGCCAGGACGAGTTCGAGACCCACCGCGACATGAGGGGGCCGAGCGCGTTCGACCAGACGCACGCCTTCCTCTGGCGCGGCTCCTACTCGGTCCCGGCGCCGGGCCGGGGCTGGATTGGCAAGGTAGGCAGGGGGTGGAATTTGTCGGCGGTGGCGCTCGTCAAGACGGGCACCCCGTTCAACGTCGTCTCGGGGTCCGATGGGCCGGGTTACGGCAACGTGGACGGCAACGGCGGCGACCGGCCCAACCTCCTCGATGCGTCGGTCCTCGGGCGCACGATCTCCGACCCGGACACGTCGCGGCTGCTGCTCCCGCGCGCGGCCTTCGCCTTCATCGGGCCGACCGACCCGCGCGGCAACCTGGGGCGCAACGTCTTTCGCAAAGGGCCGATCCGCAACGTCAACGCGGCGCTCGCGCGGACGTGGGCCGTCCACCGGGAGGTGCGGCTGACTTTCCGCGCCGAGTCGATCAACTTCTTCAACACCCCCCAGTTCGCCGAGCCGGGGAGTGAGTTGGCGAACCCGAACTTCGGGCAGATCACCAATACACTCAACGACGGGAGGACCTTCCGATTTTCGCTGCGGTTCGGGTGGTAAGAATTAGGACAAGGATTGTTGCAGATGGTGACAGCGATCAATACGAATTCCACCTGGGGCGCCCGCGCCAACCCTCTGGCACGGCCGTTGCCATCCTTGGGCTCGGAGGTGACTGACTATGGA
>Ga0075421_100012258_pt1 | contig 10646 bp, 9 predicted proteins | sample SoiMetdeltSBSDD5_FD_75292 | JGI IMG/M metagenome (GOLD analysis project Ga0075421, IMG submission 75292) | Bulk soil microbial communities from a Populus tree surrounding site in Tennessee, USA - Soil MetaG P. deltoides SBSDD5 | ecosystem: Environmental > Terrestrial > Soil > Tree plantation... | reverse complement strand
CGCCTAATGTCAGGTCGACATAAATTCCGTTTGCCTGAATGTTTAGATTCGTAATAATTTCGTTTTTAAGGACCGGTATATGTGCCATATTAATTATTTGAGCTTAAGCGATCTGCTATATCCGCTGAGTTTTGGCTCAAATCTTTGAGCTTGGCTTGCCAGCGCTGCATATCCCAGATTTCGATCCATTCACCTACGCCGATAAACGCGACTTCTTTCTCAATACCAGCATAAGCAATCAGACTTTCAGGAATGACGAAGCGACCTTGGGCATCGAGAGTTAATTCGAATGCTCCGCCAAGCAAAAATCGCTTGGTGTCGCGTACAGAGAGATTTAATAACGGATGTTTATTTATTTCAGCAGTAAGTGCTTGCCATCTTTGATAGTCGACAACAAGCAGACATGCTTCATAACCACGCGTAATTATTAGCTCGGTCTGTAGCTCATCTCTGAGTTTCTTGGGCAGTGCCACACGGTTTTTGTCACCCAGTGGACTGGCGAACTCACCAATTAACATTTTTCTTAAACGTGGAGAAAGTTAAAGCACTTGTTTGAGGGCAAGTTTAAAAGGCTGTCAGTAAAATAGTTAAAAGCGCAAACTATTTTGGCGATTGATTTCAGTGATAGTGCAAGTATCACCACCTTTCTCCACTGATCACCATATTAGTGTTTTAGTAGATTAGTGTCAATAGAAAAAATTAGGACACCCGTATAAGGTGCCCTAGTATTCTAACTGTTTGAGGTAGGACGCTTACGTCGCTCAGCAGTCCAAGGTGCAAATACTTCATCATGCAACTCATGACATTTACGACAAGTAATCAAATCTCGGATTTGCTTTTCAGTTAACGTCAGAGGTAAACGCTCAACCCAGTTTTGCTGATGATATTCACCATTACGCGGATAAGGCATTAGGCCTACTTCCCACGGTGTGAATTCCGGCTCATAACAAGTAGGCTCTCCGACGCTGGCCAAGACCTCAATACGATCTGAGGTAGCTTTCAGAAACACAACTACCTCACTCAGACTTTTCCAGAGATTGACCACTGCTCCACGTTCTAACTGGTCAATGCTTTTAACATGCTGAACAGACTTTTCCGGCTGTTGAGGCGCAGTTACCTTGTAAGCTGGAAGAATCAACTCATTATCACCAAATATATCCATCAGCGTCTCAGGTGCACTACCTGCTAATAAACTACATATCTCTGCCCCAGTTAGAGTGTGGTCCATATCAACGAGATAATTTCTCGCGATGTACGTTCCGCCAATAGGCAAAAGACCAAATGAACTGAGTCTTTTTGCTTTCAACCACCCTCTGTCACCAGCATATTGCATAAACATCAGTGCAAAATCATGTGTGCCTAAGGCTACAATGGGATACTTTTCGTAGTGTGCATAGTACATATATACACCACCAACACGAAATTGCGCAGGTGTCAGTACCTGTTGTGGATCGTAAATTGGCTGTGTAGCTTGACCTCCTTCTGCATCCCGCTCTGCAGAGTAGCGGTCAAGATCACAAGGTAAGTCAAACCGCCGATCGTCATACCACAGCAGGCTGAAGCCATAATCGAACAGGTATCTATGCGCATTTTCCAATTGGGCCCATTGCCACTTTTTGTTCTTGTGCAATGGAAGCCACTGCTCGCGGTCCTTAAATGAAAGCCATCTACCTTTAGTCAAAATGGCTAAGAATATCTCTTTTGCATTTGCGGGATTGACCAAACCATTCTGCCACCAATCCAGTTCAATAGAGACAAGGTCCTCATCATTCGCAGCCGCTTGGATGCGTTCAATATATACTGAGTTGTCCAAACTATCCTCTTTTCTATTTTCAAGTCAGATGCAACCCATTATATCATCTATATTAGCTATATTTACTGGCTACACCCAATAGAATCGTGTATCAGCCAAACCTAAGTTGTTGCCTAAACCTTAACTTGATAAACTGGATTGTCATTTAACCATTTCCATGAGAAGTAAAATTCGCTTCCTGATAACACTAGTTATCTTGGCAGCCATGCCCACAACTTCTGTCCTCGCCCAAAACCTGGACTCAACTAATTACACGCTGGTGCAACCAGTTATCGGCGAGCCTTTGAACGGCACAGTGACAAGCACAAATTATAGTGACTTATTGAATTCTTCCTCAGTCAGCAGTTACACAAGCACCAGCACGACTTACAATATTACGGGCGGAACTGCGCGCGCAATTGAAGCGAATGTACCGAGTATCCTTTGTTTTGAAACTTCCACAAATAGTGGCAGTACTACATGCACTGGCGTGCCGGGAAGTAATGGCATGCAAGGAGTCTGCTCGCAGCCAGGCTGCTATGACCGTGCTAAGGTAGAACTCAATGCCCAAGGCAATCCCAATGATACCCGCTACGCAATTCAGATAAGTACTGTCTCAAACTTTGCTACATTTTTCTATATCGATGCGACGACCAGATTTATGAAATCTAATCTCACAATCAGCGACTTTATTCCAAAATGTGAATGGGAAGGCACGGTAGTTTCCGGAATTTGCGGCAGCCCAAATACTACTTGGCAGCGCTACAACATATTAGGATTAGATCCGAATACTACATATTATGTACGCGCCGCTGCTCAACACGGAGATGCCAGTGATGCTGATTTCACAGAATCCGCCTGGGGACCAAGCGCAAATGCGACGACATCAAATCCAAGTATCACTTTAGATGTAGACATTGCCCCAAATACATCCACTCCGACAAGCCCGCCCTACATCTTAAATATCGGTACGATTACCCCATCCATCGTAAATACAAGCATAAATATGATCGTCTTCCGCCTGACATCAAACAGCATCAGCGGTATATCGACATTAATTCGCGGGTTAAATGGCGGGTTGCAGCATATTTCTCTGGCGGACATTATTAATTCTGCCAATGCCAACCTCAGCGCTGTCGGATCGGGCTATGGTTTACGGAATGATTCGGCAACTAATTCTGCCCTGAACACAGGCACGATCGGAGATATAAATGTCTCTACCTCTCCATCTGATTTCACAGATACTGCCCCGGCCGAGAAAGTCGGACAAGTCCCGACGACTCTAGTTGAATTGTTTGATTCCGGCGGCTTGCCCTTGAATACCGGCGTGACTGGATATAAGGTGAAAGTGAAGCCTTCTTCAACTCATGCCGTCGGTGATTACCGCGAAACACTTACATTCATTACTGTCGGAGTATTCTAATGGACACTACTGCCCCTCACATTCATAGTCATCGTGCATTAATTGCCCTCGCGTTATTAATCAGCTTTTTGATCATGGTAGGAGTGTGGTTAAAGCTTACTTTACCAAGTTTCGATGTATTGGGCATGACTACATTTGGACCATTTGATTTGCAAACTAGTGCACGTGTCGGCTGGTGCTTACTCAGTATCACGGTTTATCCGGAAAAGCGTATCCCCAGTGTGAATAACTGGGGAGCCATACTCGATGTCACAATTTACAGAAGTGATAATTCAGTTTTTGCCGGATTTACAACTACTACTGATAATCAAGGCTATAGTTTGATTAACCTGTGCGACATGGGATATTCCCCCGAACCAGGGAATTACAACTTTCATTTGCGCAGTCATTCCCATCTGCGCAGATACTATGCCAATATCTCCGCTTTCAATACCGACCAAACGGATATTAACTTTTCGGCTGATGGATCACGCTTGTTGGCCGGCGAGACAAGCAATGTATTTGATAATAAAATTAACTCTTTAGATATATCAACTCAGATAGTTAATCTCTATACTAGTAGTTACAAAAACGATTTAAACCAAGACTCTGAAGTCAATTCACTGGACTTATCAAACACTATTCATAATTTCTATTTAATTGGAGAATAAATCAATTATCCAAAAATCTGTTGCTTGCTTCATCGCCATACTTTGTCTGGCTTTTAGTGCTTTGCCTGCAAATGCGGCGACTTTTCAGTTCAACCCCCCTGTCGCCACACTAATTCAAGGTTGCTATAACACCGTGAATATTGATGTCGATGTCACCGGTGAAGTTTCGAATGCTATGGATATTGAAATCACTTACGATCCTACGCAAATCAGTATCATCGATAGTGACCCGAACATCGCCGGGATTCAGGTTCGCCCCGGCAATACCTATGAGGCGTATTTCAGCAACCAAGTAGATACTAACTCCGGGCAAATTCGACTCGCCGCCGGCTCATTTGTCGGTACCCTAAGCTCACGCGGGGTCTTGGCGACTATCGAACTAACTGCCCCCGCAGTCACTACCTCAAGTTTCACCATCCGCTTCCAAGGTGTAGGCGCCACCTTAGACAGCAATATTGCAGATGCCAATACCAGTAACGATCTCTTGACCTCGGTCACAAACGGTACATATACATTTACGACTGGCGCCTGCGCCACAGATGCCCAACCTCCGCAGGCACAGCTAGTTAGCCCTCAGCTATATGCGACCAATGTGCCTGCGAATTCTAATATCGTAGTGCGAATTACCGATAATCAAAGTGGAGTTGATTTGAGCTCATTAAGATTCATTATTAACAATGTGACATATACCGTAGGCGATCCTCAGGTAACTTACACCGGAAATCCTTTGAATTACACATTCACAATTGACCCGGTGGACGATATACCTAGTGAGCAAGCCAGTACGGTAGGCGTATCCGGACGGGATCTAGCAGGGAATAATTTCAGCCAGCAGTTTGTGTTCAACTTACCACCCGAAGTCGTAGTACCCCCGGGAACTACCGTCTGCGAAGATCCCAGCCAGGCAATTGCTACATACTTCCAAGCAGCAGGGGCAAATCCACTACTTAGTATTTTGACTACCACAGGTTTTAGTTTAGGTTTTCTACAAGTATTAACAGTATTAAATACGCCAGGGTTGCTCTATAACTTTCTAGCATTTTTGATAGGTAAAAAACGCGGCAAGACGTGGGGCACTGTGATGGATGCGGTTACCGGCAAGCCAGTTTCATTTGCTGCCTGCAGATTATTTTTAGCTGGTACTTTGAGCATCCAGCAACAAACGGTAAGTGATACTGAAGGTCGCTACGGATTTAGTATTCAACCCGGAAGTTACCGTCTCGAAGTGAGGCAAAGCGGTTACGAGCCATTTAAACGTGAGATAGCGATCGCTACAAATGAATCCGGGTATGTGTATGATGTAAAGCTTTACCCGGCAGGTTTACGCCAAGGCAATTTCACGCCGGCACAATTATTTTGGGATAAAGTTAAAATATTTTATTTCAAACTGCGTCCGTATATATTCGTCGCCGGTTTGGCCTTAGCCATCTTCAGCATTTTAGTTGCGCCGACCTTACTGAATATCATTATTTTCATATTCTATGCTGTAATAATTATAGCCGGGATATGGATATTGCTCAGTCAAAAGTCTAAATCAGCAGCTATTATTGACTCTCAAACAAATCTACGTATCCCGTTTGCACAGGTCAAAATATTTGACCCAAAAACTTGGGAGTTAGTAGATAGCCAGGTCACAAATGCTAATGGCAACTTTGATTACTGGGGTAAACCGGGTGAATTTGCTGTCATGATTTCGCTTAGAGGATATACTTTTCCATCTGCGAAGCAGCACAATTATCCCATTATCAAGGAGAACTATAGCCAAATGCTTAAGATATTCTTAACCACAGGCCACAATGCTGTGCAGTTATATCTTGATCCTGATAAAAATATAAGCTCAACATCTACTAAACCTGCTGATTTACCTACAGCCGGTAATCTGCCGACTCCCTTCAACTAAATGATGAATATATATTATTTACCGGGAGTTAATCTTTAATATTTGACTGCCACTAGTATTTATGGTGTAATAGCATAACTATTTTACACGCGACATGTCGCACGTCTGCACTGCTATACCTAAAAATCTTGACGGACCAACCTATCTGCAATGTATGCAGCAAGGGATTGGTCTTTTTGTATTTACCTCTCAGTCCGTTAATCTAAAACGGCACATGGCCAGTTTTTTCGGAAAGGAGGCAGGGTTTATATAGGTCATTACTGAGCATTTATTTCGCTTTACCCTTAAATAATTATGAAAACATATACTAAATTACATAAAACAGTTGCACTTTTAACTGTTTTCGCACTCGTATCTGGTGTCTTCGGCTTTCTAAACGTACAGAAAGCTAGCGCCGCAGCTATTACATCGATGAGTATTACTGGTACCGGTATTACCGCTAACTCGTCAACACTTAATACTGCAATTACACCAACTGTGAATTTTACCCACCCATCGACGCTAAATACCGATGGTCAAACGTTACAGATTAGCTTAAATGGCATATCTGTCGCTTCAGGCCAGACATTAACAGTGGCGGACTTAACATTAACCGGATGTTCGTTTAACACCTTGGAGGCTACTCCGGGTACTGATAACAATGGTGCACACGAAGTAACTATTACTAACGGTGCTTCCGGAAATGATAACCCGGTCGTCTTAATCACTTTAGATGATGACACCGGACCGACAGCTCCTTCTTGCACAGGCGCAATGACATTAGCTGTTGCTGCCGCGCAAGTAGTATCACATGACACTACGGCTGCTAATTATGCTATCCATATTCAATCGACTCTGGATAGCGGTTCTTTCTTCTACTATGTAGGAGACGAGAACGATGTACAGATCACAGCTACTGTAGATAATGTATTGTCTTTTACTATCCGCAACACAGCAGACACTGCTGATCAAGCAAATGTAGGAGGCAGTGCTGTTGGACCAAACTTATGCGATCTTGGCAATTTATCGACGGCAGGCGTACAGTCCTGTTCTTATCGATTAAAGGTTGCTACCAACGCTGTCAATGGCTATTACGTACAAGTAGTAGTAGACGGTGGATTGCGTAAAACAGGTTACACCATCACGAATACCGCTACTGGCTCAGCTCCTACCTCAGGCGTAGAAGGTTACAATATCCTTCTTGCTGCAGGTTCAGCTACAGTCGGTACACGTACAACTTGTGATGGAGCAATTACTTCCGGAAACTGTCTTGCAGACGGTATCGACTGGAGTAACGGCACGGGTACAATATTCAACAATACAAGCGCATCAACGATGTATTCTGTAAACGGACCTAACAATCCCGCTTCTACAGATACGACTAATACCGCACTTGTCACCCACCGAGCAGAATCGGACCCGGGTACAGCTGCAGGTATATTTAATCAATTTGCGACGTATACTGTTGTTGCCCGTTGGTAATAACGATATAACAGAAAGATTGCCCTCGCACTCGAGCTCGTCAGAGCGAAGAGTGCGAGGTTGTTTAACTGCTCGGTTATCTATATAATGGCCTACTTGACGATTATGAAAAAATCACACGTACTTATAACATCAATACTATTACTTGCGATCTTGATCGGTGGTGGCATTCCTGTGGCTGCACAGCAGAAATTTACCGGTCTCATGTTACGTACGCCCGCTGCATATAATGGCTTCACTTTTGAATTCTTTATGCAGCGAGGTGAAACACGTTGTGACAGCTTCATTGCCCAGCATGACTTCCAGGAAACAGATAAGTCATTTAGATACTATTTGATGGCTTCGGACTTTGAGATTGATCCTACCTCATTACAACCTGTATTTCCGACAGGAAAATTGATCTTAGATCATGAATATAGCCTGGCAAGCTGGCTCAGTTTAGACCGAGATATGGTAGATCTTCCCCATTGGGGTTTCGAGCAGCCTATAGCTTTCTGTGTGACCGTACCTCAAGACGCTCAACCAGGGACTCATTACGCAGCAATCTTACTGAGTACCATTACAAAAACGGAATATTTATCAGGTATTAGTCAATTAGATGAAGGAGGCGCGGTTCTAGGTTCACGTTCAGGTGTAAATGTATTAGTGACAGTCGGTGGAGATGTACGCAAAGATGTAGAAGTGGCTAGCATGCAAGTTACAGATATAGACTATAAAGGTGCATTTCTAAATATCTTTGAATACCAGCCTCTAAATATAGTTATCGACTTGGTCAACGACGGTAATCAATTTGCCAAGCCCGCCGGAAATATCAGCATTCATACCGGTGACTTAACTAATTCAGAATTCTTTGTTCCCTTCAACCCAGGTGGAAGTCGTGTCTTGCCTCAAACTAAATCTACTTTCGTTACTAATTGGAATGACGGTCCACTTTATATCGTCAAAGATGAAAATAAATCCGTAGATTCAAGCGGTAATGAAATTACTAATTACAGTTATCGCTTAGCTGTGGACCTAGCTAAGATTGGTGATTTTCGCTTTGGCCGCTATTTTGTTACGCTGCAAATGCTCTACTACGACTCTAATGGACAATTACAACGTGTACCGGACTATACTGTGCAATTCTGGATTATTCCTTGGAAATTAATCTTGGTTATCTTACTAGTGGTCATTACGATGTATACCTTATGGCGTCGAAACAAAAAGGATAATGTAAAGTATATCTCCAAGAAATCAGCAGCGTGGAAAGCTTCTCAGCGTAAACAAGAATAGTCTTGCTTGATATCCTGCCATAAATTAGACTATGGTTGAATTAACTATAAGCTGCATGCGTAAAATTGTAATTTCTCTTACATTACCTCTAATCTGCTACCTATTCTTGGCTATAGCACTTCCGCAGGCAGCAAGTGCCCTTGTTTCTAGTGCTTCAGACCAACTTGAGCGTTTAAATGAATCGACTGCTTCCGGACATACTCTTAAGTTCGTAACCAGTACCGGGATTGCAGCCGGGCAAACGATTGTTGTGAACTTCCCGGCTACTACATTCACATTTGGCGCGGCTTATGACTTCAATGATATGGCATTGGCTGAAGGTAGCAGTTCAAACTGTGAAACTGCCACATTTACACCTAAGACATTGGCTGGTTCGCCCTCCGGTGCTACCTGGGGAGCTACATATGCTTCAGATATCGTCACATTCACCTCCGGAACCGATACTATTACTGCCAATCGTTGCGTACGGATTATTCTTTCAACTAACGGTGGTACCCACTCCCTGACAAATCCTAGTGTGGGATCAAATACCAGTTATGTGCTCAGCATCGTAGAAGCTGGCGGAGACTCCGGGAGTCTAGCAGTCATCATTGTAAATGACGCCGGGACTCCGGATAGCGATCAAATCGAATTACAAACTACCCTAGTTTCAAATATTAGTTTCGATGTCGATGTCGCCCTTACTGATTGTGAAAATAGTACAGAGACTACATTTGGGGCAAATGTGATCGCCTTCGGTACTTTGGCGCCAGCAGTAGTTAAACATAGTGATACATCAATCAATTTCGTCTGCATCGATATTGCTACTAGCAGTCCTAACGGAGTAGATGTATTTGTACAAAGTGCCCGCACTTCTGCAAACGGAGGATTGAATCGCACCGGTGGTGGTGATACGATCATCTCTGCAACCGCAAACTTAAATTCTGGTGCAGTACCTGAAGGTTATGGCGTGCGTGTCTCCAGCACCGGAACCCCGCTGACCGGCAGTTTTACCGCAGTCAGTCCGTTCAACAACGGTTCCGCCGGAAATGTCGGGCTCATTCCCGGCACCTCGACTTCTCCAGCAATTCTAGTGAGCTCCACTGCTCCAGCTGAAACTGATAGCGCTAGCCGTATTGCTGTAGAAATAGGGGCAAAATCTAGCTTAGATACTTCTGCCGGAAACTACACCGATACACTCACTTTCACTGCCACTTTAAATTATTAGTATGCGCAGGATTCCTAAATTCGTAATTATTGCACTGGTAGTTAGCTTAGGTTTTGCCGCATGGCCACAAAAACTATATGCAGAAGAAGGTCCGAAGGTGGTAATTTCTCCAGCGGAAATTGACCTAGACTTAGATCCTGGAGAATCTACTAGCTTTAAACTAACGGTAGTAAATACTTCTAGCATTGATCGTACATTTGAAGTGAAGCTGCGTAGCTTCGACGAAGGTGGTAAGGCAGGCGAACCGGTGCTTGATGACACAATTGAAACCCCACTACACGAATGGTTACAGTTACCTACCTCAACTATTCAAGTCACCTCTCAAAGCCATATTGTATATGAGGTCAATTTATCAATTCCACTTAGCGCTCGTCCCGGCAGTTATCGTACCGTACTTCTCTTTCGCGACACTGAAGTACACACAGATGTGAATGGAAGCATTATTTCCGCCGAGTTTGGTCCTTTCATATTCGTGAAAGTAAATGGAAAGCTTGTAGAGCAAGCCGAGATTTTAAACTTCCAAGCCAAACAAGTCATAAATGAAAGCCTCCCGGTAGCTTTCACCACGCTTATCAGTAATCAAGGCAATGTAGATATCGTTCCTCGCGGCACGATCAACATCCGTCCGCTGTATTCTCTGAATACACAACAACGCAATTTCGATTTTAACCCTACGCTCAGCCGCACACTTGCCGATAGTCAGCGTGTTTATACTAGCGAATGGATTGACGGAGCTAATTGGCAAATTGGTTACTACGAAGCAGAAATCGTATTTGCTTATAGCGACAGTAACAAAGTCCTTACCACCAAGACGAATTTCTGGATTATTCCATGGAAGGTTTTAATTGTAATACTTATAATCGTTACTTGTGGATTTACATTCAGTGTCCACAGGTCTAGACGTAAATCCAACCGTACCCCTAAGCCGGCAAAATGACTAT
>Ga0075421_100012253_pt1 | contig 10647 bp, 6 predicted proteins | sample SoiMetdeltSBSDD5_FD_75292 | JGI IMG/M metagenome (GOLD analysis project Ga0075421, IMG submission 75292) | Bulk soil microbial communities from a Populus tree surrounding site in Tennessee, USA - Soil MetaG P. deltoides SBSDD5 | ecosystem: Environmental > Terrestrial > Soil > Tree plantation... | reverse complement strand
GCGCCGGCCGGCGTCTGGGCGCGACCGGACGCGACACACACGCACAGTCCCAGGCAGGCAGCGACGACGTGTGCGAGGCGAGGGTGCACGGCCCACATTGTCGGCCCGAGTTGCGAGTTCTTCAACCCAGCCGTTGGCTGGAACGTAAGTTGCGTTCCACCGGATGAGTGTCCGAAAAGCTTGCCAGGGTTGCCTACACGCTGCTGATTGTCGGAATCGTCATCCTGCTGCTGCAGTTCATGCAGCCAGTACTCATTCCCTTCGTACTCGGCGGCCTGCTCTTCTACGCATTGGATCCGGCGGTGGACTGGATGGAGCGGATGCGAATGCCACGTGCGATCGGCGCCGCGCTCATGCTGCTCCTGGTCATCGCCGCGTGCGGAGGCCTGGCCTACTCGCTTCAGGGCCAGGCGCTCACGGTCATCGACGAGCTGCCCACGGGCGCGCGCAGGCTTGCGACATCGCTGCGCAAGACGCCGGTCGTCCCGCCGGAGGCGCTTCAAAAAGTGCAACAGGCTGCCGATGCTCTGCAGCAGACAGACAGCGTGGCTCCGCCCAAAGGCGTCCTGCGCGTGCAGGTGCAGGAGGAGGGATTCCGCGCCAGCTCGTTCGTGTGGTCGAGCTCGATGGGCCTGATGTCGGCGCTCAATCAGGTGGTGATGGTCGTCTTTCTCACCTACTTCATGCTGCTCTCGGATCAGCTCTTCAAGCGCAAGCTGGTGGGCATGGTCGGCACGCTCTCACAGAAGAAGACGACGGTCATGGTGCTCGAAGACATCGCCGGCCAGATCGAGCAGTTCATCAAGATTCAACTGACGACGAGCACCGCCGTTGCGCTGGTGACGTGGGGCGTGTTGTGGTCGATTGGATTGCAGCAGGCGGCGTTGTGGGGACTGCTCGCCGGTATCTTCAACTCGATCCCGTATTACGGACCGCTGCTCGTCACGGCCGGCTTGTCGATCGTCGCCTATCTGCAGTTTCAAACCGTGGCGATGACGGCAGCCGTCGCCGGCGCCTCGCTGCTCATCACTACCATCGAGGGCTTCGTGCTGACCCCGCTGCTCATCGGCCGTGCATCGTCGATGAATCAGGTGGCCGTGTTCGCCGGGCTTCTGTTCTGGAGCTGGGTCTGGGGCGTGTGGGGCATCCTGCTGGCCGTGCCGATGATGATGGTCATCAAAGTGATCTGCGATCACGTCGAGTCATTGCAGCCTGTCGGACATCTCCTCGGCGACTGACACGCTAGTCCTTGGTCCGCGCAGGCGGACCAGGGACCAGGGACGGGGACGGACCAAGTACCAAGACCCTAGGACCAAGGACTACCAGGGTCAGAGATCATTGCGCTGTCTGCGGAACCGGCGATCGCCGCCCTCTGCCGTGCCGACGATCCACACCTGGCCGTTGGCATTCGAGCCGACGTCGATGGCCGAGCCCGGCATCCGCCGGAAATCACCATTCGACCACTGATAGATCTCGCCGGCCTGGTTGAGTCCCCATGCCGTGCCGTTCGCGCCGGCACTGACCCGCGCGCCTCCGCTTCCGCCAAGCGGCGTCCACTCATTGGGACCACGGCGATACAGCTGACCGTCCGTGCCAATGATCCATACCTCGTCGCCCGCGCCAATATCGCGTGCGCCACCGCTCCTGACGATGAAGCGATCGCCGTTCCACTGATAGATCTCGTTCGACGCCGTCACCACCCACGGATTGCCCGAGCGATCGACGCTGATCGCCACGCCGGAGCCTTCGACGCGGTCCCAGTCGTTGCCGTTCCACCGGTAGACGCCGCGATCGGTGCCGATGATCCAGGGACGACCGTCGCCGCCGACGGCGATGTCCGTCGCCGCTCCCGGCTGCTTGTCGAAGCGGCCGTTCATCCAGCGATAGATCTCGTTTCGTGAATTGACGACCCACGGCGATCCGTCGGGGCCAACGCTGATGCGCTGGCCGTATCCCTCGACCCGCAGCCAGCGGCCGTTGTTCCAGCGATAGATGGCGCCGTCGGACGCCCCTTCCTGCGCCGCCGTGACTGACGATGACATGCCGCCAGGCAACGGCAGCATGGTCAGCGTGACGAGGATGACAGCAGCGAAAGATCGTGCGCGCATGTGCTTCCTCCTGTTGGGCCGGGTGCCCTGCACTCCGAGCGTCATCGTCTGTGTGTTGCAACGTCGTTGCCGACGCGGCGGTGCGGCTATCGAGTCGGATGAGGTTCGCTCGGGGCGTTACCTGGGCTGGAGCGCACGGTCAGCGGCGACTCGCTCGTGGGACTGGAGAAGTCGAGCGTCTCGTAGCCGCTGCCCCGGGTCCAACGCACGCGGCGGATGCGCGACTCGCCGCCCTGCGGACGCGCGACGTAGACGAGAATCTCCGTAAACGCGCTCGCCTCCGGATCGGCCACGAGGCGCTGGGCAATTTCAATCGCATCGCGAAGGTCTCGTGCTTCGACGTCGACGACGAGCGCCTCGAGGTGCGATTGATGGTTGACAGTGCGCCATGGACCGTGGGACGCGGTGAACCAGCATTGCAGCGCGTCGGAGGACAACAGATCTCGATCTGCACCGGCCGAACAGACCGGAATGCCGATATCGGCCGCGGGACGGGCCTGACGCGAGGCACAGCCATAGGCGGAACAGACGCCGAGAGCGACGGCGATCAGCATTGGTCCGCGCGGCCGTGACATAGACCCTATAATCCCTCAGCAGCACAGCCGGGCCCCCTGAGGCGGCCCGACGTTTTCCTCATGGCGCGCATGCATCCGGTGTGGACCCGGCGCCGGTTTCTTGGACACCTCGGCGCAGTCGGCGGCTCCTCGCTCGTCATGACAGCGATGACGTCGTGGGAGTTGATGGCCGGGCAGGCCGGCGTCCGTCCGGTCCTGAGCGGGCGGCCGGACGGCGTCAAGGTTCTGATCCTCGGTGCCGGCGTATCCGGTCTCGTTGTCGGCTACGAGCTCGGCCGCCTTGGCTACGACTTCCGCATCCTCGAAGCGCGCGACCGGGTTGGCGGACTCGCCTGGACCGTCCGCCGCGGGGCCGGGCACACCGAGATTGGCGGCGAACGTCAGACCTGCACATTCGACGAAGGGCAGCACGTCAACGTCGGCGCCTGGCGTATCCCGTACACCCATACCGGAGTGTTGAACTACTGCAAAGAGCTCGGCGTCCCACTGCAGATCTTTCTCAACGAGGCCGATGCCGCGTACTTCTACTACGAAGGCACGGCGGCCGGCTCGCTGTCCAACCGGCGGGTGCGGCTGCGCGAGGTGAAAGCCGATTTGATCGGCCACACCAACGAGCTGCTCGTGAAGGCGATCGATCAGCGCCGGCTCGATCTGCCGTTGACCGCCGAGGATCAACAGCGGCTGGTGAACTATCTGGTCGCGCAGGGATATCTGAGCTCGTCGGATCGCGCCTACAAGGCCTTCGAGCATCGCGGACCGGGAACGCCGTACGAGCTCAGCGCGCTGCTGGAATCGGGCTTCGGCAGCCGTCTGCGTTCGATTCCCGCACGCGACGGCACTGCCGCCGCGCCGATGTTTCATCCGGTTGGCGGCATGGACCAGTTTCCGAAGGGGTTCGAACGCGCGATCGGACGACAGCGCATCACGTTCAACGCCGACGTACAGTCGGTGCATCAGAGCGACAGCGGCGTGAAGGTGGTCTACGCGAACACGAAGAGTGGACAGAAGAAAGAGCTCACCGCCGACTACGTGGTGATCTGTCTGCCGCTCTCGGTCCTCGCCGGGGTTGACGTGAACCTGTCATCGGACATGATGCAGGCCGTTCGCGCGACGACCTACAGCAACAGCGCCAAGATGGGGCTGGCGATGAAGCGGCGGTTCTGGGAGGAAGACGATCAGATCTTCGGTGGTCATCTCTACTCGAACCTGCCGCTCGGCGAGTTCTCGTATCCGTCGCACGATTACTTCTCGAAAAAGGGCGTGCTGCTCGGGCTCTACTCGAACGGCGGCGTCGGCGATCTCCTCGATCGGCCGGTGAAGGACCGGGTGGAGCACGTGCTGACGCACGCCAGCAAGGTGCATCCGCAGATTCGTGAAGAGTTCGAGAGCGCCTACGCCGTGTGGTGGCGCAAGGTGAAATACAGCCAGGGTGGATTCGCGCCGGGCGCGCCACCGATGCGCCGCGCGCAGTTCGCCAAGGTGGATAACCGAATCCTCATCGGGTCTGCCGCCACCGCGCCCTATTCGGAACCCGATTGGCAGGAAGGCGCCGTCGCCGCGGGATGGCAGGCGGTGAAGTCGCTGCACGAGCGCGCGATGCGTGCCTGAGGAATCGGGGGTCAGGAATCAGGATAGAGGGCTGGGCAAGGCTGCAGAAATCAGGGCTGAGGCCTCAGCGACTGATTCCTCAGTCCTGGCCCAGCCCTGATTCCCGATTCCTGCCCCCTGATTCCTCTAAAAGTTGAACGTGACGTGGAACCTGGCCAGCCGCGGCGGCACGATCGCCGTGGGTCTCAACCACGTTGCGCCGTTGTCCGAGGCCAGGTACGTCTGCTGATACGCCGACGTGACGTTCGAGTTGAACAGGTTATAGAGGTCGATGCCCACGTCGGCCCGTCGCCCTGCGAAGCGGAAAATCTTCGCAAACCGCATGTCCACCAGATTCGTGCGCTCCACTGAGTAGAGCTGTCCCGGATTCAACAGGTTGATCGTGGTCGTTTGCGCCGCCGTCGCGTTGGCGGGCAATCGTCCAAGCGCCGTCTGGATGACGCTGTTCCCGACCTGATAGTTTGCGGCCAACGAGAGTCCGTTGGAGGCGCTCCCACCAGGAGCCGTCACCAGGGACCGCGCGCTGGCGCTGACCAGCACGTCGATCTTCGGCACCGTGTACGACGCGAGTCCGCGGAACGTCGTCGCCCACTTCTCGGTCACGTCGCACGAGTCGACCCGGGAGGTTCCCACGACACCAGTACCGAGCAGCTCGGGCAGCGCAGCGGTGATCTCGCAGTTGTTGCGGACACCGCGGCCGGTACTGGTACCGCCCTGCAGATTGACACCAATGCCCAGCCGCGCGGTGGCCGTGAAGTCGACGCCGTGCCAATACGCGGTACGCGGAGCGCCGTAGTCCTTTTCGGTGGTCTGGTAGTTCTGCGAGCCGCGGGCGAAGGCCGTCGGCGTGATGGCCACGAACTGCGCGTTCTCCCCTCCGCCCGGCAGATTCTCGTGCTGCGGAATGACCAGTGAGAACGTCTCGTAGTCGGCGGCGGTCGTCAGCCGGTTGTCGGTGACGAAGAAGTTTCCCCACCAGCGACGGTTGTACGCCGCTTCGACCGACAGTCGCGGCAGGAGTTCGTGCTGCACCGACGCGCCAATCTGCCAATCGTTCGGCCGCACACCCCAGCCGCCGAGAATCTCGGGGTTGATGATCGTGCTGTTCGGATTGGCGTTGCCAAAGTTCAAACCGGCACCGCCGATGGCGCCGCACGAGTCGCCGCCAGTCGCCGAATTGTCCTGCGCCGCCGTACTCAGCAGATCGCAATCGACGCTGAAGTTGCGATTGCCATCGGTCCACGCGCGCGCCACAGCCGGACCCGATCCGATGCGGGTGATGATGCGCGCCGCGGGATTGTTCGCGCTGTAGGTGAGGTCACCGGTCGCGGCCTCGAGGTATTTACCGCCCTGGAATTTGAGCGCCGTCCTGCCGGTGCCGAACACGTCATAGGCCACACCAAAGCGCGGCGTGATGTCGTTGTAGCCTCGGACGCTGACCGTGCGCTCGAACGAAATCGGCTGCGGATTGAAGCGGGAGGTTTCCGTCGTACCGTTGCCCTCTGCCGGGGCCCAGCTCCAGGCGCGATCGTAACGGATGCCGCCCTGGAGTGTGAGCCGGCCCATCGTCCACTGATCCTGCGCATAGATCGAGGCCGTCTGCGTGCGATCGTGTTGATCCCAGCGCGGCGACAAGAAGTACGACACGCTGACCGCGCACAGGCGGGTGTCAGTCGGGTTCACCCGGGCTGGGCACGCGGCGCTGGTTGGCGCGTTCGCGTTGAACGTGTAGCGCAACTGCGTGTGATTCGGCACGCGGCCGTTATGGACTTCGATGAACGAGCCCATGTAGCCGACCTTCATGTTGTGCGAGCCAGTCACGTAGGCGAGCGACCCACGCCAACTCGAGTTGAGCGCCTCGTTGTCGTTGTAGCCGAAGTCGAGCGGATCGAACACGCCGCGATACGAGAACTGCGGCCGGCCCCACTGATTGGTCGTCTCCGTCACCGGAATGATATCCATCAGTCCGTCCGGTGCCGCCTGGCCAAAGCGTGCGTAGCCGTAGGTGAATCGCGAGTAACCGCCTTCGATCAGCGTGCGGCTGCTCAACGGCGACGAATAGGTGATCTGCGTCGTGTTGTACGGGAAGTTGTGATAGCCGGGGAACGTTTCCGGCGAGACCGTATCCGCGCCGAACGTCCGTCCGGATGCGATCCAGTCGTTGCCTGCCTGGCGGCACCCGTCGCCATCTGGTGTCAATGTCGAGCCACCGCAACGGCGCTGATAGTCGTGGGAGACCGTCAGTCGATTTCGCGGGGTGAGTTGTGCGGTCACACGCAGCGCGAAGATCTTTCTCGCCTCGGCCACGCGTGACTCGACCGACGTGTCGGCCGAGTAGTCCCAGTGCGAGGCATCGCCCGCGAAGCGGTTCCCGACGATACCGTCGACCACAGAGGCATTGGCCCAGCCGCGAACGTTGGCAAAGAACCAGAGCCGATCGCGTTTGATCGGACCGCCGAGACTCACGCTGGTGTCCCAGTTCGTGCGGAGCGTCGGCGGCTGCAGGATGCCAAAGCTGCGCAACTGATCGTCGAGGTTGTTCGAGGTCGCCCAGTCGCCCGACGTGCTGTAGAAGGCGCTGCCCCGGAACTGGTTACCACCTGACTTCGGCACGATGTTGATGCTCGGCCCTCCGGTCTCGGCCTCGCCGAGGCCACCGGAGACCAGCACCTGCATTTCCTCGGCATTGGCCGTGTCATACGTGACGTCTGATACGCCACCGCCGCCGAAGGGCGCCGCAACCGTCAACCCGTTGGTCATCACACGGCCCTCGCCGCTGGGACCACCGTGCGCGGTGAAGAAGGTCATCTGCGGCGTCGTCGGTGCCGACTGCGCGTTCGCGCCAGCAACGCCACCGCTGTTCAGCGCCGGAACCGCAGCCAACGCCGACCCGTAGCCGCGCGTCGCCGGCAGCGTGCTCAGCGTTTCGTTGTTGAGGACGACTTCGCGCCGCACCGACTGCGTATCGACGATCGGCGAGCTGCCGGTCACGGTGAGCGTTTCTTCGAGCGCGCCGATGCGCATGTCGGCGTTGATCGTGATCACGCCCGACCCCGACACGGCGACGTCTTCGCGCTTCACCGAGCTGAAGCCGGTCAGCGTGAAGGTCACGGCGTAGGTGCCGGGCGGCAGATCGGTAATGCGGTACTGACCGGCGCCGTCGCTGACGACGGTGCGGCTCTTCTCGATGAGGGCGGAACTCGATGCTTCGACGGTCACGCCTGGAAGAACGGCGGCGGACGCGTCGCGTATGACCCCTGCGATGGTGGCCTGGGCGTGCACGACATTCGGCAGCAGCAGGATCCCCGCAACCGCTACTGCCAGAGACAGGACTCGGCGCATTTTCTTGGACCTCCTTTGATCCGACTACCCGCGGATTTTCGTGGCGGCGAGGCTATCACACTCCCAACGAATCGAGGGCGTTTCCCCGTCTTATTCGTGGACGGGAGTGACGAATGAACGATCTCCGGTACGCCCTGCGCATGATTCGCAACAGTCCCGGTTTCGCGACAGTCGTCGTCGTGACGCTGGCCATCGGCATCGGCGCGAATACCGCGATCGTCAGCCTCCTCCACACGGTGCTTCTTCGTGAGCTCCCGGTAAAGGACGCAGCGGAACTGGTCTTCGTTCGTACCGCCGGAGAGAGAGGTCTTGGCGGCGCGCCGGCATATCCGTACTTCGAGGGCATCAGAGAGCAGGTTTCCTCGTTTTCGGGCATGGCGGCGTTCAGCGCCGACGAGCTGCGCGTCGAGGTGGATGGGGCGGTCGAGCAGGTCATGGGACAGGTGGTGTCAGGGAACTACTTCCAGGTACTCGGAGTGACGCCAGCCGCGGGACGACTGATGACATCCGCCGACGAGCGACTGGATCCGCCGGTGGCGGTGATCGGCTATGGCTACTGGCAACGCCGGTTCGGCGGCGCGCCCGGCGCGATCGGGCGCTCGGTCTCGTTCCGCAATCGATCGTTCACCATCATCGGCGTCACGCCGCCACGATTCCACGGCCTCGAGCTTGGTCGTCAGGTGGACGTCACCCTGCCAATCACCACCGAGTCCGGCCTGGTCGAGAACGCTCAGGTGCAGTGGTTCCAGGCCGTGGCCCGACTGCAATCGGGCGTGGAGACCCGGCAAGCCGCCGCGGAGGCCGACGCACGTTTTCAATCCATGCGGGCCGAACAGAGTCGCTTCGATGAACGGGCAGCGACTCGGTTCGCTCGCATCGAGCTGACACCGGCGTCGCGGGGAATGGATCGGCTTCGAGAGCGTTTCGCCAGGCCGCTGACGATCATGACGATGGTCACGGGAATGGTTCTGCTGATCGCCTGCACGAATCTCGGCGGCCTGTTGCTGGTGCGCGGGGCGATGCGAAGGCGTGAGTTCGCGGTGCGGCTGGCAACCGGGGCGAGCTCGGCCCGCCTCCTCAGGCAGGTGATGACCGAGACGCTCGTGCTCTTCGTATTCGGCGCGGCCGCGGGGCTGTTCGTCGCGTACGTCGCGATTGAGGGGCTGACCGGATTCTTTGCGACTGGGAGGCGGCCGATCCTGCTCGATGTCCAGTACGACTGGCGGCTGATCCTCTACGCACTGGGTGTCACACTCGCGACGGGTGTGCTCACCGGCGTGTGGCCCGCCGTCCGCGCCTTGCGGGTCGACCCGCAGATGGCGATGAAAGACCAGGCCCGGCTCGCCGGCTGGCATCAATCGAAAGCCAGACAGGTCCTGGTCGGCGCCCAGGTCGCGTTGTCGCTCGCGCTGCTCGTCGCCGCCGCGCTGTTCGCGAGAACGATGGCGAATCTTCGTGCCGCCGATCTCGGATTCACGCCGGGCGGTGTGCTGACGATGTCGGTCGATCCCGGGCCGTCCCCCAACGGCGCGACGGAGACTGATCGACAACTGTGGACGCAGTGGCTCGAGCGGGTGCGCACGCTGCCCGGTGTTCGCAGCGCCAGCCTCTCCGTTCTGACTCCGCTCTCGGGTCGCAACACTGGCGCCGTGATCGCGGTGCCGGGCGAGAGTTCCCGCGGTAGCGTCCGTCTGAATCACGTCTCTGAAGACTATTTCCAGACATTCGGGATTGCGCTGCTGTCCGGCCGGTCGTTCACACGGCAGGACGCGGCTGGCGGGCTGAAAGTCGCCGTGCTGAACGAAACCGCTGTGCGGACAGTCTTCCCTGGTCGATCCCCGCTGGGCGAACGCGTCGAGCTTGGCGGCGCCGGGCTGTACGAGATCGTCGGCGTGGTCGGCGACCACAAACACCTCAGCGTGCGCGAAGCCGCGCAGCCGTTCGCGTTCGTTCCACTCGAACAGCCCGTACATCCGATCTCGCGGCTGACGCTGTCGGTCTCGACCGAGACGCTGGGTTCAACGACGGCTCGCGCCGTCGCGAACGAAGTCCACGCGCTCCATCCCAGGACGTTGGTATCCGACGTTATCGCCGTCGACGCGCAGATCGACGAGACACTGGTGAGCGAACGGCTGCTGTCGATGCTGGCGACCGGTTTCGCGCTGATGGTGCTGGCGCTTGCAGCCATTGGTCTCTACGGCATCGTGAGCTACGCCGCTGCAGCCCGGACGACCGAGTTCGGCCTGCGCCTCGCATTGGGTGCGCCACGTTCACACGTCGCCGCCGGGGTGATCGCCGATGCCATGACGCCGGTCGTCGGCGGCATCGCCATCGGTCTTCCACTGGCGCTCGGGACAGCACGCGCCGCGCAGCGTCTCCTGTTCGGCGTCACGCCTGCAGATGCGGCGAGTTACCTCGTCGGTGCCGGCGCGCTGCTGCTGGTCGCCGCGGCGGCGGCATGGCTGCCGGCGCAGCGGGCGTGCGGGCTCGACCCGGCGGAGACATTGCGCCGCGGATAGAGCGATACGAGTCGCCGCGACGACCACACGAAGAGGATCAGCACCGGCGGAACGAGCAGCACGATCATCGCGTGGCTGAGAAACGCCTGGTTCACGTGTGAAGCTCCGTTGACCAGTGGCACGCCCAGCGTGACCAGGTAGTAGCAGCCGAGTGGCAAGGCATATCTGAAGCTCGGGCGGCCACTGTCGATCCATCGGACGAGCGCATAGAGAAGCAGCAACCCCCCGAAGTACACCGTGATGCCTTCGAGCCGATGAATGTCGGCTGGGCTGAGTGACAACAGCTCCATCGGGTACGCGGCGAGCCACAGCGCGATCACGATGCGTACGGCGTTCACGACTACCGCGGCGGCGTAGCTCGCCGCCAGGCTCACGCCGACGACTGCAATCCCGGTGCGAATCGATTGCATGCGATGAAGCAGCGTGAACGCCACCATCGCGAACGCCGCGATCATGAAGTTGACCCCGGCGCAGGCCTTCTCGATCAGAAACATA
>Ga0075421_100012252_pt1 | contig 10647 bp, 7 predicted proteins | sample SoiMetdeltSBSDD5_FD_75292 | JGI IMG/M metagenome (GOLD analysis project Ga0075421, IMG submission 75292) | Bulk soil microbial communities from a Populus tree surrounding site in Tennessee, USA - Soil MetaG P. deltoides SBSDD5 | ecosystem: Environmental > Terrestrial > Soil > Tree plantation... | reverse complement strand
CGTCGCCCGGTTCGAGGCCGAACGGCAGGCGCTGGCGATGATGGATCATCCGAACGTCGCGAAGGTGCTCGACGCCGGCGCGACCGACACCGGCCGGCCGTTCTTCGTGATGGAACTCGTCCGGGGCATCCGCATCACCGATTATTGTGACCAGACCAATCTCAGCACAGGAGAGCGTCTCGACCTGTTCATCAAGGTCTGCCACGCCATCCAGCACGCGCATCAAAAGGGCATCATCCACCGCGACATCAAGCCCTCGAACATCCTCGTCACCCTCCATGACGGCGTGCCGGTGCCGAAGGTGATCGACTTTGGCATCGCCAAGGCGACGGAAGGGCGGCTTACCGACGCAACGGTTTATACCCAGTTGCACCAGTTTATCGGCACACCGGCTTATATGTCGCCCGAGCAGGCGGAGATGAGCGGGTTGGACATCGACACGCGCAGCGATATCTACAGCCTCGGCGTGCTGCTTTACGAATTGCTGGCGGGCAGCACGCCGTTCGACGCCAAGGAACTGATCGCTTCGGGCATCGACGAAATGCGCAAGACGATCCGCGAGCGGGAGCCGGTGCGGCCCAGCACGCGACTGGCAACGCTGCAAGGGGATGAATTGACGACCACCGCCAAACGCCGTTCAACCGACGCTCCGAAGCTGGTCCATCAGCTCAGGGGAGATTTGGATTGGATCGTGATGAAGTGCCTGGAGAAGGACCGGACGCGGCGTTACGACACGGCCAACGGACTGGCGATGGACCTCAAGCGCCACCTGAACCATGAGCCGGTGGTCGCGAGGCCGCCCAGCGCGGCCTATCGGTTTCAAAAGGCTTTTCGCAGAAACAGAGTCGCGTTCGCGGCGACTGGCGCCGTTGTTGTCGCGCTCGCGTTCGGTCTCGTCACCACTCAGCGGCAGGCGTTGCGGGCGACGCGCGCTGAACGCGCAAAACAAGCATTGTTGGACTCGGAACAGAAGGCTCGTCAGGCCGCCACCGTCGCGAAGGGCGAAGCCGAAGTGGAGCGCGACCGCGCGCGGCGAAACCTCTACGCGGCGGACATCAATCTCGCGCACCAGGCTTGGCTCCAGAGCAATCTCGGTAAAGCGCGCCGGCTCCTTGACCGCGCAAGGCCCGCATCTGGCCAGGAAGATTTGCGCGGCTGGGAATGGCGTTATCTCTGGGGCCTGACTCGCAGCGATGACTCCGTCGAAGTCGCGCGCTTCAACGGCGGCGTTTATCAACTCGCTTTCATGGATGACGATCGCACCGTGGCCGTGGGATTGACCGGCTGGGGTTCCGAGGAGCGTGGAAATTTCTTATTCGATGTCGGAACAACCCGGCTGACGAACCGTCGCGCGTTTGGCCGAACCGAGCTTGCGGCGTCCGCGTATTTCCCGGCAAGGAAATGGCTGGTGAGCAGTTTCGTGGAATCGAACCATTGGGGCCTTTCCGTCCTGAACGCCGCCACGTTGGAAGAGATCACTCAACTGTCCGCGTCCAGCTTTATCAAATCGATCAGCTTTTCCCGCGATGGCGAGCGGCTGGCTGCTCATCAGGGCGGCGGAAAGGCCGCCGTCAACGTCTGGCGCACCGCGGATTGGAGCCACAGTTTAATTGAGGATCCGCCCGGGACGGGCGGAGTTCATGCCGGATGCGTGGATTTTCTCGGCAACGGAGATCGCATCGCGATCGGATGGGGCCGTGGGAAATTGTCCATTCACGAGTCCGCCACGGGCAAAAAGCTGCGCGAGTTTGCCGCGCATCGTGATGCAATTACAGCGATGGCAATTTCGCCGGACTCACGCGTGATTGCCACCGGCGCGGGATTCACCGAGCGAACGATCAAACTTTGGAATCCTGAACGGGACGCGATGCTGGGTGAACTGACCGGGCATCAGGCGTGGATTTGCACCCTGGCGTTTTCGCCGGACGGAACAATCCTCGCGTCCAGCAGCGCCGACCAGACCGTTCGGCTATGGAACACAAAAACGTGGACTGAACTGGCAACGCTTCGCAGTCACGAAGATGAGGTCTATTCTCTCGCGTTTTCGGCTGACGGGCGCCGACTCATCACGGGCGGAAAAGACGGTTCGGTGCGACTCTGGCAGATTCCTCCGGCAAAGCGTCCACCGCCGCGGTGGGTCTTGAGCGAACCGGGCAACACCTTCGCCGTGTCCGCTGATGGACGCCGGCTCGTCACGGGGGGAGATGATTACGTTTTGTGGGACCTGGACAACGGTGAGAAGCTGGCGACGTTGACCGAACTGCGCGGCTATCAGGCTGGTTGTGACTTTTCGCCGGATGGCCGCCAACTGCTCGCGGGCGGACGAGCGGGCAAGATCCGCATCTGGGATTTCGGGCGCAATTCGCTCAGCGAGTTCGACACCGGCCATGAGGCAGATGTCGCGGGCGTGAAAACATTGGGCGTGACCAATTTCCTTCTGGCGGCATGGTGGGGACCCATCGAGCGTTTCAAAATCTGGAATTTTGAGAAGCGCCAATTGGTTCATGAGTTTGAATGGTCCGGCCCGCCAGTCAGGGAAGGGAATTTTTCCCGCCGAGGCGACTTCGCAGTCGGTCACGATGACGGCAGCGTGACGGTTTGGAACGCAGAGTCGGGATGGACGGCAACCAACTTCCCCGCGCACCGGCGAGGGGTGAGCGGGCTCGCCTTCACTCCCGATGGCCGCACTCTGGCGAGCGGAGGAGTGGAAGGCACGGCCAAATTGTGGGATCTGACCACGCACCGCGAAGTCGTGACGCTCAAAGGCCATCTCCAATCAGTGCATGCGCTCGACATCTCGCCGGACGGGAACCGGCTCGCCACCTCCGGCGGCGGCGGGGAATCCGCAAAACTCTGGGACATGCACACACACCAGGAACTCATCACGCTCACCGGCGAAGGGGCGATCATCGCGTGGCTCGCGTTCTCACCGGACGGCAACAAGATCATCGGCTGGAACGACCAGCGGCATCTCCAGATCTGGCGGGCGCCCTCATGGGAAGAAATCCGGACGGCGGAAGCGCAGGACAAAAGGGAGTCGCAAGCACCATGAATCCCTCTCGCGAAGAAGCCTTGTTTGCGCTGGCCGTTGAAAAGGCCGCCGCCGAACGGGACGCCTTTCTCGACCGCGAATGCGCCGGCGACACCGGGCTTCGCCAACGCGTCGAGAACCTGCTTCAAGCGCATGAACGATGAAGTGAGCGACGTCACCCGCATTCTGCTCGCCATCGAAAAAGGCGATCCTGTCGCCGCCGATGAACTGCTGCCGCTCGTCTATCACGAGCTGCGCAAGCTCGCCGCGCACCGGATGGCGAACGAAGCGCCGGGGCAAACCTTGCAACCCACCGCGCTCGTGCACGAGGCCTATCTCCGGCTCGTTGGAAACGAAGATAAGAAGTGGGCGGGCCGCGCCCACTTCTTCGCCGCGGCGGCGGAAGCCATGCGGCGCATTCTCATCGACAACGCCCGGCGCAAACGCGCGCAACGCCACGGCGGCGGTCAGCAACGGGTGGATGTTGAGGACGTGGACATCGCTGCCGATGCCGATGACGAGCAACTCCTGGCCATCAACGAAGCGCTCGACAGGCTGGCGGCGGGAGACAAAGTGAAAGCGGAATTGGTGAAGTTGCGGTATTTCGTCGGCATGACCATCGAAGAAGCCGCGCAGATTCTTGGCATCTCCGAGCCAACGGCCAAACGCTACTGGACTTACGCGCGCGCCTGGCTTTATGCGGAAATCAACACTTCCCAGTGACGGTGACGGCGGTTCGACCTTTGAAATGATTTCGCGAGATCGTTGCCACAATTTGGAAGGCGATGGTGTTGCCCGCCCTCAACCACGGACGGACACGGATCAACACGGATTTTGAAGCGTATCAATTAAGACGCGAAATGGACGAAGCCGTCCGGCGCCGCCAAATTCGTGTGAATCCGTGAAATTCGTGTCTGGATGCACGCCGTTCCTTTCGTTCCAACAAATCTGCGTCCATCTGCGTCCATCTGGATTACCTGTGAAATGACTTCGTGAAATCGTCGTCTTTGATCTCGACCACTTTCTTCTCGAACTTCGACTCGGCGATCAACTGCTGGAGCTTCTTTTCGAACGCCGCGCTGTCCATCGGCATTTCAATCGTTTGACCCATCAGCGACGAAAAGAGCATCACGTTCGCGAGTTCCACCGAATGAAGCCCCTCCGCACCCGGCGCGATCAACGGCTCGCCGTCGAGGATGGCGTTGACGAAATTCTGCATCAGCGTCGCGTGCGGCGCCGGGGCGTTGTCGAACGGAATGTCCTCATTCCGGACGTCCGGCTTGCTGAAGCCAACCGTGGCCGTGCGGCTCCACTCGATCATGTCCACTTCGTTCCGCGCGAACGTGAGCTTGTTGTTTTCGAGCACCACCTTGCCGCGCGTGCCGGCGATTTCGAACCGGTTGGTGCCGGGCGTCTCGCCCGTGGACGTGACGAAGATGCCCGTGGCGCCGTTGGGATATTCGAGGTAAGCCGTTACATTGTCTTCGACCTCGATGTTGTGGTAGCGACCGAGCTGGCAAAAACCGCGCACGCGCGACGGCATGCCGAGCAGCCAGGCGATCACGTCGAGGTTGTGCAGGCATTGATTGAGCAACACCCCGCCGCCTTCGCCCTTCCACGTCGCACGCCAGCCGCCGCTGGCATAGTAGGCCTCGGTGCGGAACCAGTCGGTGATCAGCCAGCTCATGCGGACGATGTCGCCGAGGTCGCCGTTCCTGATCAGTTCCTGAATTTTCAGATAACGCGGTTCAACGCGGAGCTGGAACATCCCGGCAAAGACGACTTTGGGGTGATTCTTCGCAACGGAAATCAACCGCTCCGCATCCGCCTTGTGCGCGGAGATCGGCTTTTCGCACATCAGATGGATGCCCGCCTCCAGCGCAGCGATGCCGAGTGACGTGTGCTGATAATGCGGCGTGGCGACGATGACCGCGTCCACTTCGCGCGACTGAACGAGCTTCTCGCCACTGCCAAATATTTTCAGCCCTTTGGCTTTGTAATCCTCCAGCTTGTGGGGCGAGGTGCTGCAGACGGCGGCAAGTTCGCAGCGTTGCACCTTGCCATCGAGCAGATAACCGGCGTGATGCTTGCCGATGTTCCCCATCCCGATGATGCCGACGCGGACTGTGTTCATGGGTCTGCCTGAGCCGTGTCTATGTAGTTAGAGGACTGGACCGCCCCCACCCTGTCCCAGGGGATTTTCTGTCTTGCGCCGAGACTTCGTCCGCAGCCCCAGGAGAGAACTCCCTTCGGCCACGCCGGGCGAGCGTCTTCTCCGACTGAATCGTTCCGACTGAGGGAGAGTGAACAGCTCTCGACGCTCAGCAGGTATGCCAGGCGGCGACTTCACTTTCGCCGCCTCTTTCCGGTCAATTCATCCGCGAGATCCTTCGCATCATAAACCTTGCGCAACGCCTCGATAATCGGCTGCGAACAGACAGAGACGGCGCGCGCCTGTTTCTCAGTGAAGGCGAAGTCCAGCACCAGAGACTGGATATTCCCGTCGAAAATGATACCGACGAACTCACCCTTGCGGTTGACGACCGGGCTGCCGGAATTGCCGCCGATAATGTCCGCCGTACAGACGAAATTGAAAGGCGTGTTCAGATTCAGACGGCTCTTGCGCTTCAGCCATCGCTCGGGAATGTCGAACGGCGGCTGGGATTTGTGTTCTTCGGCACGCTGGTAAAGTCCGGCGAGCGTCGTTTGAAACGGGATCTGCGCGCCGCCTTCCTCGTAGCCTTTCACAGCACCGTAGGCCAACCGTAGCGTGAAGGTCGCGTCCGGATAGGTGGCGGTTCCTTCGACGGCGAATCGGGCCTTGGAGATTTGTGCGTGCGCCTGTTGCTTGGCCTCACTTTGCGTTTCCATGACCTTGCGCACCGCTCGCGCTTCAGGATCGATCAAGCGGGCCAGTTCGATCATTGGATCGCGCGCAGCGTCCACCACGGACTTGCCTTCGGAGTAAAGGCGTTTGCGAACAGCGACATCCTTGACCTTGGAACCGCGGATCACCTCCGACGCGCGTTCCTGGGGCGATTTGCCGTCGAGGATCTTTTGCACGAGAGGGTCCGAATAGCCGAGCTTGCCGGCGAGGAACGTGAGTGAATCCGTCAGCGTGATCTGTTCGAGGTCGTCGTAAATCGGTTTTTCGGAAAAGAGTTGGAACTCGAGCGAGGCGAGGCCCGCGTCGCCGAACTCGCGCAACCGTTCGGCGTTCGGCTTCGGCTTTTCGTCGGCGGCCCGGAGGAAGGCCCGCGCGAGGCTGAATAACTCGCTGTTAAAGCCGTGTCCGGCTTCGAGCAGATTGTAACGGAGGGCGTTTCCGGCAATGATTTTTTGAGCTTCGGCAATCCGGTCCCACGCGCCTTCAGTCTCTTTCAACGATGGATTCGCTCCGACGGCATCTCGAAGCTTTTTTTCAGCCGCGCGTTTGTTCTCCATCAATTTCGGATCGAGCACGCCGGCGATTTCACCGTGGTAGGCCTTCCGGCTGTTTTGCACGCTGAACAGGTCGTCCTTGGCGCGGCGCGCGTTCTCGTCGCTGCGCGCGCTGTAACTCAGCAGCAGCACTTCGAGGTCGTGCAGGCGTTCGAGCGCGTACGGCAGGCGCCGGTCGCGGACGTACTCCAATTCGGCCACGGTGAAGAGCCGGCTCGTGCGGCCGGGATGGCCGGAAACAAAAACCAGTTCGCCATCGGAAACGCCGGCCTCGCTCCATTTCAGGTAATGCTCGATCTTCGCGGGCTTGCCGTCTTCGTACACGCGGAACAAGCAGATATCGAGGTCGAAGCGCGGATATTCGAAGTTGTCTGGATCTCCGCCGAAAAAGGCGATTTGCTGTTCCGGCGCAAAGACGAGCCGCACATCGGTGTACTTCTTGAAACGATAGAGGTGGTATTGGCCGCCCTGGTAGAGCGTGACCACGTCGCTGCGCAGGCCGGTTTTGTCGAGCGATTCCTTCTCAATTTCCGCCATGATCGCCCGCCTCGCGACGAAAGCCTCTTCCGTGCTTAAGCCGGGTTTGACCGCGGCGTTCACGCGATCCGTCACATCTTCGATCCCCATCAGCACGTTCAATTCGAGGTCGAGGCAGCGCTTCTCCTCCTCGCGCGTGCGCGCATGAAAACCGTCGCGGAGATAGTCGTGGTCCTTGTCGCCGAACTTCTGCAAGGCGTCGGCGCCGACGTGATGGTTCGACAGCACGAGGCCCTCCTCGGAAACGAACGAGCCGGACCCGCCGCTGTTGAACCGCACGGACGATTTCTGCACGTGCTCGAGCCACACGTCGGTCACGTCGAATCCGTATTTTGCCTTGAGCTGTTTGCGCGGCGGATTGTTGAAAAGCCACATGCCTTCGTCGGCGCGGAGCGAGGGAGAGGACGCCACGATGATGGAGGCGGCGACTGGCGCCAGCCGCTGGAATGTTTTCGTTTTCATTGGGAGGCCAATCATAGAGGGCAATGGCGGTTTCTGAGAAGCAATAACGAGAGCGCCGCCCGGCTTCATCGCCAGAGCCACGTCAATATCGGCGCGTAGGCAAGGCTGGGAAGGTAATCGGCCAGTTCGACCTTTTTCAGCTCCAGAATGATGAGGGCGATGGTGAAGACGAGGAAGCCGCCGGTGGCATTGACGGAGTCGAGCAGGGCGTGGGTTTGCAGGAAGGGCTGAAGCGTTTGGGCCAGCAGCGTGATCGTTCCCTGGCAGGCGACGACCGGAAGCGCCGACATGATGGCACCCCAGCCGAAGGTCGTCACGAAGGCCATCGTGGCCAGTCCGTCCATGACCGCTTTGGTGGCCAGGATTTTGTAATTCCCGCACAAGCCGTCGTAGAGCCCGCCGAGAAAAGCCATTGGGCTGACGCAAAAGAGAATCGAGCAGGTGACGAATCCGTCGTTGGCGCGATGCGGGCTGTCGGGTCGCGCGCTCGAAAGGCGTTGCTTCGCGTGCTTGCCGAGGCGGTTCAGTGATTTCTGGAAGCGCAGGAGCTTGCCGGTCACATTGCCGAGGATGAGCGCGAGGAGGACGATGCCGATTTGTTTGAGGACCTGCGCGAAGGTGCCGTTCAACCCTTGCCACACCATGCTCAAACCGACATAGGTCGTGAACACACCCATCAGGATTTTCAGAGCCGTCTGGTTGACGGATGAAAGCTGTCGGGTCGTCGCCAGTCCGGCAACGCCGCCGACCACAATGGCGGTGGAGTTGAGGATGGTTCCGATCATGCGGGTGACTGAACCACGGCAGGGTCAAACTTCAAAGTTCAAACTGCCATTTGCCCCGGGCGATCCTGACACGGCCCCGGGAGCGCAGACGTCCAATCTGCGCCGCCCGCCATCCTCACAAACACGCAGGTTGGACACCTGCGCTCCGACGACGAAACGGCTTTGGAGGGGCAGTGTCGAGATGTGTGCCGCCCGCGTTCAAAAAATCGTCGTTGCATTTATGCCGGGCGAACGGCAACTTCTGTGTCCGCTTTGGATCGGGGCGTAGCGTAGCCTGGCTAGCGCGCTTGTTTCGGGTACAAGAGGTCGTGAGTTCGAATCTCACCGCCCCGACCATTTTCAACGAACCTTCGGCGCTCTGGAAAAGCTGAGCAACGGTCTGAAGAAAAGTGAAACCCCTGCGTCGAAGACGGTGTAATTACGGTAATCACGCGCGGCACCGGGCCGCGCGACAACCTCAAAACCGAAGACTAAGAAACGAATTGCCATGAAAACAACATTCCGAAGAGCCACAAACGTTTGCGCCATTGGACTCATTCTGGCCGTCAGCACGGCCCTGGCAGCGGCAGCCGATACCGAGGACAAGTTGACAAAGACTTTCGAGGTCAAAGGCGGCGGCAAACTGATCGTGGAAGCCGATCGCGGTTCCATCGAGGTCAAATCGGCGGACGTTGAGCGAGTGAACATTGAAGTGACGCGCAAGGTTGGATCGGGAAGCCGTGCAACGGCGGAGGACGTGTTGAAGAACCACGAAGTGACGTTTGCTCAGGAGGGCGGCACCGTGCGGGTGCGGAGTGAATTTGCCAAGAGCTGGGATCGAGGCTGGTTCAGCAAAGGCGGCAACCTGCAGGTGCGCTATCAAATCTCGGTGCCGAAGAAATTCAATGTGGACCTGAAAACGTCGGGCGGCAGCATCAAAGTGTCTGACTTGGCCGGTGAATTGAAGGGCCAGACGTCGGGTGGAAGCCTGAACTTTGGACAGATCGAAGGCCCGATTCTCGGACGAACCTCCGGCGGCAGCATCACCGTGGCGGGATGCAAGGGCGACGTGGACGTGAAAACGTCCGGCGGCAGCATCAATCTGGGCGAGATCGAAGGCAACACGACCGCGCAGACGTCCGGCGGATCGATCAACGCGAAAAAGCTAACTGGAAAATCCGTCGTCAAAACTTCCGGCGGCGGCATCGAGGTGGCGGACATCAAGGGAAGCCTTGAGGCGGGGACTTCCGGAGGCTCCGTCGCAGCGACGATGGCAGAACAGCCGTCCGGCGACTGCCGCCTGTACACCTCGGGCGGCGGCATCAACGTGAACCTGGCGGAGAAGATCGCTGTCGATGTGGATGCCCGGACCAGCGGCGGCCGCGTGGTGACTGAACTGCCGGTGACCACCACCGTGCAGGGCGAGACAAAGAACAACCGCCTGCAAGGCAAAATCAATGGCGGCGGCCCGCTGCTTTCACTCCAGACCAGCGGCGGCAGCATTTATCTGCGGAAACCATAATCCGGGTTTCACCCATTGCGCCGGAAGCGGGCAGGCTTGCCGGCGCTTTCGTTTTTTCAGGGAGGGCCAGTAAAAGCAGGGTGGTGCGTACCATGTTCGGCTTACGCCCAAAGTGGTATAGCCCGCGCGCACCACTGAGTTAGAATCGGCACCGAAGTTCGGTGAGTCACACTCATGTAACTTTACATCCGGCTGCAGGCCTGATAAGAACCAATGCGACCGGAGGTAGAGACGGTTGAAGTAAATGACGTATGAAATTCGAGATTAAAGGGGAGACCTTGAGCGTCGAGGGAGTCCAGGAGCTCGGGGCCGACAACTGGCAGTCATTTGGAGAACAGGTTCGGGCCGCTATGCCCGAAACTTCCAGGAATATAGAAATCGATCTCTCGCAGACAAGCTTCCTCGATAGCTGCGGCCTGGGCGCGTTGATCTCACTCCGAAGAACCGCGAGCAGCCGAAACGGCACCGTTCGCCTGGTCAATCCCTCGCCGAGGGTGCAGCTCCTCTTCGACGTGACTCGGATGCACAAGATTTTCGAGATCATCCGCGCATAGCGGCAGACTCTTGGAGCGCGGACAGCCTTGTCCGCGCCTTTGTTTTGAAACGGCAGGAGGAACGTCACGAATCCACCAAGAAAGGAGATCGGGAGAGGCGCATCTCACTTTATTACAGCGCTGCAGTGAGTGCGTCGCGTTCCCCTCACCCTTATCCTCGCACCAAGGAGCGGGAACAGCCGAAGCGGCGTTCGAAAGAACCCAAGACGCTCGCCAGCAGAAGGCCGGGCGTCGTCGCTCTGTCTCCCAAGCCCTAACGATGCAGCTAGAGGATTGGACCGTCCTCACCCTTGCCCAGGGAGTTTCTGTCTTTCGCCGAGACTTCGTCCGCAGCCC
>Ga0075421_100012250_pt1 | contig 10648 bp, 13 predicted proteins | sample SoiMetdeltSBSDD5_FD_75292 | JGI IMG/M metagenome (GOLD analysis project Ga0075421, IMG submission 75292) | Bulk soil microbial communities from a Populus tree surrounding site in Tennessee, USA - Soil MetaG P. deltoides SBSDD5 | ecosystem: Environmental > Terrestrial > Soil > Tree plantation... | reverse complement strand
ACCTGCGACGCGTGCTATCGGTCTAATGTCGCCCGCCGTGCCGATCCTTGTCAACGACGAGCCAGCGACCCGCAATGCCAGAATAAACTGATGTTCGTCATGCGCGTCCTCTACTTTGATGCTTCTTCTTTCCTTGCTTTAGAGCCTGCACGATGATCGCTAGATCACGCACGGTGATCGGGTCTGTAACCTCTTTGTCTATGAGGTAGTCGCGATGCAGAATGTCGTTGAGTTCGCTAATCAGGATTGCTCTGCTCATTAGTCTGTCACCTCATCGCTTTGGCTGCTGCCTATTACGATAGCAAGCGCACAATGATGTCGAGTATCGCGGCGACGGCAAACAGGCACAGGGCAACGTCTATGTAAAAGAAGAAGGGATGAGGGGGTTGGCGGCGCATTGGACGGAGTCCTCCTTTCAAAGAGCGAATCCGTCAGGCGCAATCAAAAGAATATGAGCGATTTGTCTTAATCAGCGGGTCCAAGGTTCGAATCCTTGTGCGCCCACCAAATAAATCAAGTACATAGCAGACAAACAGAGCAGGGAACCTTTGCTTGGGGTATCTAATACGCGCCTCAAGCCGTCGCCGAAATCCACCTCACAACTTGTCCATGCCTGCGAGGACTTGGTTCAGCAATTCCGGAGTGACAGAATTCTCGCCGGAAAATGGACGACTGTAGGCGGAGATCAGCAGCACTGACAGGGCGATTCCCGTTGCAAAGAGGGTCAACGTAGTGGCGCATGCGAGACGATTGTCGCTGTGAACCATAGCGATGGCGATTAGGGTGCAAAGTCCCTGAAGCAAAATTGCTACCCATTTGATCGTGCCCACCGCCGACTGGCTGATGACAATTCGCTGGCGTCTTGCATCTAACGCTGTCTCGATCGACTTCACCATTTCCGGCTGGGCAGCTCGGCGACTGTCCGTGTCGGGATTTAAGGCAAGCACGTCATATAATTCCTCAATCAAGGCCGTGGGCAAAATCGAAGTTGCTCCAGACCTCGACTGCAATGAAGCCGACCAACAGGGCGAAAAGGATGCCCAATGGCGGTAGAATTCCAGGCGAGACCGCCTTGAAGGCTTTCACTCGCTGGTCCACTGCAAGTCTGGTGACGACAAAGTAAACGCTAATTGCACGAACAAAAGTGGCTACAAAAACAACGAATGTCATCCCCAATAAGGGAGGATTGAGCAACCAGTCCCCTGACATTCACCCTCACATTGACCAGGCTTTCTCGCCACGAAAGCATGCATCTTGAGCAGTCTCAGCAATGCTAACATCTTTTGAGGCTATAGAGTCACTTTCGACCAGAGACTACTTCCCTCGCCTTGGCGCCATTCGTTTGCAGTGAGTTCGAATGTTTGGCTGATAACATTGCGCTTGCGAGCCTTGGAGTACACAGAGCTTATGCCAACAGGCTTGGAACCTAATCCGATAAGGACGCGCCGGGACGGCTCGTTGCCCAATATACACCTCGACCGCACTCGTTCGTTACCGGATACCGTGAACGCTCGCTCAATAACAGCGCTTGCCGCCTCACTGGTTATTCCCTTGTTCCAGAAAGTTTCACCGAGCCAGTAGCCTAATTCAGGCACAGGCATGCCTTCGTAGGCAATCACCCCAACCAATTGGTCCACGTTGGCGCGGAGCGTAATGGCAAGAATAGACGATTGCGGAGGCAATCTCAGTGTCTGCTCGTAGAAGTGGCGAGCGTCATTGAGACCGTAGGGCCACGGGACTCTTGTAAGATTGCGCGCAATGCGCGGGTTGCTTAGAGCGGCCACTAGGCTCATCAAATCCGCTTCTCTCACCGGACGAAGTTCGAGTCGGGACGTTCGAATATTCATGATGACTCTTTAGTTGCAGCGCGCGAGCGCTTTCCAAGCTGCCTGAACTACTGCGCGGCCAGGGAATCTCTGTAAGTTTTTCGGCAAATTGTGGAGAAACCGTGATGGGCTGCGCCACATGCATTAACAGCACGCTGCGCGCAAAATCATACTTTGTAGTTTCCAGGGAACCTTCACTCCGCAAGATGGGTTTCCTACATGCGGATGCAGCGTAACAAGCAAGGAGAGTGAGATGCGTAAAGCCTTACTTACTGGTGTTGCGGCGACTGCATTGTTGCTAGCCCCCGTAACGGCCACATCAGGTGAGCGGCATGTGACAGGAGCGGCAATAGGTGCTGGCGTCGGCGCTGTTCTAGCCGGACCCCCAGGGGCTGTTGTCGGCGGCGTCATTGGAGCAGTGGTAAAAGGACCGCGCATTACCCAACGCAGACACTGCTGGATTGGAAAGAGCGGTCGGGAATATTGCGATTGGCGATAGCGAAGCGCTGAGCGTGCTGCCTGGTTAGAATTATCGTCTACCAAGCGCTGGCACGATCGAGAGAAATGCAGCCCGGTCAGACAATGGCCGGGCTCTTTTCGCGTGGGGCGTAAGAGAACACAAGAATCGGTGTGCGAGGGATCGCAGTGGTGGTTGGCAGGTTTACTCTGAGACTTCCACCAGCGTGGTGAGACTTTCCGTATCGCGTACGACCCACGCTGCAATGGGTGCTTTCCGACCCCGCATGGCAAAAGATTGAAGCTCGACCCCGGCAGGCGAGACCAACGCCGTTTTCGTGACGCTCTCAGAGATCATGAGTTCGACATCCAAATCCTTGGCAATCCCCTCAAGACGGCTGGCCGTGTTGATCGTATCGCCCACGGCGGTGAGGTGCGTGGCAGGTCCGTCACCCATCTCGCCGATGATGGCAGGCCCTGTATGAAGGCTCATGGCAAGCTTCAGCGGTCTGTCGAGTTCGCTGGCGTAGGTGCGGTTGAGATCCTTCACTCCGCGGCTAGCACGAATCGCGGCTTGAATGGCTTGTCTGGCGCCCTGTCGTCTTGATCCCTCCAGTCCGAAAATCGCCAGCGCTCCATCCCCGATGAACTTGTCGACATACCCGCCAACTTCTTCGACAGCGTGACCAACCACCTCGAAATATCGATTGAGAATGAACATGACGTCGAAGGGAAGGCGTCGCTCGCTCAAGGAGATAAAAGCCCGCAGGTCGCAGAAAAATACAGTGATGACGATTTCGCGCCCCGCAGCTGAGCGACTTTGGCTTTCCAGAAGGCGCCGGCGACCGGCGGACCAGGATGGGGGCAACGGTAAGATTGTGAAGGGGTCTCAACTGGCAGGCAAGGCGGACATCGTCGGCAGCTTTGATTCGCTGCAAGGTAGACTGCTCCTGAAGGGTGGGAGCAGGCTGTCCTTCGGCCCCCTCGAGCACCTGTACGCGGCAGGTGGAACAGCGGCCGCGACCTCCGCATACGGAGACATGAGGAATGCCTGCACTGCGGCTGGCTTCCAGAACGCTGAAACCGTGCGGAACGACCACCGTTTGCCCACTGGCATAGGTAATTCGTACCTGGGGTGACCATGACCATCGTTGGCGGATGAAGCGGGCAGCGAAGGCTGAGGCGATCAATCCGATGAAGCCGAGATAGAGACCTCTTTCGATCAAATCACGGAGCGGCAATATCGAGCAGGCGGCGGTCGATAACCCCTGGCGCTAAGGTCCATTCCTGCCTCAGCAAACCCAAGCAAGGCGAAAAGGGGCAGCAGAAGTGCGGCTGTATAAAGCCAAAGGGAGTATTGCCCGAACCAAACTCTGTGCCGGAGCCAGAAATATATGCCCAAGCAACTGTGCAGCCAGGCAACCAGAAGTGCGACGACCTGGCGGGCTCCGTTTACAGGATTGGCGATCCATAAACCGTAGATCACCCTGGCGTAATTTGCTTCAATTCCTCCCAGGGCATGACTGATGCGCGTTCCGCCGACGTGCTGCAGGATTAGAAACGGCAGTACGAGGCCAAGTGCAAGCTGAGCCGCTTCGTGCGGCGGCATGCGCAATGTTCGGCGCCTGTAGAGCGCATGAAGACCAAGAAGGAAGTGTATGATCACCGAGCCCTAGAGCAGAGCCGTGGCAAGCGGGTGCCGCCACAAAAGCAGGAACCAGCCCAAACCCTTTTCCATGGCTCCAAGCGAAAACAGACCTAGAGCGTGATTGACGAGATGGCTGATGACGAAGAAGAGCAGCACCAGCCCCGAGAACAGTCGTATTTCGCGAATTCCAAGTCTACGCACTGGCCGCTTCCGTGAGTCTCAGCCCTTCCTGCACAAAATGGACAGCACGTGCTCTCACCGGAGAGATCCTTTGCGGTGAGCATTGGCTACCCTTTCGCGCCGCGCAGGACGACGCGGTCTTTTGTCCAGTTTTCGCCATACCAGTTGCAGGCTCGAAAGTCGTCATTAAGCTCGCTCATCTTTGCGAGCATGCTGTTCTTCGCACACTCCTTTGCGGCAGAATATGTCGGATCCTCGGCAAGATTTCGCTGCTGGAAAGGATCGGCGAGGTTGTCGAAGAAGTATTCCACTTCGTTTGCCCGCTCGACGGCAAAGGTGTGGCGTTTGGTCCGAAGGCCGCGCCACTCGAAGCCGTCGAGCCACATCCAGGTATGCCCCATGCCTTGAAGAAGGATCCTGTCCTTCTCGGGTGCTGGGCGCCCGAAAAAATGTTGACTGAGATCGGCTCCTTCCGTCTCGGGAGGTATTTCGAGTCCCAGGGCCCCGAGGAGCGTCGGCATGATGTCGGGTGTTCCAAGACACTCGAAACATTGCGAACCCGCCTCTATTCGCCCGGGCCAGTAGGCGAGAAAGGGCACCCGAATGGCTTCCTCATAGAAGATATTCTTGGCCATTCGCCCATGGGCTCCGAACATCTCGCCATGATCGGAGGTGAATAAGAACAAGGTGTCTTTGGCGAGATTTGCTGCTCTGAAATGATCGAGGAGAGCTCCGCAGGCTTCATCGATGCTCGCCACCATCGCGGCATAGACGGCTTGCCACTTCGATAGGTTGGGCTTGACGGTTCTGAGCCACCAGCCCCGGTCCATGGAGGGCTCCCAATATTCGGCCGAGCCATCGCGATAGGTGGGAGGGAAGGGGAATTCGATGGTTGAAAACGCTTTCGCAAACCGCTCGGGCACGTTGCTCCATTCCCAGGGATCGTGAGGAGGGCCGAATGACAGGAAGAGCGCAAATGGCTGGTCACTCTTTCGCTGCAGGAGCCAATCGATCCCGAGTTTCGTCGTGAATTCGGTCTCGTATCTTTCCGCGACGAGCCGTGTACCGTCGCCCAAGAAGTAGTTCGTGCGAAAATAGTCGAAATTGAAATTATATGTTGCCCAGTACCCATCGAAACCGAGACGTGCGGGCCCTGCTGGAACGAAGCCGTTCTTGGGAAGGTTCTCGCCCTCGGTTTGGTTCGACCAAAGATGCCACTTGCCGATATAGGCGGTGTCATAACCCGAGCGGGTCAACACATGTCCAAGGCACTCGTGATTTGGATTCATGCGCATTTCGTTGATCACCATGCCCGTCGTGCTCGGGTATTTGCCGGTCATCAGCGAAGCTCTGTAGGGCGCACACACTGGGTCGGACGAGACTGCGTTGATGAAGCTCATGCCATTCTGCGCCATCCAGTCGATGCGAGGGGTTTTTGCGAGCTTGTCTCCAGCATAACCACAGCTTTGGAGCCGTAGTTGATCGACGAGAAAAAAAACGAGATTGGGCCTCGAGGATCGAGCTGTGTTCATAGCATCGAAGGTTAGACTTGATGGGGGATGTGGTGGAGCTTACTCGCGAGGAAGCTTAGAGACATGACAGTTCTATATCAGTTTCATGACATCTAAATCCATTAATTTGAGTGCACTTGTCCGCCACCACTGAGAAAAACACTTTGACTTCGAACAGCGCGGTGCCAAGAATTTCGCGCCTTCGGAGAATGCGAGCGACAATTCGCGCCGCTCTTTGCATTGCAAGACGGAGGATAAATGATTACTTCTGATGCCTCCTGCGGAACGTGGGCGTTAGCTCGCAGGGGTTATTACGCCGTGATTAGTTGGCATCCTCTAATGCGCCCGGCATAAGGCCTTGTGGGGTAAGGGTTTCGTGATGCGGCACGAGCAGCGTGAACTCGAATTCAAGGTTCAGCTGAGCAAGTCGGATATCGCGCGCCTCAATCGACGGCTCTCTACCGCAAAGCTTGTTTCGGGACGGCCATCCAGGGAAAATTTGAGATCGATCTACTTCGACACATCGAGGCATTGCCTCCGCGAGATGGGCGTGTCGCTGCGGCTGCGGCGCCAAGGCAAATCTTGGGTCCAAACGCTCAAAGCTGACAAGGGATTGAGGGGTGGGGTTTCGAACCCCATCGAGATTGAGATTCCTGTTAAGACCGCAACGCCGGATTTGGGGCAACTTGCGCATACTGATCTTGGCCGGGCAGTGAAGAAAGCCGTCGGGCAGGCACCTTTGCGACCTGTGTTTGAGACTGATGTGCGTCGCACCAGACACAACATCAAAGCCAATGGTAGCGAAATGGAACTGGCTTTCGATGAAGGCAAGCTGAAGGCCAGATCCAAAACTCGAAAACTTTGCGAGGCCGAGCTCGAACTCAAATCTGGCCACATCGGCGGCTTGCTCGAAACTGCAGAGAGGATTTTTGCCGGAAGTGAATTGGAGCTCAGCACCCACAGCAAATCCGATTTGGGTTATGAGCTTCTCCTCGGAGCCAAAGGCGAGACGCAAGCAGTAAGGGATAAGGGTAGAACTCAAATCCGGCCAAGCGATTCTTGCTTCCAGGCGTTTACCGTCATCTTCGCGGCAGTGAGGGAGCAGGTCATGACGAATTGTCGTGCCGTTCTGGATTCGACGGATCCGCGTGGCCCACACCAGCTGCGTATCGGATTGCGGAAGCTCAGGACGGCCCTTCGCGCACTTCGACCGCTGGCCAAATCATCGTCCCTGAAGACGTTCGATGACATAGCAAGTAGGTTTGCGCGAGGCATCGGCAACCTGAGGGACGTGGATGTGCTGATCTCTTCGGTCTGTCAGCCTCTTGAGTCGGTTGCGCCGGACAAAGCAGGGATCCTTGAGCTGCGCCGAGCTCTGCTCCAGCATCGCCAAACCAAGTACAAGGAAGTTCGGTTCAACTTCGCTGGAGCTGACTGGAGCCGTCTGCAGCTGTACATGGCACTATGGCCTTTGACGCTCGGCGAGGTCGAAGGTATTCAACGGCCTGTTTTGGACTACGCCCGCGGAATATTACAGGCAAGGTGGAAGAAGGTGCGGCGCCTGGGTCGCCGGCTTGAAGAACTCTCGCCCGAAGCGCGCCACGATATGCGCAAGTCCCTGAAGCAGCTTCGTTATCTTTCCGAATTCTTTGCTCCTTTGTACTCCAAGCAGGATCCCCGTCCCTTCATCGAAAAGCTGAAGCAGCTTCAAGACGTGTTCGGCTACCTCAACGATGTCTACGTAGCCCGCCAATTGCGGTCGCTGCCCGCGCTGAATCCCCCGGCAATGAGCACCGCCCATTTCGTTCTGGGCTGGCATGAAGCGGAAGCCAAGCATGTGTGGCGCAAGGCTGGAAAGGCTTGGAAGCAATTGGAAGATTCAGAGCGGTTTTGGAAATAAGAGACTCGCTGAGGAACGGATATGCCGATATCTAAACTTCCACTGTCCGACAAGCAGGCCGTGATGGCGGCACAGACGATTGCAGCTCTGCCGGAGCGGGAGATTCCGGCCATGGTGGGGGAGATGATGTATAAGCGCGATCTTTACAGAACGGTCAGCGCTTTGGACGACCTCATCGCAAGAAACGGGGAACATCGCGCCCTTGCCATAAAGGCTCTCACCAAACTTCAGCTGTGGTGCGGCGGCTAGCACCTTATCCTTGGAAGTTGCCTTCGAAGCGGCCTTCCTGCGCAGGGGGCTGGTCTTGCTTTGGATCTGAATCTAGGTTGGAATCCCAAATTCCTCCCGCCGACTTCACATCATCCAGCGACAATCCAAGGGCAGGCACAATGCTTCAGAATGACCGGCAGATAATTGATGTGGCGAAGCACACAGACCAGGTCACGTTCCAGAAATCTACACGCCCCACCCGCAGCGGTATCAAGCTGCCTATGCTGGTGCATGAACGCCTAGCCTTCTCCCCGGAAGAATATATCCGGCGCTATGACATCTTGCAGGACGCCATGGCTGCAACGGGCCTTGATGCCCTTCTGGTGCGCGGGCCTGAGAATATCACCTATGTGATCGGCTATGAGACCCCAGGATACTACAAATATCACTGTGTCATTGTGCCGAGGACGGGCGAGCCCATATTTCTCGTGCGCGATTTCGAGTGGCTGAACACCCCGGAATTCTCCTGGTGCGGCAGGATCGCCAAAGTATTCGACTGGGATCATCCGCCCTCCGTCACGGCCAATATCCTCAAGCAGCTCGGCCTTGACGAAGGCAAACGGATCGGCGTTGAAAAACAGTGTTTCTTCTACACGGTAGACGAACACGAGACACTCGTTCGCGAAATGCCCACCAATTCATTCGTGGATGCCACCAACATCGTCTGGGATACGCGAATGATCAAATCCGCCGACGAGGTGGACGTGATGCGCCGCGCCGCCGCTCTCGTGGACAAGGCGATGCTGGCCGGTTATGAAGCAAGCGTTCCAGGAGCGACTGGCGATCACATCAATGCGGTTGTGAATGCCACCTTGTTCGAATCGGGCGGCGAGTACATGGGTCTGCCGCCGTTTGTACTGGCCGGAGAGCGATCCTGCCTTCCGCACCAGACGGGTGGCCCGAACAAACTGGCCGCGAATGATGTTATGTATTTCGAGATCTCAGCATCTCAGCGGCGTTACTCTGCAGCCCTCATGCGCACCATTTTCGTGGGCACGCCAAAGGAGGAATGGATCAGGGCCTCCGAGGCCTGCATCGAAGCGCTCGATGTCGCCTTGCAAGTCATAAGGCCTGGCGTGACACCCCACGACGCCGATACGGCGGCGCGCGCAGTGACCACCAAGGCCGGCTTCGGCGACTACCATCGCAATCGGCTAGGCTATTCGATCGGCATCAACTATCCCCCGGATTGGGGGGAGGGTGAGATCATATCTTTGCGCCAGGAGGAGCACCGGCCATTGCAGGCAGGAATGACCTTTCACATGCCGCTGCTTTGCCTCAAATATCGTGAATATGGCATCGGCTTCTCCGAGTGCATTATCGTTACGAAGTCAGGTTGCGAACGCCTGTCGAAACTGCCGGCGGAGATCATATGCAAGACCTAATTGACCGGACGGCCATAAGAGATGAATGGACACGGATAAAACCGGAGTTCGACGCCGGGCCCGGCAGTCGGGCTTCCATCGGTCTGATTGCCCTTGCCACCGACCGTGTCGCGGCGCTGGATACGGAACAATTCCTGTCCGTGGAAGGCGTTACCGTTTTTTCGACTCGTGTGCCCATGTCGCCCGTGGCCACACCTGAGTCTCTCCGTGCCCTAGGCGATCATCTGGAGAATGCAGCTCGACTGCTCGTGCCGGGCTCCAGATTGGACGTCGTTGGCTTCAGCTGCACGTCAGGCACCATCGCTATCGGCGAAGACAAAGTAAGAAAAGCGATCTGCGCTGCGCGACCGTTGGCCCAAGTCACCACGCCGATAAGAGCAGGGGTTATTGCATTGAGGCGACTTGGTGCGCGGCGCATTTCTCTTCTGGTTCCTTATCTGCTGCCGACGGCCCAGCTCGTGAGTGATTTCTTTGAGGACCAGGGTTTTGGAATTGAGCGGCGTGCCACATTTGACCTCCGGGGCGATCCTGAAATGAACTTACTATCGCCCGACGCCTTGATTTCGGCTGCCACACAGATCGATACCGCGCGGACCGACGCAGTTTTCATTTCCTGCACCGGACTTGAAACCCGCCACGTTGTTGCCGAAGCAGAGCGCCGGCTCGGAAAACCGGTGGTGACCAGCAATCAGGCCCTGGCATGGCATTCGCTTCGACTGGCAGGCCTTGAGGACCATCTCACCGAACGCGGAAAGCTCTTCGAGCTATCCCTGTCGTGAGCGCCACAACGCGCTCTATTGCGAAAGGTAAATTCGCTCAAGCTTCCCAGCGATGTCTTCGAACGCGTCCTTCAACTCATTGGAATTATCGGCAGTGAAGGCGTGACTTGAACTGGTGGCGCAAGTTGCCAGCTGCATCTCCTGAGTAGACCCGGTCTGGAAGGCGATCGTATAAAGCGTGATCCCCGCTGCCTTGATGTTCGTGCACTGCGTCTGCCAAACCTCGTTTGCCATGTCATCTTCCGTGTCGTGTTTGGGGTAGCTGGGACCCACGGTCGAATAGGCATCCGTGAGGAATATGATGACCTTCTCGGAGTCTCCATAAGGCTTGGCTTCGGTAAATGGCTGACGCTCGGAAAGCGCGCGTAACCCCCATATGAGTCCTGCCCCTGTATAGGTATCGTTGACTTCCGTGGTCAGGTCGTCGATCCATTCCTTGACCGTGTCGGCATCCGAAGTGAGAGGCAGCATTTCGGTCGGATTGCATGTAACTCCTGAAACCGCGGGAATAGGCGTGTCGTCCGAGTCATCGAGGTCGAGGGGGTAATCTCTCGACCCAACACAACCCTCCCATGCCGTCTTGTCCGCCTCGGCGAAGGACATCCATGATTGGTTCTTATTGCTCAATCCCACATTCACATAGGTCGAATAGGGAATGACCGCAAAAGTCACATCCGGGTCCGTTCCATCAGG
>Ga0075421_100012249_pt1 | contig 10648 bp, 7 predicted proteins | sample SoiMetdeltSBSDD5_FD_75292 | JGI IMG/M metagenome (GOLD analysis project Ga0075421, IMG submission 75292) | Bulk soil microbial communities from a Populus tree surrounding site in Tennessee, USA - Soil MetaG P. deltoides SBSDD5 | ecosystem: Environmental > Terrestrial > Soil > Tree plantation... | reverse complement strand
AGAGTGTCTTGGGTCCGAACCCCACCGTTTCACGAAACCGCCGCTCCAACTGCCGCGCACCGAGCCCACTGAGCGCAACCATCGTATGTACACGCAGTGTCCCTCGCGATACCACTGCCGCATGTACGCACGAGCGCACCCGTGCATCCGCGTGACGCCGGGAGCGCGAGAGACGCGCGAGCAGCGCGGCGTCCAGCAGAGCCGCCTCCGAGTTCACCGGCGCGGCGAACAGCCGCTCCGCCAGATCGGGCTCGAACGGGACTGCTGCATCATCGAGCGACGGGGCTTGATCTCGGAGCTCCGCAGGGGCGGCAGCGAGGAATGGGAGTGCCCCGCCGGGAGCGAAGCGGATCCCCACCAGGCGGATCTCGCCCGTCGGCGCGATCGACATGTGCCGCGTCGTCGGGCCAACGAGGAGCCGGCTCGGCTGCACCTCGACCCTACCATCCGGCGCGTGCCAAACGAACCGCCCTGCCAGGTTGAGGACCATCTCTACACAGCCATCAGGCAACACGCGCTGGGCTGGCGCGCCGAGATCCGCGGTCGCGCGCATCGTCCAGTAGCACCGCACGTACGGGCGAAGCGCTGGACTCGGAGACAGCTCGCGGTAATCCATGGTCAGCGGGTGCCTCGCAGCGGCGAGTAACGACGCCGGCGGGGCAACGGCGCCGTAGGGGGCATCAGGGTTCAGAGATCCGCACAGCTCTTTACGATCGCGCGGCAATTGTCGCAGATGAGCTTGCAGAGACGCCAGTGCACACGGTCGGAGCCGCACACGTCACAGGTGTCCGCGGTCGCTGCCGGTGGACGATCCTGCGTCGCCGACTGCTTCTGGTCCGATACAGGCGTCGTTTTGGCTGGCGGTTCCACGCGTCGAAGATAGTGCGTGCCGGCCTCGCGCGAGAGGCGACTTCAGCCGCGACATTTGTGATCGACTCCCTTGTATGCAGACATTCGGCATGCCATCCTGCATCACCAGTCCGGGGGGCGGAAGGTCCTTCCGCCCCCCGGTCATGTCCATCCCTCGTTTGGCGACCGAGGTTTCGTTGCTCGAGTACCTGGATCGCAACAGATCGCTTCTGCGCGTGTGGGACGTCGTTTCCGTCGCTGCGGTCCTCTCGGCGCTTCTGCCGGCGTGCCTCGCTGCTCAAAGCGGATCCAAGGTGCTGACGCCTCCCAAGCCGGCGGACACGGCCCGGGGGGCCGCAACGCGACCGACTTCCGCGGCGAGCGCGACGCCTCAGCCGGGGACGGGGATGCCCGTTCCGCAGTCCCCCGTACTGGACTCCATCCGGCAGGCGGTCTTCCGCAATCTGCTGGAGCGCGACCGAGCCGGGTTCGCCACGCTTGCTTCGGCTTTCTGCTTGGCGGTCTCGAACGAGACGTTCAAGAGCGCGAGCGGCTCGACGGAGCGCGTTGACGCACCCGAGCCGATCGTGCGCCGAGTTCAGACGTCGAGAGCGCCGGCACGCCGGGCGTCCGGCTGCACCTTCTCGGGGAACGCTCCCGCCCGCGGTGTTCCGGGGCGGGCACTGCTCTACACCGTCGGCGCGATCGCCGTCGACGAGTCCCGAGCGGAAGCGGCTGCAGGATACAACTACGACGGCTACAGCGCCGGGGGCTACACGTTCACGCTCGAGCGGTCTGACTCGGGGTGGGTTGTCAAGCAGTGGAGAATGGAGTGGACCGGCAAGCCATGATCGGCAACCAACGCCTTTGTTGTGAGCTCGACCTGGAGAGACACAACCAGCGCTGGTTAGCTTAGTCGAAATCCAGCGCGAGATTCATGGCCGGCGGCGAATGCGTTAGGGCGCCGACCGAGATGTAGTCGACTCCGCTCTCCGCGATGGCGCGCACGTTGTCGAGCGTCACACCGCCGGACGCCTCCACGCTCGCTCGCCCTTGCGCGAGGACGACCGCCTCGCGAATCGCATCCACCGGCATGTTGTCGACGAGCACTTCGTCGGCGCCCGCCTCGACGGCGGCGCGAACTTGCTCGAGCGAGTCGCACTCCACCTCGATCTTTGCCCCGGGGGGCGCGAGCTCACGCACGCGACGAACGGCGACGGTCACGTCGCCATCGACTGCCTTCAGGTGGTTGTCCTTGATCAGGACGGCGCGTGCGAGGTCGAGCCGATGATTGACGCCGCCGCCGGCCCGCACGGCGTACTTCTCGAGCTTGCGCCAGCCCGGCGTCGTCTTTCGGGTGTCGAGGATCTTCGCCTTCGTCCCCTTCACGGCGTCGACGAACTTCGCGGTGAGCGTCGCGATGCCGGAAAGCCGCTGCATGAAGTTGAGCGCGGTCCGCTCGGCCGAGAGCAGGGCTCGCGCGTGGCCGGTCATGTAGATGACCGTGTCACCCTTCTCGAGGCGCGTGCCGTCCTCGGCATCCACGCGCATCGAAATCTTCTGGTCCAGCATCCGGAACGCTTCCAGCGCGAGCGGCACCCCGGCAATGCAGCCCGATTGGCGGGCGACGAGCGACGCCCGCGCGCGACGCGACGACAGCACCGTCGCGATGGTGGTCACGTCGTTAAACGCCTGGTCCTCCTCGAGACCGGCCCTAACGAGTGACGCCAGCTGGTCGTGCGTCAGCGGAAACCGAAGTCGGTCGTAGTTCAGTGCGGGCACCGACATCGGGGTCACGGTCCGCGGGACGCGCAACGGCTCGCCCGATGAGGACGGGTTGGGGGTTGGCGTGGTCATCTCCTGCTCCTTTACGCCCGGCCGATCACTCACCCGGGTCCAAGGTGGAAGCGGGTCCCGGCGACAGCGGCGTTTGCCCGCCGATTGCCACCATACGCTCGATCGCCCGCCGCGCCCGTGCGGCAACATCGCCCCGGACGGTGATGTGGTGCTCCAGGTTCTGCAGCGACCGGAGTACCTTTGGAAGCGTTGTCACCTTCATGTAGGCGCACTGCGCCCGGTCGCTGGCCGGGATGAACCTCTTCGTTGGGTTCGCTTTGCGCAAGCGGTGGAGGATCCCGATCTCCGTCGCAACGATGAAGGTGTCGGCGTCGGACTGAGCCGGGCGCTTGATCATCCCCTCCGTCGAGAGGATCTGAACGCCCGTCGGATCTACGTCCCCGGCGGAAACCGCTTCTACCACGTTCGTGGCGCACCCACACTCGGGATGGATCAGGAATTCCGCGCCGGGATGCGCCGCGCGCTGGAGAGCGATGTGCTCCGGATCGATGCCGGCGTGCACGTGGCACTCGCCCATCCACACGTGGATGTTTTCGCGGCCAGTCATGCGCCGCACGTGCGCACCGAGGAACATGTCGGGGAGAAAGAGGATCTCCTTGTCCGCCGGAATCGAGTTCACGATCTCGATGGCGTTCCCGGACGTGCAGCAATAATCGCTCTCTGCCTTCACCCCGGCCGTCGTGTTCACGTACGAGACGACGACCGCGCCCGGATGCTCGGCCTTCCAGGCCCGAAGCTGGTCCGCGTCGATCGTGGCGGCGAGGGAGCAACCAGCGGCGAGATCCGGGAGCAGGACGCGTTTCGTCGGCGAGAGGATCGCCGCCGTCTCCGCCATGAAGTGGACGCCACAGAAGACGATGGTCTCGGCGTCGGTCTTCGCGGCTTCGCGACTCAGCCCCAGTGAATCACCGACGAAATCGGCGACATCCTGTACCTCGGGGCGCTCATAGTTGTGCGCGAGAATGACCGCGTTACGCTCGGCCGCCAATTCCCGGATCTTCTCGTGAAGTTCCGGATCCGGCCAAGTCTGGACGGGAAGGGCCATGTCGGAATCTAGTAGATCAACACCGCGCTGTTTGCTGTGAGCTGGAACTGGAGAGCCAGAACCAGCGCTGGTTACCACTCAATGTGTCTACCGGTCCACTTCCGCTTGGACCGCGGGAAGTCACTTCGATAGTGTCCGCCTCGTGATTCCTTGCGCATGAGCGCCGCCTCGACGATGAGCCGGGCCGTGTCGGCCATGTTCGCCTCCTCGGTTGCACCGTGCGGGAGCCGAGAGACGATATCGTCGAGCCGGCTGATGCACTTTCTGAGCCCTTTCGCGGTGCGCGCGATGCCGGCGTATTCCCACATCACGAGACGGATCTCATCGGCGGCGACCTGCGCAGCACCGCGGTCGAGGAGTGGTGGGACGCGCCAGCTCGTCTTTCGCGGCACGGCGGAGAGCTTCGGCGTCTGCACGAGGTCGCGGGCTACCCGCTCCGCGAAGACCAGTCCTTCGAGCAGTGAGTTCGACGCAAGCCGGTTCGCGCCGTGGACGCCGGTGCGCGACACCTCGCCGCATGCGTAGAGCCGCGACAGCGACGAGCGGCCCGTGAGGTCCACGACCACACCACCCATCATGTAGTGCGCGGCCGGCGTCACCGGAATCAGTTGGCGCGATGGGTCGATGCCGCGCGCCTTGCAGAGCGCGTAGATGCCCGGGAACCGCTTCCTGAACCCTACGCCCAACTTTCGTGCGTCGAGGTACACCTTTCGGCCGCCTGCCTGCTCGCGGAAGATCTCGCGCGCGACCACATCGCGAGGGGCCAGCTCGGCCAGTCGATGGCGCTCGGGCATGAATCGCTCGCCGTCGGCATTGAGCAGAATCGCCCCCTCGCCGCGGACAGCTTCCGAGATGAGCTGCAGCGGGTTCTCGGGCGTGTCGAGCGCGGTCGGGTGAAACTGGACGAACTCCATGTCGGCGAGCTTGGCGCCGGCACGGTGCGCGATCGCATAGCCGTCGCCGGTCGACACGACGGGGTTCGTGGTGTACCGGTAGACCTGACCACATCCACCGGTCGCGACCACGGTGGCGTCGGCGATGATCTCGACCGCACGCCCCGCGACGCTCGCGCGCACGCCGCAACAGCGATCGCCATCGACGATGAGGTCGAGCACGCGCGTCTTCTCGAACACCGCGACCCGTTCGCTCTCCTGCACGCGCGCGCTCAGCGTTCTCGCGACCTCGGCGCCGGTCTGGTCGCCGTGCGCATGGACGATGCGGTTTCGCGAGTGCGCCGCTTCCTTCCCCAGCTTGAGCTTTCCGTCGGCGCCGAGGTCGAACCGCGCGCCGGCGGTCTGCAGCTCGCGAACCCGCGCCGGCCCTTCCTCGACGAGCACCTCTACCGCTGCGGCATCGCAGAGCGCGGCGCCGGCGGCGAGCGTGTCCTTGCGATGAAGCTCGGGCGAGTCTCCTGCGCCGAGCGCCGCAGCGATGCCGCCTTGCGCGTAGGAGGTCGCACTGTCGAAGAGCGAGCGCTTCGTGACCACGAGGACGTCGTCGGACTGCGCGGCGCGCCAGGCGGTATGCAATCCCGCAACGCCGCTCCCCACGATCAGGAAGCGAGTACGAATTCGGTCAGTCATGCCCCAATAATCAACATCCTCTCGGGGCACGGTGGAACCGGAAAACCCGGAAAGGGCGCCGAATTCCGAACGGCGCCAGATGCCAGGGAGCGGAACCACCAACCACGACCACGGCGCGAGGGGGCAGCCCCGTCCGCGCCGTGGTCGTGGTTGGTCGTTCCGCCGTTCGGGATTCCGCGCCCTTCGGAATTCAGCGCCCTCTATGCATTCCGGTCGAGGCATCCCGTGAACTTGGGATTGTTCCGTTCGTCGCTGGAGACCGGGATGTTGACATCGGTGCCATAATTGCCGCCTTTGTGGTACTCGCCCGTCGGGAACACAGCGTCCGCCGCGCGACCGTACTGGCGAATCAGACGGCGCATGTCGCCGAGGCGGTGCGAGGTGCCCCAGAGCCAGAACGCACGCTCGCGGAACAGCTGGTCCACGCGCGCCGCTTGCGTCCCGGGGTCGGTGAGCGCCGCGAGATCCGCGATCGCGCGCAACGCGTTCAGGATGGTGAGGCCCTGCCCCGGCGATCCGGCCCGGTACGCGGCTTCCGCCTCGATGAGCCGCGCCTCGATGCCTGACGCGAGCACGACGTCGGCTTCGAGGTCGGGGTACTTGAGCTGGAGGTTGAACGGCGTCGCGCGGTCGAAGCCGCGCTGGCCCGTGGCCACGACTTCGAGGCGCGGGTCGTTCGCCGTCAGAAACGGCAGGCCGTTCCCTCCCTCGCGATTCGGCACGCTGAAGGCGAACGTGTTCGCGGTGTAGTTCCAGATGCCGTTGTTCTGACGCAGGCTGTTCGCGGAGCTTCGGACCCGGTACTCGAACGACGGGGGCACGTCGGCAGCGGCGGCAGCCGCGTCGGCGAAGCGACCGAGGTCGAGCAGCGTGCGCGCCTTCCCGACGCGGGCCAGGTCGACGAGGTCATCGTTCTCCGCCTCGGTCGCGATGTTGATGGCCGAATCGAACTTTGCCACGCTGATCTGCAGGACCTGATCGTGTGTCTGCGGGTCGCCGTACTCGATCGCGCCCGAGTCCGTCAGGCGACTGAACGGCACGCCCGAGCAGTAGTTCTCGGCGAAGAGCGTATAGGCGAACGCACCGATGCTGAGCACTTCCGACTGCCCCTCGGCGCCGGCGTCGAGCTTGTTGTACTGTCCCGACGCGAAATCCGCCATCGCGCGGGCGCGGCTCAGGTCGAGGAAGAGCGCGAGCAGCGAGCCGTTCGACGGCAGGATGTCGCGGCGATCGACCGCAATGCGATCCGGGAAGCTTTCCGCGTTGAGGAACTCATCACCGAGCAGACCGGAGATGGTGATCTGCCCTTCGTGTCCGCCGTTCGCGAGATCGGCGCCGCCGCTGAAGGCGATCTGGAACGTGGACAGCACGCCATTTCGCAGCGTGGGGAGCGCGGACTTGTCGTTGAGCTGACCCGGCGAGACGACGTCCACGTCGTCGACGTCGAGCGCCTTGCCCGGGTCACACGCGACCGCGGCGAGGACGGCGCCGAACACCGCCGCCTGCGCCGCGACCTGCCGCGCGCGTGAAATCTGAAAGCGCGTCATCTATGTGGATCCTCGAGTCGAGTTGGATGCATTTCCGTTGGCGCGTGAGTAGGGCGCTCGACGGTGAGGCTCCATTGAAACCCGATCAACGGAGTCCGACCGCCATGAGCCGGGCTACCAGTTGACCGACAGACGGGCCGTGAAGTACCGAACCGGCGGCTGGGTGAGGAAGTCGGCGGTGCTGTAGTTCGACGTCCCGTTGAAGTTCAGCTCCGGATCGAACCCGGTGTAATCGGTCCAGGTCGCGAGGTTGCGGCCGGCGAGCGTGAGCGAGAGCCCGGTCGTGCGGACACGGCGCGCCCATTCGTTAGGCGCGAGGAGGGTTACCGACACTTCCCGCAGCTTCACGAATGACGCGTCCTCCATGTAGCCCGCATCCGTGCCCATCACGGACGCCATGCGCTTGGCCTGTAGCTCGAGCGGCGTGGTCTTGTCGAACGCCGCCTGGCACGTCACGAAGATCACGCAGCGGAACTGCTCGGTGGAGTTGTAGAGGTTGTAGCCGCCCCGATGGTCGATGACCCCGCCCACCCGCACGTACTTGAACAGTGTAAAGCTCGTGTTGAGCGTGATCTCGCGCTTCGGCAGCGGGTTGCCGAGGTAGACGGAGTTGTCGCCGAGCGACACCTCGCACTCGGCCGTGTCGTCCGCCGCGGTCGGGCCACACCCGAGTGGGCTGATCACGCCATCGTTGTTCTTGTCGGCCCACGACAGCAATGGACGCTGCCAGTAGCCGCCGACCGGGTGTCCCTCGACGAACCGCTGGCTCGAGTTGCCGTCCACAGCGCCAAGGCCGAAGAAGATCGTATCGACGCCGGCGCCGAGCGTGACCAGGCGGTTGCTGTTGGCCGACGCGTTGACCGTGACGTTCCACTTCACGTCCGGGTAGTCGAGCACCAGCGCGTTGAGCGTCCCTTCGACACCCTTGTTCGTGACCTCACCGAGGTTCTCGAATCGCGTCTGGGCGCCTGTGGACGGCGCGAGCTGGCGCTGGATGAGCGCGTCCTTCGTGGACTTGTTGTAGTAGGTCAGCTCGAGCGACACTCGGCTGTCGAAGAGGCCGACGTCGAGCCCGCCCTCGAACTCGCTGGAGAGCTCCGGCTTGAGCTCCGCGTTCCCGACGTTCGCGCCGAGCTCCACGGCGCCCACGTCGCCCGCGTCGCGCCTAACGCCAACCGCCTGGAAGAACGACACGGCGTTCCGGAATCCGGGTCGCTGCCCCGACTGTCCGTACGACCCGCGAAGCCGCAGCGCGCTGAGGCCCGGAAGGCGTGGGAACCAATCTTCGTCGCCAATGACCCACGAGAGGCTCAACGACGGGTAGGTGACGAGCTCGAAGTCCTCACCGAACGCGCTATTGTCATCGCCGCGGACGGCGGCCGTGAAGAACAGGCGGTCGCGCCAACCGAGCTTCTGCTGCACGTAGGCGCCGAGGGTGACGATCTCCGTATTCTGCTGCGTCGCCGCGAAACCGAACGTCGCGCCAGCCACCGAACCAGTCCCGGCCGCGAGGCCCTCGCCTGCGGCTTGTGTACCGTTCACCGTTTCCTTGTTGTACTGGCCGCCGATCGAGGTCGAGGCGGTAAGCGATTGCGCGAGGTTATATGAGGCCGTCGCGTTCAGGTTACCCGTGTAGGTCCAGAAGCTGTATGGGTTCGACGTCGCATTCCCCTGCGCGCGCCGATCAGGCTCGGGGATGAGCCCTGGTTGTATCACCTGGAGATCGGTGCGGCCGGCGTAATCCAGCCCCCCGACGCCCGTGACGTTCAACCACGACAGTGGACGCCAATTGGCGTTGGCGGCGGACGTCATCCGGTCGACGTTCTGCGCGGTGTAGATCGCGTTCAGCGTGGAAACGGGGTAGAACAGATAACCACGCAGATCCGGATCGTCCTCGGCGCTGCCGAAGATGCCGTTCGCGATCGGGCTCAGGTCGTTGTTGTCGTTCTGCGGCAGCTTGAGTCGGGCCTGGTTGTAGCCGCCACGGATGCCGACATCCAGCGTCGGGCTGAGCTGCCCCGTGAGGTTGGCACGGAGGCCGCGACGTCGCACTTCGTTGTTCGGGTACACGCCCTGCTCGCGATCGAAGTCGCCGGAGAGGTAGTACTGCACCACATCCGTGCCCCCCGACGCGCTCAGGCCGTACTGCGATCGCCACCCATTCACGAACGGGCCGGCCTGCTCCAGCGGGTTGAAGCTCAACAGCGAGTCCGGTTTCGGCGTGCAGTCTCCGAACAACTCGTTCTCGATCGTGCAGAACGTCGTGCGACGGCCACTTGGCGTTAGGCCCACGCTGCCGAAGTTCGCCGGAAACGCCGTGGTCTCGCGGACCGTCCCGCCATCGGCGTACGCCTGCCAGCGGGTCTTCCCGGCGCGACCGCGCTTCGTCGTGATCTGGATGACCCCGTTCGCCGCGGCCGTGCCGTAGAGCGCTGCCGCAGCCGGGCCCTTGATGATCTCGATGTCCTCGATGTCTTCGGTGTTCAGATCATCGAGGCGACTCGGATTCTGTCCACCGATGTCGATCGTCGAACCGGTCACGTCGCTGATGGCGCGAACGCCATCGATGATGACCAGCGGCTCGTTCGAGAGCGAGAGGCTGTTCGATCCGCGGATGCGAACGCGCGAGCCGCCACCGGTCGTGCCGCTCGTCTGCGTCACGATGACGTTCGCCGCCCGCGACGAGAGCAGGTCACTCACGCCGTTGACTACCGTTCTCGGAATCGAATCGACGGCGATGGTCGCGACACTGTTCCCCGATTCGCGTCGCAGCTCCGACTCTCCGGTTGCACTCACGACGACCTGATCGAGGCGCGTCGCCGTCGCACCGAGTGCGAAGTCGGCCGTGACAGTTGCGCCCGCGCCCACGTCCAGTGAACGCATCTCGGCCTCGTAGCCGAGTCGAATGACTCGAATGCGAATCGGCCCGGGCGCCATGGAGACGAGCCGATACTGTCCCTGGTCGTTCGTCCGCGCGCCGCGGGTGGACCCGACGATGATCACTTGCGCGTCCGCGATAGGTTGCTGTGTCGCGCGGTCCGTCACCCTTCCGGTGATGGTGCCGGTCCCCTGCGCGAGCGCACCGACCAGCGGTATCGCCATCGCCGCCAGAGCGACGAGAGTCTGACGAAGCCTTTGCTGCATCGTGCCTCCCTGCTTCTCGTGACGTGCGCCCGTCGCTCGCGACCCTTGTCCCTCGTCTCGAACACACGCGATGGGCGCGGATCGTCGGAGATGAGCGCGCGTCACGGTCGCCGGCAAACGTTGTGGGACGAGGCGATTCTCCCGATGATCGAGTGCTGTGTTCCGATGCCGGAGTGGACACGTTCGTCTCGGCCTAACGGCGCTCGCGTCGGCTCGTCATGCGGTCACGTCGGCATGGTTCGTGACCATGAGACCGGCACACTCAACCGAGAGGAGTTCATGGGATCCAAGCCATCGCACGCGATACCGAGCAACCGCCCGGAGAGTGGCGGCGCCGACCGAAACGAGCGTCAGGAGAAGTCGGGGCTGCTCGAGCGCGAAAAGCAGGAACTCGCCAAATCGGAGGAGTCGAAGCGGGAAGAGCGACGGGACGAAGGCTCCGATCGCATGACAGGCGACAAGGGTGAGCTGAACGACTAAGCGCGTCCACGAGCGCAGCGCGCAGGTTGTCATTCCGAGCGCCGCGCGCAGGCTGTCATTCCGAGCGTAGCGCGCAGGTTGTCATTCCGAGCGTAGCCGCGAAGCGGCGCAGTCGAGGAATCGCAGTCGTCCCGAAAGAGGGC
>Ga0075421_100012248_pt1 | contig 10649 bp, 7 predicted proteins | sample SoiMetdeltSBSDD5_FD_75292 | JGI IMG/M metagenome (GOLD analysis project Ga0075421, IMG submission 75292) | Bulk soil microbial communities from a Populus tree surrounding site in Tennessee, USA - Soil MetaG P. deltoides SBSDD5 | ecosystem: Environmental > Terrestrial > Soil > Tree plantation... | reverse complement strand
ATCGGCGGTGCGCCGCACGCGATCGACCCACGCCTCGGGCGACCCGAACAGCCCGCTGGTGATCTTGCCGAGCGCGACGACCACGGCGCCGGTCAGCGTCGCGACGTCGACCAGGTGCGTCGCGCCGAGCTGCTTTGCGTACCAGAGGCCGTCGGCGAGAATCAGCCGCCCCTCGGCGTCGGTGTTGATGACTTCGACGGTCTTCCCCGAGGCGCTCTTGAGGACGTCACCCGGCTTGATGGCGCGGCCGCCGGGCATGTTCTCGGTCGTCGGCACGACGCCGATGACGCGCATCGGCGCCTTGAGCAGCGCGATCGCGCGCATCGCGCAGGCCACGGCGGCGCCGCCCGCCATGTCGTCCTTCATCTGCTCCATCTTCTCGGCCGGCTTGATCGAGATCCCGCCGGTGTCGAAAGTGATCCCCTTCCCAACCAGGCCCAGCACCGGCTTTTCGGGCGCGCCCGGCGGGTTGTAGCGGAAGACGACGAGGCGCGGCGGCTCGGCGCTGCCGCGCGCGACGCCGAGCAGGAGCCCCATCCCCAGTCCCTCGATCTGGCGCTCGTCGAGAATCTCCACGTCGACGCCGGCGTCGCTCGCCAGCGCCGCGGTGCGTCTGGCGAACTCGCGCGGCGTCAGCGTGTTGCCCGGCTCGTTGGCGAGCTCGCGCGCCATGTTGCTGCATTCGCCGAGAATCCGCCCGCGCGCCACCGCGCCGCATCCGTCCGACAACAGCCGATCGCTCGCGTCGATCATCACGACCGTCCAGACCGGCGGCGGGGGCGGAGCCGGATCCGACGTCTTGTACTTGCCGGGGTGGAACTCGGCGAGCGTCAGCCCCTCCGATGCCGCCTGTGCCAGTTCGAGCGCGTCGCCGACGCCGCGCACCGCGAAGGCCACCCGGCCCACCCGGCGCTGCCGCGCCGCCAGGCCCGCCGCGGTCGCCAGCTTGCGAATCAGCGCGCTTCCCCGCTCGCCCGAGCCGCCGCCGATGAGGGCGACGCGCTTGGCGCGCCAGGCGCGATCGGTCACCGGCGCCAGGAACAACTCGAAGGGTTTGGCCTGAAATTCCCCGGCGTCGACAGCTCGCGCGATCTCGCCCGCGGTCGCGGCGTCCACGCCGGCTGTGCCAGCCGCATCGTCTTCGAACCAGGGAACTATCAGGAGGTCGGCGTCAATCTCGGCGAGGGGGCCGCCGATGCACACGATCGGAGGCGACGAGTAGGCTAAAGGCATCAGCGTTATTATGGCTGATGCCGCTTGCCGGCGCCCATGGCGCCGGCTACAATTTGCACAGCTCCCAGCTCCTGAGGATCCGCCATGATAAGGCACCTGCGGCGAGATGCGTTGACCGGTGCGGCGTCCCTGCTCGTGTTCGCGGCGCTCACCGTCGCGGTGTCGGCGCAGAAGTCCGACAAGGGATCCAAGGACCAGGAAAACGCCGACCCGAAGCGTCCGAAGATCACCCTTAAGGCGCAGCCGCTGATCGCGATGGCGCCGGCTCGAGTGGTGCTGACGGCCGAGCTCGTCGGGGGTGACGACGACTTCGAGGATTTCTACTGCCCGGCGATCGAGTGGGAGTGGGGCGACGGCACCAAGTCGGAATCGTCGACCGACTGCGCACCGTACGAAGCCGGCAAGTCCGAGATCAAGCGCCGCTTCACCGTCGAGCACGTCTTCAAGAATGGCCGCCCCAACGGCTACCGCGTCACCGTCCATCTCAAGCGCCGCGACAAGTCGGTCGGCGCCGCGACCGTCAACATCCAGGTCCGGCCCGGTCTGCGCGACGGGTTCCCCGAGTGAGGCCGGTCTTCAGATCGGTCCTGTCCTTCGGCACGGCTGCTCTTTCGGCACGGTCCGAAGACCGTGCCCTACCCTGACCCTTGTTTTCGTTGACCGTGCCCTACCGTTGTCTTCGGTAGGGCCGGTCTTCAGGCCCGCGGTGTGCCTACCCTTGAATTCGGTAGAGGCCGGTCTTCAGACCGGCCTGTGGCTCCCCGCGGTGCCCGCCCGGACGCGGAACAGTCCAATCCCACAACCGGACAGGTCCCTCGCTCTTACGGTAACCCTGCACGATTTTCCTAAGCAATTCCCCTGACCTGACTGTCTGGAAGTGGCACGGGAATGGCCTCCGCTGAACCCCGTGACCCTCCGCAAGCGTCTCGCCCGCACCGCCGCCGGGACGCTGATCCTGCTCGCCGCGACCATCTCCGTCGGCCTCACCGCGCCGGCGGACGGTCCGTTCACCATCGACGTGAAGCCGGTCTTCCTCCGCCTCGACGCAGGGTCGCTCGCCGACTCGCGCGCCGGCGCGCTCGGCCTCGACATCGACATCAAGATCGGGGAGGTCCACCTGCACATCGCGTGGTCGGCCGTTCCCATCGCCGCCCTGACGACCAGCGACTGCCTGCCGACGACTGCCGGCTGCCAGCTGAGCCCGGCGTCAACCAAAGACCCCGGGGAATTGCTCTAATCAAGGCATGGACGCACTGCTTCAGGACATCCGCTACGCCATCCGCCTGTGCCTGCGCACCCCGGGCTTCACCGCGGTGGCGGTTCTCGCGCTCGCGCTCGGCATCGGCGCGAACTCCGCGATTTTCACGATCGTCAACGCCGTGCTGCTCGAACCGCTGCCGTTTCGCGATCCGTCGCGGCTGGTCGTGCTGTGGGAAACCAATGCACGCCGCCCCGGACGCCCGAACGTCCTCGGCCCGGCGAACTTCGCGCGCTGGCAGGACCGCGCGACCGCGTTCGAGCAGATGGCGCCGTTCTACGACTATCGTGTCAACCTGACCGGCGGCGGCGAGCCCGAAGAGCTGATCGCGCAGGACGTCACGCCCGATTTCTTTCCGACGCTCGGCGTGACGCCGCTCGTCGGACGGACGTTCGCGCCCGACGAGGGTCCTGAAGGCCGCGACGCGCTCGCAATCCTCGGCTACGGGCTCTGGCAGCGCCGCTTCGCCGGCGACCCGGCGGTCGTCGGCCGCACCATTCAACTCAGCGGCCGTCCGATCACGGTCGTCGGCGTGATGCCGCCCGAGATGCGCCTCTTCGTGAAGCGAGGCTCGCTGACCGGCAAGGCGCCCGATCTCTGGCGGCCGTTCGCTTTCGGCGAGCAGCACCGGCAGGCGCGCGGGCGATACATGAGCGCCATCGCCCGATTGAAACCCGGCGCGACGCTCGAAGAAGCACAGGCGCAGCTCGGCACCATCGCCGGCGCGCTCCAGGTCGAGCGGCCGCAGTTCAACACCGGCTGGGGCGCGCGCGTCGTGCCGATGCATCGCGAGCTCTCCGGCGACATCCGCCCGGCGCTGCTCGTGCTCTCGGGCGCGGTCGGCTTCGTGCTGCTGATCGCCTGTGCCAACGTCGCCAACCTGCTGCTCGCCCGCGGCGCCTCGCGCCAGCGCGAGATTGCGATCCGGAACGCGCTCGGCGCGGCGCGCCACCGCGTGATCCGGCAGCTGCTGACCGAGAGCCTGGTTCTGTGCATCCTCGGCGGCGCGCTTGGCCTCCTGGTCGCGCAGTGGACCCTCGACGTGCTGCTTGCGATCAGCCCCGTCGACCTGGCGGATATCGGCGATGTGCACCTGAGTTATCCAGTGCTGGCATTCACCGCGGTCGTGTCGCTCGCCACCGCGATCATCTGCGGCTTCGCGCCCGCGTTCGAAGGATCGCGCGCCGCGGTGCAGGAAGCGCTCAAGGACGGTTCGCGGCAGGTCGGCGCCGGGGTGCGCCACCGCAGAATCCGTCAGGCCTTCGTAGTCGCCGAGGTCGCGCTCGCCGTCGTCCTGCTGGTTGGCGCCGGGCTGATGCTCCGCAGCTTTGGGACGTTGAGCGGCGTCAACCCTGGATTCGACGGCCGCCACGTGCTGACCGCGCGGCTGACGATTCCAACGGCGCGCTACTCGACCGATGAGAAGCGGGTCGAGTTCTTCAGCGCACTGGTCTCGCGCCTCGCCGCGATTCCCGGCGTCGAGAGCGCCGGCGCGATCAGCTTCCTGCCGCTGGCCGGCAGCGGCGCGGCTACCGGCTTCACCATCGTCGGCCAGCCGCCGCCCGCCGCCGGGCAGGAACCGGTCGCCGACGTCCGCGTGGCCGACAACGGCTACTTCAGCAGCCTGAAGATCCGGCTGGTGGGCGGACGGGTCTTCACCGACCGCGAGCTGCGCGAGAAGTCCAACGTCGTGGTCGTCAACGAGGCGCTGGCGAAGCGCTACTTCCCGAACGGCGACGCGCTCGGCAAGAGCCTCGTCATCAACATGACCGAGCCGAACGTGCCGACCGAGATCATCGGCATCGTCGGCGACGTGAAGTACGCCGACTTCGCGACCGAGGCGCGGGCGATGACCTACTGGCCACATCCGCAACTGGCCTACAGCGCGATGACGCTGACGCTGCGCACGACGCCCGATCCGGCGACCTTCGCGCCGCTCGTCGAGCGCGAGGTGCGGGCGCTCGACAAGGACCAGCCGATCTCGGACGTGCGGACGATGGATCAGTGGGTGGCGCGGACCCTGTCGCAGGCGCGCTTCAGCTCGACGCTGCTGACGACGTTCGCGGCGCTGGCGCTGGTGCTGGCGGCGATTGGCATCTACGGCGTGATGTCCTACGCCGTGAGCCAGCGGACCTCTGAAATCGGCATCCGCCTCGCGCTCGGCGCCGAATCGCGCGACATCCTCGCGATGATCGTCGGCAACGCGTTGCGGCTGACCGTGACCGGCCTCGCAATCGGTGTCGCGCTCGCGCTCGCCCTCAGCCGCACGCTCGCGAGCCTGCTGTACGAGACCACCGGCACCGATCCGCTGACCTTCGCCGCAGTGGTGGGCGTGCTCGGAGCGGTGGCGCTGCTGGCAAGCTATTTCCCCGCCCGCCGGGCGTCGCGCATCCCCCCGGTCGAAGCGTTGAGGTATCAGTGATCGAGCGCCTGTGGCAGGACGTGCGGTTCGCCGCACGCACGTTCCGGCGGACGCCGGGGTTCCTGCTGCTCACCGTCCTCACCATCGCAATCGGCGTCGGCGCCAACGCTGCGATCTTCAGCATCGTCAACGCGGTGCTGCTGCGGCCGCTGCCATTCCCCGGTGGCGACGATCTGGTGCTGGTCACCGACTCGAACCGGCAGACGCGCCAGAACAACTTCGATGTCTCGCCGGCGAACTTCCTCGACTGGCGCGAGCGCCAGACGACGTTCACCGGGATGGCGGGGTTCCGCCAGGCCACGTTTGCGCTTTCAGGCGCCGACCGTCCGGAAAGCGTCGCCGGCGCGATCGTCAACACCAGCTTCTTCGACATCCTTGCCGTCAAGCCGGTCCTCGGCCGCGGCTTCGCCGCGCCGGACGGCGAGCCCGGCGCCGGGCGGGTCGCGATCATGAGCGACGCGCTTTGGCGGCAGCGCTTCGGCGGCCGCGCCGACGTCATCGGCCGTCCCGTCCGCCTCAACGACGAACCGCACGTCATCGTCGGCGTGATGCCGCCAGGGATCGAATACCCCGACAAGTCGCGCGTGTGGGTGGCGCCGCACTGGCGCGTCCCCGACGATCCGCTCGCGCCAGGCGACGACCCGTCGGCGCAGCGCAGCCACAGCTACTTCTCGGTCCTCGCGCGGCTGCGGCCCGGGCAGACGATCGCCAGCGCGCAGGCGGGCATGGACACCGTGGCGGCCTCGCTCGAGCGCGACTACCCGAGCGACAACCGGAACCTCGGCGCGATCGTCACGCCGCTGCGCGACGACCTGGTGTCGGACGTGCGTCAGTCGGTGCTGCTGCTGTTCGCGGCGGTCGGGCTGCTGCTGCTCATCGCCGCCGCCAACGTCTCGGGCCTGCTGCTCGCACGCGCCACGGCACGGCACCAGGAGATGGCGGTCCGCCTCGCGCTCGGTGCGACCCGCGGCCGGATCCTGTCGCAGCTGCTGACCGAGAGCGTCTTCCTCGCCATCCTCGGCGGCGGCGCCGGCATCCTGCTCGCGTTGTGGCTGATCGGCCCGCTGGTGGCGATGAGCCCGGCCGACCTCGGCGTCGCCGGCGCGGTCACGATCGACGCGCGCGTCCTGCTCTTCGGCCTCGGCGTGTCGACGCTGGCCGGCCTGTTCTTCGGCCTCGCGCCGGCGCAGCAGCTCACACGCCTCGACGTCCACCACGATCTGAAGCAAGGTGCGCGCGGCGCCAGCAGCAAGGGGCAGCGGCGGCTGCGCGGCGTGCTCGTCGCGGCGGAGATCGCGCTGTCGCTGGTTCTCCTCGTCGGCGCCGGCCTCACGATTCGCAGCTTCGTCAACGTCCAGCGCCAGCCGGCCGGCTTCGATCCCGATCGCGTGCTGACCTTGACCGTCAGCCTGCCGCCGGCCCGCTATCCGACGCCGGCGCGGAAAGCGGACTTTTGGGAGCGCGCCATCGAGTCACTACGGCAGGAGCCGGGGGTCGATGTCGCCGGCGCGACCAGCCGCCTGCCGCTGCTGCCCGGCAACAGCACGCGCGGCCTGACGCTGCCCGATTCCCCCCCGAACGCGCAGCTGACGGCGCACTACCGCACGGCGTCGCCTGACTACTTCCGTGCGATGGGCATCCAGTTGTTGCGCGGGCGCGCGTTCGTGGACGCCGACCGTGAAGGGCGGCCGCTCGTCGCCGTCGTCAGCGCATCGGCCGCGCAACGCTTCTGGCCGGGCCGCAACCCGATCGGCGAGCGCTTCTCGATCGATGTTCCCGAGATCGCCGTCGTCGGCATCGTTGGCGACGTCCACGCGGCGGCGCTCGACGCGGCGCCGCAGCCGACGATCTATGTGCCCTACCGCCAGGATCCGTGGCCGTTCATGACCTTCGCGCTGCGAACCTCCGCCGCACCCGGCACGCTCGCCAGCGCGGTGCGCGATGCGATCTGGCGCGTCGACAAGGAGCAGCCGATTGGCGCGGTGCGGACGATGGACGAGCAGCTGTCGAATTCGCTGACGCGGCGGCGCTTCAGCGTCACGCTGCTGACCGGGTTTGGCGTCGTCGCGGTCTCGCTGGCGGCGATCGGGTTGTACGGGGTGCTCGCATTCGTGGTTGCGCAGCGCCGCCGCGAGATCGGGCTGCGGATGGCGCTCGGCGCGCAGGCCCGCGACGTCATCACTGACGTTCTCGGCCAGGGCCTGCGGCTGGCGCTGGTCGGCGTCGCCGCGGGGATCGGCCTCGCGCTGGCCGCGACGCGGCTGCTCCGCTCGCTGCTCTACGGCACGAGCCCGACCGACACGCTCACCTACGTCGCCGTCGCGACGCTGCTCGTCATCATCGCAGCCGGCGCGAGCTTCGTCCCGGCGCTGCGGGCGAGCCGCGTCGATCCGCTGACCGCGCTGCGCGACGAGTAGCCGACGGCGCCACGCCGTTCGAACGCAGAGCCCGCAAAGCCCGCAGAGACCGCTGTTGCTGACCGCGTCGCACGTCGGCCGGCGGAGCCGGCCGACTACTCACGCAAAAGAAACGACGGGAACGCAAGCGACGTGTCCACGATGCGCTTGTGTTCCCGCCGTTTCTTTTTGCGTGGGGCCGCCGCGAAGCGGCGGCGTGCGACGCGGTCACGGCGGGCCGGCGTGTTGGCGACGACGAGTCGCCCTGGTCGCGTTCAGCGGGTTCAGCGAGTTCTGCGTTGATCGTCGCGGGGCTGTGGCAGCGTGACGGCTCTGCGGGCTCTGCGTTCTCTGCGTTCCCCCGTCGTCGGCGCGATCGCAGCGTGACAGGTGCTACGGCGTCGCGGGCTTCACGATCTCGGCGCCCGCGGTTCGTCTTCCGCGCGTCTCGGCCGACACGCTCTGGAGGTAGTCGCTCACCTGCAGCACCGTCCGGAACACCATCTTCGCCAGCGACCCGAGCCGGTTCGCCTCGGCATCGCTCCCGAACACCGCGTCACCGGCGTCATTGACCTCGCGCTCGGCGAGCGTGCCGATGGTGGCGACGGCGTGGACGTAGTAGCGCTCGGCGGCGGCAAGGCGCACGGAGTCGCCGAGTTCGACGACGACGGGCATCGCGCGCGGCGGCGCGGTATAGGTCGTTGTCGCCCCGGACGGATCGGTGATCGACAGGCCGGCGTTGGCGGTGCGGCGGAAGCGGAAGACCCGGACGATCGCGGGATAGACGAGGCGGTCCCACACCGGCCGGCTCTCCCACAGCTCGGCCTGCAGCCGCAGGTGCAGCGTGTCGCCGGCGTCGAGCGTTTTCTTGAAGCGATCGGGCAGGACGTCGCGCAGTTCGATCGTTGCCGTCACCACCGGGCCCGGCCCGCGCACGTCCTTGATCTGCACGTCGAGCGCGGCGGCGGGCGTAGCCAGCAGCAGGACGCACACCACGGCGACGCAGACGGGGATCAAAACGTCCGATCGAATCGCAGCAGCACCTTCAGGGAACTCGGAACCGCATCGGTGCGGTAGCCGAAGTCGACGCGGATGGCATCCACGCCGAACCCGAAGCCGACACCCTTCATCCACGGCGGCGGCCCGCCGCTGATTGCCCCGACACGGCCGACATCGAAGAAGCCGATCGCCTTGAGCCCGCCGCGCCAGCCGAGCTCGTACTCGAGGTTGACGAGCGTCAACGCGTCGCCGACCTGCTCCTTGAACTCGTAGCCATGCACCGACCCGATGCCGCCCGCCGCGAACAGCCGCTGCGGCGGGAGGGTGCCGCCCGACCAGCCGCGGATCGCGCGGACGCCGACGTTCTGATGCTCGGAGATCAGCACCCGAGCCCGGCCGGTCAGGATGTGGCGGCGGAAGTCGAAGTCGCCGCCGAGCGCATCGGGCGAGGCGATCTCCGACGTCCAGTCGACTCGCCAGATCGGCCGCGGATCGCGCCCCCAGTCGGGCGAGTTCAGCCGCTCGCCGAACGGCGCCTCCAGCTGGTGGCGCCGGTAAGACGCCTCGAGCGACTCGCGCTCGAATCCATGGCTGTCCGCCGACGCGCCGACGACGATCGCGTTGAGCCGTCCATCCTGCGCCACGATGTTCGGGCGGAACGCTTCGTCGTCGTTCCAGAAGCTGAAATCGCTCTCGGTCGGCAGCGCGTAGTGGTGCTCTCCCTTCCACGCGAAGACGGCCTCGATCTGCCGGTGCACGCGCAGCGAGGAATTGATCTGCACGCCGCGGCGCCGGTAGTAGTCGCGGAAGGTCAGGCGCGGACCGATCGCCGCCAGGCTGGCCTCGATCGACGACACCTGCCACTGGTCGTCGCTGGCCGTCAGGTCGTGCAACTCGCCGCCGACGTAGAGCTTTGTGACATCGAAGAGCGGACGCTCGAAACCGAGGGAGTAGCCGCCGCGTTCCGACGCGGTCTTGTAGGAAAGGTGGCCGGCGACAAACGTATGGTTATAGCGCTGGTGGTCGAAGAGTGCGATGCCCATCCCAAGCGACGGCACGAAGCCGTCGACGGCGGTGAACCAGTCCTCGCGCTCGCCGAGATCCGGCACCAGCCTGAACCGGCCCGCCGGCTCGCGCAGGCCGACCAGCAGCACACGCCGGCCGTCGCGATCGACGAGATCGAAAGGGCCGCGCCGGCGCCGCGGTTCCCCGCTGTCGCTAACAGTCTGGGTGTACACGGCGCCCGGGCGGACCGCGCCGCGCGTCGGCCGCAGCAGCACGTCGAGCGCCTGCTGCGCGCGACGGCGGTTGAAGACGTCGCCGGCGCGCAACGCGAACTCGTCCGCGAACCGGCGCATCAGGTTCTGGTCGACTCCCTGGAACTCGACACCGTCGATGACCCCTTCGTCGATCGTCACCGTCATGGCGCCCGACTCGTCGTCGAACCGCGTCGTCGCGCGCGCAAAGGCGTAGCCCTCGTCGCGGTAGAGGCGCTCGATCGTGCGTGAGATGTTGTCGGGAGTGTCGGGAAGGGGTGCGCCGGGCTTCAGTTGGGCGGTGTCGAGAATCGCGCGGTCGGCGATCTCTTTCGCCCCGATGATCGTAATCGAACGAACGACCGCTCCGCTCGTCTGCGGCGACGGTGGGGTGTCCTGGCCGAACAACCCGGCCGGCGAGGCAAGCCACAGCGCCCCGGCCAGAAGGAGCGCGGGTCCCGGCATCAGCGGACTGTGACGAGCGGCAGATGCAGAAAGTTCCCGGCGCTGCCATCGTCGAGCCGGTAGATCGAGAGGGCAGCCGGCTCGGTCGCGAGGCTGACGATCAGATAGAGGTGGCCGGGATAGGTCGCCTCGGCCAAGTCCGAGGTCGAGGGCATGGCGGGCGAGCGCGGGTGGGAGTGGTAGAAGCCGACGACCTCGACGCCGCGGGCGCGCGCATCACGCCGGATGTCGAGGTGCTGCTTGGGATCGATCAGGAATCGCGAATAGCGATTGCTGGCGATATTCGTCGTCCGGGCCGCTTCCGCGATCGTCAGCCCGCTGCCGAGCAGCAGACCGCAGCACTCGGACGGCGCCTCGGCGCGTGCATGCGCGATGATGTCGTCGAGCGCAGCTCGCGCGATCTGCGCTCGCAGGTCCAACCCAGTCCCCACTCCCCAGCTCCCTGTCCCTGCCCAGCCCCCAGTCCGCAGTCCGTAATCAGTCTCAGTCTCCAGTCTCAGTCCCGGCTCGGTCTTCGGTCGCAGTCACGGCCTTTGTGACGCCGGTCTTCAGACCGGCCCCCGAGCACGCAACTGCTCACACATCGAGGTTCTGAATCGCCATCGCGATCCCCATCCCGC
>Ga0075421_100012247_pt1 | contig 10649 bp, 6 predicted proteins | sample SoiMetdeltSBSDD5_FD_75292 | JGI IMG/M metagenome (GOLD analysis project Ga0075421, IMG submission 75292) | Bulk soil microbial communities from a Populus tree surrounding site in Tennessee, USA - Soil MetaG P. deltoides SBSDD5 | ecosystem: Environmental > Terrestrial > Soil > Tree plantation... | reverse complement strand
TCACTCCCGGGGTACCTCTCCGGCGGCAAGCGCCCGCCCAGTAGCAGAAATTTCATCCGATCGCGGTCGAATCCCGATTGTGCAGGCGCCGCGTCGGTGGCATCCTCGCCCGTACCGCTAGGAAGGCGTCGCATACAAACAGGGAAAGGGGGCGCGAAGGGGACAGCGCCGCAACCGGTCGGAGTTAGGGAATGAAGATTCTTTTGCTGATTTTCCTGCTGGGGATTTTTGCCTTGGTGACGATTGGTATGTTGCGGCGGCGGCGGGAGCACCGTCGGGCCGAGCGCGCCAAGGCACTACGCGCCGAACGGCTGAAGGCACGGAAGCGCGCCGTGCCGCACGTGTCGGCGAATCTCTACGGGTCCAACGGCCCGGAGCAGCCCTCACCGCTCCAACGACCTCCGCCGAGCCGCGCCGCCTGACGGCGCACGGCGCCTCAGGGGGCAGGCGGCCTATTCGCGCGAAAGCTCGCGCAGCCCATCCGCCGACGCCTCCCAGTTCTGGCCATCGAAGGGCTCGATGTTCAGCCGCTCGATCGTGGCCGGGTCGAGGCAACGCGCGTTGATGCTGAACCCGTCCGGGTTCGAGCGCGGCACATAGAAGGACTTGATGCCGCAGCGCCGGCAGAACAGGTGCTTCGCGGTACCCGTGTTGAAGGCGTAGGTCGTGAGGGCGTCCGCGCCCTTGACCAACCGGAACCTGCTCGCAGGAACGATCAGGTGCAGGAAGCCGGTCATCCGACAGATCGAGCAGTTGCATTCCTGCACGCGCAACCGCGCCGGTGCCGAGACCTCGAATTCGACGTCCCTGCAGTGACAGCCGCCCTTGTGCGTGACGAACGCGCCCATGAAAGCCACCCTTGTCAGTGCGACGGATCCGGGGCGAAATTATGCAACTTTGGTTCAAGTCGCATGGACCGCGGCCGGGCGATCTGCCAGCATTGATCGTCACACGACCAGAACACGGCGGCTAAGACGACCGCCTTCGAACGGCATTCGAAGAAAAGGCGAGTCGAAGGGGGGCGCTCCCATGCGGGCTTCGCGACTCATCGCGAGTCGCGCCCATTGCGCCACGCGCCAACTACAAACGCGCGCGTTCCGGGTAACTGCGTGCACGTTGATCTCGATCCCCGCGCTTATCGGCTCTGGCGCCCTCGCGGATCGGCCCGCCGCACCTTTCACCACCCCCGCCGATCGCACTCTCGAGGAGATCGTCGTCACCGGTACGCGCCTGCGGATCACCGGGATCGAGTCGAGCGCCCCGGTGACGATGTTGAGCCGTCGCGACATCGAGCGGGGCGGTGCCGACTCCATCGGCAAGATTCTGCAGACCCTGCCCGCCATTACCGGCTCGCAGCTCAACACGAACGTGAACGCGGGCGGCGGGATGGAGCCGAGCGTCTCGGGCGGCGGGACCGGCGATGGGTCGGTCCGCGCCAGTCTGCGCGGCGGCTCCCTGGTGCTGCTCAACGGGCGCCGCTTTCCGAACGGCGGAATCGGCGCGGACACATCCGTCGACTTGAACACGATTCCCGTGTCGCTGATCGAGCGTGTCGAGGTCCTGACGGGGGGCGCTTCGGCTGCTTACGGATCGGATGCCGTCGGCGGGGTCATCAACATCGTCACCGGGCGGGCCGGTCGGGGCGTCGAGCTCACCGGCTCGCGGACCATCGCGGCGCAGGGAGACGGCGAGATCGTCACCGCGCAGGCCGCAATCGGGCTCGCGCCGTACGGCGGCGCCTGGAGCATCGGCGTCGACTACGCGAAGCAGGAGGGCGTGACGCTCGATCGGCGCGATTATTCTGCCGTACCGCTATTCATCGTCGATGCGGCCGGTAACGTCGCACTCGAGCTCAATAACGCGACGCCGCAAGGGAGTTTCCGCATTCCCGAAGGGAACGCACTGGGTCTTGCAGCGGGCGCCTACACTCTTGTCGAAGGCGCCACCGGTCACGCGGCCGAGGACTACCGGCCGTACGATCGCTCCGTCGACGGGTTCAATCCTGCGCCGTTCAACTATTCGCAAACGCCCAACGAGCGCACTTCACTGTGGCTGCTTGGCTCCCAGCCGGTCGGCGATCGCGTGCAGCTCTTCGCGGAAGGACTCGTGCAACATCGATCCTCGGAGCAGGAGCTCGCGCCGGATTTCTTTGCTCAAAGCATGCCATTGCCGACGCTCGCGGACGGCTCAGAAGGGATTTCCGCGGACAGCTACTACAATCCCTTCGGCGTCGACCTGCCGCTGCCACCGCGCCCACCCGTGCGGCGCCGCTTGGTCGAGGCCGGCAACCGAACCGTAAGCGAGGACGTCGATCTGTGGCGCGTGCTCGTCGGGCTCGAGGGTGAAGCCGGCGCCGCCTGGCGTTGGCAGGCCTCTGCAGGGTATGCCGAATCCGATGCCACCACCTTCGAGAAGGGCTTCATGGCCTGGTCGCGGTACCCCTTGGCGCTCGGGCCCTCCGGTCCCGATGAAACCGGTCGAATCGTCTGCGGGCCCCCGGATCCGGCCACCGGGCGTGTGCCGGCGGCGAGCATCATTCCCGGCTGCGTCCCGCTCAATTTTTTCGGTGGCGCCGGCAGCGTCACGCAGGATCAACTGGATTACATGAGTCCGCGCCCGATGACCGACACCGGCACCAACGAGCAGCGCATCGCCGAGCTGGTATTCCGGGGTCCCTGGGGACGGTTGGCGAGCGGGGACGTGCAGTGGCTCGTGGGGACCACTTATCGGCGCGAGGGAGGCAGCCTGGTGCAGGACCCGTTGCGGGAGCTGGAATTCCTGGACCTGTCGGGCTCGACGGTGTCGGCTGGGCACTACGACGCGACGGAAGTCTTCGCCGAGGCCGAATTGCCGCTGCTGCGTGACCGTCCCGGAGCTCACCGGATCACGCTCGACCTCGGTGTCCGATGGTCGGACTTCTCCACGTTCGGGCCGAACACGGCCTGGCAGGCAGGCCTCCGCTGGCAGCCCAAAGAGGAGTGGGCATTGCGCACCCGCTACGCCCAGGTCTTCGCCGCCCCGAGCCTGCCCGCTGTCCACGACCCGCTCATTCACGTTCCGTACGAAGCGATCGACCCGTGCGGCAACAATCCAACGCCCGAGCAGCGCGTGAACTGCGCGGCGAACGGCGTGCCGGGCGGGGCCTACGTTCAGAGCGAACCGGAGTTTCTGGTGACCGCGGGTGGAAATCCCGACCTGCAGCCCGAAACCGGACACACCTTCGGCGCAGGAGTCACCTACACGCCCGCCTCGGTCGAAGGACTCTCGGTCAGCATCGACTACTCCCGTGTCGTAATCCGAGAGTTCATCAACCAGGCGTTTCCCGAGCAGGTGCTGCTCGGCTGTGCCGACTACGGCACTCGGGAATGGTGCGACGCGATAGACCGATTGCCGGATGGCAGCATTTCACGGGTCTACACGCTGAATGAAAATTTCGGATACCACGAGAATCGGGCCTTCGATGTCGCGATTGACTGGCATGGCGCGACACGGCTCGGCGAGGTATCCGCGGCCGTCCAGACTACGTATCTCGATCGATGGGACGACCAGCATTTCCCCGATGAGCCGGTTTCGCACTGGGCCGGCAAGGCTGGGGTTGGCGCCCTGCCGCGCTGGCAAGCCTTGGGCAGCATCGACTGGAGACACGGACGCTGGCTCGCCAGCTACGCCGCCGAGTACATCGGCAGTTACACCGAGCTCGTTGAGCCCGCCTTAACGTTTGTCTTTGCCCCGTACAGCCGGAGAATCGACGCCGTCCTCTACCACGATGTCGAAGCGGGTTTCGAGTTCGACTCTGGCTTCGCGCTGCGGGCGGTGATCAGCAATGTTCTCGATGAGGATCCGCCGTACGTCAACGGGGGCTCGATCGCGAATACGGACGAGGCGACCTACCGGCTGCTCGGCCGCAGCTACTTTGTCGAGATCCGATACCGGCTGTAGTAGGCACTAGCACGGACCCGCATTCGACGTCTTCTTCAGGATGCGCTTCGGCACCTGGCCGCGCTCACGCATCTGCCGGACCGCTTCACGCTCCGCGGCGGCATGCGTCTCGGCCCTGGCCGCGAGCGCCTGAAACCGAGGATCGCTGCGCAGCGGCTCGAAGGCGGGGTCGCGACGGAAGGCATACCACCAGCGCCAGCGGTGGCCGTTCGAAAATGCCTCCTCCAGCAGGTCGAGCGCCGCATCGTTCTGTGCGAGCAGCGTCAATGCCGCGGCTCTCGGGTAGGTCAGTTGATCCAGTTCATAGGGCCACTCGATGCCGAGCACTTCGCGAGCCAGTTGCTCCGCCTCTTGCCGCTCGCCCATGGACAGCCTCAACTGTGCGAGCGACGCCTGCGCCCACGGGTTCTCCGCCGCCGGGATCTTCAGAGCGAGGAGTTCGTCGCCCCCCGACGCGAGACGACCATTCGCCAGCGCAGCGTCGCGAATCAGATAGACAGGGACGTCGACGTCGAAGGCTGGCTCCTCCCAGAGTGGGTCCTCGCGGAGCAGATCAGTCCCGCGCTCCAGCCGCTGCGCGTACAGACAAATCGCCAACCACCGTCTCGAGGGAAGGGGTTCGGGTGCCTCGAGGAGCACGCTGCGCGCGGCATCGACCTCGCCGACCTCCAGGTAAGCTTCTGCGAGGGGACGACGTACCCAATCCGCGCGCGGATCGATGGCGAGTGCTCGCTCCTCCAGTGCCACGGCTTCAGCGAAGCGCCCCTGATACCAGCGAATCACGCCGAGGCGCAGCAGTGCGGGATGGTAGTCGGGCGCACGTGCCAGGGCCTTCCGGAAACTGTCCTCGGCCTCTGGGCTAAGCTGCGGGTAGAGTCTGCCCTTGACGAAGTAGTTACGTGGCGACAGCGGATCCACTCGGATGGCCCGATCGATCTCGGCGCGGGCTTGGTCGTAGGATCCCTCCTGCCGATAGAGCATCGCGAGACCCTCGAGACCGGCGCTGTTGCTCCCGCCCAAAGTCAGCCCCTTTCGATAGTCAGCCTTCGCCCCACCGACGTCTCCCATGACGGCCCTCAGGTAGGCGCGCAGGATGTACGCCTCGCCGAGCGTGTCATCGAGTTCCAAGGCTCGATCCAGAGGCGGTTGCGCCTCACGTACGCCCGCCTCCAGCCGCTGGCGGTGGCGGCCCGAGCGAGCCATGCGTGTGAATCCCGTTCCACCCGTCTCTTGATATAGCGTCCTACGCCAATGCGCGTCCGCGAGTCCCACGTACGCGGCGGCGAATTCCGGCGAAATCTCGATGGCATGCTTGAAGTGCTCGATCGCGCGTTCGGCATCCTCGACCCGGGTCGTGGCCAGCAGCGCTCGCGCCTGCAGATACGCGAGATAGGCATCAGTTCCAAACGAGGCATACGGGTGCAGCTCGCGGTTGAGGCTCACCTCCAGGGCCGTGGCGATGCTCTTCGCGATCTCGTCCTCGACGGCGAAGATGTCATCGACGGTGCGGTCGAAGCGGAGCGACCACAGGTGGCCGCCGGTGGTTGCGTCGATGAGCTGGGCGGTGACGCGCAACCGCTCGCCCGAGCGCTGCACGCTGCCTTCGACGAGGTATCGCGCATTGAGCTTGCGGCCGATCTCCTGGATGTCCGCCGGGCGCTCACCTACCGAGAACGACGAGGTCCGGGCGATGAGCGTCAGGCCCGGGATACTCGCCAGTCGATGCAGCACGCTTTCGGCCACCCCGAAGGCGACGTAGGCGTTCTCTGCGTCGGTACTCAGGTTCTCGAACGGCAGGACGGCGACCGTCCTCCCCCGGGGCTCGACCGCGGCCGCTGACGCTGCTGAGGCGGGGGGCGGTGTCTCGTGAGCGGCTCGCCAGCGGGCGAATCCGCTGTAGGTGAGGAGCACGACGCCGAGCACGGCCAGCCCGAGGATCGCTGCGATGAGCGGGCGACGGTGCGACGGAACGCGGGCGGGTTGCGGCGCTGACGGCAGCGGGGGTCCGATCGCCGCCGCTTCCTGCCGACTCGGCGAGGGCTCTGGCTGCCGGACGACAGGCGCGACGAAGCGATAGCCGCGCCCGGGCACCGTGGCGAGGTAACGATTTTCGCCGGGCGTCTCCCCCAGGACGCCACGCAGCGCCGACATGGTCTGCGTGAGATTGTTCTCCTCGACGACCAGCCCCCGCCACAGATCCGTCAGGAGCCGATCCTTTTCCAGCAACTGGCCCGGGTGCTCCACGAAATACAGGAGCGCGTCGAGGACCTTGGGCTTGATGGCCAGCGCGGTCGACCCGCCCTTGGCATAGAGCAGGCGCCTGCCGGCGTCGAGCCGGAACTCCCCAAACTCGTAGACGGTGTGCGGTTCGGGCCCGCTGGAAGAGTTCATTGGAATTCAGAGGAATTCAGCAGCCCGCCAACGACTTTAGCACGCGACGAGGCAACTCTCCCGGCGTCGGATCTCGATCCGGCAGTCCGCGCCACCGCGGGACAACAACTAAGACAACGGAGAGACATCCATGCTCATTCACGCCCCATACAACGCTCGCCGCCGGTGGCTGACGCTGACCGCGCTGCTGGTCGCGGCGATTCCGCCCGGCTGGACGATTACGGCCCGGGCCGATGCCGTCACCGACTGGAGCGCCATCAGTCAGGCCGCCATCGTGACCAACGCCCGGCGGCCGCCCTCGGGCTCCATCGTCGATGTCGCGTACGTCTTTGCCGCCGTGTACGACGCGGTGAACGCCATCGACGGCCGCTACTCCGCGTTCGCGGTCAGTCTGCCGACAGCGTCGCCGACCGCTTCGCAGGACGCTGCGGCGGTCGCCGCCGCACACCATGTCCTGAAGACTTTCTTCCCGACCCAACAGGTATTCCTCGACGGCGCTCTTGCGGCCTCGATGGCCGCTATTCCGGCGGGCCCCGCCCGGGATCAAGGCAACGCCGTCGGAGTCCAGGTCGCCACCGCCTTCTTGACGCTGCGGGCCAACGATGGCCGGAACGCCGTCGTGCCCTACGTCTTCGGCAGCGGTCCAGGCGTCTACCAACTGACCCCCGGTGCTCCGCAGCCGCCCGCCTCTCCGGCCACGCCATGGGTGGCGCAGATGAAGCCCTTCGCCCTGGAGAGCGCCTCACAATTCCGCGCCGAGGGCCCCCCGGATCTCACGAGCGCCCGGTGGGCGGACGACTACAACGAAGTGAAGGCGTTCGGCGCGTTGAACGACTCGCCACGCACCGCCGAGCAGACCGAAATCGGCCGCTTTTACGCCGAGCATCCCGGCGCCCAGCTGATGCGAACCCTCCGCAACTTTGCCGCCGCCCAGACTATGAGCGTCGCGGACCGGGCGCGGCTCCTGGCGATACTCCACATCAGTGCTGCTGATGCGCTCATCGCCTGCTTCGATTCCAAGTACTTCTACAACTTCTGGCGTCCGGCGACCGCGATCGTGGCCGGCGAGACGGATGACAACGGTGCGACTGAGCCGGACGGTGGCTGGCTGGCGCTCGCCCCGACACCCAACCATCCCGAGTATCCGGCTGCTCATGGTGCCGTGAGCACTGCGTACGCCGAGGCGCTTCGGCACTTCTTCGGCACCAAGAAAGTCACGATTACTCTGAGCAGCACCGTCACCGGAACGACCCACACCTTCGACAACACCGACCAAATCATCAAGGAGATCATCGCTGCCCGCATCTATGGCGGCATGCACTACCGGACCTCGGGCGTGCATGGCTCGGTGATCGGTAGAAAGGTCGCGCACTGGGTAAACAAGAACTACTTCCAGCCGGTCGCCCAATAAGACACCGGGGACGCGGCATCCCTCTGAACTCGGCTCGGAGCCAGACGACATCCAACAGGAGCGAAAATGAGAACCGTGCTGTGCAGGGCCTTGGGGGCATCCTGGGGGCGGGTTGGTTTCCGGTGCACCGGAGTCGCGGCGGCCTGTCTGCTCGCGGTGATTGCTACTGCAGCTACAGCAGGGCTCCTCTTGGGGACCGTGCCTGAAATGACTCTGGCCGGGAAACCCATCGCAGAAGCGTGTCGGGGATGCGCGCCTTCGCCCAAGGACATCATCGCGGCGCGCTTAGGTGGCAGTTCCCTGCCAACACGGACCGTGCGAGACGCCGGTTGGCGGAATCTGGGGCCGGACTTGGGGGCGGTGTGGGCCCCGATCACCATTGACCCAGGCGGAAGCGGAATCATCTACACGGGCTCGATCGGTGGCGGTGTCCGCAAGTCCACCGACAACGGTGTGACCTGGTCGGCGGTCAACGACGGACTTGCCGCGCGCGCGATCTACTCGCTGGCCATGGATGCAGCGGGCCCCGAGGTCGTCTACGCCGGTACATTCTCGCTGATCGAGGCAGAGCCAAGCGGCGTGTACAAGAGCAGCGACGGCGGAGCTAGCTGGACGTTCCTGGCCGAGGGCCCCGGAATTCCGTTCTGTATCACGGCGGACCCGCGCACCTCCGGGCGCATCTTCGTCGGTGGGCTAGGTGGAGAAATCCTACGGACGCTCGACGGAGGAGACACGTGGAAGGAGGTTCGTGAGCCAGAGGTATTCGGTCGTCCGGTCACCTCGATCGTGATCGACCCGAACAACCCAAGCCGGATTTACGCCTCGGGCACGACTGGTTCGATCCGAAGCACGAACGGTGGCTGGCACTGGACCGCGATGTCAGATTTGCCCCAGGTCGTGTGGGCCTTGGCGATCGACCCAGCGAACACGCACGTGCTGTACGCGGCGACCAACGACAACGGGATCTGGCGAAGCAGCAACTCGGGGGCGACGTGGCGTCCGCTTGGGACGATCGCGCACGCGACGTTCGGGATCATGGTCGATCCGACTGCTCACACGCTTTACGCCAGCACGTCGGGCGGCGTGTTGCAGAGCTCTGATGGAGGGGCGAGCTGGCAGCAGACGAGTCTGTCGCCCCAAACGGTCTACACCACCTCGATCGGGCCGGGTGGGGACCTGTACGCAGGGACCTCGACCGGCATCGCCCTGTCACTCAACCTTGGCAATACCTGGACCGATCCCGATCCCACGCTCGGCGACAGCAAGGCATTTGGGTACGCGATCACGGTCGATCCGAACGCTGGCAAAAACCTGTGGGTCACCACTCTCGGGTCCACCATCCTTACCTCGCAGAACCGCGGCACGACGTGGGGGGCCTTCGATGAGGGCTACTCGGGTCACGAGCCGCGCAAGATCAATATCGATCCGACGAACTCGAATCGAATCTACTTGGGCTCCTTCATTGGGGGCGGCTTGTTCAAGAGCGTCGACGGTGGAGCGACATGGGAGAGGCGCGTGTTCGGTGGGGCGGACGTCTACGTCTGGGTCCCGGTCATCGATCCCGTATCCCCCAACATCGTCTACGCGGGAACGAACGGGCACGGGCTGTTCAAGAGCACGAATTACGGCGACACGTGGGCGGATGTCGAGAACGTGCCGCCCGTCGTTCAGGGCATCACCGTTGATCCGAGAGACCACGACGTCGTCTTCATCGCGACCAACGAAGGCATCTTGCGTTCGTCCGACGAGGGCGCGACCTGGACCAGCGTGCTCGACCTCGGCCCGGGATGGAGCATTACGATCGTGGGAGGCAACAGTCCGGTCGTCTACGCGACGCTGAAGCGGCTCGGCGTGTTCCGAAGCTCGGACGGGGGGTTCACCTGGGAGGAGATCAATAACGGCGTGACCAACACGACGATGGGGCGCGCAGCGCCGGTCATCATTGCTTCGAACGACGCCAAGGTGCTCTATGTCGGTAGCGAAGGCGGTGGTGGCGTGTTCAAGAGCATCGACGCCGGCGACTCCTGGTTCAGCGTCAACCTCGGACTCGACGACACATCCGTGTTCGGACTAGCACGGGACCCGAAAGTGGCCGATAGGTTGTACGCGTCCGGACCGCACGGCATCTGGACGACGACGACCGGCGGCCAATAGGGGGGCAACCCAAAATGGTCAGTCGTCAGTTCCGCGCCGCACCTCCGTGCGCACGTGGCTATATCGTGGTGTTGTCTTCACTGGTCGGAATCGGAACTGCGTTGGCGGCGCCCGGAGACCTTGATCCCGGCTTCGGTGAAAACGGGCTCTGGTCTTTGACAATTGGCAGTTCCGCGAGCAATGCATATGCGGTCGTTCAGCAAAGCGATGGCAAGCTCGTTCTGGCGGGCACGGTCGAGGTTGATCAATTCAGCTTCGATTTCATCGTTGCGCGGCTGGCAGCAGACGGGACACCGGATGCCGCGTTCGGTGCTGATGGAATTGCGACCGTCGATTTCGGAGGGACTGGCGACGTTGCATTCGCAGTGATCCAGCAGTCGGACGGAAAGTTGGTTCTGGCGGGCACGGCTGGGACTGCTGGCATCCTCGACGAAGTCAGTTCGGACATGGCACTGGCGCGATTCAACGCCGATGGATCGCTCGATTCCACGTTCGGCAACGCCGGCGTTGTGACATTGGACCTGGATGTCTTTGATTATGCATCCGACGTCATCCAGCAAGCTGACGGCAAACTCGTGGTTGCGGGAGAAACGAACTCAACCAACGAGATTGTGGGAACAGGCAGGGCGACTTTCGCAAGATTCAATGCGAATGGATCTCTCGACACAAGTTTTGGGTCGGGCGGCAGTGTATCGGTCGACTTCGGTGGTGAATTGCAATCAAGGGCCTCCAGCCTCGCTCAGCAAGCGGATGG
>Ga0075421_100012245_pt1 | contig 10649 bp, 8 predicted proteins | sample SoiMetdeltSBSDD5_FD_75292 | JGI IMG/M metagenome (GOLD analysis project Ga0075421, IMG submission 75292) | Bulk soil microbial communities from a Populus tree surrounding site in Tennessee, USA - Soil MetaG P. deltoides SBSDD5 | ecosystem: Environmental > Terrestrial > Soil > Tree plantation... | reverse complement strand
TCCCTCGGCGACAATCGACCTGTCCGGTCATCGTGCCGACGCCCAGGGATTCAAGCAGGCCTCGGACGCCTGGAGGGCGCGGATCGCCAGGTCCGGCATCAACGCCGCGGCCTTGGCGGAAGGCGCCCTACGGCGTGCAGTAAGCCTCGCGCCGAACGATCGTGACGTGGCAAGCTATCAGGCCGAGCACCGCGCCATTCAGCGTGAAATCCAAGCTGCGCCTGGGACCCGAGGAACTCGGTAAGTCAGCGCTGAACTCCCCGGTTTCCCGCGGCCGGTTATATTGACACTCTTCTCCACCGCCTGTTAGATTGACCTTTACCCATGTCAGCGCCCGCGCCGCTCAAAGCTACGCCTCTCAACGCGATACATCGCGAGATGGGGGCGAAAATGGTGGACTTCGGGGGTTGGGATATGCCTGTGCAGTACTCGGGCATTATCGACGAGCACCACGCGGTGCGAAGAGGCGTCGGGCTCTTCGATGTCAGCCACATGGGTGAGATCGAGATCCTGGGGCCGGAGGCGATCCAGTGCGCCGACTTCCTCACCACGAATGCCGTTTCGCGGCTGAAGGAAGGTCAGGCGCAGTATTCGGGGCTCTTGTATGAGCACGGCGGATTTGTGGACGACATCCTGGTCCACAAAGTGTCCGACAATCACATTTTCATTTGTGTCAACGCTTCGAATCAGGACAAGGATTACGAGCACATCCGGGAGCGCAATCGATTCGATGCTGTGGTCGAGTTCACGAGCGGGGAGTACGCGCAACTAGCGGTCCAGGGACCACGGGCGCTAACGACACTTCAGAAACTTACGGAAGTGCGGCTCGGCGAAATTCGCTACTATTGGTTCGTTGACGGAAAAGTAAGCGGCGCCGCTGCGCGGATTGCGCGCACGGGCTATACGGGGGAAGACGGATTCGAGGTTTATGTTGATCCGTCCGATGCGCCGAGGATCTGGAATGAGATTCTGCAGGCGGGACAAGAGTTCGGGATCAAACCTTGCGGCCTGGGGGCGCGTAATACGCTGAGGCTCGAATCGGCGATGGCGCTGTACGGGCACGAGATTCACGCGTCGATTTCGCCGCTCGAGGCGGATCTGGCGTGGATCGTCAAGCTGAATAAAGGAGAGTTCGTGGGGCGCGCGGCGCTTGCCAAGCAGAACAACGACGGCGTAAGGCGCAAGCTGATTGGATTTGAAATGCGAGCGCGCGGTATAGCGCGGGACGGGTATGAGGTTTTCATGAACGGATTGGCGGCCGGATGGGTCACGAGCGGATCGCCATCGCCGACGCTGAACAAGAACATCGGTATGTGCTATCTGCCGGTCGAGCATGCGCGGGCGGGAACGCCCATCCAGGTCATGATTCGCAATCAGCCGGTGGATGCCGAGACAGTGGACACACCCTTCTATAAGCGAGCGAAATGAGCAAATATCCAGAAGAATTTCGATACACCAAAGAGCATGAGTGGGTGAAGGTGGAAGGCGACACGGGCCTTGTCGGCATTACGGATCACGCGCAGAAAGAGCTGGGCGACATCGTTTATGTCGATCTGCCGAAGGTGGGAACGATCGTGGATAAGGGGAAGTCGCTTGGGTCGGTTGAGTCGGTGAAAGCGGTCAGCGACATTTATTCTCCGATCTCGGGCGAGGTAATCGCCATCAACGAAACGCTGACCAGCGCGCCGGAAAAGCTGAACGAAGATCCACACGGCGCGGCGTGGCTGGTGAAGGTACGGCTGAACGCCCCGGACGAAATAAAGCAACTTCTCAGCGCGTCGGATTATCAAACGTATATAGGGGCGGAAAGCTAGTTGCGATATCTCCCGAAGTCTGAGTCTGAGCGCCGGCTGATGCTGGATGCTTGCGGCGCTGCATCCGCTGAAGATCTGTTTTCCCACTTGCCCGATGAGGTCCGGCTAAAGCGGCCGCTTGGGCTGGCTCCGGGGATTTCGGAGTATTCGATTATCGACTATTTCCGCGCGCGGGCCGCCGAGAACGCGAACGGCTATGCGAGTTTTCTCGGCGCCGGCGTGTACGCTCACTATCGTCCGGTGCTAGTGGACACGGTCGTTTCGCGGGGGGAGTTCCTCACTTCCTATACGCCGTACCAGGCCGAAATCGCCCAGGGCACTCTCACAACGATCTTTGAATTTCAGACGATGATCTGCCAGTTGACCGGCATGGACGTCGCTAACGCGTCCATGTATGACGGGTCGACGGCGACGCCGGAAGCAGCGATGATGGCGGTCCGGGTGACTGGACGGTCGGGAGCGCTGGTGTCACGCGCTGTGCACCCGGAGTACCGCGAGGTGCTGCGGACGTATGCGCGGAACCAAGGGATGCCGGTGGAGGAAGTGGGCTACGATGCGGCGACCGGTGGGATCGATCTGGAGGATCTGGAACGCAAGCTCACCGACGACACAGCGGCGGTTCTCATTCAGTCGCCAAATTTTTTTGGCGTCGTGGAAAATGTGAAGGCCGCCGCTGAACTTGCGCATGCAAGGGGCGCGCTGCTGGTATTCCTGTTCACGGAAGCGGTATCGATGGGGATTCTTGCGCCGCCCGTCGATGCCGATATCGTCGCCGGCGAGTTGCAATCGTTCGCGATTTCGCCGAGCTACGGCGGGCCGTATGCCGGCATCATCGCGGCGAAGGAGCGCTTCCTTCGGCAAATGCCGGGACGGTTGGTCGGCGAGACCAAGGATTCGCGGGGCAATCGCGCGTTCTGCCTGACACTGTCGACGCGCGAGCAGCATATTCGCCGGGAGAAGGCGACATCCAACATCTGCACGAATCAGGCTCTGATCGCACTTATGGCCACGGTCTTCATGACCATCTACGGAAAGCAGGGGCTGCGCGAGCTTGCTGAGCAGAACTTGGCGAAAGCTCACTACCTGGCGTCGAAGCTGAAGCCGCGCTTCTCGGGACCGTTCTTCAACGAGTTTGTGTCGAACGGCCGGTCGCCGGAGGAGATGAACAAGGCGCTGTTGAAAAAGAAGATCATTGGGGGGCTTCCGCTGGCCAAATATTATCCGGAACTGAAGGATTGTGCGCTATGGTGCGCGACGGAGATGTCGCGGCGTGAGCAGATGGACGCGGTGGCGGAGGCGCTTCAGGCATGATCGAGAAAGTCCGTCCACATATTACACAGAACGAGTCGCTGCTGTTTGAGCTGAGCTCGCCGGGGAAGATGGGTTACCAGCTTCCCGAGCTCGATGTACCCGCCGTGAATGCCGCTGCCGAGCTGGGGCAGTCCAATGTCAGGGACGAGATCGAAGGGTTCCCCGAGGTAAGCGAGGTGGAGGCGATCCGGCACTTCACAAGGCTCTCGACCTGGAACTACGCGATCGACCTGGGACTGTATCCGCTGGGTTCGTGCACTATGAAGTACAATCCGCGGGTCAATGAACTGGTGGCGCGGTTGGAAGGACTGGCGTGGGCGCATCCTTATCAACCGGAATCGTTGTCGCAAGGCGCGATGGCGGTCATTGGGGCGCTGGAGCAGGCGCTGCTCGAAATTACGGGGATGGACGCAGTCACATTGCAGCCTGCCGCGGGCGCGCATGGCGAGTTGACCGGTATCCTCCTAATTCGGGCGCTGCTCGAGAAGCGGGGCAATCCACGCAAGAGGATCCTCATTCCGGATTCGGCGCACGGGACAAACCCGGCGACGGCGGCGATTGCCGGATACGCGGTGCAGAACATACGGTCGAACGAAGAGGGCGAGATCGACCTCGAAGCGCTGGCGCGCGCGGTCGACAAAGATGTCGCTGCCATGATGGTGACCAATCCGAATACCATCGGCGTGTTCGAGCAGGACATCATCAAAGCGGCGGAGATTCTGCACGCCAAGGGCGCGATGCTCTACATGGATGGAGCTAATATGAACGCGCTGGTTGGCATCGCGAGGCCGGGTGATTTCGGCGTCGACGTAATGCACATCAATCTTCACAAGACGTTCTCGACGCCGCATGGAGGCGGCGGGCCGGGTGGTGGTCCAGTGGCGGTGAAGAAATCTTTGGAGCCGTTCCTGCCTATACCGCGATTACGGCGCGCCGGGAAGAAATGGACCTTCGACTACAAGCGGCCGAAGTCGATTGGGCGTGTGCGGGCGTTCTATGGCAATTTCGGCGTGCTGGTGCGGGCGCTGGCGTACATCCTGGCTCACGGCGGCGACGGACTGCGTAACGCGACAGTTGACGCGGTGATGAACGCCGTTTATATTCGCAAGGGGCTCGAGCCCTACTTCGATCTGCCCTACAAAGCTCCCAACATGCACGAGGTTGTGTTTAGCGACGATCGGCAGGGCGCTCTTGGAGTGCATACGGGTGACATCGCCAAGCGGCTGATCGATTATGGGTTCCATCCTTACACGGTCAGCTTCCCGTTGATTGTGCACGGGGCGCTCATGATCGAGCCCACCGAGACGGAGAGCAAGCAGGAGCTCGATCATTTCATCCGTGCGATGATTTCGATCGCCAAGGAAGTTGAGTCGGACCCGCAGCTTGTCAAGACGGCGCCGCATACGACGCGCACCAGCAAGGTCGACGAGGTGACTGCGGCCCGCCGTCCCATTCTCCGCTGGAAGCCCGCAGGCGCTGCTACCGCGGCCGATTGACGTGAAACTGCTGCTCGTTTTGGCGGTGGTTCTGCTACTGCGAGCGCCGTTTCTCAATCAGGCGATTCAGGGCGACGACATCAACTACCTGGCCGCAGCGCAGCACGCACAGATCGACCCGGCGCATCCGCTCAATATGAAGTATGTGTTTTTGGGGGAGCTCGTCGATATGGAAGGGCATCCTCATCCGCCCCTGAATGCCTGGTTTTTAGGGCTGCTGCTCGCGTTGTTCGGCGATATTCGCGAGGTTCCGTTTCACGCGGCCTATGTGCTGTTTTCGATGATTGCAGCGGTAGCGATGTGGTCGTTGGCCAAGCGGTTTTCACCGCATCCGGTGTGGGCGACACTGCTGTTTCTGGCTACTCCGGCATTCGTGATCAACGGAAATTCGCTGGAGTCGGATATTCCATTTCTGGCTTTCTGGATGGCGGGGGCGGCGCTTTTTGTGGGGGCGGTAGGCGCCCGAGCTAAAGCTCGGGCCACAGTGGCTGCAGTTTTCTTAGGGCTGGCGGCGATGACGGCCTATCAGGCAGCTTTTCTGACGCCGATTCTCGCGGTGTATGCGTGGCTGTTTGCGCGGCGCTCGAAGGCGGCTTGGGCGGTTGTGCTGGTTCCCCCGATTGTGATCGCGGGATGGCAGGTGTTTGAGCTGCTCACTATAGACAAGCTGCCAGTGGCGGTGCTCAGCGGGTATTTTCAGACATATGAATTGCAGTCGTGGATGAAGAAGCTGCGAAATGCTGGGGCGCTTTCCATTCACCTCTGTTGGATCGTCTTTCCGGCGCTGCTGGTTCCTGCATTCCTGATGTCACGGAAGCGGCGCGACGCGGATACGATCTTTCTCGCTGCCTGGATTGCGATTTACTTTGCGGCGGGAATCGGGATTTTCTTCGCGGGGTCAGCGCGTTACTTACTGCCCATCGCCGCACCCGTGGCACTGCTGGTGTCGAGAGTGGGTGCACGGTGGCTGGCAGCGGGGTTCGCGGCGCAGATGGCGCTGAGCCTGTCGCTGGCGAGCGTCAACTATCAGCACTGGGATGGGTATCGCGCCTTTGCGGCTTCGCTGAAGCCGCAACTGGAGAACAAGCGCGTTTGGATCAACGGGGAGTGGGTCCGATACTACCTGGAAGCGGAAGGCGCGCTGCCAATCAAGAAGGAGCAGGCGGTGCGGGCGGGCGACATCATCGTGACCAGCGAGCTCGGATTTCCGGTTCATTTCACGACCGGTGGCGGAGCGCTGTCGCCGATAGCGCAACTCGCTATCGGCGCCACATTACCGTTTCGACTGATCGGCCTGAACACGCGGTCGGCTTACTCGACAGCGGATAATGGCATGCTGCCGTTTGATATCTCCAGCGGGCCCATTGACCGGGTGCGTGCGGAGGTGGTGGTTGAGCGTCAGCCTAAGCTGGAGTATCTTACGATGAACGCGCCGGAGGCCGATCAGCAGTTGGTGAGCGGCGTGTATGCGCTGGATCCGCCGCGATGGATGGCTGGTCAGGCGGTGATCTTGCTGAAGAGTCCGGCGACTCCCAAGCCGCTACGCGTAGTCTTCCACATTCACGCGATGGCGCCGGCGCGGAAAATTACTCTACGCCTCGACGGAGACGAAGTTGTGAGTCAGACATTCGACGCGCCGGGCGGCTACACAATGCAGTCGCCGGCTCAGAGTCCGAAAACACCCACGGCCACGCTGACGATAATTGTCGACAAGACATTCTCTGTGCCCAACGATCGGCGTGAGTTGGGAATTGTGCTAATCGAAGCGGGATTCGTCCCTTGAGAAGATGGAAGAGATGAGTGAATTGGTTAAGTTTTCCAGGCAGGATGGCGTGGGCGTCATCACGGTCGACAATCCCCCTGTAAACGCGTTGAGTCCTGGGGTACCGGAGGGTATTCTGGCGGCGGTTCAGAACGCGCAATCGGATGGCGCGGTGGACGCTCTGGTACTGATCGGGGCGGGACGCACGTTCATCGCGGGGGCGGATATCAAGGAATTCGGCAAGATTACCTCCGGTGAGCGGAGCGCGGCGCTAGGACTGGCCGAGGTGATCCTGGCGATTGAAGATTCGGCCAAGCCCGTCGTCTGCGCTATCCACGGGACGGCGTTGGGGGGCGGCCTCGAAGTCGCTATGGGCGCGCACTATCGAGTGGCCGTGGCGTCGGCGCAGGTAGGACAGCCGGAAGTAAAACTGGGGATCATTCCCGGGGCTGGTGGGACGCAACGGCTTCCACGATTAGCTGGCGTCGCGCGGGCTGTCGAGATGTGCGCATTCGGGGAACCGATCAAAGCATCGGCTGCGCTTGAGTCGGGAATTGTCGATCGCATTGTCGAAGGGGATTTACTTACGGGCGCGATCGCGTTCGCGCGCGAGGTGATCCAAAGGAAGCCGCACAAACCGCGCGACCGGAATGAAAAGCTGGGAGACGCTGCGAATATCTTCGCTGCGGCGCGAGAGCAAGCGAGGAAGACGAAGCGCGGCATGATGGCTCCTCAGGCGGCGATCGACGCCGTGGAAGCGGCCACGACGCTGCCTTTCGAAGCGGGCATAAAAAGGGAAGCGGAGTTGTTTCGAGAGTGCCTGTTCTCGGATCAGTCAAAAGCGATGATCCACGCGTTCTTCGGCGAGCGTGAAGTGGCGAAAATTCCGTGGCTGCCGAAGGACACGCCGGTGAAGGAAATTCGCAAGGCGGCGGTGATCGGCGCGGGCACGATGGGCGGCGGCATCGCCATGAATTACGCGAACGCCGGCATTCCGGTGATTCTTAAGGAGACGACTCAAGAGGCGCTGGATCGCGGTATTGCCACTATCACGAAGAATTACGCGAATTCGGTGAAGAAGGGGCGTTTCACACAATCGGTGATGGACCAGCGGATGGGACTTCTCCGGCCTCAACTCACCTATGACGGATTTGAAGAGGCCGATATTATCGCCGAAGCGGTGTTTGAGGGCATGGCGCTGAAGAAAGAGGTGTTCGGCGAAATTGACAGGGTTGCCAAGCCGGACGCGATTCTGGCGACGAATACGTCGACGCTGAACATCGACGAGATTGCGTCCACTACGTCGCGGCCGCAGATGGTGATCGGACATCACTATTTCAGTCCGGCGAATGTGATGCGGCTAATCGAAATCGTGCGCGGTAAGGAAACTAGCGCAGAAGTGATCGCCACCTCGATGGCGCTGGCGAAGAAGCTGAACAAGATCGGCGTGCTGGTGGGGAACTGTCGCGGATTCGTGGGAAATCGGATGCTGCACGTGTATTTGCGCGAGTCGGAGTCGCTTGTCGAGGAGGGCGCATCGCCGGCGGCCGTCGACCGGGCGCTTTACGATTTCGGTATGGCGATGGGGCCATTCGCGATGAGCGATCTGGCGGGACTCGACGTCGGCTGGAGAATTCGCAAGGAGCACAAGTACCCGCCGACGATCGCCGACGCGCTGTGCGAGATGGGTCGCTACGGACAGAAGACCGGAGCCGGCTGGTATCGCTACCAGGACGGCCGTACGCCGACTCCCGATCCGGAAGTTGACGCGCTGATCGAGAAGCTCAGGAAGCAGCGGCGCATTATCACGGACGAAGAAATCGTGGAACGCACGATTGGCGCGCTGATACAGGAGGGCGCGAAGACTCTGGACGAGGGAATTGCGATGCGAGCGGTGGATATCGACATCATCTACATACACGGCTACGGCTTTCCGGTTTATCGCGGAGGGCCTATGTGGTACGGCAAGGCTACAATTCAATCATGATCAAAGGTCGCGCGACCTCTTCCGGTACGGCCCGATATGCGTCACGTTTCCGGCCGGACTTCTATCGCCAGGCGGGCGATCTCACGGTATCGACGTTAGGACTTGGCACCTATCTGGGCAATCCCGACGCTGCATTCGATCAAGCGTACAGCTCAGCGGTCATGGCGGCCGTTCGCGGTGGCGTCAACTTCCTCGATTCGGCGATCAACTATCGGAACCAGCGGTCGGAGAGATCGATTGGGTCGGCGCTGGCTGCGTTGTTTGAATCAGGCGAGGCGCAGCGCGACGAGATTGTGGTGTGCACGAAAGCGGGGTTCCTGACGCAGGGAGCTGTGGACCCGAAGACACTTCGCGATAGCGACGTCGTCGGGGGAATGCACTCGATGGCGCCGAAGTTTATCGCCGACCAGATCGATCGCAGCCGCACCAACCTGGGTATCGACACACTGGATGTATTCTATCTGCACAATCCTGAAACGCAGCTCGGCCATATCACGCGAGATCAGTTCGACAACCGGATCCTGGATGCGTTCTCGCGGTTGGAGCAACTGGTGGCGGAGGGTAAAATCGGCTGCTACGGCGCGGCCACCTGGGAAGGCTTTCGCAAACCGAAAGACGGATTGGGGGTATTACGGCTGGCGGAGATCGCAACGCGATTGGCCGGGCCGGATCACCATTTTCGTTTTATCCAACTGCCGTTCAATCTGGCGATGCCCGAAGCATTCACGCAGCGACCGGAGATCATAGACAACGTAGGGGTAAGTGCACTCCACGCGGCCGACGAGGTTGGTGTCACGGTCGTTGCGTCGGCGTCGCTACTGCAGGCGAAGTTGTCCCAGGGTTTACCGACGGAGTTGGCAGACAAGATTCCGGGTCTCGATACCGACGCCCAACGCGCGATTCAGTTCACGCGCTCGACGCCGGGTATCACCGTCGCTCTTGTCGGCATGAGCAACGCCGAGCACGTTGCAGAGAACCTTGCGATCTCGCGTGTTCCACCCATGGAGTCGGCAAGCTATCTGCGTCTTTTCCAGAACGCATGAGCGATGCCCCGGCGCTGACGATCGCAAAGGATGACGCTTTCGATCAAGCGCTCGCCGAAGCGCCGAATTCGCCGGCCGTGTTCCTCATATGGCCCGCTGAGGGTGAGCCATACCTGGCGAAGACGAATGCGCTGCGCCGCCGCCTCCTTCGTCTGCTCAAAGAGCGCGAAAAACCGTCACGACTATTGAATCTGCGACAAAGCGTCACTCGAGTCGAGTGCTGGTTGACCGGATCGAACCTGGAATCATCGCTCCGTCTGTACGAACTGGCGAGGACTCATTTTCCAGACACGTATCTCGAGTTCCTGCGCTTGCGGCTCCCACCGTATGTGAAGATTGTGCTGGACAATCCGTTTCCACGCAGCCAGGTAACAACACACATCGGAAAGGCGCCGGCGTTTTACTACGGACCCTTTCGCTCGCGGGCGACGGCCGAGGAGTTTGAGGCCAGATTCTGCGATCTGTTTCAAATGCGGCGCTGTAAGGAGGATTTGGAGCCCTCGCCGCAGCATCCGGGCTGCATCTACGGCGAGATGGGAATGTGCCTGCGTCCCTGCCAGCAGGTAGTCGGCGTGGCGGAGTACAGCACGGAAGTCGAGCGCGTGCTGCAGTTTCTAAAGACCGGCGGGCGGTCTTTGGCAGGCATCGTGGCCTCAGAGCGCGACCGGATGAGCCAGGAGATGGATTTCGAAGAAGCGGCTCGGCAACACAAGCGGCTGGAGAAAATCGAAGGGGTATTGCGGTTGAAGGACGAGTTGGTGGCCGATGTCGAGCATCTGCACGGCGTCGCCGTCACAGCGTCGGTCGAGCCGGAATCGGTCGAGCTGTGGTTCGTCCATCGAGGATGCTGGCAGCCTCCCTACAGATTGTCAGTCGCGGGAACGATGGCCCCGAGCGTTTCTCTCGATCAGCGGCTAAGAGAAATCACATCCGGGATGGAATTGCAGGCACACGGCGGACGCAAGAGGCAGGAGCATATCGCGCTATTGGCGCGCTGGTATTACTCCAGTTGGCGGGAGGGCGAGTGGCTGCCGTTTGAAACGATCGAGAAGTTATCATTCCGAAGGCTGGTGCGATTAATTTCACGCGTGGCGAAAAAATAGGGATTCAGGGCGCGATCGCGACGTCGACCTGGTCATGGAAGTGCTCCGCCGTTTCAATCGCCAAGGGTATTGCCGAGCCGGTCGGGGCGTCATTCGGGATGGTGACATTCACCTGATAGAGTCCGGGAAGTCC
>Ga0075421_100012244_pt1 | contig 10650 bp, 3 predicted proteins | sample SoiMetdeltSBSDD5_FD_75292 | JGI IMG/M metagenome (GOLD analysis project Ga0075421, IMG submission 75292) | Bulk soil microbial communities from a Populus tree surrounding site in Tennessee, USA - Soil MetaG P. deltoides SBSDD5 | ecosystem: Environmental > Terrestrial > Soil > Tree plantation... | reverse complement strand
GGGTTTCCGGCGAAGTACATTTCGGTCGCCATCGATCTCTGGGACAACGGAGACCTCGATCCGGAGAGTCCCTGCGACTCGAGCCTCGGGACCTGCCACATCGAGGTGAACCAGGATGGCGACCCCGGAGAGGACCCCTCGGTCCTCACGAGCATCGATGTCCCGGACTTCGCGGCGGCGGGGGGGTCGGGAGTCCCCGTCCACCTGCGGATCACGCTCGATGGCCGCGAGATCGCGGTCGAGGTCTCCACCTCGCACGGAGACTATGGAACCCGGACGGCCATCCACGGACTCCTGCCCGCGGCGCCGGACCAGGACGGGATCATCGGGTTCGCCGCGTCGACGGAGGCGGGGAACGCGGTCCAGTCCATCGACAACGTGATCGTCACGCGCAGCTTGTCCACGCCGCCGCTCGTCTCCTGGGAAGCTCCCGTCGCGGAAGGCGGCATCAATTGCGGAGGCGGACCGCTTTCCGCCATCCTCGAGGGAGATCCGATCGAGATCTCCGGGGACTCCCCGTACGGCGATGTGGTGAGCATCGAGTCGGGCGTGCTCACGGCCTTCACGCTCCGCAGCTCCGGGAGACTTCCCCGCGGGGATGATCACTCCGCGTCCTATCCAGGGCCGATAGCGAACCTCCCCCACGCCACCCTCGAGGACCTCTACAGGACGGAGGCCTGGAGCCGTACCGCGATCGCCTACCGCCATCACGTCCTTCCGGGGCGCTACGAGGTGACGCTCCACGTGGCCGAGAACTGTCCCTGCGGCATCTCGCGAAGCGGCGAGGCCCTGCGAAGGTACGACGTCCACGTCCAGGGAACCCCCGCCCTCCTCCACTTCAGCCCCGGGATAGCGGGCGGCCAGGCCATCGGCTCGTGCGAGGCCGTTACGGGGACCGCCGCGACGCGGACCTTCACCGTGGACGCCCTGCCTCTCCAGGGGGCTATCCACTACCTGGAGGTCGAGGTCGCGGACCTCGGCGGCGGCTCGCCGCCGGAGAACGCGCAGCTGAACGGCATCACCTTCCGGAGGATCGGGAGCGCCACGGGGGAGCCCCTCGACGGCGATCTCGAGGATGCGAGGCCCCCTGCGGATGCGGTCTTCGGACCGCTCGTGGAGGTGCTCGCCCTCGATTTCGAACATCCCGACGGCACCCCGGCCGAGGAGGCGCTCGCCGGGGTCGCGACCGTGAATCCCGGACGCTTCTTCAACCCGGTGATCGTCGGGGGACGGCTCCGGATAGCGAGCGGCGAGAAGATCGCGAGCGCGACCTCCGTGCTCTTCGACGGCCTCGACCTCGATCCGCAGGCGGTGCGGATCCATGCCGAGTTCCAGGTCTTCATCGCGAGCACCGACGAGGATCCTCCGGCGGACGGGCTCCTCTTCGGGATCATCTCCGGGAGCAACGCCTCGCGCGTGGGAAGCCCCGGCGGCGGGCTCGGGTTCGCGGGGCTCGACACGGCGGGCATGGGCGTCGAGGTCGACCTCTGGGAGGGCGGCGGGTTCGGGGATGACTCGGGATACAACACGGACGGGATGGCGCACGTGGCGGTTGTCGGGTCCGGGCAGGGTCTCGCCACCGTGGACCACGTCCAGGACCAGAACGACTACGATCCCTCCCTGGACGGTCCCGACCACTGGGTCGACTGGCTCTCCCCCTCGGGTGTGCACGTGGAGGTCCTCTACGAGCCCGCCGCGCGCATCGAGGTCCACGTCGAGGCGCTCGATGGCTCCTTCGCGAGGCGGAAGGTGCTCGACACGTTCGTCACGCCCTTCGCCGCGCACGAGGCCCTCGTGGGCTTCTTCGCAGCCACGGGGGGCGAGGCCGCCTCGATGGAGATCGATGAGCTCAGACTCGCCGTGGCCCGGTGCTCGGACGGCCCCGAGGTCGCTGTGATCTCGGGAGACTCCTTCGTGGAGACGAGCCTCGGCACGGACGGCACAGCGCTCGTCGATCTCGATGGGTCCGGGTCCTCGGCCGGAGATCCCGGGCAGGCGCTTGCCTTCGAGTGGACTCTCTCCGGCCCGTTCGCGGGAGGCGTCATCGCAGCGCCCTGCGAGGGGACGACCTCGATTACCTTCACGGAGCCCGGAACCTACGAGGCGGCTCTCGAGGTGGACGACGGGCGCTGCGAGATCGGGGAGTCGGCGAGAGCCACCGTGACGATACGCGTGAGAGACATGGAGGGAGCTCAGTTCATCCGGGGCGATACGAATTGCGATGGCACCCTCGACATCTCCGACGCCATCAACACGCTCAACGTGCTCTTCCTGGGGACCGGCCTCATCTGCTGCGAGGACGCCGCGGACACGAACGACGACGGCACCGCGGACATCTCCGATCCGGTCGCGTCGCTCAACTATCTCTTCCTGGGCGCCATCCCCCCGGCGGATCCCTTCCCGCTCTGCGGACCCGATCCCACGCCGGATGGCGAGGGCTGCGCCTCGCCTCCCGCGTGCGAGTGATCGTTCTTTCTGGTGGGGGAGGAAGACCTCCCCCACGCCGGCCGCGACACAGCGCGGCCTCCCTCTCCTCGGCGCCTGATGGGCGCCGGGCGCATGGCGTAGACGACCTTTCACCGGGATCCTCTCGGCACCTCGATCAAGCCTTGACCCCGGGCGGGTCCCTTTCGATGCGGGTGGTAGATGCTCATGGGTCATCGCGCGTACTCGACGACGCGGGTCTCCCGGAGCAGGGTCACCCGGATCTCGCCGGGATACGTGAGCTGGTTCTCGATCTCCGTGGCGATGTCCCTGCAGAGCTTGAGCGCCTTCTTGTCGCTCACCTTCTGGGAGTTCACGAAGACCCGGATCTCGCGACCCGCCTGGATCGCGTTCGCGGCCTTCACCCCGGCGAAGCTCATGGCGAGGGCCTCGAGCTTCTCGAGCCGCTTGATGTAGCGCTCTAGGGTCTCGCCCCGGGCACCCGGGCGAGAGCCCGAGATCGAGTCCGCGGCCTGTGTGATCACCGCGTAAATGCTCTCCTGGGGGACATCGTTGTGGTGCGAAGCGATGGAGTTCACGACTTCCGGAGGCTCATCATAGCGCCTCGCAATGTTGGCGCCGATCTCGGGGTGTCCCCCCTCGATCTCGTGGTCGACGGCCTTCCCGATGTCGTGGAGGAGGGCGCAGCGGCGGGCCAGGGTCACATCGATCCCCAGCTCTCCGGCGATCATCCCGGCGAGGAAGGCGCACTCCTTGGTGTGGTGGAGCACGTTCTGGCCGTAGCTCGTCCGGAACTTGAGGCGGCCGAGGAGCGTGACGATCTTGGCATGGATCCCGGGGATGTTCAGGTCGTAGACGACCTGCCTCCCCTCCTGCTGGATGAGGTCGTTCATCTCCTTCTTCGTCTGGGCGACGAGCTCCTCGATCCGGGCAGGGTGGATCCTGCCGTCCGCGATGAGCTTCTCCATGGAGCGCCGCGCCATCTCGCGACGGATGCTGTCGAAGGAGGACACGATGATTACGCCGGGGGTGTCGTCCACGATGACGTCGACTCCGGTGGACTTCTCGAAGGCCCGGATGTTCCGGCCCTCGCGGCCGATCACGCGCCCCTTCATCTCGTCGTTCGGGATCTCGATGACCGACGTCGTGATCTCCTGGCAGTAGCTCGACGCCATGCGCTGGATGCACGAGGCCAGGATGTCCCGCGCCCTCGTGTCGGCCATCTCCTTCGTCCGCTCGACCGCCCTCGCGATCAGGGTCTCCTTCTCGTGCTCGAAGTCCTTCTCGAGCTTCTGGAGGAGCAGCCTCTCGGCCTCCTCGCGGGTGAGCTCCGTGATGCGGAAGAGGACCTGCTTCTCCTCGTCGACGAGGCTCTCGATCTCCTGCTCCCGGGCCTCGAGCATGGTCGTCCTCTTGTTGAGGCTCTTTTCCTTGCTCTCGAGGTACGACTCTTTCTTGTTGAGCAGATCGAACTTCCTGTCGAGGCCGTCTTCCTTCTTCGCGAGCCTGCCCTCGAGGGATAGCTGCTCCTGCCGCTTCACCTCGATTTCCTTCCCGGCGGTTTTCCGCCTCTCCTCGAGCTCGGCGTCGAGCTTTTTCTGGGCATCCTCGCGGACGCGCACCGCCTCCTCCTCGGAGACGCGGATGACCTCATCCGCGGTCTTCCCGACGCGGCGCATGTAGAAGAAGTAGATGGCGAAGGGCAGGAGCCCGGCCGCGAACGACACGATGATGGCTATGAGAACTGTATCCATGGAACGACCTTTCCCGCATGCGGCATCGTCGAGGATCCGCGCCGGGCGGCGCGGCGAAGGCGGGTGATGGAGGGATGAGCCGCGAGCCGCCGGCTGAGTCCTCTCGGGTCGTGCGCGCGAGCCCTCTAGGGGCAGGCAAGAGGCGGATGGCGCCTCAAGACATGCCGTGGCTCGCCCCCCCGAATGGGGGCGGGTAGTAGCGGGCGCGTGCCGTGCACCGGATGCCCGACTCCTCGGATCTTCGACCTTTCCGGGAACTCAACAATGAAGCTTCGAGCCGCTCTCCCCCTCGCCAGAGCTTCCTTCCGCCTGCGGGCTCGTCCCGCAGAGCCGGGTAGAGCCGGTCCTCCGCGGGAGGCGGGAGGCGGAAAGAAGCCCGTTCGAGCCTGCGCTCCTCGACACTGAAATCGTTAATGTCTGCGCCGACCGGAGACCCCCGAGGGGCCCGGTCGATTCGGTATCCTTCAAAAACGCCTGTGGAACTGGAACTCACCAGGAAAACCAGGACCTTCTCTCCGCATCCGCACGAGACGGCGCCCGCGCCGATCTCCTCGCTTCTCGGGCCGTCCCGTAGGACGGGCCCGGGGAGCGCGGGGATGAGCGCGGCGCCGATGCCCGCGATCCCGAGGATCACGAGTACGGGCCGAAACGAAACTGGAAGCGAGGTCGAGGTCACGTGTATTCGAGTATTCGGGGATCGGCAGCTCTCCGGCCCCGAAACGAGGGAGACATGTACTGGGCCCTTCCAGGAAGGGCCCGGAATCCCCGCGGATCAGGGGCCGAGCTGACAGGGCCCCGGGCTCGACCCTCGTGGGCAAACGCCCCTGCGGTCCCCCTCAGACATCGCCCCCGGTCCCGGGGTCGAAGAGGGCCGCCCGGGCGGTCTTCGATGCAGGTCGAGGAAGTCCGTAAGGGTCTTCCCTGACTGGAGCAACGACAAGTCCGGGCCTGCCGGTCCCGCAGGATTGTAGGTTTTCCCGGAGGTCAAGTCAATAACCGCGGCGGGCTCGACGAGCCCGCGAGGGGCGCGGAGACGAGGTCCGGGGGGTTCGTCGAAGGATCGGTGGCCCACACCTCGCCCGGACTTGCGCGCCGCTTCCGGCTCGACGTATCATGCGCGCGCACCAGGGCTCGGGGGTCGCGAGCCCGGTCTGCGTCGCGCGTTCCCCTCAACCCAGGGCAGCGAGGAGAGATTCCATGCCCCGACCGGGCCCCGTTCACGTCTTCGTCCTGGCCGCAGCGCTCGGGAGCACGCTCCTCCGAGCGCAGACGCCCGTCCCCTGCTCGACCGGCAGCTTCGGCGGCGAGATAGGCCCGATCAACATCAACGGCCACTTCGTCCTCCCCGACGGCTGCACCCTCGACTACAAGGGGCGCGAGATCGTCATCCGGGGAACCCTCGAGGCGAAGGACTTCACCCTCACCGCGGCGAAGCTGACCATCGCCGATACGGGATCTCTCCTCGGGAAGGGCGGCGTGATCGCGATCGACATCCTCGACAGCGTGACCCTGGACGGGTCCATGACCGTGGAGGGAGTCCTGGAATCCAACGGCCATCACGGCGGAGGCATCGTCATCGACACCGCCGGGCCGTTCTCCGTCGGCGCGGCGGGAAGTGTGGAGACTTCCGCTCTCTCGATGGACGGCAGCGGCGGCTTCGTGGCCGTGGAGGCCGCGGGCCCGCTCTCCCTCGCTCCGGGCTCGACGGTCGGCGCGGCGGCCGGCATCGTGGGAAGCTTCGGGGGACTCGTGTCCTTCGTCTCGAAGGACACGGCCTCTCTCCTGGGAGACATCGAGGTCAAGGGCGGGCTCGATGCGGGAGGGAGCCTGATCGCGCGCGCGGCGCTCGACCTCGAGTCGGGGAACGTGCTGGCCGGCGCTCGATGCGAGGCGGGAGATTGCCAGCGCGCGGGCAGCGTGGACCTCGCCGCGGGGGGAGCCCTGACCCTCCGGGGCACCGTCAAGGCGCCGGGAGGGGCGGGCGGGACGTACGAGGGCGACGGGAACGCGGGCTCGCTGAAGCTCGATGCGGGGGGCGACCTGAGCGTCTTCGGCGATGTGGACCTGAAGGGGGCCGAGCTGGGCAGGGGCGGCAGCTTCAAGGCGCGCGCGGACGGGGACTACGTCGGATCGAAGGTCCTCTCGGTGCGGGGGACGGGACCCGGGTCGGCAGGTGGCGTCATCTCGATCGACGCGGGCCTCGAGGCGAGGATCTCGGGCGCGATCGACGCCGGGGCCGATGCGGACGGAGATGGCGGTACACTCCAGGTCGCCGCCGAGGGCGATGTTCTCATCCGCGCGTCCATGCAGACATCGGCGAACTTCCCCGCGGGGGGGATCGAGATCGTGTCCCGCTCGGCGGGGATCGAGCTGGCATCGAAGGTCGAGGCGCGAGGGCTCGGGGACTTCGGGACCGGTGGAACCATCGCGCTCTATTCCGTCAAGGCGGCGAACGTGGACCGCGCCCTGTTCGACGTCTCCGGGGAGGGGCCGGACGGGCTCGGAGGGACCATCGTGATCGATGCCTATGACGATGTTGCCCTGGGCACGTCGAATCTCCTCGCAGGCGGAGATGCGGCCGATCCGGCGCTCGGGGAAGGCGGCACGGTGGATGTGAACGGCTGCGCCGTGACGATCGAGGGAGGGGCCGTGAAGGCCGAGGGAAGGCAGGGAGGATCCATCTTCATCTCGGCCTCGGACGCCATCCTCCTCGAGGGCACGTTCTCGGCCGAGGAGGGTGGACTCTTCTCCGTGAAGCACCCGCCCGGCAGTCCCCCGTCGATCACCGGGACGATCGCCACGCGCCCCGACCTCGATGCCTCCGTGGTCCTCGAGCCTTGCCTGGGAGCGGTCCCCTGCGACCCGGTCGCCTCTCTCGCCTGCGCCTCGGAGGGCGGAGCCGCGCATCTCACGTGGACGGCCGCGCCGGGGCAGACGGTCGTCGACATCTTCCGGGACGACGAATTCATCGATACGACCGAGGCGGCTTCCGGCGAATACGATGACTTCGATGCGCCCGGCGGCCTCCACGAGTACACGGTGGTCGGCGCGTGCCTCTCGGGGCCCGCGCGCTCCGTGTCGTGCTCGGTCGAAGTCATTGGGGGCGGCACGCAGTTCGACCGCGGAGACTGCAACCCATCGGGGGTGCTCGACATCTCGGATGCAGTGTTCCTCCTCGGCTACCTCTTCCAGGGAAACCCTTCGAGCATCCCCTGCGAGAAGACCTGCGACGCGACCGATGACGGGGGGCTCGACATCTCGGACTCCATCCGCATCCTCACGATCCTCTTCCTCGTCCAGGACGGGCAGCTGCCCGATCCCTTCGGGACGTGCGGGACGGATCCGACCGAGGATGATTTGACCTGCGAGCGGTTCACCTGCAACTGAAGCGGCCTCCGGAGACGGAATCCGTGCAGCATCGGCCTCCGGGGGAGGAGGCCGGAGTCGAGGCCCGGAGCCTGGTCCTCGTCTCGATCCTCTTCTTCGCTTCGGGCGCCGCCGGCCTCATCTACGAGGTCGTCTGGTTCAAGCGCTTCTCGCACGTCTGGGGGAGCTCCGCCCTCTCCGCGGCCGCCGTGCTGGCGTCCTTCCTCCTCGGGCTCGGTCTGGGAGCCGGTCTCGTGGGACGGTTCGCGGACCGCGCGCGAAGCCCGCTGCGCCTCTATGGCCTCTGCGAAATCGGCATCGCGGTCCTCGCCCTCCTCGTGCCCCACGGGATACGGCTCCTCGAACGGGCCGTGGCGCTCGTCCACCCCCTGAGCGAGGATCGGCCGCTCCTCGGAGCCCTGATCCGCTCGCTCGCCACGTTCGCCGTCATCGGGCCCCCCTGCATTCTCATGGGAGGCACGCTCCCCCTCCTCGTGAGAGAGCTCACGCCTCCCGGCGGGATGCTCGGCCGGGCCGCGGGGGCGCTCTACGGCATGAACACGCTGGGCGGCGCGGCCGGCGCCTACTTCGCCGGCTTCCACCTCCTTCCCGCGCTCGGCCTCCCGGCCTCGAACTCCATCGCCGCCGCCGTCAATACCGCCGCGGGTGCAGCCGCCCTCGCGCTCGGAACGAGGCGGCGCCGCCCGGCCATCCGCGGCGAGCAGGTCCCCTTCAAGGAGGTCTCCGACCCTGAGGCCGCGGGAGAGCCGGGGGGCGGTCCGACGGCGCGGCGGCTCCGCGTGGAGCCCGTCCTTGCCGGAGCCCTCATCACCGGGGCGGCATCGCTCCTGCTCCAGGTCGCCTGGAACCGGGAGCTCGCGCTCGTCCTGGGAGGCTCCACCTACGCCTTCACGGCGATGCTCGCGGTCGTGCTCGCCGGGATCGGGATCGGCGGCCTCGTCTTCCACGCGTTCCTCGGGGATTTGCGCGAGCCGCTCCGGGCGCAGGCCCCGGTCATCATGCTCATCGCGGTGGCGGTCGTGGCGGGGCAGCTCCTCATCGAAAGGCTCGTCATCGTGACCGGGTCCCTCGTTCACGTCCGGACGGGGCTCGTGTCGAACGCCGTCCTCTGCGCCTCGGCGGCGGCCGTGCTCGAGCTCATCCCTGCCATCGGGATGGGCATCCTCCTCCCGCTCTACGCGGCGGCGGCCCCGGCAGGTCGGGATCGGCCCGGACGCTCCGTGGGCGATGTCTACGCCTGGAACACGGTGGGTACGATCGCCGGGGCCCTGGGTGGGGCCCTCGTTGCGCTTCCCACATGGGGCATCGCCGGCACGGCCGGGGCGGCCGTCGCCCTCTACGCGATCGCGGCGGTGCTCCTCTCCCCCACCCGTGGAATGCGAGCGCGTGTCGCGCTCCTCGCGACCGCCGCGATCGGGACGGGCTCGGCGCTCCTCGCGGCGAGGGAGCCCGATCCGGTCCTCCTCAACCTGGGTCTCCACATGTACGGGTGCAGCTCGTCGAAGCCCCAGGCCGGCATCCTGCCGCTCTTCATCGAGGACGGCGCCACATCGAGCGTCATGGTGGGCCTCCACGGCGACGGAAGGCGCTCGCTCCGGGTGAACGGCAAGGTCGACGCGAGCGACTCCATGGACATGGCCACGCAGCTCGGGATCGCCTACTTCCCCAGGCTCCTCCGTCCCGGCGCGCGCGATGTCCTCGTCATCGGCTTCGGGAGCGGCACGACCTCGGGAGCGAGTCTCCTCTTCCCCGGGACGAGGGTGACCTGCGCGGAGATCGAGAAGGCCGTCGTCGAGGCCTCCGTTCACTTCGAGCACGTGAACCACCGGCCGCGACAGTCAGCGATGTTCCGCGTGATCACGGACGACGGCCGCGCGCTCCTCCAGGGGTCGGACGCGCGCTACGACCTCGTCCTCTCCGAGCCCTCGAATCCCTGGATGGCGGGCGTCGCTAACCTCTTCACGAGGGAGTTCCACGCCGCGGTAGAGTCCCGCCTCCAGCCGGGAGGAATCCTCGGCCAGTGGGTGCAGGCCTACGGCCTCGCTCCCTCGGACTATGCCACCCTGCTCCGCACGGTCCTCGACGTGTTCGACCACGCGGCCCTGGTCATGCTCCCGGGCACGGATACCCTCCTCCTCGCATCGAACGCGCCTCTCGATCCGGACACGGCGATCCTCGATGCCGCGCAGGCTCTCGTGGATGCGCACGAGCCCGCGCGGAAGGACCTCGAGACCCACTTCGGAACCGCGGACGTCCGGAGCATCTTTCTACGGCACTTCATCCTCGATGGAAGAGCGGTCCGGAAGCTCTGCGGGGCCGGCGGCGAGGTCCACGGGGACCTCGACATGAAGCTCGAGTTCCTGGCCCCGCTCAGGCTGCTCGATCCCGGAGTGACCACCGAGGCCGTGCGGAGGAGCATCCTCGCCGCCGCGGACACGAGCGCAATCGGGGCCGTATGGGCGCGCTGGGGATGCGGGCCGGATCAGCTCGGCGCCCTGCGCGAGCTCGCGGGGACCTTCACGCAGATCGGGGACTGGAAGTCCGCGGCCCCCATCGTCGAGCACGGGCTGACGATCGACGCGAGGGATGCCCGCCTCCTCGGGATGCGGCTCGTCCACGGGGGCAGCAACAACGAGGACGCGTGGGAGGCCGACCTCGCCGACGTCCTCGCGGCCTCGCACGATGCCGCCGCGCACGCCGCGCTCCTCCTCTCCGAGCAGGGCCACTGGAGGAGGGCCGCGAAGGCCTGGGAGAGCCTCGCCGCGGCGAGGCCGGAGTCGGCGAGCATCCGCGCGAGGCTCGCGGAGAGCCTGAATGCGCTGGGAGACGAGGCGAGGGCGCGCCGGGAGCTCGAGGAGGCGAGAAGGCTCGATCCCTTCATCGCGATCGAGGGAACGGACGGGAACGCGAGTCAGGGCGAGGGGAAGAGGTAGCCGGCCGCAGGGAGCTAAGGGCTCGCCACGGAATAACATCGTCACACCGAGGCCGAGCGAACGGACGCGAGGCAAGGCGCGAGGACGAAGACGTATGCGGAGAATACGACGAGTCCGAGCAACGAAGCATC
>Ga0075421_100012243_pt1 | contig 10651 bp, 7 predicted proteins | sample SoiMetdeltSBSDD5_FD_75292 | JGI IMG/M metagenome (GOLD analysis project Ga0075421, IMG submission 75292) | Bulk soil microbial communities from a Populus tree surrounding site in Tennessee, USA - Soil MetaG P. deltoides SBSDD5 | ecosystem: Environmental > Terrestrial > Soil > Tree plantation... | reverse complement strand
ATCGCTGAGCATCACTTTCCGCTGCAGGCCGAGTGGCGCGTGGAGAAGCTCAGTCCGGCCGCAAAGCAGCTTGTCGAAATCTGCCGCGCCATCCAGCACGGATCGAGCCTGCTCATTTTCGACGAGCCGACCTCGTCTCTCTCCGACGCCGAGACGCAGGAAGTATTCCGCATCGTCCGGACTCTGCGTGAACGCCACATGGGAGTCATCTATATTACGCATCGTCTGGAAGAACTCCGCGCGATCGGCGATCAGGTCACGATTCTTCGTGACGGGCGCACGGTACACTCTGGTCCACTCGCGGAGATGACCACGGACCAGATTATTCAAAGCATGGTCGGACGCGAAGTTTCGGCGATCTATCGGCGCGATCCGATTCCGCCGGGGGAGGAGTTGCTGCGGGTCGAGCATTTGACGCGGCGTGGGAAGCTCGAGGACATCAGCTTCACGCTTCGGGCGGGAGAGATCGTGGGTCTCGCGGGCTTGGTCGGCGCAGGAAGGACCGAGCTCTGCCGGGTAATCTTTGGCCTCGATCCGATGGATTCGGGCGAAGTTCTGATTTCCGGAAAAGCGACGCGAATCCGCTCGCCGCGCGAAGCCGTGAAAGCGGGGATCGCCCTGCTGACCGAGGATCGCCAAAGGACAGGGCTCGCGCTGCGGCTGCCGATCGGTGTCAACATCACGATGGCGAATGTCCCCGGCATTAGCCGGATGGGTGTGCTCGATCTTGCGGCGGAAGCGCGTGTTACGGCCGAATCGATAGCGAGGCTGCGCATCAAGGCATCGTCGGGTAAACAACTTGCGGGACGGCTGAGCGGTGGGAATCAGCAGAAAGTCGTCATCGCCAAGTGGCTGTTCCGGAATAGCAATATTTTCCTGTTTGACGAACCGACCCGCGGCATTGACGTTGGCGCGAAGGCGGAAGTATTCGAAGTGATGGATTCGCTCGCGCGCTCGGGCGCCGCGATCCTGATGGTGAGCTCGGAGATGCCGGAGCTGCTGCAGGTGGCGGACCGGATCCTGGTGATGCGGCAGGGACGCATCTCCGGTGAACTGCCACGCGGCACGACGCAGGAGGAGATCATGCGCCGGGCGACGCTGGCCGCAGCAACGGAGGCGAATCCGCAATGATGCAGCGGCTGCTGCCGTTCCTGAGCCTGATCGTCCTGTTTGTGGCGCTTTCGATCGCCTCGCCACATTTTCTGAGTGAGACTAACCTGTCGAGCGTGGTGCGGCAGACGGCCGTCATCAACATCATGGCGCTCGGTATGACGATGATCATCATCGCGGGCGGCATCGATCTTTCGGTGGGGTCGATTCTGGCGATGGGCGGGTTATTCGGAACGCTGGCGATGGAGAGAGGCGCGTCGATCCCGCTGGGAGTCGCGATCGGCGTGTTGACGGGCCTGGGCTGCGGACTATTGAACGGCGTGCTGACCACGCGTTTAAAGATCGCGCCCTTCATCGTGACACTGGGGACGCTGGGAATTTTCCGCGGCGTGACGCTGATTGTGTCGAATGGTCTGCCGGTACATAAGATTCCACCCAAGTTCTCATTTCTGGGGGAAGGCAGCATTCTGGGGGCGCCGTTCGTGTTGTGGGTGCTGGTAGTTTGCGCGGTGATGACGCACTTTATTCTGGAACGCACGCGGTTAGGACGATACGCGTTCGCGATCGGCAGCAATGTGGACGCGGCTGTTTACGCAGGCATCCCGGTCGCTTTCCACACGACGGCCGTCTATGCGATCGGAGGCATGCTGACAGGTCTTGCGGGCATGATTGAAGCATCACGGCTCATGACGGGACAGCCGACCGCCGGTCAGGGTTACGAGCTGCAGGCGATCGCGGCGGTGGTGATTGGTGGCGGCAGTCTCCACGGTGGAGAAGGAACGGTGCTCGGGACGCTGATTGGAGCCTTCATCATGGGGCTGCTATCGAATGGTAGCGACTTGTTGGGAGTGTCGCCTTATTTGCAGCAGGCGATCATCGGCGGCGTGATTATTCTGGCGGTTACAGTGGATGAGCTGCGCAAGCGGCGGATGACATAAGCGGCTATAGAATGTCAGAGCAGAAAAATCCCATTCCGTCGGACGATAGTTTGGACATCGTCGAACGAGCCATGGCCATCGAAGAGACGCTCAATCAACTCTATGCAGATCCGCGCTTATCTTTTGCCCAGCGCGAGTTATTGATCCGCGAAATCGAGGAACGGATAGAGCGCGGCGAATTCGGAGACGAGGGGGGTGACGCTCTTTCTGCCCTGGTCCGAAAACGAGGGCCACGTAATCCGAGCGGTCAAGCGGCCGCGGCGGCGGAGCCTGAATCGGATTAGGGGTAGGCTCAAGCTGACCTATCACCACGTTTGTGGTTGTTATATAATTCCGGCCAAGGAGTAACCACCATGTCGTGTCCCGACTGCGATTCCCCAGACCGACGGCAATTTCTCAAAACCGCTGCGCTCGGAGCCGCAAGCGCGGCGATTCCGGCGGCTTTCGCCAAAAAAATCCAACCAGGAACATCGGAAGCTCTGGCGGCTACGCTTTATAAGAGCCTGTCCGACGAGCAGAAATCGAAGGTATGTTTCCCATTCGACAACCCGCTGCGGGCGAAAGTAGACGCCAACTGGCAAATCGTTCCGCAAAGGATCGGCCAGTTTTTCAACGCAGATCAGCAAGCAATGATTGGGGAGATCTTCCGGAAGCTGCATAATCCGGACTTCGTCGACAAAGTCCTCCTGCATATCAACGACGATGGTAATGGTAAGGGATTGGCCAACTACTCCGCCGCCTTATTCGGGGAGCCCGCGTCAGGTGAATTCGAATTTGTGCTTACCGGACGTCACTGCACGGCCCGGTGCGATGGGGATTCGGTGGCCGGCGCAGCGTTCGGAGGACCTATTTTCTACGGTCATCAGGCGGGCGGCAAGTTCCAGGAAAGCGCCGACCATCCGAACAACGTCTACTGGTATCAGGCAAAGCGCGCTAACGAGGTATTTCAAGCGTTGAGCGGGAAACAGCGCGAGGAAGCGCTACTTGGCGATCCGCGGTCAGAGAGGCAGAACGAAACTGTCGCGCTCAAACCCAAGGGCGAGCTCGCCGGACTTCCCGTAGGCTCGATGTCGCGGGATCAGAGGCGCCTCGTCGAGAACGTTCTATCCGACCTGCTGCTTCCGTTCCGCAAGGCGGATGTCGACGAAGCCATGCGATACATTAAAGGCGCCGGCGGGGTCGACGCGCTGCACATGTCTTTCTACAAGAACCTCGATATCGGAAACGATGGTATCTGGGATGTCTGGCAACTGGAAAGCCCGAACATGGTCTGGTATTTCCGCGGATTTCCACACGTCCACACCTGGGTGAACATTCGCGCCAAATCGTAACTCCGCCGGCGGGCTGGAAACCTGCCCCACGCTACAATAAATCGAATGAGGATTGCGTTGGGCCAGATCAACACAACCGTTGGTGATCTGGCGGGCAATGTCGATCGAATGGTGGCGCGCGCTCGCCAAGCCTCGGAAATGGGGGCAGACCTGATCGCCTTTCCGGAGCTTTCCGTTACAGGGTATCCCCCGCGCGATCTGGTGGAAAAACAAAGCTTTGTCGAGCGGTCCGAATGCGAGCTGCAACGTCTGGCTCGCGAAACGGCCAACTTGGGCATCGCGATTATCTGCGGATATGTCGGCAAGTCACACGAAGGCGCCGGCAAGCCGGCTACGAATAGCGCGGCGATTCTGCGCGGGGGCGAGACGCTTCTCCGTCAGAATAAGACGCTTCTTCCCACTTACGATGTATTCGATGAAGCGCGTTATTTCCAACCCGGCGATTCCCCGCACCTGACCACACTGGACAGCCAAAATCTGGCGCTCACGATCTGCGAAGACGCCTGGAACGACAAGCAGTATTGGGAGCGGCGATTGTATACGCGCGATCCGGTCGAGGAGCTGGCGCGGGCGGGCGCGGAGATTCTGATCAGTATCAACGGCTCGCCCTACAACATGGGGAAGCGGTCGATGCGGCGTGAGATTTTCGCCACCACGGCGCGGCATCATCGGATGCCGGTGGTGTACGTGAATCAAGTCGGCGGCAATGATTCGCTGGTGTTCGACGGCAGCAGCTTCGCCATGGACGCCGCCGGGAATGTGATCGCTTCGGCGGCGTCATTTGAAGAGGACCTAGTCATCTGCGACACGGAAACTGGCGCGGGCGACTGCCGGGAGAATCTCCGCGACGAATGCGAAGCGGTCTATCAGGCGCTGGTGCTCGGCACGCGCGACTACATCTGCAAGTGCGGATTTCAAAAAGCGCTGATCGGCTTGAGCGGAGGAATCGATTCTTCTTTAACTGCGGCGATCGCTGTCGAGGCGATCGGCAAAGAGAATGTGATCGGCATTGGAATGCCGGGTCCATTTTCATCGGAGGGGAGTGTTGCCGATGCCCGTGCCCTGGCGAAGAATCTGGGGATCCGGTTCGAGATTGCGCCGATATCGACGGTGTACGACCAGTTCCTTCACGTGCTCGATCCGCTGTTCGCGGGCGCTCCGCGGGATGTCGCCGAGGAGAATCTGCAGGCGAGACTTCGTGGAGCGACGTTGATGTCACTCTCGAACAAGTGGTGCGCGCTGGTCCTGACGACGGGAAACAAGAGCGAGCTGGCGGTCGGTTACTGCACGCTGTACGGCGATATGTGCGGCGGGCTGGCGGTCATCAGCGACGTGCCGAAGACGCTGGTTTATGAGCTCGCGCGAGTCAGCAACCGGCGCAATGGCAGCGCGATTCCCGAAAGCGTGTTCACGAAGCCACCCTCCGCTGAGCTGCGGGCGAACCAGAAAGACTCCGATTCGCTACCCGAGTACGATGTGCTCGATCGGATCCTTCGCGCATACATTGAAGAAAACGAATCGCCGCAGCGGATTGCGGCCGAGCAGGATCTTCCGCTCGACCTGGTGCGCGACATCACCACCAAAGTGGATCGCAACGAGTACAAACGCCAGCAGGCGGCCCCGGGCCTGAAAGTCACAAGCAAGGCGTTCGGCATCGGACGCCGCTTTCCCATTGCACAAAAGTACACCGAATGAAACTGATTCTGCCGATTTTTCTGCTGTCGATTGCAGCGCTGCTCGTCTCTCAGCCGGCGCCTCGCGAACAAGTCGGACCGCTGCCGTCCGGCGGTTTTCTGCTTAATAGCGGCTGGCGCATTCAGCCGCCGGGCGTTCAAGTGCCGGTTGGCACGATGCCGATGTCGTCGGCGCTGTCGCCGGACGGCAAATTTTTGCTGGTGCTGAATGGCGGCTACAATCCGCCGACGGTCAGCGTGATCGATGTCGCGGCGGAAAAGGAAGTGGGCCGGACGCCGGTGGCGGACGCGTGGCTCGGCCTGACGTTTTCTCCGAAGGGCGATTTCGTATATGTCGGCGGAGGATCGCGCGCGTCGGTCTACGAATTCAAGTATGCGAATGGCGCGCTCGCGGCCTCGCGGACGTTCCCAATCGTGCCGGAAGCTAAAAGGACAGCCAGAGATTTTATCGGCGATGTCGCCATGTCTCCCGATGGCCGGCTCATCTATGCGGCGGACCTGTTTCATGACTCAGTGGCAGTCATCAATCCGCAGTCCGGTATGGTGATTGAACGATTCAAGACGGGACGTCGGCCTTATCGCATCCTCTTCCACCCGGATGGGAAGTCATTCTTCGCGACGAGCTGGACCGATGGAACGCTCGGCCATTATCAAGCCGACAACGGGTCGCTACTCACTACAGTCCGGCTCGCGCCGCATCCGACGGACATCGTCTGGCGGACCGGCGCGCTCGAGCCAGTGGAAGGCGAGGCGCCGATCGTCGCGCGATTATTCGTCGCAGCGGCGAATACAAACAATGTGTACTCGATCGGCGTTACGGCATCGAAAGCGCTGCGGGTACTCGAATCGATCAATGTTGCGATGACGCCTCGCCAGCCATTGGGGATGACGCCCAGCGGCTTGGGACTAAGTCCCGATGGGAAGCAGCTCTACGTCTCGTGCTCCGACGCCAATGCCGTGGCGGTGGCGGATGTTTCGCTCGATCGAACCGAGGTGCGCGGGTTCATCCCCACCGGCTGGTATCCGATGGCTGTGCGCGCGCTTACTAATGGCAAGCTGGTCGTGTTGAACGGTCGAGGCGTGGGATCGCATCCGAATCCGCGCGGACCCAATCCAACTAAAAAACGCCCTCCTGACGATCAGTACGTGGGCAGAATCCAGACCGGTACAGTTGCGTTCCTACCGGTCCCCGACGAGCAACAGCTCGGCGTTTATTCTCGTACGGTTCTCGCCAACTCCGCTTATAACGACAACAAGCTCGAAAATGCCGGGATCCCGGCGGGCAATCCGATTCCAGCGCGACCAGGGGATCGGTCGCCGATCCAGCATGTCATTTACGTCGTCAAGGAGAATCGTACCTACGACCAAATGCTCGGCGACATGAAGGAGGGCAATGGAGATCCGTCGCTGGTGCTGTTTGGCGAACGCGTTACTCCCAATCATCACAAGCTGGCGCGCGAATTCGTCCTACTCGACAATTTCTACGTCAACTCCGATGTCAGCGCGGACGGACATAGCTGGTCCACGGCGGCCATTGCCTCGGATTACGTTCAGAAGCTATGGCCCAATAGCTATGCCGGGCGGCGCAGATTTTACGACTACGAAGGCCAGGAACAGACCGCGTATCCGGGCGCCGGCTACCTATGGACCAACGCCGCGGCGCGTCAGATAACCATGCGCAACTACGGGTATTTCGTCGATAACACCAAAGTCGCCGCGACCGAGGGCGCGCAGATCACCGGTGTTCGCGATCCCGTTCTTAGCAAGGTGACAAACGCAAACTTCCGGGGCTTCGACATGGACTATACCGACGTCGACAGGGTGAAGGTGTTCCTCAGCGACCTGGCGGAATTCGAAAAGACGGGCCAAATGCCGCGCCTGCTCATTCTGCGGATCGGCAACGATCACACCTCCGGAACCACGGCGGGCAAGATTGCTCCGCTGTCCGCCGTCGCCGACAACGACTACGCGCTGGGGATGCTGGTGGAAAGCGTGTCGCGCAGCCGGTTCTGGGGATCGACGGCGATCTTCGTTCTCGAAGACGATGCTCAAAATGGCGCCGATCACGTGGACTCGCACCGCTCGCCGGCGTTCGTGATCTCGCCTTACGTCAAACGCAAAGTCGTCGATGGGACGATGTACAACACGACGTCGATGCTGCGCACGATGGAGCTGATTCTTGGCATGAATCCGATGACGCATTTCGACGCCGGAGCCAGACCGATGCACGCCGCATTCCAGTCGACAGCGAATCCGGCGCCTTACACAGCGGAAAAGCCGCGCATTCCGCTCGATGATCGCAATCCGGCGCAGTCGGCTACCGCGGGGCGGTCGGCAAAACTTGATTTCAGCAAGGAAGACCAGATTGACGATGATGAGCTGAACGATATTTTGTGGGTTGCGATTCGGGGGACAACGCCGCCTGTACCTGTCAGGAGCTACTTTGCAAGATAAAAGCAAGTCAAAAGTCAAAAGTCAAAACTCAAAAGTCAAAAGTGTTACGCACAAATTCTACATCTGCGGCACTTTTGACTTTTGCCTTTTGACTTTTGACTTTTGAATTGCTTTTCCCCTTTCCATGCCGCAAATCTACCTCTGCTTTCTGTGGCACATGCATCAGCCCTTTTACAAGGATCTGATCTCGGGAGAGTACCATCTTCCATGGACGCGCCTGCATGCGCTGAAAGACTACTACGGCATGGTAAAGATCCTGGAGGAGTTTCCAAAGGTCCGGCAGACATTCAATCTGGTTCCGTCCATGGTCGTGCAGATGGACGAGTACGCGCGCGGTGTGGCTGTCGATCCGTTTTTGCTCGCTGCGCTGAAGCCGGCCGAAGACCTCAGCGAAGCCGAGCAGGGATTTTTGCTGCAGCATTCGTTTCACGCTGATCCACATCGGTTGATCTATCGGTATCCGCGGTATGGCGAGCTGTATGACGCATGGCAGGCTTCGAACCGGAACGTTGAGCGAGGGCGGCGCGCATTTGGTGTGCAGGGATTTCGCGATCTGCAGGTGCTCTCACAGGTGGCCTGGTTCGATGAGGAGTTCCTGGAACACGACGCCGAAGTTCGCGCGCTAGTGGCCAAGGGCCGCGATTTCAACCTGGAAGATCAGTCGCTAGCCGGATGGAAACAGCGTGAGATCTTGAAGCTGGTCCTGCCCCAGTATCGTCGCCTCGCCGAGACCGGGCAGATCGAGATCTCCACCACACCGTACTATCATCCGATTCTGCCGCTGCTGTGCGATTCCGACATCGCGGCCGTCTCCCATCCGGGCGTCACGCTGCCGAAGAAGTTCCGTTATCCGAAAGACGCGCGCACACAACTGGAAATGGCCCGGGATTTCTTCTCGACTGGCTTCGGCCCGCCCTCCCGTGGCTTGTGGCCGTCGGAAGGATCGGTATCCGACGAGGCATTTTCGATCGCCGCCGAGACCGGCTTCGCATGGGCAGCGTCGGACAGCGGCGTTCTGGAACGAACGCTAGGACACGCGCCTAGCATCACCGAGTTGTACCGGCCGTATCAGTGGCGCAAGCAAGGACATTCACTGCGGGTGATCTTCCGGGATCATTTCCTGAGCGATCTGATCGGCTTCGTCTATTCCCGCATGGACGCGGCGCAGGCGGCCGACGATTTCCTGTTCCGCATCCGGCAAAACTGCTACGGAATTTTGGCCGGCGGCCGCGACGCCCTTGTGCCGATTATTCTCGATGGCGAGAACGCCTGGGAGTATTACGACCGCAATGGCCGGCCCTTCCTGCGGGAGTTGTACCGGCGTATTCCCCTTGAGACGAACCTGCAGGCGGTGACGGTCAGTGAAGCTATGGCGCTGATCGAAGCCGATCCGCTCGATCACATCTTTCCGGGTTCCTGGATTGGGGCCAACTTCGATGTCTGGATCGGGGCCGAGGAGGACAACAACGCCTGGGAGTATCTGCTCCGAGCTCGCCAGACCTACGATCAGGCGGTAGAAGTTCCCGCAGACCAGCGAAAGCTTGCTTACGAAGAGCTGCTCATCGCCGAAGGCAGCGACTGGTGCTGGTGGTACGGACCGGAGCACTCATCGGATCAGCGCGCGGAATTCGACACGCTGTATCGCAATCACCTCGCAAATGTGTATCGCGCGCTCAATCTGGCGCCGCCGGAGGAGCTATCGCGCCCGATTTTGAAAACCGTCGCGGCGGAATTCCGCGCCGAACCGACCTCTCGGATTCATCCCAAGATTGACGGGAAAGTCAGCTCCTATTTCGAATGGCTTGGCGCCGGTGTCTATCGGCTGGATGGCAAGTCGGGATCGATGCACGGCAAGCGCTCGCCGGTCCGCGAGGTCCAGTATGGGATCGACGGCGAGCGGCTGTATCTGAGAATCGATTTTCACGAATTGAAAGAGGAGACGCTGGGGGGCATTGAGGTTCGCCTGAGAGTTCAGCGTTCGGGAGACGAGCGAAGCGGCTCACTTGGTGTGTTCGAAGCGGCCTCTTTTGTGACCGGCGCGGCATTCCCCGGTTCGATTTGCGCGTTCCAGCAGATCCTGGAGGCGAGTGTTCCAGTCGCTGCGCAAGCAGGCCAGCCGCTCCGTTTCCAGTTCTCCCTGTGGAAGGATCGTTTGCCAATGGACGCCATTCCGCAGCAGGGCTGGCTCGAGGCGCCGCTAGTCGATGTCGACTGGACCGACCGTTAAGGTGCGTTTCCTTTTCGTAGCGCCAGTTGTCGCCGCAATCTTTTTCGCAGTGTTGTATTTTGCGGCAAAAAACGCGGTTTATTATCCCTTCAAGTATCCGGATGGATGGTGGGATCAGCAGGCTAGCGTCGGCGCGACCGAAGTCTGGCTGTTCGCGCGCGACGGTGTCCGGCTCAACGCCTGGTGGATCGCGGCGCCCGGAGCTACCCGGGTGACGGTGCTGTTCCACGGAAATGGCGGAAACCTGACGCACCGCATCGGTCACATGCGTGCGATTGTGGCGGCCGGTTCCGCGCTGCTGATTCCGGATTATCGAGGCTACGGCAAGAGTGAAGGCAAGCCTTCGGAATCCGGACTTTACGCAGACGCGGACGCAGCCTACGCGTGGCTCATCAGCCAAGGCCACTCCGCGAAGCGGATAGTCATTCATGGGGAATCGCTGGGGACGGCTGTAGCGATCGATCTGGCTGCGCGAGAGCCGTCAGCCGGTGTCGTGCTCGAAGCGCCGTTTAACTCGGCGTCGCAGGTGGCGGCGAAGGTGCTCCCGTTTTTTGGACCGCTGGTCATGCGGCAGTTCGATTCGAAGCGCAAGATCGGCAAGATCCGGGCGCCGCTGCTGTTTATTCACGGCGATCGCGATGAGGTGATCCCCTATGAACTGGGGCGGGATCTTTACGCCGCGGCCCCGGAGCCCAAGGTTTTTTGGACCGTGAGCGGAGCGGGGCATAACGATTTGGCGGAGATCGCGGCTGATCAGTATCGAGAGAAGCTTTCGGCGTTTTACTCGTCGCTGCCGGCGCCCGAATAGCGCTTCTTCGCCAACCCAGTCGGAAACACCGAACAAGCTCTAGAGGTGGCTTCCATCTGAAAAAGTCCAAGACAGGCGAGGATGTCCTA
>Ga0075421_100012242_pt1 | contig 10651 bp, 6 predicted proteins | sample SoiMetdeltSBSDD5_FD_75292 | JGI IMG/M metagenome (GOLD analysis project Ga0075421, IMG submission 75292) | Bulk soil microbial communities from a Populus tree surrounding site in Tennessee, USA - Soil MetaG P. deltoides SBSDD5 | ecosystem: Environmental > Terrestrial > Soil > Tree plantation... | reverse complement strand
AACGCGGTGGACCCGCGCACCGTCGCGACGCGCCTCCCGACCGCGAAGCCCGCCGGGAGCGCCGGCATCGCGATGCGTTGCGACAACACCGGTTGGTCGACGAACGGCGACGGCCACCCACCCACCGCGAACTGCTCGAACGTTCCGCCGTCCCCGCCACTTCCACCTAACGATGCGTCGACGCGACCACCGCCGAAGGGCGTGATCACCTCGGCCACGACCGTCCCCAGCGCCCGCGACCAGCCGACATCATCCGTGGACCCACGCGACGCGTGGCCGGCGAGTGCGAGGTCGGCGCGATAGGCGTCCCGCCGGAGCCGCATCGCGGCGCGTACGTCGGCGAACGCAAGTCCGCGAAGCGCGGCATCCGCGTCGGGACGGTCGAGCTGCGCCAGGCTGGCGCCGAGGCGCGCGGAGAGCCGCGCCTGCCCGAAATCCCGCCCGACGGAGGCGCCTAACGTTCCGCCGGTGTGGATGGCGTCGAGCGCCCGCGCGGCCGGAGGAACGAAGTCGCCGAACGTCCGCTGTGCCGACGGGCGCTGCTCGGCGTGAAAGAGCGTTCCGTCGATGGTCATCACGCCCGGGAGGAAGGACCGGCTGCCGCGCCAGGACGCCGTCAGCGCTGCCCCGCGCCAAGCGGATGGCTCGCCGATGCCGCCCGTCAGCACGTACCCGAGACGACCGACCGGGTCCGCGCCGATCAACGAGAGTGAAGCCATCGCCCCCTCACTCGAGTAGTTGCCGCCAGGCAGAACGCGATGGCGGCGCGGTCCGAGACCGTACGAGCGGGGGCGCTCCGGGGCGAATCGCACGAACGTGTCCGCGGGTGCAGCAGGCACCGGCACAGCCGGCGCGAGTGACGGCGACAACACGATCGGGCGCGAGGTCACGCGGCTCGTGTCGAGCAGCACGCTCCGAGTGCGGCGGATGTCCAGCCCGCGGGAGTGTAACGAGAGGAAGAACATGGAGCCGTCGGCAGGGTTCGGGGCCGGAGCGAACACCGCGCTCGTCGTGCTGGTGAGGAGGCGCGTGCGTGGTGCCGGCCGCGATCCGTTCGGCGCGCCATCCAGCTCGATGAGCTCCAGATTCGGAACCCCACCGACTTCCGACACGCAGACGAGCGCGCGTCCCCCCGGGAGGAACGATGCGTGGTAACGGTTCGCCCCGTCGTCCGGGTCGACGAACTCCATCCGGTGATCATCCGCGGCAGCATCGAGAGGAATCAGGGCGAGCCGCCAGCGGCCACGCTCCTGCACGTTGGCCACGACGAATCGGCCATCGGGCGAGACGCGAGGATGATGGATCGGCGTGCTCGGCGTTCCCTTGCGGCGGATCGTGATTACCCCGGTCGCCAGGTCGACGCCCACGAGATCGCACAGCCCATTCTCGCACCGCGCAGCAACAGCGGTCCGTCCATCCGGGAGCAGGTCCGCATCCTGCACCCCACCGCCCCGCGTGATGCGTCGCAGTCGTCCGGCGCGGTAATTCCACTCGTAGAGGTCCGTGCGGTAGCCCGCATCGCCTAACGGGTCGTCGTGGGCAACGAGCAGGCGCGAGGAGTCGGCGAAGAATCGCGGGGAGTGAAACCCACGCCCGCCCAGGGGCCGCAGGGTCGCCAGCGGGACCTTGGGACGTGGCTCGACCGGCACCGCCGGCACATCCTGCGGGTCCAGCTGGAGAAGCCGCTCGCGTGCGCGGCGCTCGCGCGCCGAATCGACCCGTTCCTCCGTGCGCCAGACGACGAGGGCGCCGGGCGTCGTCCGGTTAGGCAGCGAAACCGCCATGAGGCGCCCGTCGTACGAGACGGCGGGATCACCGGTCGCCCATCGCCGACGCTGCACCAGCGTTCCGGTGTCGAGCCCCGCGACGGCGAGCGTATCGCGGACGGCGATCGAACGACGCGTCAGCTCCACCGTGAAGCGGCCGTATAACTCGTCAGGCGGACCGCCATAGACTCCGGCGAAGGCCTGTGCGAAGGTGCGCGGCTGCCGCGCACTCAATCTCCGCCACACCGCGACGAGGCTCGATTCACCACGCTGCGTGACGAGCCACTCCAGGAACGCCGAGCCGGCGAGGTAGGCCATGGCGCCCCCCGCGAACTCGAGGTTCCCCGACAACTGCGCGTATGTCGGCAATCGTCCTTCGAGAGCCCATTGGCGGAGATACGCGGCGCGCGCCGCGCTGTGCGGACGTCCCGACCCGGTGAGCCGCCCCTCGACGTACGTCGCATACCCCTCCACCGCCCACCTCGGCGTACGGCGCGAGATCGGCCCAAGCCGAATGGGGAGGATTTGCCAGAAGCGTCGCTCACGTGGGTTCCGCGTTGGTCGCACGAGGTGCGCGATGTGCGCGAACTCGTGCACCGCGAGCAGCTCTGGCCAGCTTCGGTTGGCGCCGAGCATCCCCGAAGGATCGGGCGGCGTGGGCCAGAGCACGATGAACGGTCCGTCGAGCGGCGTATTCGCGAAGCCGTTCGATTGGTTGAGCGGGTCTTCGACGATGATCGTGACGCGGCGCGGCGGGGCATAACCGACAAGCCCAACGACGGCATCGCGCACCGCATCGACGCGCGAGGCGAGCTCCATGGTCCACGCCGACATTGCTGCGGGGTAATGGATCTCGAAGTACTTCGTCCGGACCGTCATCCAGTCGAGCGAAGGCCGGACGAGGTTCGACTGCGCCGCCGCGGCGCCGGAATGCGTCCCGAGCAGCATCGCAATAGTGACGATCAATCGACCGAGGTAACGCTCGAGGGCGCGCATCCGGCAAATCTAGCCGTCGGCGCGTGATCGCTTACCAGGTCGCCGCGAGGAACGGAGTCGTCGTAGGCTGCGGCGAGCCGCCGGACGGCTCGTCTGTCACCGCGGTGACCGCGATCGTGAGCCCGGCCGGAATGCGTAGACTCGCGATCGCACGACCGCTCGCGTCCGTGTCGAACGTACCGAGGCTCACCGGCGGCTTACCGGTCTCGATTCCCCAGACCTGGTACGTGCGTCCCGGTGCCGCCGGTGGGAGCGAAGACGCGGCGAGCACAATCCGGCCGCGCCGCCGGTCGAGAAAGTAGCGCGCGGATGGGCTCGGGCCCGTGCCGGTGACACTCACGGCCTGAACGTCAGGCGCAACGAGCGTCGCAATCAACGAGTCGCGCGTCGCGAGAGCGCTCCCGGTCGAATCGAGCGACGCACGGACGCCCGCGAGCGTGCGCTCCGCCGCGAGTCGCGCGTTGCGCTCCCCGCCTAACCGCTGGCCGAGCACCGCGGCAAACACCACTGCCGCTGCCGCAGCGAGCCACGGCACCACAAACCGCACGCGTCCCCCTGGCCCGGGCGCTGACCGCGCACTCGTCGATCGAGCCTCGCTCTGGCTTGGCGCCGACACGTGGCTGGCCATTGGGCGAACGGCGCGGGCGTCGGCCATGATGCGGTCGCGAAGGCCCGGCGGCTGTACGACGGCCGGGCTCGCGAGCGCGAGCAGCCCGGCTACCTGGCGAAGCTCACTCACCTCACGCGCACATCGGTCACATGTCGACAGATGCGCATCGAAGGCCGCACGGTCCGCCTCGTCCAGTGCGCCGAGTGCGTACGGTGCCGCCTGCTCGAGCCAGACGTGCTCGCTCATGCGCCGGCCTCCATGAGGGGACGCAGCGCGTGACGAAGTTTCTCCATCGCCGACCGCATGCGTGTCTTCACGGTGCCCAACGGCTCCGACAACTGTTCCGCGATCTCGCTCTGCGATAGCCCACCGAAGTACGCGAGCTCGATCACGCGGCGCTGCGGTGCCGGCAACTCGGCGAGCGATCGCTGCAGGAGCGCGCGCGTCTCGGTCAGCTCTGCCCCGCGATCGGGGGATTCGAGCGTTGACGGGATGACGAGCGTCTCCCCCTCGTCGGTCACGACGGCCGCGTCCGCGAGTACGCGGGCTCGGCGCTTACGCGCGCGGACGAGGTCGAGCGCCCTCGTCCGCACAATCGTCGCGATCCACGCGGTGACGCTTCCCCGCCCCGGATCGAAGCCGGCGGCAGAGCGCCAGATCTGCGCGAATGCGTCTGCCACGACCTCCTCGGCGTCGGCGTGGTCGCCCACGATCGCGCAGGCGAGCGAGAATGCCATCCCCCCGAAGCGATCGTACAGCTCGCCGAGGGCGCGCTCGTCACCGCCAGCCGCCCGCGTAACGAGAGCAGAGTCAAGGGCGTGGACCCCCGCCGTGTGAATCGGCATATCCTCCAGGAGATGACGATGCGGCTCGCACCGCCGCTAAACCCCTGCCTTTGTACGCCGTTCGGGACCGAACGGATTGCTACGCGATCTGTGCGCCGCGTTCGCTGGCGGCCGCCACCCGGCGATCGAGCGCCTCGCGGACTTGCCGGGCGAGTGTTTCGGCCGTGAAGGGCTTCGCCAACACACCCGACTCGATGCCGCCGGCCAGCTCGCCATCGTCGCTGTAGCCCGACATGAACATCACGGGCAAGGTCGGGTGCGTGGAGGCGAGCGCGCGCGCCAACTGACGGCCACCCATGCCCGGCATGATGACGTCGCTCAGGACGAGGTCGATCTGATCACCGCGCTCGGCGCAGACTCGCAATGCCTCGTGGCCATCGCGGGCTTCCACCAACACGTAGCCCTGCTCCTCGAGCACGCGCCTGACGATGTGCCGCACGGCATCCTCATCCTCGACGACAAGCACGGTCTCCGTCCCTCGTGGGATCGTCGCGCCGATGGCATGCTCGGCGCGTGCGGGCAGCGTGGTGGACACTTGCGGGAGAATGATCTCGAACGTCGTCCCACGGCCTAACGAGCTCCTGACCTCGACGTGGCCGCCGCTCTGGCGAACGATGCCGTAGACCGTCGATAGCCCGAGCCCGGTCCCCTTCCCTTTCGCCTTCGTCGTGAAGAAGGGCTCGAAGATACGCTCTTGCGTCGCGGCATCCATCCCCAAACCGGTGTCGCGAACCGAGATCACCACGTGCCGCCCGGGGTTCACACCGGCGTGGCGCCGCGCGTAGGCCGCATCGAGGTGGATGACACGCGTCGAGATGGCGAGCACGCCACCCGACGGCATGGCGTCGCGCGCGTTCACGACCAGGTTCATCACGACCTGCTCGATCTGTCCGCGATCGGCGCGCACGGCGCCGATGCTGCTCTCGAACTGCGTCACGAGCGAGATGTCCTCGCTGATGACGCGCCGGAGCAGCTTCTCCATGTCCCCGATGACCTCGTTGAGGTCGAGCACTTGCGGCTGGAGGACCTGGCGACGCGAGAACGCGAGGAGCTGGCGAGTCAGGCCGGACGCGCGGGCGGCCGCCTGAGTGATCTCGTGGGCGTCGGACCGCCGTGGATCGTGCTCGGGAAGCGCGTTGAGCAGGAACTGCCCGTAGCTCGTGATGACGGTGAGCAGGTTGTTGAAGTCGTGCGCGACCCCCCCGGCCAGCTGACCCACCGCGTCCATCTTCTGTGCCTGGCGCAGCTGCTCCTCCATCACCTTCCGCTCGGTGACGTCGGCCATCACCCACACCGTGCCGAGAATACCACCGCCGCCGCGGAGGAGCGCCGTGGAGACGTAGACGTCCACGAGAGACCCGTCCTTCCGCAGGCACCGCGTTTCGTACCCGGAGAACGAGTGCTCGCCGGACATCGACATGCGTCGCGTGTCCTCCTCCATCTGCTCCATGGGCACGATCGGGATCGGCCGCCCGATCACGTCGCCCGCCACCCATCCGAACGTGCGTTCGGCCGCGACGTTCCACTCGTTCACGATGCCGTTGACATCTGTCGTCACGATGGCGAGCGGCGATGCCTGGATGAGCGTCTGGAGCGTGTCGGCCGTCTGCCGCAGCTCGCGTTCGGCATACTTCCGTTCGGTGACGTCGTGCGCCAGCGTTAGGCGCGCCGGCCGGTCCAGCACGGTGATGGCGTGCGTGACCACCTCGACGAGGATCGTGCGCCCGTCCTTGGTACGATGCCGCCATACCCCGCCCTCGAACTCGGGATTGTCGGGCGCCCGCGCGACGGCCATGACCTTCGGAACGTCCTCCTCCGGCCGGATGTCGGTGATGCGCATGGCCAGGAACTCGGCGCGTGAGTACCCATAGTGCTTCACCGCCGCGTCGTTCACGGCCAGGAACTCCAGCGTCTCGACGTCGTAGACCCACAGCGGGAGCGGGCTCGCATCGAAGAGGAGCCGGTACCACTCCTCCGATGCGCGGAGGCGCTCCTCGGCCCGCTTCTGTTCGGTGACGTCACGCGCCACCGCGTACACCGTTCCCTGCTCGGGGTGCACGGACTGCGCGGTCCAGGCGAGCCACTTGTAGGTGCCGTCCCGGCATCGGAAGCGGTTCTCGTACCGCTGCGTCACGTTCCCGATCGCGAGACGCCGCCCGCCTTCCACGGTCCTCGCGCGGTCGTCGGGATGTATGAGCTCCAGGATGGGCGTGGCCACCAGCTCATCGGTCGTGTAGCCGAGGACGTCACAGAACGCGGGGTTCACGCGCACGAAGTACCCGTTGAACGACGCGATGCAGAACATGTCTGCCGACAGCGAGAAGAAGCGGTCGCGCTCCCGCTCGGCCGCGCGTCGTTCCGTGAGGTTCAGCATCGAACCGATCATGCGACGCGGTGTCCCGTCCGTGTCGCGCAGCACATACCCTCGGTCGAGAATCTCCGCGTACCGGCCGTCGCCGCAAAGAAAGCGGTACTCCGCCGTCCAGAGCTGTGCCTGCGAATCGATGGCGTCGGTGAGGCTCGCAAGCGTGGCGTCGCGATCCTCGGCGTGAATCCGCGACGACCACCACTCCACCGAGCGACCGAGCTCCGACGGTCGAATTCCGAACGCGTCCGACGCCCCTTCGTTCCAGTCCACGTGACTCGTGCGGATGTCCCAGTCCCAAATGACGTCGTTCGTTGCGCGTGCCGCCAAGCGATGTCGCTCCTCACTCGCAGCAAGCGCCGAGGTGCGCGATTGCAGCGTGGCGGCCATCTGATTCATGCTCGCCGCAAGCGCTCCGACTTCTCCGGCGGCTCGCACGTCCGTCCGTGCGGCGAGATCACCGGCGCCAAGACGCCCGGCGTCAGCCGTGAGTTTGCGCAACGGCTCGGCGATGCGCGACGCCATCAACGTCGCCAGGAAGAGCGCGCCACCCAACCCCAGCCCCCCGAAGATCACGAGGTAACGCCACTCCGGCTCGCTCCCGAGGTCGACGCCAGCGGACGCTGCGCCGACAAAAACGAGCCACGGTACCGTCTGGAGCCCTCGGTACGCGACGACCTCACCGAGGGTACCCCCGGCCATGCCCGTGTTGCTGCCGGCCTTTTCGTTCCTAAGCCGTTGCACCTCGACCGAGTCAATGACGCGCTCACCGACGCTCACCTTCGTGCCACCAACGCGCGCCAACACGACGCCGGCGTCATTGACGAGCGTGAGGACGGTCGCGGAGCTCATCGTGCTGTCAACCGAAAGGAACCCTGCCAGCCGGTCGAGCCGCGCTGTGGCCGTGACCGCGCCGGTCACCGCCCCGCCTCGGCGGATGGGGCGCGCCAGCGTTAGGCTCCACGCCGCTGAGTTGCCGCCCCCGAACGGTCTGCCCACCACGAGGGTGTGGCTGGTCAGAACGTCGCGGAAGAAGCGATGCGCGGTGACCTCCCAGGTACGCGCCTCCACGAGGTCGGTGTGCGACGAACCGATGTTCCGGCCGTTGGCCCCCCAGATGGCGAGGTTCGCGAGATACGGCGGGAGCTCGGCATGAAGACGGCGGAGCAACGTGTCGTTCGCGGCAATTCCGTTCGTGTCCGTCGACGCCGCCTGCGCGGAGGCAAGAAGGATCGCGGAGATGTCCGCGAGCTGGTCGTCGACACGCGCGCCGACCTGCGCCGCGACGTCGCCGAGGTGACGCCGGGTATCGCGTTCGACATCGCGCTCGTAGCTCGCGTAGGTCGTCGCGAACAGCGCGGCCCAGGGGAGGAGCATCGCGAGCACGAGCAGGACGAGACGCTCGCGAATACCGACGGTCGAGAGCCACGACCGCCAGCGCGCAATCCAGTCTCTCACGAGTGTGGCGCCCTCGCCCCGCCGTGGCCGGTGGGATGTATCGTGTTCGAGAGCTGAACCATGATGGTAGGGGACGTAACGTGCGCGTTAAACGTAACGGGAGCAGGCGGCATCACATAGCCGCCATTTTCCGGAGCGTTGCTGATGTCTCGTCTTTCCAGCGGCCGCGCGATCGTTCGCGCCAGCGTCGCCCTCGCCCTTCTGTCCATCGGCACCCTTGCCGCGGGCGCCTCGTCCGTAGTCGGCCCGCCTTGGATCTCGATCGAAGTCCCGCCGAACCCGTACGATCGGGCGTCGCGCGATGCCTTTCTCATCGTCAACACCTTCCACCACAGCGACGCCGTCGCCTCGGGCGTCACGGGCACGGCGGAAGGTATCGTCGGCAGCAACCGCCGCAGCGTTCCCCTGTCGTTCGAGCCGACGTCCCGGCGCGGAAGCTATGCCCTCCGCAAGCAGTGGCCGAGCGACGGGACCTGGATGCTCGTGATCAACACGGGCGGGCGAGACAAGGGGGTAACGGCGCTCGTGGATGTCGGGCCGGGCGGCGACGTTACAGGCGTGCGCGTTCCGACGCGACGCCAGGGCGAGTGGGAGGTGCCTGCTCAAGTGACCGCCGCGGACATCGATCACGCGCTGAGCGTACGGGCACGGGTCGCCACGGCGTCGCGCTGAGGCGGCCGGTACGGCTCCACACTTGCAAATGAGTGCCGAAGTCAGCCGGGGTGTTGTCCGACACGGGCGACGCTCCGGTTCCGCTCGCACTCTGGTCGTGGAGGCGCCCACCGTTGCAGGTCCTCGCGTACACACTCGTCGCGGCGGCGACGCTGCTCCTCGCGGCGCTGGCGCTCGTTGGGCTCAGGTACCTCACACGCGGAACGCCCGTCGCCAAGGTCAGCGGAGTGCACGGCAGTCGAGACCTCCCGCGGACCGACGATGAACTGTTTGCCCGCACCGTCGAGCTCCTGACGCATTCCGACCTTCAATTCGGCAACGAGGCCGCGCTCTGCCTGAACGGCGACGGCACCTACAATCGGCTCTTCCGCGACCTTCAGGGCGCGCGCGAGACGATCACGCTCCAGCTGTACTACTGTCACCCGGGCAAGGTCGCGGACCGGTTCCGCGAGGTACTCCGTGAGCGCGCACAGGCGGGCGTGCGCGTGCTATTCCTGCTCGACGCGTTCGGCGCGGCGCCGCTCGAGGAGGAATATCTCGAGTCACTCCGTTCGGCGGGCGTGGAGATCGCGAAGTTCCGGCCGGTTCGGTGGTACGCGCTCGAGAAAGCATACGCGCGCTCCCACATCCGCGTCGTCGTGGTGGACGGACGGATCGCGTACACCGGTGGCTTCGGCATGGACGACAAGTGGCTCGGCGACGGCCGCCATGAGGACCAGTGGCGAGAGACGAACGTCCGCTTTACCGGGCCGGCGGTGCTCCAGCTGCAGGCGACCTTCGCGACGGGGTGGGCCGAGGCCACGGGCGAGCTCCTTGCTGGCGAGACGTTGTTTCCGCCCACACGCGCGTACGAGGAGGATGGCCAGGAGAACGGCCAATCGATGCGCGCAGCGGTCATCCACGCAGCGCCGACCATTGGGAGCACAGCGGCAGAGCGACTGCTTGCCCTTTCGATCACGAGTGCACGGCGCTCGCTCTACATCACGAACTCGTATTTCGTCCCCGACGATGACTTCGTCCGCCTCCTCGGCGAGACGGCGGAGCGGGGGGTGGACGTTCGGATCCTCACGGCGGGACGACTGAACGACGTGAAGAGCACCTGGTACGCCGGCCGAGCGCAGTACGAGCGGTTGCTCGCGCGCGGGGTCCGGATCTTCTGGTACCAGCCCTCCATGATCCACGCAAAGTCATTCGTCGCCGACGGGTGCTGGTCCTCGGTCGGCACGATGAACTTCGACAATCGCTCACTCGCGTTCAATGACGAGTCGAATCTGCTGGTGCTCGACGAGCGGTTCGGCGACGCGCTGCAGGAGGTCTTCCTGGACGACCTCACGCGATCGAAGGAAGTGACGCTCGAGGAATTCCGCCGGCGTCCGCGGCACGAGAAGGCGCTGGAGTGGGGCGCCAGCCGGCTGGCCCGCGTGTTGTGAGGTGGGCCATGCCTCCCGCCTAACGTCACCGCGCGCTAGCTTGCCCGTATGCACACCGAGTCATCGGAGCGCGTTCGTCTGGACAAGTGGCTGTGGGCCGCGCGCTTCTACAAGACCCGCGGGCTTGCGGCGGAGGCGATCGACGGCGGGAAGGTCGAGGTCAACGCGGCGCGCGCGAAGCGCGCGAAGATGGTGCAGGTCGGCGATGAGGTGCGGATCCGTCACAGCCCGTTCGAGCATGTGGTGATCGTGTGCGCCGTTTCTGAGCGCCGCGGCCCGGCGAGCGTCGCGGCGACGCTCTACGAGGAGACGCCGGAGAGTAAAGCAAGGCGCGAGGCGCTGGCGACACAGCTTCGCAGCATGCCTTCCGGCGACTGGGACAGCGGGCGCCCGACCAAGCGGGATCGACGCGAGATCGATCGGTTCCGGAAACGCTGAACGCTCCGCAAGCATCGGAGCTCCGATCCCTGCTTCAGCCGCCGACCAGAAAGGCAGACGCTGAGGACGCA
>Ga0075421_100012240_pt1 | contig 10652 bp, 1 predicted proteins | sample SoiMetdeltSBSDD5_FD_75292 | JGI IMG/M metagenome (GOLD analysis project Ga0075421, IMG submission 75292) | Bulk soil microbial communities from a Populus tree surrounding site in Tennessee, USA - Soil MetaG P. deltoides SBSDD5 | ecosystem: Environmental > Terrestrial > Soil > Tree plantation... | reverse complement strand
GAAGTGTAGATGACGTAGGCCAGGTTATCCGGCGCCGGGCCGCTCCCAACAGGATTTACTCCCCCGGCAGGCTCCCCGCTCTCGCATTGATCGCCTTCGAACCGATCGTCATCGAGATATACCAGTTGCGCCTCGCAGGGCGGCAGGGAATCGGCCAGGCGCCTCTCGGTCAGCAACACGAACGTTTGCGCGCTGGCGATGATGAAGGCGAGACGCTCTTGCGGATGGGTCGGGTCGAGCGGGGTGTAGGCCCCGCCCGTCTTCAGAATTCCGAGCAGGCCGATCAACATCCGCGGTGAACGTTCACAACATAGACCGACGCGCGACTCAATCCCTACGCCAAGCGCCCGCAAGCGCCGCGCCAGCCTGTCAGCCCTGTGATTCAATTCTTTGTAGCTCAGTTGCGAACCCTCGAACTCGACCGCGACACTGTCGGGCGTGCGCTCCGCCTGAGACTCGAAAAGTTGGTGAAGGCAAGGCGGGCCGGGGATTTCAGCGCGCGTGTCATTCCAATCGACGAGCATCCGGCGGCGCTCATCTTCAGTCAACAGCGGAAGCTCATCGATTCGAGCGTCCGGGTCGGCGACGGCGCCTTCCAACAGAATTCGCAGATGGTCAACCAGGCGTGAAATAGTTTCCGCATCGAACAGATCCGCGCTGTACTCCACTCCTCCAGACAGACCTTCCGACGTCTCAGTCAGATCCAGCGTCAACTCGAACTTCGGCGCGCTGACATGGTCATTCAGGGAGGATATCTTCAGACCCGGAATCTCGAGCGCCGACGCCGACGCGGTTTGCAAAGACAACATGACCTGGAAGATCGGCGTGTGAATGAGGCTGCGCTCAGGCTGCAACCTTTCGACCAGCAACTCGAAAGGCGTGTCCTGGCGCGCGTAAGCCTCGACCGCCACCTCGCGCGTACGCCTCAACAGATCTCTGAAGCTGGGGTTTCCGCCGAGGTCGTTTCGCATGACGATCGTGTTGATAAAGAAGCCGATCAGAGGCTCGGTCTCGACCTGCCCGCGCCCGGCGACAGGCGCGCCGACGCAGACGTCCTCCTGTCCCGTATAGCGGCGCAGTATGATATTGAAGGCGGCCAGCAGCGTCATAAAGAGCGTGCCTCCCTCCGCCTGGCCTATCCGATTCATCGCTTCCGTCAAATCTTTCGAAATCCTGACCGGGCGCCATCCCGCTCGGTGGCTTCGCGCCGCCGAGCGGGGCCTGTCCGTAGGCAGCGCGAGAGTCGAAGCGCCTTTCAGCTTTCGCTCCCAATAAGTCATGCGCGACTCGAGCGCCTCGCCGCTCAACCACTCTCTCTGCCAGATGGCGAAGTCCGCATACTGGATCGGCAAATCCGCGAGTGGCGCCGGTTTCTTTTGGGAGAAGGCCGTATACAAGGTTACGAATTCCCGCGCGAAAACGCCCGAAGACCATGCGTCACTGACAATGTGATGGAGCGTAAACAGGATGACGTGATCCTGCTCGTTCACACGCAACAGTTTGGTTCGCAGTAGCGGACCGGACGAAAGATTGAACGGAGCTCGGGACTCTTCGATCGCCAGACGTTTAATTTCGGCCTCCCGCGCCTCCGCCGGCAAGCTGTCGAGCTTGATTAAGGGAATATGCAGCGAAGAGGCCGGGGAGATCACTTGTACAGGCTGATCGCCCAGCATGGCGAAGGTGGTGCGGAGCGACTCATGTCGCTTCACTATCTCGTTGAGGCTGCGCTTCAACGCCGGCAGGTTGAGCGGGCCAGTCAAACGGACGGCTCTGGGCAGATTGTAGGCGGACGAATCCGGCTCCATCTGGTGAATGAGCCAGAGTCGCTGTTGCGCAAACGAGAGCGGAGCGGGCCCCGACCTTTCTCTACGCAAAATTCTCGGGGTGACTTCAATTCCTTCGTCCGCGAGAAGGGACGCCAATAGCTCGCGTTTGACTGCTGAAATTACGCTCACGCCCTGTTGCTTTTTGGATTTGCTCATTAATCATCTCCTCGCGGCCAGTTCTGAGCCAGCTTCTTCATCGGTCATGCCATCGATTTTCTTTAGAATCAGAGCGATCTTTTCCGTCTGCCCCGGCTTCGTCTCACGCGCCACCAAAACCTTGGCCAGTTTTTCGACCGTCGGCGCCTCGAACAACGCGCTCGGCTCCAGATCGGTCTGGAATGTCTCACGTAGTCGAGCCACAAACTGAATTCCCAACAGAGAATGACCGCCCTGTAGGAAGAAGTCGTCGTTTATGCTGACACTTTCCAGGTTCAAGACGTCCGCCCACATCCGGGCCAGCGTTTCTTCGACAGGTGTGTTGGGCGCCATATAGTTCGCCCCATTTTTAGATACTGAGCTGGATGGCGGAGGCAACGCGCGTAGATCAACTTTGCCGTTCGGCGTCAAAGTAAGCGAGTCGACCATAATGAACCTGGCAGGTATCATGTGGTCTGGCAGGAACCCTCTGAGGTGGCTTCTCAACGTTTCTTCCAGGCCATCGCTCTCCTCATCACACACCACGTAGGCGACCAGGCGCTTCTCGCCCTCGCCTTCCTGGCGCGCAACCACCTTGCACTGTTTCACTCCCTGACGCTCTTTAAGGATGGCCTCGATCTCCGCCAATTCAATTCTGTATCCCTGGATTTTCACCTGCTCGTCGATGCGCCCCAGAAACTCTATCCCTTCGGCCCCAACGTGCATCACGAGGTCGCCCGTTCTGTAGACCCTGCTCCCCGGCTCTCTGCTATCCGTCACGTCACAATGCCGAATTCCGTCCCCCGACTTGTCGCTCCACTGATTTGGTAAGAACCTTTCGGCGGTCAGATCGGGGCGATTCAGGTATCCTCGCGCAACCCCGTCCCCTCCGATATAGAGTTCGCCCGCCAAACCCGACGCTGCGGCCCGCATTTCGTCGTCGGCGACATACAGCTGCATGTTCGCAATCGGCCGCCCAATCGGCGTAACCGCCCTCTTGCGACGAGCGCCGCCTCCGCAAATCCCTTCACCCTCTCCCCCTTCCGCGCCCTCACTCACGGCGCTCGCGTCGAATACGCAGCAACCAACGACCGTCTCCGTCGGACCGTACTCGTTGATCAACCTGGTTCGCGGAGACGTCTCCCGCCAGTATTCGAGGCTCTCGTCCTTCAATGCTTCACCACCAATGATGAATCCCGCCGAAGCCCTCGCAATATCTTCGGGCCGCATCATCATCCGCATAAGGTCGAGATGCGCCGGGGTGATCTTCAAAATGTTGCGTGGCTTCGCTTCCCGAAGTAACTCGGTCAGCGCCTCGACTCCCTTCCGTTCCGGCGCAAGCTGGATGCTTTTCCCGCTGACCAGCGGCGGGTAGAGGCTGGTCACTGTCAGATCGAATCCGAGCGGCGAATGCATCAGCGTCCCGTTGCACTCCGCGAACCCGTAGGCGCCAACGGCCCAGTTCACATAATTGGCAAGGCCCGCGTGTTCGACCATCACTCCTTTCGGTCTACCTGTCGAGCCGGACGTGTAAATTACATAGGCCAAGTTCCTGGCATCGACCGCCGCGCACGGATCGTCTCCGCTTTCCAGTTCGATCTCTTCCCGATCGCGGTCCATGCATACTTGTCGCGCTCCAGTGGACGGCAGCGCGCCCGCGAGATCGGAATCCGTCAGAACCACCATTGCCTGCGCGTCGGTTAACATGTAACGCAGGCGCTCGGACGGGTATGTCGATTCCAGGGGCAGGTATCCGCCTCCCGCCTTGAGGACGCCCAGCAAACCAACAATCATCTCCACCCGCCGGCGCATGCAAATCCCCACGATGGCATCCGGCCCGACGCCCAGTCCCCTCAGGTAATGTCCGACGCGGTTGGCCCGCTTGTTCAGCTCTCGATAAGTTAAGTGCTCGTCGCCGAAGATGACCGCCGCGCTGTCGGGCGTACTCTCTACTTGCCGTTCAAACAGTTCGTGAACGAGCGAGCCCGGCGTGCGAGCCGCAGAGGTTCGATTGAAATCCACGAGGAGTTCCTGGCGTTCCTGTTCTCCCAGGATCTCCAACTCGCCGGCCGCGACTTCCCGGACGTCTACGGCCCGAGCCAGGAGATTGACGTACTGACCGGCAATCCGCCTGATTTGCGTGGGCGAATAAATGCGCTGGTCGAAATAAAACTTCGCAGTGAGTGATTCGTCAGCGCGCAGACAGGTGAGCTTGATTTTGAAGCGGTTGATGCAGGAGTAGCTCCAGCGTGTCGTGAAACGGATGTCGCCGGCCCGCAGCTCCGCGTGCGCGCGCTCGTATTCGAAGCAGAAAGGAGTTAAATCCGCCAATGGGCCTCCGCTGGACGTTCCATTTTCGCAATCGAAGTATTCCTGCCATCTGTGCGCTTCCTGGACGGATTCGTGGAGATGTCTTAAAACCGCGCCGAATCGCAGCTCGTCGTTGAAGCTCAACCGAACCGGCAGAGACTTAGCCAGCAGGCCGAGCGCGCCTTGCAACTCTTCAAATTTTCTCCCGTCGAAAATAACGCCAACGCTTATTTCCGGCTGTCCTGTGAGCCTCCATAGGAGCGTCTGCCAGCACGCAAGCAAGATCACATTTTCCGTCACGCCCGCCTTCTTCGCCGCCGCGTCAATCATTTCGAGCATGCCCGAGTCCAGTGTTTCACAATGAATAAGGAATTCCTGCGGCGCCTCTTCCGGTGGGGGCGCTTCGAACGGCAAGGCCAGGGCGATTGGAGCGGACACGGCCAGGCGCCGACAGTAACTCTTACCCTCCTCGGCCTCCTCATCCTCAAGCAGCGCCGCCTGCCATTCGCAAAAGTGCGCGTACTGAACTGGTTCTTCCGGCGCCTCCTCGCCGCTCAGTCGGGCGTTGTAAAAATGGACGATTTCCTCTATCAGATTTCTCAGCGAACGGCTGTCGGCGCTCAAGGAGTTGAGGCTGATGCGCCAGATGCGCTTGTCATCTTCGAGCCGGGCCAGGCTCACGGAGAGTTCAGCTTCGCCCTCTCGCTTACTCCGAATATCTTCCTTACGGATGGCGGCGATTCGCTCCTCCTGCTCGTCCGGAGTAAACTCTCGCAGATCCTCTTCCTTCCATGTCAATCTCGCATCGTCGTCCACCACCTGCAACGCAACCGCCAGGCCCTCCCTGCGCTCATACCGCGTGCGTAATATCTCGTGCCTTGCCATCACCTGTCCTACCGCCCATCTCAGCGATTCTGTATCGAGGTCCCCTTCGACCAGTAACTCGGAGGCGGCGTAATACGCGCCTCTTCCCTGCCCTGTCTTCCAGAGATATTTTTGTTGGGGTGATAAAAAGTAACTTGCGGTAAGCTGTTCCATGTGTCCTTCCCTTTTTATAGTCTCATCGGATCGCCGCCGCGAAGAGCCCTCATCGCAGGGGGTCGACCTTGCGGGTCGCGGATATCGACCTGATCTTCTTGAGCTTCTTCAGATTCGACGCCTCGCGCCTTCGCTCCTCTTCGGCTTGTCGCCGCTTTTCGGCCTCACTACGCATCTCAATAAACTTCACGGGCAGGTCCGGGTCCGCGATGGCTTCTTTCAGGATCGAACCGAAATGCTCCAGCATGCGCTTGATCGTGGAGGCGTCGAACAGGGCGGCGTCGTATCTCAACGCGCCGCGCAGTCCATCTTCCGTCTCCCGCATGTAGAAGATAAGATCTAACCGCGTTGAGCCTGACTCGATATCTAATTCCTCAAGGCGCAGCCCCGGGAGTTGGAGCGTCCCGCGCGGCGTATTTTGGAAGACCAGCTTGACTTGGAAGAGCGGCGCTCGGCTCAGGTCGCGCTCCAGCCTTAAGACCTCAACCACTTTATCGAATGACACGTCTTGATGTTCGTACGCCTCCAGCACCACTTTCCGAGTCCGCCTCATCAATTCGCGGAATTTCGGGTTTCCTGAGAAATCAACGCGAAGAGCCAATTGGTTGACGAAGAACCCGATAAGCGGTTCGATCTCTGGGCAGGTTCGGTTGGCAACGTCAGCCCCGATCACAACGTCATCCTGGCCGCTATAACGGTGCAATAGCGTTTGGAAGGCCGCCAGGACCGACATGAAGAGCGTGCATCCTTCGGCCTGACTCAGTTCGTTAAGCCGGAGCGTCTCTTCCGCTCCCAGGTGAAATTCCTCTGTAGCTCCCTTGCGGATATGCGACGCGGAGCGTTCCCGGTCTAAGGGGAGCCGCAACATCGATGCGCCATTCAATTGCCGGCGCCAGTAGTCCAACTGCTCCTCCAACGCCCGCCCTTTCAGCCAATCCCGCTGCCATACCGCATAATCGCCATACTGCGCCTCCAATTCGGGCAGCGGCGACGGCTCTCCATGAGCGAACGCGGCATACAACGCCGAAACCTCGCGGATCAAAATATTGGTCGACCACTCGTCTGAGATGATGTGGTGCATGTTCAACAGCGCGACGTGCTCTTGTTCGCTCTTGCTGACGAGAATGGTCCTGAGCAACGGGCCGCTCGTCAGATCGAAGGGGCGAGCGGCTTCCGCCTTCACCATCGTCCGAATCTCCGCCTCGGCCCGCGCTTCATCCCCCCCACGCAAATCAACGAACGTTATTCGGCTCGGGGCCGCTTCAGATATCACCTGCGCGGGCTCCCCTTGTCGGCTCTCGAAAGTTGTGCGTAGCGCCTCATGCCGCCGGATAATCTCGTCGAATGTCCGTTGAAGCGCCGTGAAATCCAGATGCCCACGTAAACGCACTGCTACCGGGATGTTGTAGGCCACGCTCAGCGGGTCAAGTTGTTGGAGAATCCAGAGACGCTGTTGCGCGAAGGAGAGAGGCAGTCGCGTGCGATCGCCGGAAACCCGTGTGAGGCGTGGCGCTTTCGGCGAGCGATCGGCCCGCATCACCTCTTCTATATGTTGAGCCAGTTGCGCGACAGTCGGGTATTCGAAAAGGCTGCGGAGAGCGATGCCTCCGTGGAAAGTGGCGCGGACGCGCGAAATCACCTGAGTCGCCAGCAGCGAATGACCTCCCAGTTCGAAGAAGTTCCCGTGGACATCTATCCGGTCCAGTCCCATGACTTCGGCCCACAGCGCCGCCAATTTCTCCTCGGTAACAGTTCGCGGCAGAGTGATGGGCGCATGAGGCGGCTCAATTGATTCGCCCGCATCTAATTCGTCCCGCGCCGGCTCGCGATCCGATACCCAGTCTGCTTCATTCCCCTGCAGAAGCGCCGACAAAAAGAGCTCTTGCCCTCCCTTGCAAATCACTTCGAGGGTTTCCCCGATCTCCTGCAGGATTTTTTCAATCGACTCGTCGCTGAACCGCCGCCTGTCATACGCCAGATATAGCCCCAACTCCGCCCCCGGGGAGACAACCAAGGTCAACGAGTATTTAGTGCGAGTCGAAGACTCCACGGCCTCGATCCGAACTCCGCCTTCCTGTTCTCGCGCGACGGCCGACATGGGATAGTTTTCGAAAACCAGCAGGCTCTCAAACAATCCGCCCCCCGCCGGCGCTCCGCTCCACCGCTGTACGATACCAAGCGGAGTGTACTCATACTGTCTCATCTCCACCTGTTCGGCTTGGATTTGTTTGAGCCAGTCAACCGCTCGCCGGGCGCCTGGCATTCGCACACGCACCGGCAGCGTGTTGATGAACATACCCAACATTGACTCGACTCCCTCCAACTCCACCGGTCGTCCGGAGACGGTGACGCCGAAAAGCACGTCGAAGGTTCGGCTGTGGCGCGCGAGAATGAGAGCCCAGACTCCCTGAACCATAGTGTTAAGAGTCAATTGGTGATTGCGCGCGTAGTCTTGCAGATTCCGCGTGGTTGAGGCGGGTAGAACGCATTGCTTGTCTCCATAGCCCGAAGGGGCGAGGCGCGCATCAGCGCCGTAGCTTTGAGATTCGCCGATCGGTGTCGGAGTCCGAAATCCTTTGAGAACCGTTCGCCAGAAGTTTTCGGCCTCTCCGAGGTCCTGCCTCTGCAGCCATGCGATGTAATCGCGGAAGGGACGGCCGGGACTGATCGGCTGCGCCGCCACAGCCTCCTGCCCGCCGTTCCCGCCATGGTAAAGACTCAGCACTTCCTTGAAGAGCCTCGCGGCCGACCAGCCGTCGAGCAGCAGATGGTGGAACGTCAGGACGAATCTGTAGAGGCGCGCGTCGAGGCGCGCCAGGGCGACACGCAACAGCGGAGCCCGGCTCAGGTCGAAGCCTCGCTTGAGGTCAGCGGCGAGATAATCCGCAATCCACCGCTCCTGTTCTTCCTGAGGCATCCAACTCAAATCATGTTCGACGAGGCGGAAACTCAGACCGGACGTCCGATGCACGACCTGTAAGGGCGCATCCATATCGGCTAGATGGAACGATGTACGTAGGATGGAATGACGTTCAATGAGGGTCTGCCAGGCGCGCTCAAGCGAGGCCGCATTTACCATGCCCCGAAGAACACAGTTGGTCTGTTCAACGTAAGCGCCCGGCTGCGCCGAGAGACAGTGGAAATACATGCCTTGCTGCACCGGCGAAAGCGGGTAGATGTCTTCGATCTGCGCGTGCGCGGCCGCCGAGAGTAAATGATCTGGCGCCGCGCTCGGGCGTCCTTCGACCAGGTTGTCCAGTTGCTCTTGCGTGATGGAGGCCAGCGGGAAATCCGAGGGCGTGTAGCAATGCGCGCGCGCCGACCGGCATAGCGCGATCAATTCACGCAACGCCCGCACAAATCCTTCGGCCAGCCGCTCGACTGTCTCACGTCTGTGGACTGCCGTGCTGAAAGCCCACGCCGCCTGCAATCGTTTGCCGGCGACACTGGCGTTAATCTCCAGCAGGTGACTGAGGCGCTGTCGCCCGCTGCGCGCCGCCCCCGACGACTCTCGCGCCGCGGTGAAAAGGGCGCTTTGGGCAAGCGCTTGATCTAGCTGCCCGAGGTAATTGAAGATCACCTCGGCCTGTGGCAGCGCTTCCAATCGTTCGGCCACCTGCGGGTCGGAATTCAGATAGCGGAGAAGGCCGTAGCCGATGCCGCGCTGTGGGATGCGACGCAGTCGTTCCTTCACCTTTTTGAGGGCGTCGATCGGTGAAACCGCCGGTGAAGCGGCCCCGCGCAGGTCGAGCAAAACAGGGAAAACTGTAGTAAACCAGCCGACCGTGCGCGAGAGATCGAGATCGGGGAAGAGTTCTTCCCTGCCGTGCCCCTCCAGGTCCACGAGTAGGAAGGGCTGGCCCGTCCATGCGGCAAAGGACTGCGCCAGCGCCGTGAGCAGGAAGTCGTTAATCTCTGTCCGAAAAACCCTGGGAACCTCTGACAGGAGGGCGCGAGTCTCTTCAGCGTCGAGGGCTACAGAGACTACCCCCACAGTATCGACCGTATAGGGGACAATGGCCCAGTCAGATCTATTTGTCTTTTCCGCTGCGCCTCGCTCAATGGGAAAGTCGACGGGCAGGCGCGGCGCCTTCGCGCGGTCCTCGTTAAGCCAGTAGGAGAGTTCACTCCGAATCTCCTCCGATTGCGCGTATTCTTTCAAGCGCTCCGACCAGCGCTTGAACGACGTCGTTTTGACGCCGAATCGGATCTCGGCGCCCTTACGTAATTGCTCGTAACCGGCATGCAAGTCTTCGAGCAGGATGCGCCATGACACGCCGTCCACGAGCAAGTGATGAATCACGAGCAGGAGCCGCCCCGGCCTGTCCTCGCCGAGATCGAAGAACACCGCGCGCATCAACGGACCATCACTCAGATCGAGGCCGGATTGAAATTCGTTCGCGGACTTGCGGATGGCCGCAGGCAGCTTAGCGTCGAGCGTGTCGGAAAGGCTTACTCGCGCCACGGAGACAGCATCACCCCCTCCGGCGAAAACCTGCTCCCATCCGGAGACCTTCCGTTCGAATCGCAAGCGCAACGCGTCGTGGCCCTTGATCAGATCTTGTATGACCCGAAGGAGCGCCTCCACATCCACGCCCCGCCGCACTTCGAGCAAAACCGACTGGTTGAAGTGTTGCGGCTCGGCGAAATCCTGATCGAAGAACCAACGTTGGATGGGTGTCAACGCCGCGGACCCTGCCACGACCTCCTCCACGATCTGGGCGGAGGTCACGACGGTCGCGACCGCGGCCAGGCTGGCGATCGTCTGGTGTTGGAAGAGTTGCTTAGGAGTGAGCCGCAACCCTGCCTGGTTAGCCCTGGCGATGATTTGAATGCTCAAGATCGAATCTCCGCCCAGGTAAAAGAAGTTATCGTGGACGCCAACTTGCTCGAGGCCGAGAACCTGCGCCCAAATCTCCGCCAGTGTGGCCTCCACGGGCGTGCGCGGCGACTCCGGCTCACACATCCCTTGCCGCGCGTGTTCCGGCGCCGGGAGAGCGCGGCGGTCGATCTTTCCGCTCGAAGTCAGCGGAAACTCCGGTAGCCACACCCAGGCTGTCGGGATCATGTAATCCGGCAAACGCTCACTGAGGCGCGCCCTGAGGCTCTCGGGTGAGAGGCGCTCAGGCTCGTCGGCGCCGGCGTCGTCAGGAGCCATGTAGGCGACGAGCCGTTTGACGCCTGGCGTATCTTCCCGAGCGATTACAACCGCCTCTCTCACGTTAACGAGCTGCATGAGTTGCGACTCGATCTCGCCGACTTCTATACGGAACCCGCGCACCTTAACCTGATGATCCGCCCGGCCCAGGAACTCGATATTGCCATCCGGGAGGTAGCGCGCCA
>Ga0075421_100012238_pt1 | contig 10653 bp, 10 predicted proteins | sample SoiMetdeltSBSDD5_FD_75292 | JGI IMG/M metagenome (GOLD analysis project Ga0075421, IMG submission 75292) | Bulk soil microbial communities from a Populus tree surrounding site in Tennessee, USA - Soil MetaG P. deltoides SBSDD5 | ecosystem: Environmental > Terrestrial > Soil > Tree plantation... | reverse complement strand
GCCATACACCGCGTCCAGATAGGACACTGCCATGCGCCAGGGTTGCCGGACCGCGGTGTCCCCGCCGGGCATCGGGACCGGGTCCAGGTGCCCGACGCGTTCGAAGCCGGCCAGATCGGCGACGAGCAGTTCGCCGCCCCAGATGGTCCCGTCGGGGCCGAGGCCCAGCCCGTCGAACGCGACCCCGATCACGGGCCCCGGCTCCCCGTTGTCGGCCAGGCACGACGCGATGTGGGCGTGATGGTGCTGTACCGCGACGAGCTCGACCTCGTCGCGCATCAATGCGTACTTCGTCGACAGGTACTCCGGATGCAAATCGTGCGCGACGACCTCGGGCCGCACATCGAAGAGCCGGCTGAAGTGCGCGATGCCGTCGGTGAACGCGCGCAGCGTCTCGTAGTTCTTCAGGTCTCCTATGTGGTGCGACACGAAGGCGTGCCGGCCTTTGGCCACGCAGAACGTGTTCTTCAGCTCCGCCCCGCAGGCCAGCACTGGACGAGGAAACCACCACGGTACGGTCACGGGCGACGGCGCGTAGCCACGGGACCGGCGGACCGGCAACTCGCGGCCCCGGAAGACGCGGACGACCGAGTCGTCCGCGCGCACGTGGATGCGGCGGTCGTGCACCAGGAACGCATCCGCGATGCCGGAGAGGCGTCCTCGAGCATCGGTGTCGATGTAGGCGATCGGGTCGTCGCAGACGTTGCCACTGGTCAGTACGAAGGGCTCGGCCACCTCCGCGGCCAGCAGGTGATGCAGCGGCGTGTACGGAAGCAGGATCCCGAGATCCCGATTGTCCGGCGCCACCGACTCCGCCACCGGTGCATCGGGGCGCCGGGGGAGCAGCACGACGGGTCGGCGAGGTGCGCAGAGCACCCGCTCGGCGGCCAGGTCGACGTCGGCCAGCCGGCGGGCGGCGGCCAGGTCGGCCACCATGACCGCGAACGGCTTCTCCTCTCGGCGTTTTCGCGACCGCAGTGCGGCGACGGCCGGCTCGCAGGCGGCGAGCGCGGCGAGGTGGTAGCCGCCGAGTCCTTTGATCGCTAGCACGCGGCCCTGCCGGAGCCATCGCGCCGCCGTCGCCACCGCCTCCCCGGGCACTGGACGCCCGTCGGCCTCGAGCAACTGGAGCGTGGGGCCGCAGGCCGGGCAGCAGACCGGCTCGGCGTGGAACCGGCGGTCGGCGGGATCGCGGTACTCCCGGGCGCAGTCGGCGCACAGTTCGAAGCTGGCCATGGTGGTGGTGGCCCGGTCGTACGGGACATCGGTGACGATGGTGAACCGGGGCCCGCAGTTGGTGCAGTTGATGAACGGATAGCCGTGGCGGCGGTCCATGGGGTCGTGCAGTTCGCCCAGGCAGTCGGCGCAGGGAGCCATGTCCGGTGAGACCAACGCCGCGCGACCACCTCCGATGAAGCTCTCGACAATCCGGAAGCCCCGCTCGCCGGTCGGACGCGTCGGTTCGCTCGTGACCCGCTGAACCAGAGCGAGCGCCGGCGCCCGGTTCTCCAGGTCGGTGAGGAAGTCCGTCAACGCGCCGGCGACACCCTCAGCCTCGACGAAGACACCATCGGTGTCGTTGCCGACGAACCCAGCCAGGTGGTGCTCGGCGGCCAGCCCGAAGACGAAGGGCCGGAAGCCCACGCCCTGCACGATGCCCTCGACGCGGATCCGCAGCCGCATCGGTGCATCGATGCCATTCACCTGGTCACAGCTCGGCCGTGAGCGCCTGCTGGGTGAGCTCCCACAGGACGTGGTACACGGTGGTCTGCGCCTCCTGCACCCGGTGCACGGACGACGACGGCACGACGAACAGGTAGTCGACGACGCCCGGTTCGGCCATCGCGCCGCCGTCATAGCCGGCCAGGCCGACGGTCACCATGCCGAGGCGGGCCGCCTCCGCGAAGGCCCGCAGGGCATTCGGCGAGCCGCCGCTAGTGGAGAGTCCGAAGGCGATGTCCCCGGCCCGGGCGAAGGCGGCCAACTGACGGGCGAACACAACCTCGAAACCGACGTCATTCGACAGGGCGGTCAACACCGCGACGTCGTGCGTCAGCGAGATCGCCGGGAGCGGCTTGAAGGCCGGCTCCGCAAGCGTCGCCGGGAGCGGCCTCGCCGGTGGCGGCGGGTGCAGGAAGAGCTGGGCAAGGTCCTGGGCATCGGTGCTGCTACCGCCGTTTCCAAAGGTGTACAGCGTGCCGCCGGCCCGGAACGAGGCGGCGAGGTGACGGGCGCACTCCACCAACTGCCTCCCGTGCCGGCCGGCCAGCGACTGTCGAAGTTCGACAATTTCGCGCGCCTTCTCCGCGGTCGACCGGCTGACCTCCGCTCGGACGGCGTCGAGGTCGCTCGCACCGGCACTGAGGAACGGATATAGCGACGCCGCGGCGCCGTGGCCCGCGATCGTCATCCGGCCCGCTCCACGACCGAGATGGCTTCCTTCGCGTGCACGAGCACGAGATCCCCCGGACTGGCCGCGACGAGGGCGATGCTGATCTCCTCTGGCCCGGCCTCGGTCTCCACAATGGCTAGTCCGTCGTCGAGCAGTGTCCGGATCCGTACCGCTACCGCGGTGTCCGAGCACGTGATACAGACGTCGTCGTGGCACACCGCGCCCTCGGGCCGGATCGGGTTGGGCGGTGGTTGAGCAGTCACCCGGTCTCCTCAGGTCTTGCCCCTCCGCGCACCTGCGCGTGGCTCGGGGCCCCGAGCAGCCCGGGCTGCTCCAGGAACACGTGCACCAACTCCCACAGGATGTGATACATCGTCACGTGTACCTCCTTCACGATGCACGGATCGTCGGACCGGGCGAGCAGCACGTGGTCGGCGGCGCTCTGCCGGGCGATGAGGCCGCCCTCGCCGCCGACGAGGGCGATGGTCAACAGGCCCCGCTGCCGGGCGGCGTCGAGTCCGCGACGGACGTTGGCACAGTCGCCGTCGACCGACAGCCCGAAGGCGATGTCGTCGGCCGACGCGAGCAACTCCAGTTGCGTGGCGAAGACGGCGTCGAAGCCGTCCGCCCGTGCGATGCCGGTGAGGGTCGCGGCGTCGTTGGTCAGGGAGATCGCGGGCAGCGCCCGCTTGCCCACGATGACCGGGTGGACGAACTCCACAACGATGTGCTGGGCGTCGGTGGCCGGCCCACCATTGCCGAACACAACCAACTTCCCGCGGCGATGAAAGCGCACCGCCATGTCGTAACAGGCCCGGGCGACCCGCTCGGCGTCGTCGGCGAGCGCGGCCGCCGGTGCGACTCGACGTTCAAAGGCGTCGAGCACTGTCGCCGCGGCCGCCGGTTGCGCCGTCACAACGAGCGCGACCTTTGAATAGCGGCAGCCAAGAGTCTGCATCGCTCCACGTCGCCTACGTTAGGCGCCGACCGGGGATCCGGCCGACGACGGAGGCGAAGCTGCTCTAACGGGTGATGCCGGTTTCTGCAGCTGGGGCTGCCGGTGTGCCGGCCACTGTGGACCGAACATCGTGATCCGTCGACGGCTGAGACGCGGGTCGCAGGCACTGGCAGTGGCCTTGACAGGGATTCCTGACCGGTAGAGGATTACTGACATGCCGGCGGTAGTGTCTTTGAATCGACTGGAAGCGCTGCAGGCGCTGGCGCATCCGACCCGGGTTCGCATCGTGGAGGAGCTGCGGGAGCCCGCATCCGCCGCAGTTGTGGCCCGCCGGTTGAACCAGCCCCGGCAGCGGGTGCACTACCACCTCAAGGAGTTGGAGAAGGTCGGCCTGGTGCGGATCGTGGGTGAGCGCCGATCGGGCAACTTCGTCGAGGTCCTGTACGAAGCCGCGGCGCGGAACTTCGTCGTCTCGCCGAGCGTGGCGTGGTCGGACCCGCGCCGCATCGCCGCGCTCCGCGACCAGCTCTCACTGGCCCAGCTCGTCGAGGTCGGCGAGGGCATCCAACGGGACGCGGCGGCCCTGCTGGACCGCGCCGCGTTCGACGGCGAGGAGATCGCCAGCGTCTCCGTCGCCGCCGAGCTTCGCTTCGCAAACGAGCAACAGCGGGCTGAGTTCCTGAAGGCCTACCTTCGGGCGGTCGGCCCATTGCTCAAGAGCTACGGAAACGCTGACGGCGAGCGGTATCGCGTCGTGCTGGCCGCCTATCCCGCTACACCCGAAGGAAACGAAGATGAGTAACGAGATGCGTAAATCGTTCGAGCTATCGGTCCCGGTGGATCGCGCGTGGCGCGCCTTCACCGAAGCCGACGAGCTCTCCGAGTGGGCGGCTGCCGACGCGTACAAGGAGTTCGACGCCCGTCCCGGTGGACGGTATGTCATGAGCTACGCCGGCATGCCAGACATGGAGGGCCAGGTCCTGGAGGCCGAGCCCAACGAGAAGCTGGTCTACACCGAGCCGGCCGGGATTCTCCCCGGCGAGACCGTGGTCACCGTGACCTTCGAGGCGATCGACACCGGCACCCGCGTCACCATCACCCAGTCCGGTTTCGGCGACGGCGAGGAGTGGCTGGGCCAACTCGAGAGCTACGGGATTGGCTGGCGGGAGAGCGTCCAGGATCTGGAGCTGTACCTGCAGACCGGCGTCCGCGGCAACCGGTTCTTCACCTGGCAGTCCACCTTCGGGGCCCTGGTGCGCGACACCCTCGCCGGCGCGGAGGTACTGCGTGTCCTGCCCGAGACCTTCGCCGAGCAGGCCGGTCTACAACCAGGGGATCTGCTGCTCAAGGCCGGCAATGCCTCGATCTTCGCCGAGCGCGACATCAGCCTGCTGACCCGCGAGCACCCGGCCGGGACGTCCATGGAGATCACGTACGTCCGTGGTCGCGAGATCCGCACCGGTCAGGGTGTGCTCACTGCGATGTTCTGACGGGCGAGGCCGTACGGTCCGCGGTGGCGGCTGGGGTCGCCGACCGCGGATCGTACGGCGTCAAAGCGTTGGCGACCGGCGCGTCATTGCACACATCTCCCCCTCGTGATGACGCGGTCCACGATGCAGTCCGGGGGCCGGCGACGCGGCTCTGCATTGCGTCCCTACCGCCGTGCTGAGCAAGGCACTGGCTCTGCTGCCGGGACGCAGGTGAATCACACCGCGTTGAGCCAGGCGAGCACGGCGAGGACGCGCCGATTGTCGTCCGGCGCCGGCGGCAGATCGAGCTTTGTAAAAATGTTGTTAATGTGCTTGTCGACCGCCTTCTCGGTGACGTAGAGCCGGCCCGCGATGGCGGCGTTCGACCTTCCCTCGGCCATGAGCGTGAGCACCTCCCGTTCCCGGTCGGTGAGGCGGTTGAGCGGGCGAGCGCTGACCAGTCCGGCCACCACCTCCGGGTCGAGCACGGTGCCGCCGCCGGCGACCTGGCGGACGGCCGCAACGAATCCATCGACGTCGACGACGCGGTCCTTGAGGAGGTAGCCGACCGACCCGTTGCCCGCGGCCAGCAGCTCCCGCGCGTAGAGCGGCTCCACGTACTGGCTCAGGACGAGGACCGGCAGGTCGGGGCGGGACGAGCGCGCACGGACCACGGCTTCGAGACCCTCCGTCGTGAATGTCGGAGGTAGCCGTACGTCCACGATCGCGACGTCGAGGTCGTCGCGGGTCAGTGCGTCGGCGAGCGCTTCGGCGGTGTCGACGGCCGCCACGATTTCCATGCCTCCGGCCTCGAGGATTCTGACCAGACCCACCCGCAGGAGGGTCTGGTCCTCCGCGACGAGCGCCCTCAGAGTGCCCGGCACCGCACCTCCATGCGTACCTCGGTTCCGCCGCCGTCGGGGCTGGTCAACGTCAGGGTTCCGTCGAAGGTGCCCAGCCGTCGGGCGATGCCGGCGAGGCCACTCCCACGTGGATCGGCGCCGCCCTGCCCGTCGTCGCCCACCGTCAGCCGCAGCGTATCGCCGTCGTGATCGCCAACCACCCAGGCCCGCGTAGCTCGCGCGTGCTTGGCGATGTTCGCGAGGCATTCGGCGACGGCGAAGTAGACCGCCGACTCGATTGGCGCGGGCAGCCGGGGCAACCGCAGCGCGACGGTCACCGGGATGGGGATCGGGATCGCCAGGGCCTCGATGCCACCGACCAGTCCGCGGTCGGCGAGCACGGGCGGATGGATCCCGCGGACGAGAGTGCGCAGCTCCTCCAGCGCGCCGACCGTGGTGTCGCGTGCCTCCCGCAGCAGCTCGACGGCCGCGTCGGGATCGGAGTGGACCAGCTTCTCGGCCAGCCCCACGTTCATGCCCGCAGCCGCGATCCTGGCCTGCGCACCGTCATGCAGGTCCCGCTCGATCCGGCGCAGCTCGGCCTCGCTGTGGTCGGCCGTCGCCGACCGGGACCGGACGACCTGGTCCACGCGCTGTTGGAGCTGTGCGACGCGTGACTGGTCCAGGATGCCGCGGTCCGCCCGCAGGCGCCCGCGCGTCAAGGGCACGGTGATGAACCACCACACCAGCCACGCTGGTCCATACAGGACAGAGGCGATCGTGAACCAGAGCCAGTTGCCCTGGGCCAGGCCGATGATGATGTGGATTAGCGGTCCCACGAAGAACGCGACCGGCAAGATCGACATGATCAGTCCGCCCGTGCCCGAGAACCAGCAGAACGCGAAGTCACGCCAGCGGGCCGGATCGCGGGCCCAGGCGAACACGGCGAGGAACGGGTTGCGGTCGGTGGTGCCGGAGTACCGGGCGACAACGGGCTCGCCGAGCAGCCGCGCCGCGACTGCTCGATGCGCTCGGGTGAGCAGGGCCGCCAACGGGACGACCAGCCACAGCATTAGGAATCCGGTCAAGGAGAGCAGGGCCGGGAACGACGCGACCATGAGCACGGCCAGCACCAGCGCGGCAATCCCCGCCGCCGCCAGAGCGGCCGAGACGACGGTGAGCCGCAGCCGCTCGACGAGACCGGCGCGATCGATCCGTCCGGCCGGCACCGGGGCGAGCGGCGCCAGCCAGGTCAGTGGTGCCTCCACAGCCGCAGAGTCTCTCACTGTGCTGGACGGCGCTGCGCGCCCCATGCCGTGCCGACCGTCAGCATCGCCGCGACGAGCGCGATGACCGGCAGCAGCCACAGCTGGCCGTTCGGCACGAGTCCCTCATGCCGAACGATCGAATAGGGTACGGCCGTCGCCGTTGACGCCAGCAGGCCAAGGACGATCCCGATGACCGCGACAACCGCCGCCTCCAGGACGACGCTGGTGCGCAGTTGGCTCGCCGTGGCGCCGATTCGCCAGAGCCGGGCCAACTCGGCGCGACGGTGGGTCACGACGGCGACGACGGCATTCACCACCATGATGGCGGCGAAGAGGCAGATCATTCCGATGACGACAGAGTTGATCATCGTGATCGTGCCGCCGACATCCTCGGGGTCGCCCGCGGCCGCGAGTGTGCGGTCGTCGATGCCGATCATCAGCAGGGTGCCGACGGCGGTGGAGACGAGCACGATGACCGGGGCGAGTACCCCGGCGAGCAGGTGGGCCCGCCGCGTCGTGTTCTCCGCCGCCAGGAGGCCCGCGCCGGAGCGGGCGAGGAGTGGGCGCAACGGCGTCGCGAGCAGCCGCAGCAGGACCGGTGCCAGCGTGGCCAGACCGACGCCGACCACGATCGATGCCGATCCCGACGTCTGCATGGCCGCGTACGCGTCGTCGGCCTTCCCGGTGACCGTGATGGTGATGATGGCCGATGTTACTCCACTGGCGATCAGCAGGGTGCCGATCAGGATCCGCCACCAGCGCAGGCGACGCGCCGGGGTCTCCACCTGTCGCAGGGAGATGCCCGCAGGCGCGCGGGTGGCCCGGCGCGACGAGATCATGGCCGCGACCGTACCGATCAGCACCACGACGCCCGCGGCCGTCGCGAGCGATGCCGGACCACCAGCATAGGTCGAGGCCGATGTGATGAGGTCGCCTCGTTGCAGGGCGTCGAACAGGGCACCTCCGGCGATCGACGCGATCAGCGCGCCGACACCGGCCGCCAGGAGCGCCACCACCAGGGCCTCGTAGACGATCAGGGCCCGCGCCTGCCGGGGCGTCGCGCCGATGGTCCGCAGCAGGGCGGCCTCACGGGCCCGCTGCTCGGCGACGATACCGACGGTCGACGCCACGGAGAAGAGAACGATCAGCGCGCCCCAACTGCCGACGACAGCCCCCATGACGATGAGCAGCTCGCGGTCGTCGTCGTGCGCGCCCAAGGCCGACTCCACCAGCGTCGCGAAGGACGCCATCAGGGCAGTCCCCAGCAGGACGGCCGCGAACGTCGCGACGACGGCGGTGGGACGGTGCCGCAAGGAACGCAGGGCGAGGGCCGTCATCGGGCCACCCCCGTGAGCTGGTCGAGGTGCGCCAGCTGCGCCGCGACGGCATCCGCGCTCGGGCCGACCATGCGGCCCGCGACCCGGCCGTCGACGAGAAAGACGACCGTGTCCGCATAGGACGCCGCGACCGGATCGTGGGTGACCATCACCGTCGTCTGCCGCAGGTCGTCGACGGCCGCCCGCAGCATCCGCAGCACCTCACGCGCGGTCGCGCTGTCGAGCGCACCCGTCGGCTCGTCCGCCAGCAGCACCGCCGGCACGGTCACGAGCGCCCGCGCGATGGCGACGCGCTGCTGCTGCCCACCCGACAGGGCCGCCGGCAGGTGTCCGGCCCGCTCCTCGAGCCCCACGCGGGCAAGTACCCGCCGTACGGTCTCCGGCTCCTCGCGCCGGCCGGCGAGCCGCGCCGGCAGCGCTACGTTCTCTGCGGCGGTCAGGTAGGGGATCAGGCTGAAGTCCTGGAATACGAAGCCGATACGTTCGCGGCGCATCCGCGTCCGGGCGGTCTCGTCCCAGTGCGTGACGTCGGTGCCGTCGAGCAGGACCCGGCCAGACGTGGGCCGGTCCAGGCCGGCCACGCAGGAGAGGAAGGTCGACTTGCCCGAGCCCGACGGCCCCATGATGGCCGTGAACGTCCCCCGGGCGAAGGCGAGGTCGATGCCGACGAGGGCATCGACCGCGCCAGCCCCGGAGCCATGCCGTTTGGTGAGTCCCTCGACCACGAGGGCAGGTGCGTCCTGAATCATGACACTGACGCTAGGCTTCGGCCCGAGCGGGATCGATAGTGTTGAACCGACCCGCGCCGGTAGGGTTGACCCCACCCAATCAGCGAAGTTGAATCCCGCTCTCTGATCTTCGTCAACTGCTGCGGCGGTACATGCGGCTCGCGAGCGGTACGACGACGATCAGGATCGCGGCTGTCCATCCGGCAGCGAGCAGCGTCTGGCCGGCGACGTCCTGCCCCGGCGGGAGCGCGTCGGGCCCGAGCAGGAGGCCGCGCACGGCGTTGGCGACGGCGGTGACTGGTTGGTGGTCGGCGAAGGCCTGCAGCCAGCCCGGCATGGTCTGCGTCGGGAGGAAGACGGAGCTGAGCAGGGTGAGCGGGAAGACGAGACTGTAGACGGTCGCTTGGATGGCCTCGGTGTTGCGGACGGCGAGACCGATGGTCGCCATGATCCAGGAGCAGGCGTAGCCGAAGGCCAAGGCAAGGCAGAGCCCAGCCAGGAGACCGAGGATGCCGGCCTGGGCCCGGAAGCCGAGCAGGACGCCGACGCCGAGCTGCAACAGCAGGATGACGCCGCTGCGGAGCAGGTCGGCGAAGGTGCGGCCGGCGAGGACGGCGCTGCGAGCCATGGGTAGGGAGCGGAACCGGTCGAGGACGCCGCTCGCGCGGTCGTTGTGCAGTCCGTAGGCGGTGGCACCAGCGCCGAAGACGGCGAACTGGGCGAGGATGCCGGGGACGAGCCAGTTGACGTAGGAGCCGCCGGCGGCGGATGGCAGGGCCGCTTCGATCGCGCCTCCGAAGACGTACAGGAACAGCAGCATGAAGATCAGCGGCTGGATGGCCGAGAGGATCAGGACGTCGCGCAGCCGGATGGTGGCGAGCAGGTCGCGGCGGGCGAGGATGGCGGTATCGACGAGCGCTCGCCGCCGCCCGCGTGGTGTCGACAGGAGCATCGTGGCGGTGCTCATCGGGTGACCGTCCCTTCCGGTGTGCTCTGGGTGAGGGTGAGGAAGACGTCGTCGAGGGTCGGCTTGTGCAGGCTCACGTCGGTGGGGCTGATGGCGGCGGCCTCGAGCGCTCGCAGCGCCACGTGGAGCGTGGCGACGCCGTCGGTGGCAGGAATGACCAGCACTCCTCGACTTGCGCTGTGGGCGGGCGGCTCCGCGACCGCCCGGCGCAGCGCGTCAATGGCGGCCGCGCGCTGATCGTCGGGAATGGAGAGTTCCAGCACCGCGTCGCCGGTGGCGCGCTTGAGCTCGTCCGGAGTGCCCTCGGTGACGAGCCGACCATTGTCGATGACGCCGACCCGGTCGGCGAGTTGATCGGCCTCGTCCAGGTACTGGGTGGTGAGCACCACCGTGGTGCCGTCCTCGACGAGGTCGCGAATGAGGTCCCACAACGCGTGCCGGCTGGCCGGGTCGACCCCGGTGGTCGGCTCGTCGAGGAACAGCACCTGGGGCCGCCCGACCAGGCATGCCGCGAGGTCGATGCGTCGGCGCATCCCGCCGGAGTACGTGCGCACCTGTCGATCCGCGGCAGCGCTGAGCCCGATGCGCTCGACGACTGACGATGCCCGGTCGCGGGCCTGGCGCCGGGACAGCCCGTAGAGACGGCCGATCATCTCTACGTTCTCGCGCCCGGTCAGGTGACCGTCAACAGC
>Ga0075421_100012235_pt1 | contig 10654 bp, 7 predicted proteins | sample SoiMetdeltSBSDD5_FD_75292 | JGI IMG/M metagenome (GOLD analysis project Ga0075421, IMG submission 75292) | Bulk soil microbial communities from a Populus tree surrounding site in Tennessee, USA - Soil MetaG P. deltoides SBSDD5 | ecosystem: Environmental > Terrestrial > Soil > Tree plantation... | reverse complement strand
GATCAGGCTTCGGGCGCGACCGCGCTCGCTCGCCGCCAGGGCTTCCGCAGCGAACCCTCGCGAGGGCCGTTGCCGGTCGAGCAACATCAATACGTCGACCAACAGGTCGTAGTACTGCCGAACGGATGCCAGATACGATGCACGCAACCCCTGGCTGGCGACGTTTGTCCGGAGCGACTCGACAATGCTCAACGCGGACTGGATGGTGGCGCGCGCTTCGGTGAGCTCGCCGAGACCGCGCTGCGCGCCGGCCATGTTGTAGAACGTCAATGATTCTCCGAAGCGATCGCCGAATGCCCGAGCGAGTGGGAGTGCCCGCGCGTAGTAGTCGAGCGCCTCGCGCTGGCGCCCGAGGCTGTCGTGCACCCGGCCTGTGTAGTTGAGCGTATACGCCGCGTCGCGGTCGTCCTGACCGGCCCGCATCATCTTGAGCGACTGGTTGAAGTAGTCGAGCGCGCGATCCGTGTCGCCCAGCGCGTCGTGAACCAGCCCGATATCTCGCAGGGTCTGTGCTTCAAGCCGCGGCATGGCGAGCTGGCGGAAGGTTGCCAACGCCGACAGGAAAGAGTCGAGCGCTCTCTGGCTTTCTCCCAGGCGGTAGTAGGCTCGGCCGAGTTCCAAATGCGTTTCGCCGGCGCCCCAAGGATCGCCGGTCGCCTCGAAGAGGTGGAGCGCCCGATCCCAGTACTCGAGTGCGCGACGTTCGTCACCAAGTCCTCGATACGCCACCCCGATGTTCCCGAGGATGATGGCAGTCGTCGAGCGGTCGCCGGTCGGCTCGATCAGCTGACGCGCCCGGAGGTGCGAATTCAGCGCCTCCTGACGATCGCCGAGTTTGTTCTGAAGGTTGCCGAGCGCCGCGAGCGCGAGGGCCTCGCCGCGGCGCTCCTTCACGTCCCGCCACAGGACGAGCGCGCGCTCATACGCGTCGCGCGCCATCTGGGATTCGCTGAGCATCTGATAGACGAAGCCGACCGCCACCAAGGATTGCGCCTCGCCGCGGGCGTCAGCCAGCGCGCGCCACTGAGCCAAAGCCTGCTCATGAATCTGGCGCGCCCTGGACATGTCGCCCAGGCTGGAGTACGCGTCGCCCATAACGCTGCGCGCCCGGGCTTCACCAGGTCGATTGCCAGCCGCCTCGAATATCGCGAGCGCGGTGGTTGCGTTGTCGAGTGCCTTCTGCGCGTCACCGACAAAGAACTGGAGGTAGGCAAGGGCGGCAAGCGTCTCGGCCTCGCTCTGAGCATCCCTGGCGCTTCGGCTGAGCGAAAGGGCGCGGTCGTAGGTGCGCAACGCTTCCTGAGTGTTACCGAGAACCTGATGCACCTCCGCCATTGCTCTGAGCGCGTTGGCCTGTCCGCGCTCGTCGCCAGCAGCGTGCGACGCCCGGCGCGCAACTTCGAACTCATTGAGAGCCTGATGGCTCGATGACTCCTTTTCTTCCGCGCGAAGCCGTAACCCCTCCGAGAATGCGCGCTCAGCGACGAGCCGGTTCTGTTCACGATACTGATGATTGTGAAGAGCGCTCGTGTTGGGAAAGCCAGGAATCGATGACGACTGCGTCAATACGGCAAGACACACCGCCACGAGCGCGACCACGCGGCACCCGCACAACGGGCGCCTCAGACCGCAGGCGCGACATCGGCTTCCCGTGGCTGTCGCCGTCATGACTTACCTGGGTTTCTTACGCTTTTTGGGTGAGCGAATCTTGGAGAATACCTTGAGCCGTTCGACGAATGCCGGATTCGCACGAATACAGCCGCTCAACCCTTCCTCATAAAGGTCGATTGGAGGGTTGCGCATGCTGTGGATAGGAATAGCGCCACGGTCCTCGACTTTGCGGTCCTCCACCTTTCTGAATCGTTCGCTCTCCGGTGAGACCAACGCAGGCTCGCGGGGCCTGTCCGGGCCAAAATTCAGAAGAGGTTTGGCGTGGACGTCGAATCCGCGTGCCTTCCGGCGCGTCGCCTCGACGTACTTGTACAAGAAGTCATTCCAGCCAGCGTCTTTGGCAAACTTCAGGCGGAAGTACGACGGCGCGACCTCTGACCACGGGAAGTAGATCGACACGCCATTGGAAAACTGATTCTCGATGCCAGTGAAGCACGACTTCCGGACCAACGCCCGTATGGCTAGGATGACCTTTCCGCACGCCTCCTCCGCTTTCGGATACCGCTTCTGCAAGAGTTCGCAGAAATCCTGAAGGTCGACGAACGTTTCCCCGTTGTAGGATTGCGCCTCCCAATGCGCGAGGATGATGGCGTCGCTGAACACCCGGTCTGTCAGCCACCCATCGATGGTGTCGGCGAGCTCTTCGACGGTGTCAGCCACAGGTTCAATTGCGCTCACCTTCAATACCGATTGATCGACCGACAGGCCCCCCATCACGTAGTCGCTGTAGAAACCGATGTACTCCTTGACCATATTTGACGCAATGTCTTCGGTACTCTCTTCCTTCCGGTCTTGTAGTGTCGCGAGGATTTGCCCATACGGCCAACCGGCGGCCGGACTGTAGCTCTCGGAGGCAACCAAGTAGTCGACGAGCCCGTTGAGCTCGTAGCAGATCTCGACCATGCTCATCAGGCAGACATCCATGCCAAGGATGTCAATGTTGATTTTCAGTAAGTTCTTAACGTTCTCAAACACGTCCCTGAGCGCCGGAATACTGAGAGAATTCCTCGAGCTGTCGTCTCTCAACAGAAAGTTTTCCTCAGTTCCCGCTCCATGCCCAGCCAGTATGACCATGTAGTGTTTCGCCTCGTAGTGCTCTTTCGTCCAGCTGATGAAGTCGAAGAGCGTGGCGCGATTCGCAGTGTCCGTTTCGCCGTCATCATCCCGGTTTCGGGTCCGATTCTTCGCTCCAGACCGCTCTTGGGGAAACGTGATTTTCGGGTCTTCGATCGGAATCGCATCACTCCCCAGGCTTCCTCTGACGGACGTACCACGGGCGGCTTTGTGCGCTGCGCCCCTGATCACAACGCGGTGTGACGGAATGTGCGACGCCCTCGGATCGAACTGGGCGACCACCGCAATCTCATCGTCGGCTCTCACCTTTTCCATTTCGGTGAGCGAGAAGACCGACTCCTCGGTCAGGTTGTTATCGCCAGCGAGATACACCATGACGGTCCATTTGAATTTCCGCGTGCTTTTCTTGGCCATGGCAATCCTCCGACGGGCTCATCGTGGGCCAGTCAAATCAGGGAGCGTTGACGCGAAGACCCTGCTTCTGCTCGTTCGCAACCTAACAGTTTTCGTTGTGTTACCCAGGATCGGAGCCGGACGGGATAGTGCCGCATGCCGGGAGCTGACTCGCACACCACACTGCATTCTTGGCCAGAACAGGCAGCTGAACTGCGCTGAGTCTAGTTGTCACGTCGTGCAAGCGCAACTGTCCTGAAACATGCCCTGCACCAGGAAAATGGCGCCCGGGGCTGCTTCATTTCACGCGACGGTGCCCCGGCACTATTCGCGGTAGACAGCGCGGCAGGACGATGAAATGAAATGAGGACTGAGCGGCTCCGTTCTGGCTACGGATGAGCCTGTTGGCAGGAACGGCAGAAGTGGTCGACCTTGTGCATAAGAAAATCGATGGTTTTCGGCGTGCCGGAACCGCTGCCGTGCCCGAACCGGCGCGCGTCGAATGACGGTGCGTGTCAGAATTAGCTTCGTGGTTCGTGGTTAGTCGCTCGTAGCTCGGAAGGCGTGTCGAAGCGCACTACGAGCGACGAGCTACGGACCACGAACCACGCCCCTCGTTCAGATTGGAGTGCTACGTCATAGATGCCCACCCGCAGACGCAGGATCACGCGCACAGCTAAGTCCAGGACACACTCGTCCCTCGAAAAGGTCGCGACTGGCATCGACGGCTTCGACGAGATCACGGGCGGTGGACTTCCTAAAGGCCGGCCGACGCTCGTGTGCGGCGGTCCGGGGTGTGGCAAGACGCTCTTCGCGCTCGAGTTCCTCGTTCACGGCGCCGCTCGCGGGGAGCCCGGCGTCTTCGTCACGTTCGAAGAGACCGAAGAGGACGTCCTCAAGAATGTTTCGTCGCTGGGCTATGACGTCGCCGACTTGGTCAAGCGGAAGCGCCTGGCGCTCGAATACATTCGGGTCGAACGCTCGGAGATCGAGGAGACGGGAGAATACGATCTCGAAGGCCTCTTCATACGTCTGGACCACGCGTTGCGCTCCATCGGCGCGCGGCGAATCGTCCTGGATACGATCGAGTCGCTTTTCGCCGGACTGGACAACTCGGGTGTGCTGCGCGCCGAGCTCCGTCGTCTGTTCGCGTGGTTCAGGGAACGCGGCATCACGGCCGTGATCACTGGCGAACGGGGCATCGATACGCTCACGCGGCAGGGCCTCGAGGAGTACGTCTCCGACTGCGTCATCTTTCTCGACCATCGCGTTGCCGGACAGGTCTCGACGCGACGGCTTCGCATCGTCAAGTACCGCGGTTCGAGCCACGGGACGAACGAGTATCCGTTCCTCATCGATCGGCGGGGGATCGCAGTGCTGCCGATTACCTCGTTGCAGCTGATCCACAAGGTCACGTCCGACCGCTTGCCGACCGGCCTCGACTGGCTCGACGAGATGTTCGGCGGTCGAGGATATTTCCGGGCGAGCAGCGTGTTGCTGTCTGGCAGCGCCGGAACGGCAAAAACGACCATCGCGTCGTGCTTTCTGGATGCGGCCTGCCGTCGCGGCGAGCGCGCCCTCTGCTTTCAGTTCGAGGAGTCGCCTGCGCAGTACGCCCGTAACATGAACTCGGTGGGCCTGGATCTCGACCGGTGGGTGAAGAAAGGCCTCCTGAGGGTCCATGCAGCGCGGCCGACGCTGTACGGGCTCGAGTTCCACCTGGCGACCATGCATCGCGAGATCGACGATGCGGAGCCGTCTGTGGTGGTGGTCGATCCGCTGTCAAGTTTTACCGGCGCCACACACGAGGAAATCAACAGCATGGTGATGCGGCTGATCGATTTCCTCAAAGGGAAGAACATCACGGCCCTGTTCACCCACCTCATTCCTGGCAGTGGCGCATCGCAGGAGATCGAAGTCGGTGTCTCGTCTCTGATCGACACATGGATCCTGCTTCGAAACTCGCCCCCGGGCGAACAGGGAGGTCGTCACTTGTCGATTCTGAAATCGCGCGGCATGTCTCACTCGTCGGAGCTGCGGTCGTTCCAACTGACCGACAGTGGCGCTGTCGTTCAACCAGCAGCTCGACGTTCGAAGATCGCGCGCGGGGTGGGAGCATGAAGCGCGGGGTGCGGGGCATGAAAGCTGTGGGTGCGGGTAAGAAGAGGAAGACGGCGCGCTCCGAAGAATGGATCCTGCGACTCTACGTTGCCGGGCAGAGCGCCCGTTCCGCTGCTGCGCTGCGGAATCTCGAGGCGATCTGTGAAGAGCACCTGGCCGGACGCTACCGGATTGCCGTGATCGATCTGCTGAAGCAGCCCCAGCTGGCACGCGGAGATCAGATCGTCGCGGTGCCCACCCTCGTCCGTCATCTGCCCCCGCCAATGAAAAAGATCATCGGTGACCTGTCAAACGAGGAGAGCGTCCTCGTCGGCCTCGACCTTCGACAGCGTCGCCGTCGCCAGGGAGCCCGGCCGTGACGAAGACGCCCGCCCGCAAGAAGAAGCCCACCGCTACCCGCCGCCAAAGAGCGAAATACCTGCTCCGCCTATACGTCACGGGCACGACGGGGAGGTCGGTGAGGGCGATCCAGAATGTGCGACGGATCTGTGAGGAGCATCTGAAGGGTCTCTACGACCTCGAGGTCGTGGACATCTACAAGAACCTGCCTCTCGCTCGCGGCGACCAAATCATTGCCGCGCCCACGCTGATCAAGCGGCTCCCTGTGCCGCTTCGGCGGTTGATTGGCGACATGTCGGACGAAAAGCGGGTGCTCGTTGGGCTCGACATCCGTCCTCAACGCGCCGGTCGGATCGATGGCCAAGCGTAAGCGACCCACACGGCCATCACGCGCAATGGAGGAACTGCGCCGGCGGCTCCAGGAGGCCGAAGACACCATCAACGCCATCCGCGACGGGCACGTCGAGGCGCTCGTCGTCAGCGCGCCGGAAGGCGAACAGATCTACACGCTCAGAAGCGCCGACCAGCCGTATCGCCTGATGGTGGAGCAGATGCGAGAGGGCGCCCTGACGCTCGCGGCCGATGGGACGATCCTGTACTGCAACCAGCGCTTCGCCGAGCTGATAGCGCGCTCGCCTGAACGCATTGCGGGTCAGGCCCTCGCGGAGTTCATCGACGCGGCCGACCTGTCCACGTTGCAACGCGTGCTGAGATCGGAATCGTGTCGAGCGGAGGTCCAACTCAGGAACGCTGGCGGTACCGTGACTCCTGCCCAGCTGTCGTCAATCGCCTTGACGATAGACGGCGTGCGAACCGTCGCCGTCGTGGTCACCGACCTGACGCATGAACGCATCGAGCGAGGGCTCCGGGAGTCCAACCGTCTGAAGGACGAATTTTTGGCGACGCTGTCCCACGAGCTCCGCACGCCGCTGAACGTGATCCTGGGATGGACGCGCATGCTGCTCAACGATCAACTCAACGAAAAGGCGCGAAGACACGCCCTCGAACTCATCGATCGAAACGCGCTGGCGCAGGCGGAGCTCGTGAACGACCTCGTCGACATGTCGCGCATGACGACGGGTAAGCTGCAGGTCGAGCTCGAACCGCTGCCCGTGGTGCCTGTGCTCGAGGCGGCGCTCGAGAGCGTGCGGCCGGCGGCGCAGGTCAAGGACATCACGATTCACACCTCGTGGCACGTGCAGGACGCCAATGTGCTGGCGGACGCCACGCGTCTACAGCAGGTGCTGTGGAATCTGCTGTCGAATGCCGTCAAGTTCACCCCGAATGGCGGCCGCATCTCGTTGAGCGCGGCGCGCGTCGACCAGCGCATCCGGATCGAGGTCATGGATACGGGGATCGGCATCGATCCCGCTTTTCTTCCGCACGTGTTCGATCGGTTCCGGCAGGCTGACAGCGCCACGACACGTCGATATGGTGGTCTCGGGCTCGGTCTGGCAATCGTCCACGATCTGGTCAGGCTGCACGGGGGCGAGGTCGCGGTCCGCAGTCCTGGCGTCGGTCAGGGTGCGACGTTCGCCGTGACGCTCCGTGCCAGCGACGGCCCCGTTCGTGCGGCCGACCGGCGACGCCGGCTGCGCAAGGCGGTCAGCCTGGCGGGCCACTCCATCATGCTCCTCGAAGACCACGCGGACAGTCGCGAATTGCTGGTCCAGGCGTTGCGGAATTCCGGCGCCTCCGTGGTGGCATTCAGTGCCGCGCGCGACGCCTTCGCCGCGCTCGAGCGCGTGCGGCCGTCGGTGATCGTGGCGGACATCGCCTTGCCCGACGAGGATGGATACTCGTTTATCCGGCGAGTCCGCGCGCATTCGACGCCGGCCATTCAGTCGGTACCGGCGATTGCGGTCACCGCCTACGCAACCGTTCCGGATCGCGCGGAAGCCCTTGCCGTGGGATTTCAGCAACACCTACCAAAACCCATCGATCCCGGTCGCCTGGTTCAGGCGATCTACGACCTGACTCACAGGTCGGCCTAGCTCACCGCCGTCGCACGCCGCTGAAGGCGGGCGGCTGCTGACGTTGTTTCCAGTTCATCTGCAGGCTTCTCCGGTGCGCCAATAGCACCAAGGGATTACGTCGTTTAGCCTTCCGGGCCCTTAGAGTGCTGGGAATAAGGCGACGGCCTCTCGTTGCGAAGCGGAGGAGATCGACGCGGCGGCGAAGGTGTTCAACCTAGGAGCATCAGAATGGCCAAAACAGACAAGCCAAACATTCTCGTAATCTGGGGCGATGACATCGGTATCTCGAATCTGAGTTGCTACAGCAACGGCCTCATGGGCTACAAGACGCCCAACATCGACAGAATCGCCAAGGAAGGGATCAGGTTCACCGATTCTTACGGCGAGCAGTCATGCACTGCTGGACGCTCGTCTTTTATCACCGGGCAATCCTGTTATCGCACTGGACTCTCCAAGGTTGGCGTGCCGGCCGCCCCGCAGGGCATGAGGGCCGAAGATCCGACCATCGCGGAACTCCTGAAGCCGCTCGGGTACGTCACCGGGCAGTTTGGCAAGAACCACCTCGGCGACCGCAACGAGTTCCTGCCGACTGCGCACGGCTTCGACGAGTTCTTCGGCAATCTCTACCACCTCAACGCCGAAGAGGAACCGGAGATGGACGACTACCCGCCGGAGAAGGACTTCCCGAACTTCCGGAAGCAATTCGGTCCGCGCGGTGTGATGAAGTGCAAGGCGACGGACAAGGACGACCCGACCGTCGACCCGCGGTTCGGAAAAATCGGCAAGCAGACGATAGAGGATACCGGTCCGCTGACCAAGAAGCGGATGGAGACCTGCGATGACGACTTCGTCGCCTCCGCCATCGACTTCATCAAGCGGGCCGACAAGGCCGCCAAGCCGTTCTTCGTCTGGCTCAACACGACCCACATGCACCTGTTCACCCACACCAAGCCCGAGAGCCGCGGACAGGCGGGCCGGTGGCAGTCGCCCTACCACGACACGATGATCGACCACGACAAGAACGTCGGTCAGGTCCTCGATGCGCTCGACCAGCTGGGCATCGCCGACAACACCTTCGTCATGTACTCGACCGACAACGGACCGCACATGAACTCCTGGCCTGACGCCGGCATGACCCCGTTCCGCAGCGAGAAGAACTCGAACTGGGAGGGTGCCTACAGGGTTCCGCTACTGGTCCGCTGGCCCGGCAAGATACCGGCTGGCGTCGTCGTCAACGACATCGTTCAGCACCACGACTGGCTGCCCACCTTCCTCGCCATAGCCGGTGAGCCGGACATCGTCGAGAAGTGCAAGAAGGGACACAAGGCCGGCGACAAGACCTTCAAAGTTCATCTCGACGGCTACAACCTGACCGAGTTCTTGACGAAGGAGGGCGTGAGGAGCCCGCGCAAAGGCTTTGTCTACTTCAATGACGACGGCGACATCGTTGCGCTGCGGTTCGACAACTGGAAGGTAGTCTTCATGGAACAGCGGGTCGAGGGAACTCTGCGGATCTGGGCAGAACCGTTCGTGACGCTGCGCCTTCCTAAAATCTACAACCTGCGGACCGACCCGTACGAGCGGGCCGATATCACGTCGAACAGCTACTACGAGTGGTTCCTCTATCACGACTACATCGCCCTGGCGGCCTCGATCATCATCGTGCCGTTCCTGGAGAGCTTCAAGGAGTTCCCGCCGCGCCAGAAGCCTGGCTCGTTCTCCCTGGACCAGGCGCTTGCGCGGATGAACGATGTCGCGAGCGGCGCGGGACACTGAGCCCGGCGAGTTTGCACAGCCGCGCCCAAGCGCGGCTGTCACCAGATCAGTTGCCCTCAGGACTGTGCCGGCAGGTGACCGGGGTCGAGCCCGATTCCGGTCCGCAGCCGCTCGAGCGCGTATCGCATCAGCTCGTCGACAGCACCCGGCTCTGGCAACTGGCCATCGATACCAAGCATCGCCACGCCATGCACGACGGCCCAGACGAACCTGGCCATCTGCACCGTATCGTCACCGCGCACGATCGCGTCATGCTGCAGCGTGGCGAGGGCATCGACCAGCGCCTGGAAGGCGCCTGCCGCTTCGGCGGCGAGCTCGGGCTCGCACGCTTTCGGGTCCACGAACCCGCCGAACATCACGCGATAGTGCGAGGGGTTGGCGACGGCGAAGCGAACATAGGCCACCCCCATCGAGTCGAACGCCGCGCGTCCGCGGCCGCCATCCTCCCACGCGGTGATGAGCTGCTGGCGAAGGGTGCGGAACCCTTCGGTCGCGACGGCCGCGAGCAGCGCACGCTTGTCGGCGAAGTGCCGGTAGAGCGCGGTCCGTGAGACACCTACCCGGGCGCCGATTTCGCGCAGCGTCAGACCGTCGACGCCCTCGGCGCGGATGGTGGCGAGCGCCTCGTCGAGGAGGGCGCGCCGCAGGTTGCCGTGATGATAAGGACGGTTCGGCTTGGTGGCTACCCGCCTCAATCGCGCCATAACTCATCATAACGCCAAGTGTTGACATCGTCTACATTGGGTGATAGGTTGATGTTGACAATGGCAACATGAGGGAGGCGCTCATGGATTCGAGATCATATGTCGTCCGATCTACGGCGGGGGCTCGAGCCGCCGACTTGCTCGACCGCCTGTGGCGTGCGAGTCCGCCGCTGACCGCGGTGGGGCTGCTGATGATCGCCGTCGCCGGCGCGTCGGTGGTGGGGATGCTCGTCGATCCCCGAGTGATCACTGGCGCGCCCGCGTGGCTCAAGCCATTCAAGTTCGCCGTTTCCACCGCCGTCTACAGCCTGACGCTCGCGTGGATCTTCGGATGGTTGCCCGACTGGCCGCGCGCCCGTCGCGTCGTGGGCTGGACGACCGCGATTGTCTTCGTGCTGGAAGTGGCGCTGATCGACGCACAAGCCTGGCGCGGCACGACGAGCCATTTCAACGTGTCGACGCCGCTCAATGCGACGCTGTTCGCCATTATGGGTGCTGCGATCCTGCTGCAGACGCTCGTGAGCGTGACGGTCGCCGTCGCGCTGTGGCGGCAGCGAATCACCGATAGAGTGCTCGGATGGGCCCTGCGCCTCGGCATGA